>Ga0123356_10007933_pt1 | contig 10565 bp, 10 predicted proteins | sample TergutEmb28metaG_2_FD_92546 | JGI IMG/M metagenome (GOLD analysis project Ga0123356, IMG submission 92546) | Embiratermes neotenicus P3 segment gut microbial communities from Petit-Saut dam, French Guiana - Emb289 P3 | ecosystem: Host-associated > Arthropoda: Insects > Digestive system > Gut ... | reverse complement strand
GGCAGACATATGGAGGTTTCAGCAAATGTTGCACCCGGTATCGTTCGCTGCATAGCACTTGATGCAACCGACGGACTTTGCTGTGGTACAGAGGTGCGTGCAACAGGTCATTCTATACGCGTCCCTGTCGGTCCTAATGTTATCGGGCGCGTAGTCGACGTATTAGGGCGCCCCATTGACAACGGACCACCTATCGAAGATGCACCGTTATGGGATATCCACAGAGCAGCTCCAAAATTCACTGACTTAACACCCGTTGCCGAATTTTTTGAAACAGGCATCAAGGTTATCGACCTGCTGACACCATACTCGAAAGGCGGCAAAGTCGGACTCTTCGGCGGAGCCGGAGTAGGCAAAACCACGCTTATAATGGAGCTGATATATAATATCGCAACAGTTCACGGCGGCTACTCTGTTTTTGCAGGAGTAGGAGAACGCAGCCGCGAGGGTTCTGAGCTTATACAGGATATGAAAGCATCCGGCGCAATAGATAAGACCGCACTCGTCTTCGGTCAGATGAACGAACCACCCGGATCACGTATGAGGGTCGGACTGACAGGTCTTACAATGGCAGAGTATTTCCGCGACGAAATGAACCGTGACGTTTTACTTTTCATAGACAATATATACAGATATGTCCAGGCAGGTAACGAAGTCTCCGCACTCCTCGGCAGAATGCCCTCTGCCGTCGGATATCAACCGACACTGGCAGGAGAACTCGGGACACTGGAAGAACGCATAGTATCAACAAAAAACGGCTCTGTCACATCCGTACAAGCAATATATGTCCCCGCAGACGACCTGACAGACCCCGCACCCGCAACTATCTTTTCACATCTCGACGCAACAACAGTCCTCTCACGCAGCGTTGCAGAAATCGGAGTTTACCCCGCAGTCTCTCCACTGGAATCATACTCCCGGATCCTCGAACCCTCCATCGTCGGAAAAGAGCACTACGACACAGCACAAGGTGTCATAACATGCCTCAACAGATACCGCGAACTTCGAGATATCATTGCGATCCTGGGAATGGACGAACTCAGCCCGGAAGACCGCAAAACCGTCTACCGCGCACGTAAAATACAACAATTCCTGTCCCAACCCTTCTCAGTCGCAGAAACCTTCACAGGAATGCAAGGCCGGTTCGTAGCACTAAAAGACTCCATCCGCTCCTTCGCTGCAATCCTCGGAGGAGAAGTCGACGACCTCCCTGAAACCGCCTTCTTCCTAGTCGGCGACATCGATGAAGTAAGAGAAAAAGCAAAGAGTTTATAAGCGCAGAAGGACATATACTGACTCCAAGCCACTGTCCATAGGAGTACCAACATGCCAAAGTTATTCAATCTTAAAATCATGACCCCCGAGCGAGAGTTCTTCAACGGCGACGTTGAGGCTGTTACAGCTCATGCACCTGATGGCAGTGTCATGGTGCTTGCCGACCATGCACCGTTTATTATGCCCGTAAGTGTTGGAACAATAAGCATTAAAAAAGATGACAAATGGGAAGAGTCTTTTAACTCCGAAGGATTTATGGAAGTCAACCACGAAGGCGTTCTTATCTTTGTCCAAGCCTGCGAACGTCCGGACGAAATCGATCAGCACAGAGCAGAAGAAGCAAGACAACGCGCCGAAGAGCATATGCGGCAAAAACAAAGCATGAATGAATACAAACAATCAAAAATCGCCCTTGCCCGCGCAATGGCACGATTACAAACAGGACACGGAAACACATCTATCAATCTATAGTAATGACATACCAATACGTTTTACTTTCAAAAGTGCACTAATTATGCTATAATCAAGCAATAATACAGCCGATATCCGGATCGTGAGGGTCAATATGAGTGAAAGACGCGAAACAATTATCATAGTTGACGATGTTGCTACTAATCTGACGATTGCAAAAAGTGCATTGTCCGAAAAGTATGACGTATTCACCGCACCATCAGGGGAAAAGCTCTTTGCATTAATGAAAAGAATCACACCCGACCTCATCCTGCTCGACGTAGAAATGCCGGAGATGAACGGGTATGAAGTCATTACAATACTAAAAAACTCTGAAAAAACAGTGCATATCCCCGTTATTTTCCTAACCGGAAAAATAGACCCCGAACATGAAATACAAGGCTTGAATATGGGCGCTGTCGACTATATCACAAAACCCTTTTCAAGCGAGCTGCTTATTAAACGGATCGACCTGCACGTTCTCTTTGAGCGCCAAAGGCAAGAGCTGATAAAGCACAATCTCAATCTGGAAAGCGAAGTCGATAAAAAAACCAAAACCGTCATGGAACTGCAAACCGCGATACTCAAAGCAGTTGCCGAACTCGTTGAATGCAGAGACAATGTCACCGGCGGTCATATAGAAAGAACCCAGTATTATCTCAGTAAACTCATCAGATTATTAAAAGAGCGAAACTACTACACTGAAGAGTTGTCCGCTCTGGATATTCCTTTGCTTATTATGTCTTCTCAACTCCATGATGTTGGGAAGATCTCCATAAGAGACAGTATCTTGCTTAAGCCGGGTCCTTTGGATGTTGAAGAATTTAATGAAATGAAAAAGCACACCACATACGGAGTAGAAATAATCAGAAAAATCGAGAGCAGTACAACAGAAAACGAGTTTTTATATTACGCTGAGATCCTTGCCGGCAACCACCACGAAAGATGGGATGGAACAGGCTATCCCAATGGGCTCAAAGGTGAAGATATACCCATCCCCGGCAGGTTGATGGCTCTTGTTGATGTTTACGACGCTCTGACAAACGACCGCCCGTATAAAAAAGCTTATCCCCACGAAAAAGCAGTGGAGATAATAAAAGAAGGGCTCGGAACACAATTTGACCCGTTATTATGCGAAATCTTTATCGATAATAATCTGGCTTTCAAAAACATGGATACCAATTATGATACTCTTTCCGACGAAGTAGATGACCTGCGTCCCACAACCGCCACTCTCACAAATGCAGTTGGTATGCGAAGCGGTAACGAGTACGGTCATACGGAAAGAGTACAGCGTTATCTTGAGATACTTTTTGATGCGATGCTGGAGCATGATGTTCTTAAAAACGAGGTCTCCGGCTGGGACAAAGACATCTTCCTTCTGTCGGCACAACTGCATGACGTTGGAGAGATATCTGTTTCCGACAGCATTTTTAGTAAAATGGAAAGCCTTACTGATGACGAACGGACTGATATCAAAGGGCATACAAATTTCGGTATTCAAATCGTCCAAATGATAAAGGACAACGTTGAGTCCGAAAGCTTGCTCCACCATGCTGAGATGCTGACCGGCAACCACCACGAAAAATGGGACGGCACAGGCTATCCTCTCGGACTTAAAGGTAAGGGCATACCTCTTGAAGGCAGGCTCATGGCGATCGTTGATGTTTATGATGCATTGACTTCAGACCGCCCGCACAGAAAAAGAAAGTCACACAAGGAAGCTGTCACTTTGATCAAAAACGGCAGCAGTACGCACTTTGACCCTGACCTTGTCGAGCTGTTTCTCGACTGCGATAAAAAATTCGAAGATATATCAAGCTAATTTATTTTTAAAGGGGTATTTTGAGATGGCAAGACCGGTAACATTATTTACGGGACAATGGGCTGACTTACCGTTTGAGGAGGCATGCAAACTCATATCATCCATGGGATATGACGGTCTGGAAATCGCAACCTGGGGTGATCACCTCGATGTATATAAAGCATCGACCGATCCTGAGTATGTCGCCGAACGAAAAGCAATACTAAAAAAATACGGACTTGGATGCTGGGCGATCAGTGCTCACCTTGCAGGTCAATGCGTCGGAGATGTTTTGGATCCACGCCATGACGGATTTGCACCGGGCAGTCTTGCCGGCAAGCCTGAAGAAATTCGCAAGTGGGCGATCGACTATGTAAAAACAGCGGCAAAAGCCGCTGCCGCCATGGACTGCAAGGTCGTCACAGGCTTTATGGGCAGTCCCATATGGAATTATTGGTACTCATTCCCTCAGACATCAGAAGAAATGGTTGAAGAAGGATTTGACGAAATCGTCAGACTTTGGTCACCGATTTTTGACGTCTTCGACTCGGTTGGCGTAAAGTTTGCACTTGAAGTTCATCCTACTGAAATCGCTTTTGACTACTGGACAACAAAAAAACTCTTCGAAAAGTTTAAGGATCGACCCACTCTCGGACTCAACTATGACCCGAGCCACCTTCTGTGGAACATGCTTGATCCTTCAGTTTTCGCAAGAGACTTTGCCGATAAAATTTATCATGTACATATCAAAGACGTAAAACTAAACCTTGACGGGCGTAATGGGATCCTCGGCTCACATATAACATTCGGCAATACGCGCCGCGGCTGGAACTTTGTTTCCCCCGGGCATGGCGGCGTCGATTTTGACGGAGTCATTAGAGAGCTAAATCAAGCCGGATATGAAGGCCCGCTCTCGGTCGAGTGGGAAGACTCAGGCATGGATCGAGTCTTCGGAGCGACCGAAGCATGTGAATTTACAAAAAAACTAAACTTCAGCGCTTCCACCGTAGCATTTGACGCTGCAATAGCAACCAATTAATAAAAGGGGCTTTCGCCCCTTTTATTAATACATATTCTCGGACTCTATCTCCGCTATCTCCAGGATCTTTTCCGTTGATGGACCGTCCTTAAACTGCAGTGTGATCCACTCCCTTGCAATTTTTTTCGCAAGCTCCGTGCCGATCACTCTCTCCCCCATACAGAGAACATTGCAATTATTACTGAGTACTGAGCGCTCTGCAGAGTAATTATCATGGCATACGGCAGCACGTATGCCTTTAAATTTATTTGCGGTTATTGCCATTCCGATCCCGGTTCCGCAAACAAGGATCCCGCGTTTTTCAAAACCGCTCTCTTTGATCTTCTCACATACTTTTTTAGCAACAGTCGGATAGTTGGTAGGGTCATCAGAGCTGTCACAACCCATGTTTTCGATAGTAATACCTTTTTCTTCCAAAAATCCAACGAGTACATTTTTTAGACGCACTGCTGCGTTATCACAGCCAATGACAACAGTTGTCATGCTCTATCCTCCGATCTGCTCGATGATACCATCCGCCATTGCAGTGAGTATGACGCAGCATGAAACCGCTCCCGCATCAAGCACTCCGATCGAGCGCTCTCCAAGTCGGCTTGAGCGTCCGTACCTTGCCATCAAATCTTTTGTGGAATCTCTTCCTGCTACTGCAGCCTCTTTCATTTCGGTCAAAGCTTCGGCAAGACTCTTGCCGTCTTTGGCTGCTTTTTGCATAACTTCTTTAGCCGGGGTCAGAGTATCCATCAGTGTTTTGTCCCCTACTCGTGCCTCGACGATATCACAAAGCTCATCATAGCCGGAAGCCAGCATCGATGCAAACTCCGCTGTATCGATCACTTCCAAATCCTCTATTACATCACCCATCTCCATCAGCAACGTTCCATAGATCGGACCCATAGAGCCGCCGATTTCCGTAAGTAACAGAGTCCCGAGTTCATCCAAGCCTTCAGCGAAAGTGATCTCTTCGTCTTCTATACGCTCCCCAAACATGGAAAATCCCTTATTCATGTTCATTCCATGATCGCCGTCAGCGATAAGACCGTCGATTTCACTCAGATAATCCTTGTTCTCTTTGATAGCTGCCACGATTTTTAATAAAACTGCTTTTCCATCTGCATTGTTAAAACTCACTATGATTATCTCCGTATCCTAGATTTGCTTGAGTCCTGCACTGTAGCAGGGCATGTCGATCAGTTCTTTCAACTCATCATCGAGTTTCATGATAGTCAGCGTCGCTCCCATCATTTCAAGCGATGTGAAGTAGTTCCCCACGTATGAGCGGTGTATTTTTATACCTTTTTCTGTCAGCAACTTTTCAACATCATCAAAGAGTACATAAAGCTCCATGACCGGGGTCGCTCCAAGTCCTGATATTAGAACAACAACTTCGTCACCTGATACAAACGGATAATCCGGTAAAACGATATCAACCATACGCTTCGCCATTAACGCGGCAGACTCGAGCTCACATACCTCAAGACCCGGCTCACCGTGATGCCCGATGCCGACCTCCATTGTTCCCTCTTTGATTTCAAAGTTCGGATGCCCGACTGCGGGTAGTGTACAAGGTGTCAGACCGATGCCTATACTGCGACAGTTATCGATCGCTTTTTGAGCGGCTTCAATAACCTCATCGAGACTTGCTCCGGTAGAAGCCTTGGCGCCCCCAACCTTCCACATAAAGATTTCACCGGCAACGCCGCGTCTCTTCTCACGTTGATCCTTCGGAGCAGATGGTACATCGTCGTTTGCAACGACAGTTTTGACCTCAATACCATCTTTTTTCGCCATTTTCATCGCCATTTTGACGTTCATGTTATCGCCTGAGTAATTACCATAAAGGCACGCCACTCCTTTACCCTGGTTGGCTGCTTTAAACGCATCATAAAAAGCATTCGCAGGAGGAGATGAGAATATCTCACCTACAGCAACTGCATCACAAAGGTTTTTGCCGACATAGCCGATAAAAGCAGGTTTATGACCGCTTCCGCCACCTGTGACAACACCTACATTCTCTCCGGAAATACCGCGACGCTTGACCACACGCGAATTATCCGTAGCCTCCACGATATCCGAATGTGTTTTAACAAATCCTGCAAGCATATCATCGACTACATAATCCGGGTTATTTAAAATTCGTTGCATTGTACGTTCCCCTTTCGTTAATCACCTAAACCGGCTTCTATTTTTTTCAGATTCGCAAGTCCCTCTATTCAGGTCTTGGTATATGCAAATCAAATCAGAGCATAATTATACAGCAGAAATATTTGCATGTCTACAAATGCAGCGTGTCATGATCTCAACAATTTTTCATATGTGAAGCTGCGCATTGACCTTTTCATCATAAAGTAGGAAACAACACCGAATATTGCTCCCCCTATCAAATATATCCATGCGTTGATGAGAAAAACGCCGGAAAACTGACCGGCTACTAAAAACAATATTGGAAATATAAAAATTACAGCGCGTTGTTGCGCGTCTTCCATTGTTTTTGCTTTTGCAGAACCCATAACGATAAAAGTTATTGCCAGCAGTGATGTTGTCGGGGATACAACGAGCATAGTCACAGCCCAGATCATTCCCGGAAGGATCATACTGCCGGTGGTGAGCAACAAACTGGTCTCCACAGCAATGAGCATTACAATAAATGAAGCGACTGTCAAAGCCATGCTCAAGAAAAATGAAGCCCAGACTTTTGCCTGATAAATTTGCGGTAATGAAAGCGGACTGTATAACAGCGTTTCAAGGGTGCGTTTTTCTTTCTCACCGACAAATGAACTTGCCGCCATTATTGTAGACGCCATGACGGGGATCATAATGAAAAATATCGGCATTACGTAATCGATCAAAAACATTAAGAATGTCCGGTTGATGTCATCGAAAACCATGCTGGCAGGAAGGAGTTCTATAACACTTTCGATATCATCAAGTTGATCCGGCGCAAAATGAAGTGCCAGAATGAATATAATGGGTATGACCACCGTAAATACCAGCGGTACCACAATAAGCCCTGTCAGCATGCTTTTGTTGGATACTACACTTATAATGTCCTTTTTAATAATTGCGGCTTGTCTTGAGCTGATCATACTGACTCACCTCCCGTATTTGTTACTCTTTCTGCTTCTAAAGATGAGCGTTTCTCAAGCAACGCAAAGTATATTTCCTCAAGAGACAGATGACTTGTGGAAACACGGTAAATATTGCCTCCATAATCGACTATACGCCTTATCATACCGGGTATTTCTTCTTCGTCGTTTACAGTAAACTCATAACGCCGCTCTTCTGCTTTATCGGGTGTCAAATCACCGGGTATTTTATCAGCTTCAATGCATACCGTCATTCCGGAAAAGACCAGAGAGCGCAAATGGTCGATATCACCTGATGCAAGCAGCAACCCATCATCGATGAGCCCATACTCATTGCAGATCTCCTGTGCATATCGAAGCTGATGTGTGCACAGGAAAATTGTTGTTCCTTCATTATCCGCAAGGTCTTTGATCATGCTGTTTACATTGAGAATGCTTTCAGGATCAAGCCCTGATGTCGGCTCGTCAAGAAACAGAAACTTCGGACGATGTATGAGCGCCCGTGCCAGCGATAAGCGCTGACGCATACCTGTTGAATAAGTCCCCAGCTTGCGGTCTTTTGCATCTGTGAGTTCCAGATGCTCGAGTAGTTGTAAAGCGCGCTCGGTGCTCTCATTATCACTCACACCAAACACCTTTCCGAAGAATCGCAGGTTTTGCATACCGGACATATTATCATACATCTGCGCATGCTCCGTCAAAACCCCGCAAAGCTGATGAAGTTTTTCCGGATTTTTATATGACTCGATATCCAGCACAGTGCACGACCCTTCCGTCGGAGTAAGAATACCACTGAGCAGCTTAACAGCAGTGGTCTTCCCCGCCCCATTAGGACCAAGAAACCCAAAAACCTTCCCCTGCTCAATAGTGATATTTAACCTGTCTACCGCCTTCTTCCCGGTAGCATAGACCTTAGTAAGTCCCTCCGCAACAACAGCATTAATAACGCATCACTCCTTATCTTTCTTATGTAAAACACACCAGTCTGTGTGCTTGCATTCGGGGCAGGTCATCCAGCGTATTTTGAGGTCGCCTGTGCTAAAGAATGCCCGCCTAAGTGGTGGTTTGAAAGCCGTATCACAGTTTGGGCAAACAAACTCGAAGTCTTTTAGTTTAAAAGCTGAAAGCATCAAGCCGAGAATTGCGACTGCCATATATGCTGCAAGCCCCCACCAGAAACCTGATACTATCAGCCATACCATGAAAGCGAGCCCTAGTGCTGATGCAAATCCCACTCCAACATAAACGAGTGCCAGCTTTTTCTTGCTTTGATCCCTATTTTTCTTTTCCATAATGTTTTCTACGCCAAGTATTGTATTTTCCGGGACGATGGCTTTTTCGCTGATGCTTTCTCTTATGATGTTTATCATTTCCAACTGTTTTTGCCGCTCATCGATTTCATCGGTAAGAAGCTTTACTTGCTCATCAAGTAGCATTGTGAGGATTTTACCCGACAACTCACTCTCCATAACACTTTTAATAGAGTTTAAAGATAGCCCGATCGCCTTAAGCGTACAAATAAGCTGAAACTTACGCAGATCATCATCATTATATATCCGCCTGCCGCCATCAGTGAGTTCAGACGGATGCAGGATACCTTTCGTATCATAAAATTGCACCGTCCGCACCGATACACTGCATAATTTAGCCATTTCTCCGGTAGTGTAGTTTGACATAGAAACCTCCTTTCGAGGGTTACAATACAACATTACGTAACGTCACAAGCAATAGGTTACGTAAGGGGATTTTTCATATTACGCAAGGTGATTTTTTCAAACCCTCTTAAGGATGCAGTAGAATACCTATTTTCGCAGCTTTAGAGAAATTCCCTTCTCATCCGCTATTGTGTTAAACAAGCTAACAGCAGCAACAGCCTTTTCCTTCGATGTTGCAAGAAGGCTTACTTCACTCCGTATCTTCTCCATAATGACCTCGATATCAGCCAACTCCAGAAGATTTATAGCCAGGCAATAAAAACCCTTTCGCCGACCATCATTATAGCAGCTCAGCAGTTCCTCCAAGATCCTGACTTTTGCGTTTAACCCGGTTTTATATGCTTCGATACCGTGATCTCTCGCCTTTTCCATATCGGCAAGATAATTTCTATGAGTGATGAAAGAATCCGAATCGCCCCAACTATCATATTTCTTACAAGGAAACTCTTCGCACTCATAACAATACTCTAACCCCTTACGCTGACAGCACGACAAAATCCCACACGGAGGATGAACGTCAGAAAACCCCTCCCCCGCACAACCGGGACACCTTGAACCCCCATCAGTATAAAACCGCGCACACAACCCGCAGTTCAACCCACACGCAGAAAACAAAGAATACTCTCTAACCCTATACTCCATCCGGACTCTCCTCTGAATCAAAAAATCCTCTCAGCTTACGGTAATACACCAACACTATACGTTAGAAAATCTGACAAATCAAGAAGCGGGGCGATTTGAGTTTTTCAACTATATTACGTTTTATCTACATGTTGTTTTCGCACCAATCGTGAAGTGCTTGCCACTACAATTAATCGGCGGTTTTTTCCACTATATGCACTCATGTCATAGTCGCCATAAATACAGTTATCTCACAATACCGCTATATTATGAGCATGAGTATATCAAGAATCATTTTAAGTGTAAATATGCCTTTATTGTTGAAGACGTCAGGGATAGCTGGCACTACATATCCTGATGTCTTAATTTTTTGAAAAAACATGAATTTTTGAAAATAGTGATGACTTTTCTACATTACGCTTTTTGTAATGGTGAAATATTCATCGTTATAGCCTGTTTTGACGAAATATGTAGAAAATTGTGTAGATTGCACGGTTTTATTTGTTTGTGTATAGTGGGTCAACAACAGGTTCCGCAAAAGAAAAATTATAGATGGAGGTTAGAAAAATGAGCGCGTT
>Ga0123356_10007932_pt1 | contig 10567 bp, 10 predicted proteins | sample TergutEmb28metaG_2_FD_92546 | JGI IMG/M metagenome (GOLD analysis project Ga0123356, IMG submission 92546) | Embiratermes neotenicus P3 segment gut microbial communities from Petit-Saut dam, French Guiana - Emb289 P3 | ecosystem: Host-associated > Arthropoda: Insects > Digestive system > Gut ... | reverse complement strand
CCGATGTGCCGTTTCTCAGCATATCGGGCTCTGATTTCGTCGAGCTGTATGTCGGCGTCGGCGCGTCGAGGGTTCGCGATTTGTTTGAGCAGGCCAAAAAAAGCGCGCCCTGTATCGTCTTTATCGACGAGATCGACGCGGTCGGGCGCCATCGCGGCGCGGGCCTGGGCGGCGGCCACGACGAGCGCGAGCAGACGCTCAACCAGCTGCTGGTCGAGATGGACGGCTTCGAGGGCAACGAGGGCATCATCGTCATCGCTGCCACGAACCGCCCGGATGTGCTTGATCCGGCGCTGCTGCGCCCTGGCCGCTTCGACCGGCAGGTCGTGGTGCCTCTGCCGGACGTGCGCGGCCGCGAGCAGATCCTGCGCGTGCACATGCGGCGCGTACCGCTGGCCGATGATGTGAAGCCGGCGCTGACGGCGCGCGGCACCCCCGGATTCTCGGGCGCAGACCTGGCGAACCTGGTCAACGAGGCGGCGCTGTTTGCCGCCCGCGCCAACAAGCGCATCGTCGGCATGGAGGAGTTCGAGCGCGCCAAGGACAAGATCATGATGGGTGCCGAGCGGCGCTCCATGGTCATGAGCGAGGCCGAGAAGCGCATGACCGCCTATCACGAGGCGGGGCACGCGATCGTCGGCATGAGCGTCCCGGAGCATGATCCGGTGTACAAGGTCACGATCATCCCCCGTGGCCGGGCGCTGGGCGTGACCCAGTTCCTGCCGGAGCAGGACCGCTACAGCTTCTCCAAGCGCCGCCTGGAGAGCATGATCGCCTCGCTCTTCGGCGGCCGGATCTCCGAGGAGCTGATCTTCGGGCCCGAGTCGGTCACCACGGGTGCCTCGAGCGATATCGAGCGCGCCACCGAGCTCGCCCGCAACATGGTCACGAAGTGGGGTCTATCGGACAAGCTTGGGCCCCTGACTTACTCCGAGGAGACCGGGGAAGTGTTTCTCGGTCGCAGCGTCACGCAGCACAAGCAGGTCTCGGACGTCACCGCGCACGCCATCGACGAGGAGGTGCGCCGCGTCATCGAGAGCAACTACCAGCGGGCGCGGCAGATCCTCACCAGCTCGCTGGACAAGCTGCATGCGATGGCCGATGCCCTCATCAAGTACGAGACCATCGATGAGGAGCAGCTGAAGGACATCATGGCGGGCAGGCCGCCGAAGCCGCCCGCGGGCTGGGACGAGTCGCTGTCGAACCGGCCGCCCAAGGCCCCCGACGCGGGTCCGGCCCCGCTCGGTTCCCCTGCGGGACAGCACTAAGCCCACAGCGAAGCGGCGGTCCTAGAACGTGTTGCGGCGGCCGTGCCCGTGAAGGGCACGGCCGCGCGCTTGTTGACTGCCAGGAGCTGTCCTGATCCCCGCAACAGCACCGGACGCGACGGCCAGCACGACGCGCACGCAGCTCCTGCGCTGCGGCGCCCGCTCGCTGGATCTGTCCACTGCAAAGGTGATGGGCGTCCTCAATGTCACGCCCGACTCCTTTTCCGACGGCGGCCGGTACCTGAGCCCCGCGGCCGCGCTCGAGCACGGCCTGCGCCTCATCGAGGAGGGGGCGGCGATCATCGATGTCGGCGGCGAGTCGACCCGGCCCGGGGCGGAGCCTGTGAGCGTGCAGGAGGAGGAGCGGCGCGTCCTGCCGGTGATCGAAGGGCTGTGCCGGCGGACGCAGGCGGTTATCTCGGTCGACACCAGCCGGCCCGAGGTGATGCGGCAGGCGGCTGCCGCCGGTGCGGGGCTGCTGAACGATGTGCGAGCGCTCAGCGCCCCCGGTGCCCTGGAGGCGGCGGTGGCCTCCGGGTGCGCGGTGTGTCTGATGCACATGCGCGGTGAGCCGCGCACGATGCAGGCGGCGCCGACTTACCACGACGTGGTGGCAGAGGTGGGTGAGTTCCTGGCTGCGCGCGCCCGCGCCTGCCGGGGGGCAGGGCTGACGCAGGATCGGATTCTCCTTGATCCGGGCTTCGGCTTCGGCAAGACGCTCGAGCACAACCTCGAGCTGCTGCGCCGGCTACACGACCTGACAGCGCTGGGGCTGCCGCTCCTGGTTGGCCTGTCGCGCAAGTCCATGCTGGCCGGATTGACCGCCCGGGGACCCGGGGAGCGCCTGGCGGGCAGCGTGGCCCTCGCCACCATCGCCGTGCTGGGAGGAGCGCGGGTCATCCGCGCCCATGACGTGGCGGCCACGGTGGATGCGCTCAAGGTCGCTGCCGCGGTGCTCAAGGAGGGCGGCTCGTGCCTACCGGAGCAAGTGCCCGCAGTGCTTGGCTAAAGCCTCAAGTGAGGAGTGAGAAGTTGGGACGCAGCTACTTCGGCACCGACGGGATCCGCGGCAGGGTCGGCGAGCATCCAATGACCGTGGCCTTCGCGCTCAGGCTGGCGAGCGCGGCCGCGCGCGTGCTGGCCCCGGGGGGCGGCACGGTTCTGATCGGCAAGGATACGCGCCTCTCCGGCTACATGTTCGAGTCGGCGCTCGAGGCCGGATTCGTGGCAGCCGGGGTCAACGTCATGCTGATCGGGCCTCTGCCCACGCCCGGCATTGCGTACATGACGCGCCGCTTCAGCTGCGACTTCGGCGTCGTGATCAGCGCCTCGCACAACCCTTACGATGACAACGGCATCAAGTTCTTCGACGGCCGCGGGGTCAAGCTCTCCGATCACCTGGAGGAGCAGATCGAGGCCGAGCTTGAGCAGGAGCCGGTCACTCGTACCTCGCGCAGCCTGGGGCGTGCCACGCGCGTCGACCGCTCCCGCAGCGACTACCAGGACTTCTGCGCGTCCACCTTGCCTCATGGGCTCACGCTCGCGGGGCTCAAGGTGGTGATCGACTGCGCCAATGGAGCTGCGTACAAGGTCGGGCCGCGGATGCTCGCGGATCTGGGCGCGGAGATCGTGCCGATCGGCTGCTCACCCAATGGCCGCAACATCAACGACGGTTGCGGCTCGATGGCCCCCGAGCTGATGCAGCTGACGGTGCCCGGGGTGCGCGCCGACGTGGGCCTGGCACTTGATGGCGACGGTGATCGCCTCGTCATGGTGGATCACCTCGGGCATATCGTGGACGGTGATCAACTCCTGTACGTGATCGCGCGCGCGCACCAGGAGGCCGGCACCTTGCGCGGGCCGGTCGTCGGGACGGTGATGAGCAACCTTGGGCTCGAGGTCGCCCTGCGCGAGGCCGGGATCGAGTTCCAGCGCGCCCCGGTGGGGGACCGCTACGTGCTCGCCATGCTCAAGCAGAGCGGCGGCATCCTGGGAGGTGAAACCTCCGGGCACATCATCTGTCTTGACAAGACGACGACCGGGGATGGCCTGGTGAGCGCTCTGGCGGTGCTGGCGGTCATGAAGCAGACGGGCCGCGGCCTGTCCGAGCTCAGCTCCGGCATGTGCAAGTTCCCACAGGTGCTGGTCAATGTGAGAACCCGCACACGCTTCGATCCCGCCTCCGTGCCCGCGGTGCGCGCCGCCGTGGCCCGCATCGAGGAGCGCATGGAGGGTGCGGCCCGGGTTGTGCTGCGCGCCTCCGGCACCGAGCCGGTGATCCGGGTCATGGTCGAGGGACTGGATGAGTGCGCAACGCGCCAGGCAGCCACCGAGCTCGCCGAGGTGGTCCAGGCCGCGGCCACCGGCTAGCCCTGGAGCGGGCGTGCTCGGCGCGCGCAGGCGCACGCGCACGACCTGCGTGTGCCGCCACGTTGGAGCGCCCGGACTGTCAACCGCCAGTCGGGAACACAGCAGCGCGGACCGAGCGGGGATCAAGGCGCCTTTCCGCTTGAGGAAACGCTGCATTGCTCGCGGCGCGTAGTTGTAGCGCACGCAAGAGCCTTAGTCTTCCAGACCTGGTGTTCAAGACCTGGTGTTTAGGTGCCAGCAAGCTCACGGGCGGATTGAGCTCACGCACGAAGCTCGTGGCGTTCCGCGGCGGAAACTCCTCTGGCGCAGTTCCTTAGCGCGTCGCAGGAGGCACATTGCTCAGCGCGCGAGAGGTCAAAGCATGGTCTACGCGCAAGCGCACCAGAACGCTGGATTAAAACCTTTGCGCCGGCGCGGGAGCGCGTCTATCATCGCGCGCCCGTCGGGCCAGGCAACGGGTGCCTTCGGTCGAGGTCGCAGATGCGCCGCCCCATTGTCGCGGGAAACTGGAAGATGCACGGCTCGCGCGCCGAGAACGCGCGGCTTGTCGATGAGCTGCTGTCGCAGTACCCCGCGCGCGTGCAGGCTGATTGCATCGTCTGTCCGCCGTACGTCTACTTGCAGGAGATCGCGCGCATGCTGCGCGGAACTGCGGTGGCTCTCGGCGCGCAGGATGTCTGTGCCGACACGCAGGGGGCGTTCACGGGCGAGGTGTCGGCCGCGATGCTCAAGGACGTGGGCTGCGAGTATGTGATCGTGGGTCACTCGGAGCGCCGGCTCCTGTATCGCGAGGGCGACCAGCTGGTTGCGCGCAAGGTGGCAGCCGCGCAGGCCCGTGCGTTGATCCCTATCGTGTGCGTGGGTGAGCAGCTTGCCGACCGCGAGGCCAACCGCACGCACGAGGTGATCGCGCGGCAGCTGGATGCGGTCCTCGAGCTTTGCGGCGCTGAGGCGCTCGAGCGCGGCGTGGTGGCCTACGAGCCGGTCTGGGCGATTGGCACCGGACGCAACGCGACGCCGTCGCAGGCGCAGGATGTACATGCCTTCATCCGTGCCCGGATCGCTGCGCGGGATGCTAGAATTGGTGGCGCGACCCGTATTCTCTACGGCGGCAGCGTGAAGGCCGGCAATGCCGCCGAGCTGTTTGCGATGCCGGACGTCGATGGCGGCCTCATCGGGGGTGCCTCGCTCAAGGCGGATGAGTTCCTCGCAATCCTGGCCGCCGCCAGCTGAGCGCCAACCTCTTCCTTAAGATTTTAAAGCTTATGTTACGCGTGATACTGACAGTAGTGCAGGTGTTTTCCTCGGTGGCGATCATCGCTCTCGTGCTGCTTCAGCGCGGCAAGGGTGCCGATGCGGGCGCGGGCTTTGGCTCGGGCGCCTCGGGGACAGTGTTCGGCGCGCGCGGCGCTACCACGGCTCTGTCGCGCGCCACGGCGATCTTCGCGGCGCTCTTCATGTTGAACAGCCTCGCGCTCACCTACCTCGGGACGAGCACGAGCCAGGCCGCGCACCGCACGATTCTCGATGAGGCCGGCGAGACCGGCAAGCCAGCGCCGGTGCCCTCGGGCGCCGCGCGCCCGGGAGCCACGCAGCCGTCCTCACCTGCGGCGCCCGCGCCGACGCCGCCAGCGCCTGCTGCCCCTGCGCCGGCGGTCCCGCCGGCCGAGCAGCCCGCAGGCGCGCCGGGCACAAAGTGACGGGGCTGGCAGTTTTACGATCTGCAACGAATGCCGACGTGGTGGAATTGGTAGACACACTAGCTTGAGGGGCTAGCGCCGCGAGGCGTGTCGGTTCGAATCCGACCGTCGGCACCAGGGGCGCGTTAAGGCGCCTCACGGTAGCTGCTAGAATGGGGAGCTTCGAGAAGGGGGGCAGACCGGTCAAGCGGTCTGCCTTTTTTACGCACCTTGACACCTGACCAACAGCGCACATGCTTGGGAACTATCTACCGATCCTGATCTTCCTCGTGATCGCCACGGGGCTCGCGCTACTCTTGCTGCTGCTTGGCACCGGGCTCGGGCGCTACTTCGCGCGCTTCCATTCGGACCCTGCGAAGCGTTCTCCCTACGAGTGCGGGTTCGACGCCTTCGAGGACAGCCGCATGAAGTTCGACGTGCGCTACTACCTCGTCGCGATCCTGTTCATCGTGTTCGATCTGGAGATCGCCTTCCTGTTTCCCTGGGCCGTGGCGCTCGGCCGGATCGGCATGTGGGGGCTCATGGCCATGGGCATCTTTCTCGCCATCCTGGTGGTGGGATTCATCTACGAGTGGAAGAAAGGAGCGCTCGAGTGGGATTGAGCGTGCAGCTTGCCTGTGGGAGGCAGCCATGAATGCCGCCAGCTTGCCGCTTGCCGAGGCCGAGGGCTTCGCGCAGCGCGGCTTTCTCACCACCCAGGTCGATAGCCTCATCAGCTGGGCGCGCACCGGCTCGCTCTGGCCGATGACCTTTGGCCTCGCGTGCTGCGCCGTCGAGATGATGCACGCCGGCGCCTCACGCTACGACCTGGACCGCTTCGGCGTGGTGTTTCGGCCGAGCCCGCGGCAATCCGACGTCATGATCGTGGCCGGTACCCTGGTCAACAAGATGGCCCCGGCGCTGCGCCGGGTCTATGACCAGATGGCCGAGCCGCGCTGGGTGATCTCGATGGGCTCGTGCGCGAACGGCGGCGGCTACTACCATTACTCGTACTCCGTCGTGCGCGGCTGCGACCGCGTGGTGCCCGTCGATGTGTACGTGCCGGGCTGTCCGCCGACTGCGGAGGCGCTGGTCTACGGCATCATCCAGCTGCAGAAGAAGATCGCCCGCACCACCACGATTGCCAGGTGAGGCGTCAGGAGAGCTTCATGGGGTCCCATCTTGATGCTGCGCCACAGCGCTCTGTCTCGCAGGCGGTGAGCCCGTGACTCGCTCGGCCGAGCTCATCGAGGCACTCGCGGCGCAAGTCGCAACACACCTCTCAGGCGGCCTGTCCCGGGTGGCTGCGCTTGCCGATGAGCTGGCCTACGAGGTCGAGCCGGAGGCGCTCCTGCCCGTGTGCCGCACCTTGCGCGATGCAGCGGGGCTCGAGTTTCAGATGCTCATGGATCTGGCAGGCGTGGACTATCTGCACCACGGCCTGTCCGAGTGGCAGACCCAGAGCGCGACGCATTCCGGGTTCAGCCGCGGCCGCCAGGCGCGTAGCGCCGCGCCCGATGCGATGCAGCCCAGACGCTTCGGGGTCGCCTACCAGCTGCTGTCGATCAAGAACAACCAGCGCCTGCGTCTCACGGTGCGCTGCGCGGATACCGCGGAGCCGGTGGTGGACTCGGTCACCGATGTCTGGGCGAGCGCCAACTGGTTCGAGCGCGAGGCCTTTGACCTCTTCGGCATCATCTTCCGCGGCCACCCTGACCTGCGGCGCATCCTGACCGACTACGGCTTCATCGGCCATCCCTTCCGCAAGGACTTCCCGCTGATCGGCAATGTCGAGGTGCGCTACGACCCCGAGAAGCGCCGCGTGGTGTACCAGCCGGTGAGCATCGTCCCGCGGGTGCTGGTGCCCAAGGTGATCCGCCAGGACAACCGCTACGACCCGGCGCTCAGGGATGCACCGGCGCCGCGCCAGGGGCCCCAGAGTTGACCCCGGGGGCCAACAGGTACAACAGGTACTGATGATGTCGAGCACTGAATCCGCCACCCTCGCCGAGATCCGCAACTACACGCTCAACTTCGGTCCGCAGCATCCCGCGGCGCACGGCGTGCTGCGGCTCGTGCTGGAGATGGACGGGGAGGTCATCCAGAAGGCCGACCCCCACGTCGGTCTGCTGCACCGCGCGACCGAGAAGCTCGCCGAGTCCAAGCCCTTCAACCAGTCGATCGGCTACATGGACCGCCTGGACTACACGTCCATGATGTGCAACGAGCACGCCTACGTGCGGGCCATCGAGAGGCTGCTCGGGATCGAGCCGCCCGTGCGGGCGCAGTACATCCGTGTGCTGTTCGATGAGATCACGCGGCTGCTGAATCATCTGATCTGGCTCGGCGCCCACGGGCTCGACATCGGCGCGATGACCGTCTTCCTCCTGTGCTTCAAGCAGCGCGAGGAGCTGATGGACGTGTACGAGGCGGTCTCGGGCACGCGCATGCACGCCACCTACTACCGCCCGGGCGGGGTGTACCGCGATCTGCCCGACTCGATGCCGAAGTACCAGGCCTCCCGCTGGCATTCGGCCAAGGAGGTCGCGCAGCTCAACGAGGCGCGCTCGGGCACCCTCCTTGACTACCTGCAGGCCTTCACCGAGACCTTTCCGGCCGCAGTGGATGACTTCGAGACCTTGCTCACTGACAACCGCATCTGGAAGCAGCGTACAGTGAACATCGGCGCGGTGGCCCCGGAGCGCGCGCTGCAGCTCGGCTTCTCGGGCCCGATGCTGCGCGGCTCGGGTGTCGCCTGGGACCTGCGCAAGCAGCAGCCGTACGAGGTCTACGACCGCATGGACTTCGACATCCCAGTAGGAGTGAATGGCGACTGCTACGACCGCTACCTGGTGCGGATCGAGGAGATGCGCCAGTCCAACCGCATCGTTGCGCAGTGCATCCGGTGGCTGCGCGAGAACCCGGGCCCTGCCATGGTCGATGACAGCAAGGTGCGACCGCCGCGACGCGAGCACATGAAAGACGACATGGAATCGCTCATCCACCACTTCAAGCTGTTCACGGAAGGCTACGAGGTGCCGGCGGGGGAGACCTACGCGGCGGTCGAGGCGCCCAAGGGCGAGTTCGGCATCTACCTCATCTCCGATGGCGCCAACAAGCCGTACCGGGTTAAGTGCCGCCCGCCGGGCTTTCCGCACCTGGCGGCGCTCGGGGAGATGGTGCGCGGCCACATGCTTGCGGATGTGGTCGCCGTCATCGGCACGCAGGACATCGTGTTCGGGGAGATCGACCGGTGAGCGCCCCCGATGCGGCGAGCAAGCTGCGGCTCCTCAACGAGGCCACAGTCAAGGAGATCGATCACTGCGTGGCGAAGTTTCCGCCGGGCAAGCAGCGCTCGGCCTGCATCGGCGCGCTGCGCGCCGCACAGGAGCAGAACCACGGCTACCTGACGCCGGAGCTCATGGATGCCATCGCCGAGTACCTGAAGCTCCCTCCCGTGCAGGTGTACGAGGTGGCGAGCTTCTACTCGATGTTCGAGACCCACCCCTGCGGGCGCCACCACGTCAGCATCTGCACCAACATTTCCTGCATGTTGAACGGCGGCGAGGAGCTGTTCCTGCATGCGCAGAAGAAGCTCGGCATCAAGCCGAACGAGAGCACCTCCGACGGACGGATATTCCTGAAGCGCGAGGAAGAGTGCCTGGCGGCCTGCACCGGTGCGCCGATGATGATGGTGGACCACGTCTTTCATGAGTTTCTGACGCGCGAGAAGCTCGAGAAGATCCTGGACGAGCTCGAATGAGCGAGCGCAACCGCGCCAGTGAGCCCGCGGCCTGCGGCGCACGAGCGCTTGCGGCCGGCGCGGCCGTGATCGTGAAGACAGCCCCTTCGAGAGTCAGTCGATGACGAGCACGATATCCCCGGACAAGATGAACCTTGTGGTGTTCGAGCCCCTGAAGCTCGAGCGCTCGTGGACCCTTGCGACCTACCGCAAGATCGGCGGCTACGAGGTCTGGGAGAAGCTCGTGAAGGAGAAGCCGCCGCGCGAGCAGATCATCGATGCGGTCAAGGCCTCGGGTCTACGCGGCCGGGGCGGCGCCGGCTTTCCGACCGGGACCAAGTGGAGCTTCATGCCGCGCAACTCACCGGTGCAGAAGTACCTGGTGTGCAACTCCGATGAGAGCGAGCCGGGCACCTGCCACGATCGCGACATCCTGCGCTACAACCCGCACGCCCTGATCGAGGGCCTGGCGATCGGCGGCTACGCCACCAACTCCACCGTCGCTTACAACTACATCCGGGGCGAGTTCCTGGGCGAGCCCGTGCCGCGCTTCGAGGCGGCGCTCAAGGAGGCCTACAACGCAGGCCTGCTCGGCAAGAACATCCAGGGCAGCGGTATCGATTTCGACATCCACACCTTCGTCGGGGCGGGCGCCTACATCTGCGGCGAGGAGACAGCGCTCCTTGACTCGCTCGAGGGCAAGCCCGGGAAGCCGCGCTTCAAGCCCCCCTTTCCGGCGAACTTCGGCCTCTACGGCGCCCCCACCACGGTCAACAACACACAGAGCTTCGCCTCGGTGCCGACGATCCTGCGCAGGGGTCCGCAGTGGTTCGCGGCCCTGGGTCCCGCCAACTCCGGCGGCACGGTGATCTTCTCGGTCTCCGGGCACGTGCAGCGGGCGGGCAACTTCGAGCTGCCCCTGGGTGTCCCTTTCAAGGACCTGCTCGAGCTCGCCGGCGGCATGCGTGGCGCGGCCAAGCTGAAGGCGGTGATCCCGGGGGGCTCCTCGGTGCCCGTGGTGCCAGGCGACGTCATGCTCAAGACCAACATGGACTATGACTCGCTGCGCGCGGTGGGCTCGGCCATCGGCTCGGCGGCGGTGATCGTCATGGACGAGACGACTTGCATGGTGCGGGTGCTCGAGCGCATCTCGCGCTTCTACATGGCCGAGTCCTGCGGCCAGTGCACGCCCTGCCGCGAGGGCACAGGCTGGATGAACCGGCTGCTGAAGCGTGTGCTGGCAGGCGAGGCGCGCCGCGAGGACCTCGCGCTGCTCCTGGATGTCGCCAACCGGATCGAGGGACACACGATCTGTGCGCTGGGCGATGCCGCGGCCTGGCCGGTGCAGAGCTTCCTGAAGCACTACCGGCATGAGCTCGAGTACATGATCGATCATGGGGGCCGCAGCATCGTCGAGGAGCAGCTCGGCGCACGCGCGGCGTGAGCGGCGCGCGATTTCATGGTGCAATCCGGACCAACGGCGGTTAGCTAGCGATGGCTGAGGACTT
>Ga0123356_10007931_pt1 | contig 10567 bp, 10 predicted proteins | sample TergutEmb28metaG_2_FD_92546 | JGI IMG/M metagenome (GOLD analysis project Ga0123356, IMG submission 92546) | Embiratermes neotenicus P3 segment gut microbial communities from Petit-Saut dam, French Guiana - Emb289 P3 | ecosystem: Host-associated > Arthropoda: Insects > Digestive system > Gut ... | reverse complement strand
CCAGTGCGAGCAGCAAGGCCAGAAACTTGGTTTTCTTCATGCTTATTTGTCCTCCTTAAAAATTTTGCTGATCTTATATTTTATAACAGGTCATCCTTTGACGGAGCCTATCATAATCCCTTTGACGAAGAATCTTTGCAGGAACGGATAAACGATAAGAACGGGGAATATCGTGACGAACATTGTCGCCAGTGTTATAGAGCGGACGTTAACCGGGCGTCCTCTTACCAGCGAGCCCATTGCTGCCTGTGCAGCTGCCGCTCCCGCACCCGAGAGTGCAGCTATACGTTCGGCAAATGCGGCCTCATTAACAATTTGGAGCAGGATGTTCTGCATCGGTTTAAGCTCGTCGCTTCTGATAAATATTGTTGCGTCAAACCATGCGTTCCAGTGGAACACACCGATAAAGAGCGCAATTGTCGCCAAAATAGGCGTTGAAACAGGCAGGATAATCTTGAAATACACTGTTATATGGTTTGCGCCGTCAATATGAGCGGATTCCTTCATTGATTCGGGTATTTCCTGGAAGAATGTCCGCATGAGGATTACATTAAATAATCCGACAAGATTCGGGATGATATAAACCCAGAATGAGTCAAACATACCGAGATTGCGGATTAGCATAAAATACGGGATAAGACCGCCGCCGAAGTACATAGGGATGATGCAAAAAAGTGAATAGAAACGTCTGCCGACAAGCTTGCTGTTTGATAATGCATATGCAATCAGGGATGTTACAAACAGTGCCGATACTGTGCCGAGTGACGTTCTTGCAATTGTGATAAAATATGCATTCCATATACGGGGGTTTGTAAATACTTTTGTATATGACTCAACTGTCGGGACACGCGGCCAAAGGTAGATTCCGCCGCGCATTGTGTCATCGGCGTTATTAAATGATATGGCAAGTGCATTTATAAACGGGTATATAACCGATATCGCAAGTACGACTAAAAAAGCGTACACGAAGAAATCGATTATATAGTCGCTGACACCTCTTTTTTGAATCATAACTGTAATCCCCTATTAGTTAAAACAGTCCGCGCCCGCCGTATCTGTTGGCAAGCCAGTTTGCAAAGAGCACAAGTGAGAAGTTGACGATTGTTCTGATAAAGCCCGCAGCCGCTGCGAATGAGTAACGCATACCCCGCAGTCCGACACGCATGATATACGTGTCTATAACATCGGCGTGCTCAAGCAAGATGGTATTACCCATCTGCCGGGTGAGCATAAATACCTGATCGAAATTGGACGTTAGAAGTGATCCTATTGTGAAAATGAATAGGATAATAATTGTCGGCATTATGCACTGCAAAGTGATATACCAAATTCTTTGGAGCCTGCTTGCCCCGTCTATAGCGGCAGCCTCGTGAAGCTCCGGGTCGACGGAGGTTATTGCGGCAATAAATATAATTGCATTCCAGCCTATTGTTTTCCAAATATCAGTAACTGTGGCAAGACCCCAGAAAAGCTCGCTTCTTCCAAAGAAATATATCGGTCTGTCAATCAGTCCGAGAGCTAAAAGGCCGTTATTTATGACACCGTTGTCATAGTCCAAAATATCAAAAAGCAGCGTAGCTGCAACGACCCATGAAATGAAGTGCGGCAGATAGCTGATTGTTTGAACGGGTTTTTTGAATTTTGAGATTCTAACCTCATTGAGGATAAGAGCGAAAATTATCGGCATCGGGAAGCCGATGAAAATACGAAGAAGGCTCATTACTATAGTATTGCGGACTGCGCGCGGGAAAAACGGGTCAGCCATAAGCTGTCTGAAATATTCAAGTCCCGCCCAGTCACTAAAGCCGGGCATGTCGCCGAGCTGATAGTTTTGGAACGCCATGAGCATTCCGTACATGGGAATATACATAAACACAAATATGAAAAGAATACCCGGGAGTATCAGCAGTTGTAAATCCCATTGGAAAAGCATTCTTTTGAACACATTGTGTTGTTTATTTAATGTTATCGGAGCTTTAATAGCCGGTGATGCCGTTTCGATAGCAGCCACCCTCCTATCCCTTGGTATCTGCGGGTTTTCACAGAAAATGCAACATTATTGGGATACTGTTACACAGGCAATAAGATATACTGTTTTAAAGAATAGCACAAGTTAAATAATAAAACAAGTCAATCTTTACAAATTTTTGACGAAAAACTTATTAAAATACTTTAAAATGTTATGAATGTATTACAAATAATAGCAATAAATATTATACAGATATTTATTGCTATTATTTTTTTGCTTATATTTGACAGGCAGGCGGACAGCTCTTTTCTAAATTTAGTGGCGAGGGAATTCCGGCAACCGACACGGAACTGACTGAGACACTAAATTTAGAAAAGAGCTGTCCACCTGCCTGTTATCGCATTTGTAAATCTTCACCTGCGTCGAGTGTTTCAAAGCGGCTGAGCAGATTCATTTGAATTTGCATTCTGGTTGTGTATACACCAAGGCTTGTACCGTCGACTGCCATCAGGAATTGGGAATCACTTATGCTGTAAAGCTCAAGTGTCTGGCTGCCGCCGTTTGTAAAGTTCATCTTCATACTGTATACGGGCGGTTCTGCCGGGACCGGTTCATCCGTGCTGCCGCTTGATGGGATACTCATTGCAGAGCCGAATAATCTTCTGGTGTTTCTGTCGCTCAGCTCCATATCATCAAGTAACCCCTGCAGTTCATCATCACTGCCGGCAGAGGGATGAAACAGCTTGAACATCCGCTTTTCACCGTCAAGGTCAAATTCTATCGACGAAACGGTATCTATATGATGCACCCATGTCAATTGTGTTCTGAGCTGTGCCGGGTCGAGCCCTAAAAATGCATAATTACCATGCGGGTCAAGAAGTACCGCATCATATCCTTCTATCATTATATACCATCCGCGGGGATTGGAAGCAGGGTTTCCTATCAGAAGCGTTCCTTGCCAGTCGGATGTCGCTATTGTAAGACGCACGGGGTTATCAAGCCCGTATTCGGATAAATCTCCCGGATTTACTGTAATAACCCGTTCGGGAATTATATTTGTCACAGGCTCAAGTAGAACACTTTTTACCACTGTATCACTGCATTCGCTTTCAAAGGGCTGAACAAGGCGGTAACGTGAAATACCGAGGGGTGAGTTGAACCATTCTTCGTCATCACGTCTTATAAGCTCGATGGTTTCGTCTCCCGGCCGTTCGAGTATCAGATGCTCAATCAGGTCCCATGTTTCATATTCGTCTCCCGACGGTGGATACGGGAAAAAGAAAATATCATATATATCGGTTACTTCAAGAAGCAGAAACTGCGCAACATCGTTATGCACCGCATAAACATCACGGCTTTCCGTATTGCGGATATAAAACCCCGGGTCGGCGGCAAGCCTGTGTCCGAGCGCAAACTCCACTTTATTGCCGTCGGCGAGATTTACACGCCATACAACAATCGGGTTTGAAAAACCGTAGAGCTCGAGCTGCTCATCATCGGCAGCTTCCGATACTCTCGGTAAATCAATTAATGTGGTTACATGTGAAAACATCGCAAGCATTAACGGCTGCATTCCTTTAAAAACCGAATTTTCCGCAATCAAATCAAGCTCGGGATTTTCAGCGTCGGTGCGGTTAAGCCGCAATGAATAATGTTTACTGTCGCGGGGCATCATGTCAATGCTGTCGACATCATAATATGATACACGTATTAAATCACCCGACTCCAAAGGAGGCATCGGCGTTGGTGTAGGGTCTGCGTTTATATCCTGCTCCGGTACTTTTTCCGGCCAAAGGGCAAGCAAAATAATCCCGGCAATGAGCAGTACAGCCGCCGCGATTATCAAAATAAGCACACTGCGCCGCATTATTTATGCCTCCTCTTGTACCAGACAAGCACGGCTGTTGCATAAATCAAAGCGGGAAGTGCAATAACCATTACAATAATAACCATTCGCGCATTACCCGAGCTGACAGGCATTTGGTTGTTTGCCAGAGGCTTTGCGGAAATAAATACATTCTGACCGCCGGGGTTAAAGTCATCTGCAAGGTTTGCAATAAATATCGCATTGTAAAATGTATTCCCGAACATTCCGAGAAACGCATCATCGAACATATCGGCACCTGTAACAATGAGATTCGATGTCATCCACTGATTATCGGGCCCTCTTACAACACGGCTTATGTTATATGCAATGACAAACGGTCCCGAGTCATCGCCCGGCTCTCTTTCCGTAGTGGTTGATGCTCCCGGCTCAAGCGATTTTGCGTATGAAGAATCGGAAAAGGTCTGAATCAGCGGGAACTGCGTAAATCCGCTCATTGCATCACCGACCCAGGTCGAGCGCAGCGGTCTTGCAAGATATGCACCTATTCTCATTGTTTCACGGGTATATTCCTCCGACTCGATTGATGAAGGCAGATGCCCTGCAACAACGTGAGCACCTATGATTCCGTACTGCTGAATATATGTGTGGACATCATCAAAAATAAGCTTATTCTCAACCATAATACCCCACTCTGCCAGAAATGCATCCAGAACGGGAAGTTCTATAACATCGAAATCGTAAAGCACAATTGCATTTCCGCCTGCTGCAAGATAGTTTTCAAGCTTAATAATTTCATCGCTTATGAAGTCGAATTTCGGAGCTACAGTGAATAAAACCGTTGTATCCTCCGGTATTTCATCGATTGCAAGATTAATCTCGGAATAAACATAACCGCTTCTGCTTAAAATAAATCTTATGTAATCGCTAGGTGATTCTTCATGATTTTGAATAAACACGGCGTGCGGGACATTTTCGTTGAGCACATGAAGAAGAGCGCTTACAAGCAGCTGGTCTGTACGAACCGCAGCTATGAACGGACGCCCGTCCTGAGTCACGTTTGATAAAAATAACTCTGTTGCGGGAACAAGTGCAGCACGGCGCGAGCTGATGAAAATAATATCATTATGAGTCATATTATCTAAATCCGCATGCGCTTCTTTTAAAAAAGTAAGAGAGTTGTTGTACTCAGGCCCGTTGAAATAGTTTAAATCGGGATTGACATATTGGACACGGAGCCTGCCGCCCGTCGCTGCGGAGTAATTTTGCAATGTATTGATTACAAGGTTGAACATTGAATTTGCTTTCCAGACGGATTCATCGGCAAGCACGACAATATCCACTGTCTCATCAACGCTTTCAAGAAACTCGGCAGCTTCCTCGGACATTGTAAAAAGACCCGTTTCCGTCAAGTCGGCTTTAAGAAAGAAACGCTCGGTCAGCATACTTGCAAACACATTAAATAAAACAACAAGCACAATAAACACGGATGTGATTATCAGTGAAAAAGCTCTTATATTCAGTTTTCTGCTTAAGTTTTTCATATTTAGTGCTTTCTTGTTTTATTGTCACCCTGAGCATGTGAAGGGTCTTTCCTTACAGTTTCCTTTTTTCGAGCCTGCGGACTGTTAAGAACAAAAATACAGCGCATACGGAAAGGAAGAATATTATTGTATCAAGTGCGAGCAGACCTTGAGTAATTTCCGTGTACCGCCCGTAGATTGATACGAATACCAGAATACGCATCACCCAGACCGGAAGCACCCCGCCCGAGAAGAAAAACATTGCAACCATGTCAAGAATATACAGTGCAATAAATACTCCGAGAGAGCCTACTGCCGCAATGACCTGGTTTTCGGTAAGGGAAGAAATGAATACTCCGATTGAGATGTAAGCGGCTCCGATGCAAAGGATTCCGACATAGTTTCCTACAACCTCGGATATGTTGTTTTCACCGAGTATTGATATGGTTAACGGCCATAATAATGTAAGAACAAGCAGACAGCCGAAAACAGCCATTGAAGACAGGAATTTTCCAAGTACAACGGATGTCAGCTTGACCGGGAGGGTATAAAGTGCCTGGTCGGTTTTAAGCTTAAACTCTTCCGAAAAAACACGCATTGTCAATATAGGTGTTATAAACATCATTATCGTCAGCATAAATCCGAACAAAGCTACAAGTGTTGAGGATGAGCCGAGCATGTTTCCGAGATAAAACATCAGGTTCAGTACAAGGATGTATGAGCCGAGGTATACATATCCTATCGCCGAGGTGAAGTAGCCTATAAAATCACGCTTGAAAATTGCAATCATTATGATACCTCCTCCTCTGCGGTTTTTTCCGTTAGCTTCAGGAAAATATCCTCAAGGGAATCCTTTTGCGGACGCAGCATAAGAATCGGGCAGTCCGCTTTTGCGAGTGTCCGAAACAATGCTTTCCTTATATCGGAGCCTTTGTCGCATTCAAGGATAAAATCGCTGCTTTCGGCTTCTATTTTTCCGAGCGGGCTAACCTTACGGACACCGTCTATACCGTTTAATAAAGTCCGAATTCCGCTTTGTGTATCCGCAACACGGACGATAAGCGTTGTATAGTCTTCGGCTTTAGCAACGGCGAGGTCATCCGGCTTGCCGTCGGCTACAATAACACCGTCGGATATAACAAGAATCCTGTCGCAGATTGCTGATACTTCGGGTAAAATATGGCTTGAAAGGATTATCGTACGTTCCTTACCCATCTTTTTTATGACGTTACGTATTTCGACTATCTGCCTCGGGTCAAGGCCTATTGTGGGCTCATCAAGTACAAGAACCTCGGGGTCGCCGATTAAAGACCCTGCAAGGCCTACACGCTGTTTATACCCTTTTGAAAGATGTCCTATTACACGGCTAAAAACACCGGTAATCCCGACCATTTCACAGATTTCCCCGATATGGGAATCCCGTGTCGCTTTTTTTACCTTTTTCATTTCTGCAATGAAATTAAGGTATGCCTTAACGGTCATTGTTAAATATAACGGCGGCTGCTCGGGAAGGTAACCTATCAGGCGTCGTGCCTTAAGCGGTTCTTTTAAAATATCAATACCGGCAACCTTGACATCGCCCTTGTCTGCGATAAGGTAGCCGGTTAATATATTCATTGTCGTGGTTTTCCCCGCACCGTTCGGTCCGAGGAAACCCACGATTTGTCCTTCATTTATTGAAAACGATACATCATTGATACCGCGGTTTTTACCGTAACTTTTTGTCAGGCCGCTAACTTCTATCACTGCGAAAGTTCCTCCGGGTGAATTAACCGAAACAACGTATTAAACAGCTGTTTGGTACTGCTTAGATAATAAATGCCTGGATTATTATTCTGCCTTCATCAATCAGAAGTTCTTTATTCGAAAGGATTATTTCACCCCAGTCGAAGAAATAATATCTTTCCTGATCTTCTTCGAGCGGCAGCTCGGATGATTCGGCTCTTACATTATAATGGTCGGATAGAATGCTGTAAAAGTGCATCGGTGCGCCTTCAAGAACAATTTCTACCTCGTAAGAAAAATCGGCATTGTTTGACGGGATTTTTTGTGCGCTGACAACGGTTCCCGCTTTTCTCATCAGGTCCTCGGGAATATCTTCGTCTTTAATTCCCGGGAAAAATTCTCCTTCAATTGCTTCTTGAACAGGTGGAGGTGTATTTACATTAGCCTGTCCCTGACCGCCACTTGGAGTATTGCCGCTTCCACTGCCACTGCTGCCTCCGCCGCCGCATGCAGCAAGAGCAAAAACCATGATTATCGCAAGTATCAAAGCAAAAAGTTTTTTCATTCTCACATTCCTCCGGATAATATTTTGATTTTTCTGTCTTTAGAACAATATGAATGCAATTATAGCACTACATATTGTATCTGTCAAACAAATACAACAGATTTATTGAGAAGGTGTCTCATTTACAGTAACATTACAACATAAGGTCCAGTCCGAGGTATACTTCGTTTTTGTCATCCTGTGTTACACCAAGGTAGCGCCTCGTAACCGCAAGAGAGCTGTGGTTATATATTTCCATGATAATAGCGGGAGAAACGCCTTTTTTCCATGCATGATACCCAAAAGTTTTCCGAAGTGAATGGCAGGATATGCGGTGCTTAATGGACAGCTCCTCTGCTGCATGACGGATTATCCTGTATGCCTGGATTCGTCCGATTGCTTTTTCTGTTTTCCGGCTCTTAAAAAGCACTCCTCCCGGGTACACAGGGGTTTGTAGTTTTGAAGCAAACAGGGTGAGAGCCGATATTATTTCCACGTTCAGTGCAAGTATCTGGATTTTTCCTGTTTTCCGTTCAGTCAGATGAAGTGTCTTTTTTATCTGGCTGTGTTTAAAATCAAAGACATCATTCCATGTCAACCCAAGAAGGTCGCTGATTCGGAGAGCAGTATACATTCCCATAATAATCAATACGTAATTTCTATACTCTCCCCGCTTTTTATAATACATCGCAAGAGCGGTAGTATCTTCTATATCTCTGATAGGTTCTGTGGTCATAATTTTATCCTCCATGGGGTGATTATCAAATACCAAGCGGTTCTCCCGTGTTCCGCTTTATTGATAATATTACATTTCCCGGCGAAACATTACAACGGCAGTTATTGATAATATTACAGGCAATATTCTGATAACTATGCAGCAGTGCGTATTTCGCACTGCCTTTTTCGTTGCGGCTGCTCATTTATCCGCTAATGCAACATTTTCCCAATAATGTTGCATTGGGCTGCGAAAATGTTTATTTGCCGTGGACAGGGGGTCGATTGATATCACCGCTACAGCACCGATTACATTAAATAAACAGCATAATGTGTTCAAAAGAATGCTTCTCCAATGGGATTTACAGCTGCTTGTCATCCCGGGAATCATTTTTGTTTTCGTTTTTATGTATATTCCGATGTACGGAATTCTTATGGCATTCCAAAATTTCCAACTTGGTGATATACCGGGCTTTAGCGAGTGGGCGGGACTTGAATATTTCAGACAGCTTATTGCTGACCCGTTTTTCCCGCGTGTTGTTCGCAATACTTTAGCAATGAGCCTTCTTCGTATTTTCATCGGTTTCCCGATGCCGATAATTTTCGCTCTTATATTAAATGAAGTAAGGATTTCAAAATTTAAGAAACCCGTTCAAACAATCAGCTATCTGCCGCATTTCATTTCGTGGGTTGTTGCAGCAACGTTGATGTTCGACATTATGGATTATGACAATGGCATGATAAATAATGCCCTTATGGCACTTGGTCTAATAAAAGAACCGATACTTTTCTTCGGAAGAAGTCAATACTTTTGGGCCATTGCTACTGTCACAGACATATGGAAAACAATTGGATGGAATGCCATTATATTTATAGCTGCCATTACATCTGTAGACCCCGAATTGTACGAAGCTGCCGCAATAGACGGAGCAGGAAGATTACAAAGAATTTGGTATATAACATTGCAGTGTATATTACCAACAATTGTAATCCTTTTTATTTTTACAGTCGGCTCATTACTAAGTTCAAACTTCGACCAGGTATTTATGCTCACCCGGCAAATGGGTAACAGTTCTATAATGGAGACAGCGGATGTCATAGATACTTATATATTACGTACAGGACTTCGCGGGATGCGGTATTCATTTGCTGCTGCAGCAGGTTTCTTTAGAACAGTTGTAAACTTCTCGCTTGTATTGTTCGCTAATTGGCTCGCTAACAGATACGGCGGACGCGGATTATTCTAATTTGAAAGGGGGTAGTTATTAATGGTTCAAAAACGAAGTATCGGCGATTATTTGCTTGATTTCTTTGTCTACGCTTTTTTGACTGTGCTGACTATTACAATACTCTACCCTTTTATTAATGCAATGGCTATATCATTTAACAATGCAGATGATACAATGCGCGGCGGAATATATTTCTTGCCCCGAGTCCCAACTGTGGAATCATATGTGCGGGTTTTTACAAACCCGAGAATTTGGAATGCTTATTTTATCACTATTTCCAGAACACTGGTCGGTACGGTATCGGCACTTTTTGTCACATCATTAATTGCTTTTGCTCTATCCAATGCAAAGCTTGTCGGAAGACGTTTTTATTCTCTCTTCTGCATCATCCCGATGTACTTTGGCGGCGGTCTTATTCCTTATTATATGTTAATTCGTAACCTTGAACTGATGAACACTTTTTGGGTCTTTATTATTCCAAATCTTGTTGGTCTTTTTAATGTAATTCTTATGAGAACATTCTTCCAGGAAATACCGGAATCAATTAAAGAATCTGCACATATTGACGGTGCTAACTACATAACTGTTTATTTCAAAATCATTTTACCTATCTCAACACCAATACTTGCGACGATTGCTCTGTTTATCGGTGTGTTTCATTGGAACTCATGGTTTGATGCCACAATCTTTATCACTCGTGATGAATTAAAGCCAATGCAGAATATTTTACTTCAAATCGTTAATGAAGCAGCTTTTGCCGAAAGAATTGCTGCGCTTGCCGGTGGAGCCGGAGGCGGAGGAGCTTCTGCTGCCGCTGCTGCTATGGGTAATATTTCCAGAGGACGCCCCGTTAACGTCCGCTCTATAACACTGGCGACAATGTTCGTCACGATATTCCCCGTTCTTATCGTCTATCCGTTCCTGCAAAGGTTCTTTGTTAAAGGGATTATGATAGGCTCCGTCAAAGGATGACCTGTTATAAAATATAAGATCAGCAAAATTTTTAAGGAGGACAAATAAGCATGAAGAAAACCAAGT
>Ga0123356_10007930_pt1 | contig 10568 bp, 7 predicted proteins | sample TergutEmb28metaG_2_FD_92546 | JGI IMG/M metagenome (GOLD analysis project Ga0123356, IMG submission 92546) | Embiratermes neotenicus P3 segment gut microbial communities from Petit-Saut dam, French Guiana - Emb289 P3 | ecosystem: Host-associated > Arthropoda: Insects > Digestive system > Gut ... | reverse complement strand
TGGCAGGACAAGACCGAGTGGCACAACGTAGTGCTGTGGGCCAAGCTGGCCGAGGTGGCCGGGAAGTACCCGAGCCAAGGCTCCAAGGTCTACGTCGAGGGACGCCTCCAGACTCGCTCCTGGGACTTCTGGGACGATCAACAGAGCGGCCAGAAGAGATACATGACCGAGGTGATAGCGAGCGATCTGATTATGCTCGTTGGCGTCGAGGGTGGCGAGGACAAATCCGAACCGGGGGCTATCAGGAAGCGTGGAATGACGCTGTTCTGCTAACGAGGAATTATCAGATAATCCCGGGCCTGTCTCTGCAAAGCGGCGTGACGGTCATAGGTAGACCGGGAGACTTGGCACTGTTCCATGGCACGTTCTACATTGATAGGTTCCAGGGTACTGTTGGACCGGCGATTCTGAATTTGAACGGCGGGACGATGGAATGGAATGCAATACCTCGGGCACAGATTGCATTACGGTGGGAACTGGACAGGGAGATAACACACTCTATCTTGAACCAGAGGATACTACCATTGACCATGGTCAGATTATTCCCATCTCCACGTTTACGCGTACTGCCAACGGCACCTCAATCGCGATACATGACCAGTCGCAAGCCCTAAAACTCGCCAACCACATACTTGACGGCGTCGGGAAGCAGGATTACAGATTGTTGGGAGTGTCTGGCGGCCCAGGCAGTTGGGGTGAGCTCCGCGACACGCCGGATGGATGTGTGAGCCAGGCCCGGCAGCATAGTAGCTGGATAGTCGCGCACCGGAAGTTTGAGCCGGCGGCAGCTTTCGACCACCGATAGAATCGCCGCTACACGCGGTGAGGCCTGCTGGCTTCACGATGTGGATGCGGTTCTTGCAGCCGGTCGCTACGGACGCATGGAGTTCTCGGCCACGTTGTTCGATATCGATAGCTGGGTCCGTTATAACCGCCATCCGTGCCAGTTGTTCACTAAGGCCGTGCACTTGGCGTGGCTGGCAGCTTCACTCCGCGCGGGTAAGTCTGGAAAGAGCGAAACAGACTAATTTTCTCCACGTCGTGAGGTCCTCGAGTGAGGAATGTCGCTTTCCTAGATAAGCGGTGAATTAGGCTCAACCCGAATACGACCGCTTACTTCACAAAGGTCAGACAGTACATAAGGATAGCGACATGAAAGTGACAAAAGGCTCTTCTCCGGTTGCTCTGCTTGCAACCGCTGCTTTAACCCTGGTCCTGTCAGTTTGTCCCACATGGGCAGCTGTCGAGGGCAACACAACCACGCCGTTGACCGCGCACCCTCTCAACCAACCTCGGGGCCTGGCGCTCGACGCGAAGGGTAACCTCTATGTTGCGAATGAGGGGGCGAACCAGATCCTGATCTATAACCCAAGTTACGTACAACAAACCGCAAAGACCGTCACCGCGAATATTAGCAAGCCGACCAGCGTGGCTTTCGATCCTACCGGCAATCTTTGGGTAGCAAACTTAGGCAACTTTTCGATTACTGAGTACGCGCCCACTGGCACGCAGATCGTCGCGGGGACTTTCACTCAAGGCATCACCGGCCCCAACTCGCTCGCGGTTGATGGGCTAGGCGATGTTTGGGTAGAGAATAGTTTCTCGACGGTCAACGTCTATGCAGCCGACCACACCCCCATTCAAAGTCAGGGCCCGTTCCCCTTCGTCGGCGGCATTGCGGTCGAAGGTCAAAAGGTTGCGTATAGCAACTCGATGTCTGTGATTCGTGATGAGGCTGGCCCCTGGCTGGCCGGCAATTTCGTCGATGGGCTCTTTAGTTCTGCCGATGAAGGCGTGGCTGTTGCGTTCGACAGCAAAGGTGATCTGTATGTCGCCAATGCGGACAACCTAATTACCTTCTATAACACTAACATGATTGAATCAGTGTTTTTGACTTTAAACTTTACACCGGAAGGCATCGCGGTAGACAGTGCTCGGGGACGAGTCTATATCTCCGACCAAATTGGCAATGCTATCGCCGTCTACAATACCAATGGCACGTTACTCACGACGATCCACTAGTCTTTGGTTGCTTTCGAGACCCAGGAGAGGAGCCCCCGAACCTGGGTCATTTCTCCGATTCCGCTGACTGCATCCGCTGTTATCATCTCTCGCACACCGCAACTCCTTGGTGACTGCGGCCGTTCCTTCACCCGCAGTCAGAGCCTGTTCGGTTCGCGAATAGCGAACCGAACCAAGAGAATGGACAGCACTTAAAATTAGAGGTTTCGCGATACCGTATGACGATTGCCCTATGTGCCGAATGCGGTCGCTAAGAAAATCGGCGCGTTTACACCGTGCGAGGAATGCGGCTTTAAGCACTCATCAAGCGGGGAAATGGCAAAGAGCGTGCTCTACGTGTCCCGAAAAAGGACTCTGTTCCAGTTTCGTTTGCACCAGCGCGCTCAGCCCCGTGAACGCGCGGCGCAAGTCGGTCACGCCCGCTGCGATCCAGATCTGAGTCTTTGCCGGCAACCCGATCATGCGCGCAAGCACTCCAGCAATACTCGAAGCAAGGCGGGATCGGCCCCGGCCTCAATCCGCACCTGCGCCTGGTGCAGTTCGACGTAAATCGTGCCCGGCGGCGATTGCACCACCTCCTGCAGAGGACTCGCCACCGGCTCGACTACCATCGGCGCTAACTTTTTCTCGCTTACCCGCACCGGCAGCAACTTGATCCCTGGCTTACGTTCCCCAAGCCTTCCCCCCAAGTAAAGTCGACGCCAGCCAAACACTTGGTTCGCGTCACCTCGACCCTGATGTCGGAAGGCTCGGAGAGCGCCGCCTTCGGCTGCCCGGCACGCCGGGTACAACCGGGCATGGAAACAGCCAGGAGAATCACCGGGATTCCGCAGAAAACGGAAAACAACCGAGGACGACGGACAGCCGCACCGACGCGTTGCATGGTTCCCTCTCGCAAGGCCACTAGTATAGCGAAAGAAAACACAATCCTTTGTACTGTGGCGCAAGCGGAAGCGGTGCCCACTCTAGCGGATTTCGGCCAGCGAATATTCGAGCGCTCCGCGTTTGGGAGTGGGCATTGCACCCACCTCGCTGGCGACCCACGCTCCCACCAGGTTCGCGACTTCATTCATCAGCTCGAGCGACGCTCCATGCAGGTGTTCGTGGACCAGGCCGGCGGTGAACGCGTCGCCCGATCCCACCGTGTCGGCCACCTGCACCTTGAATCCCGGATGCTCGCTTGTTTCCCTGCCCCGAACCAGCAGGCTTCCCCGGTCCCCGCGGGTGATACAGACGATCTTCAAATGATATTCCTCGAGAAGCCTTCGCGCCGAGGACAATTCGTCCCGGTGCGAAATCCTGCTCAGGCTCATGACCTTCGGCAGTTCCTCATCGTTCAGCTTGACGATGTCGGCAAGCCGCATGGATTCCGAGAGTATTTCCTGGGAGTAATAGGATTGCCGCAGGTTCACATCGAACACTTTGAGGGTATGGGGGGACGTGGCTCCGAGGAACTGCCGAATGGTAGCGCGGCTCGTCTCGGACCGTTGGGCGAGCGATCCGAAGCAGACGGCATCTGCCGTTTCGGCCAGATGCTGCCAGTCAAGCGTCCACTCGAGGAAATCCCAGGCGACCGGATGCGCGATTTCGAAGCGCGCCTGCCCGTTGCCGTCAAGCTGCACCTTCACGGTGCCCGTGGGATGCACGCGATCGGTCTCGACGTAATCGATATTGAGTCCCAGCTCCTCCATACGGCGCAGAGCTTCAATCCCGCGTGAATCTTCTCCGACGCGGCTGGCAACGATTCCCTGATCGCCCATGAGCGTGGTGATGTAGGCAAAGTTCGCGGGAGCTCCGCCGAGACACGCGCGCCCGGGCAGCAGATCCCACAACACTTCGCCCAGTCCCACGACTCTCTTCTTCATCGCGGCCGCCAGAATGTCGTAAACGTTTACGGCATCTCCGCAAAAAAAGGGACCCCCGAAGGAATCCCTATCCAAGTGCACCCTGAACCCTAGAAGATAACCTTCAAAGCGAACTCGAGCTGCCGCATGCCGGTGGTCGAACCAGGTGTGGCATCCGCTTCGATGTCGGTAATTCGGCCATTGCCCGCACAATCGATACAGGCCCCCGTTCCCAACTGGTTTTGCAGGAAACCCAGCACCGGGTGATTGAATACGTTGAACGCATCCATACGGAACTGCGCCTTTACCCGCTCGGTAATGGGGAAGTTCTTCATCACCGCGGCATCGGTCTGGAAGGAACGCGGTCCGCGGAGGCTGTTCACGCCTGCGTTGCCCAGCACTCCACAGGCTGGCACCGCCCATCCTGGCCCGCTCGGCCGCGAGAGAGTACAGGTATCGGTTCCAGGGGCAAGTGCAGATGCCTGGTAGGCCATCGTGGTTATCGGATTGAAGAACTGGACATACGGAGCGGCGCCTACAGGATGCTGTAAGGAGCCAGCTCCCAACGGGAACGCTCCATTCTTGTCGGGGCGGCAACCCCCATAGCCTCCGAGATCGTTGACCTGGGAGCAGTTCGAAAACGTCGGCGTCCAGGGCAATCCACCGCTCCAGTTGCTTGTCCCTGTGATCTGCCACCCTCCGATCGCCAGATCCTCCGCCCTGCCCGCATTTCCACGAAAGGCTTTGCCCTTGCCAAACGGCAGCTCATATACGACGTTGGTAATCCAGGCATGGTCGCGAACCTCCTGGTCTGGCCCGTAGGCGTAGGATTTGTCGTTCGGATACAGGTTACTGTCGTATTTGTTCGCGTGAGCGAAGGTGTAATGGGACAGCAGCTGCAGCCCGTGTGAAAAGCGCTTGTCCACTTTTATCTGCAATGCGTTGTAGATGCTGGTCGCGTCGTTGCCGTGGTAATTGCCCTCGTCTGTAGAGCAGCACATCAGAGGCAACGGTTGACCGGTGGCTGGATTGATGGTCGTCGGATCCAGAACGCTGGGGTAAGTGAATCGGTTATAGTACGGGCGACGGGCTACTTGAGGGACATTTGGCGTCAAGGTCGGCGCTACGCACCCGGTATTGTCTGTGCCGTTGCAATTATTCGGATTAGAAACAACGATAGCTGTGCCTGCTCCGATGCTGGGCTGATTGACGTTATAGGTGGGGCTATCACCGGCAAAAATGTTGGTTCCTTTATTGCCGATGTAGGCGACTTCCAACGACATGGTGGAGGTCAGTTGTCGCTGCAGCGTGACATTCCACGCATCCAGCGTCGGCAGGCGCACAAAAGTCGGACGGATGTGCGCTTGCGCACAGAACTGGCCCGATGGCCCTCCGCCCGGCAGAGTAGCGGACTGGTAACAAGCCGGGCCGTTCAAGGGGAGAAGTCCGTTCGAAGGAACCGTTGGCAGGCTGGGCAGGGGAGCTCCCTGATCGAGGACGAAAGCCGGGAAAACCTGACCGTTGATGTTCTGCGCGCTCTGGTCTGCCAGCACTGGTAGAGTCTGAGTTACGGCGTGACCGAAGTTCGAACCGAATACTCCCATATCGAAACTGCGGCCGTAGCCCATGCGGATCACAGTCTTCTGGTTGAATTGGTACGCCGCGCCCAGCCGGGGCGCCAGGTTGCTCCATTTGTTGTTGATGTTTCCATTGAGCCCGATTCCGCCTATGCCGGCTACTCGGATTTCGCCTTGAACAAGGTTGGCGAATCCCCCCAGCTGCGTGCCGTTGACGTATTCCGGGAAATAGACCTCCCAGCGTAATCCGTAATTCAGAGTCAGCTTGGGCGTGGCGCGGAAGGTGTCTTGTGCATACCAGAACATCCGGTGTTGCCGTTCTGCAGCGTCCAGGCTCTGGGAGTAGTAGCGGTTGAAGTTGGTAACGTCGCCTAGCAGGAAGGTGGCGAAGTCAAGCCCGCCGACACCGCCGTCGGACGTGGAAGCGTGGTTGAACTGGTAAACACCGGCGCGGTTGGCGTCGCTCGGCACGCGCAGGTTGCGCGCGTAGCGGAAATCGCCCCCGAACTTGAACTGATGGTTGCCGTGAATTTTGGTGATGTTCGCCACCCACTGGAACGCGCGCTCGCGCTCGATCAGCGGGCAATTGCAGCGGGCCACACCCAGGCCGTCGCCAAAGTTGGTGCCGGTGCCGTCGAGGTCAAACTCGCCCAACCCGGATGTCTCCTGGGCTTGCGAAGTGAGATTGGCGTTGGGAATGCCGAAGTTGGTCATTGCCGCCACTCCCGCATCCGGCTTCTGGGTCAGCGGGTTGTACTGGAAATATCCGAAGCGGAAATCTCCCAGCAATGTCGCGCTGAAGGTCTTCGTAACGCCGGTTGCCAGGCTGTAGTTGTGAACGTTGGAACTTCCCGACAAGCCTCCTGGGCCGTCCCCCACGCCCCCGACTGCACCCAGGCCGGGCTGCCCGGACAAATTGAAGTAATCGAGGCTGAAGCGGCCGAATACATTAATAGTTGGCCTCATCGCGTAGTCGATGCGGGTATCGAAGCTGTTCTGGTTGTAGGGGCCGGCGCCGGAGCCGATGAAGTTATTGAGACAGCCGCTGGCGCCGCTCGCGCCGCAGGTTCCGCTGGTCGTCGGGTTGGGGAAGGCCGCCAGAATCTTGAGCGCGGCGGGCGACATGGCACTGACGGGAATAAGGAATTGGTTCGGAACCGAGCGGCCGTTCACCACGGTTGTGCCAGTGCAGGCCGATGCCAGCACATCCCCCAGGGGACCGCAGAAGGCCAGGCGGCCGTTTCCTGACGTATTGCCTGCCGGGGTCGTGCTTGGGTCATAGAGGTTCGTGCCGCTGCCGTGGTTGGCAATTTGTGCCGCATAGTCGCTGAAGTCGCAAAAAGTCCCGCCAGCTACGCAGCTGTCCTTCAAATTCAGGGTCGGAATCGTGAACTGGTTGGTGATGCCGGCTTTCTGCCGTTGCCCCTGATAGTCTCCGAAAAAGAAAAGCTTGTTCTTGATGATCGGGCCCCCGATCGTTCCGGCCCACTCCTGCCAACGAGAGCTGGGAATCAACGGCCCGTTGGGGTTGCTTCCAGGGAACTGCGTAAACGGATCGCGGGCCGCAGTGGCGTCAGTCCGCCGGTACCAGCTTGCCGTGCCGTGAAAGTCGTTGCTTCCCGACTTCGTCTGGACGGTTACAACGCCGCCTACTGCTTTGCCAAACTCGGCGTCGTAGTTCCCCAGCGTCACCTTGGTCTCCTGAATGGCGTCGAGGTTGGGGTTGACCACAATGATTCCCAGGATGGGGTCCTGGTTGTCGGTGCCGTCCAGCTCAAACGCTGTCCCGCTAAAGTGCTGGCCATTGACGAAAATCTGTTGACCGCCTTGCGGATTCTCCGTCGCCGCGTGACTCCATCCCACCAGCTTCTGGGTTCCAGGCGAAAGCAGCTCGAAGGTTGTGAAGTTACGGTTCATTACCGGCAAGTCTTCAACGTATTTATCGTTAAATTCGATTGATACGTCGGCGCGATCGGTCTTTAGCTGAGGGGCTTCCGCCGTGACTTCGACCTGCTCGGTGGAGGAGCCCACCTGGAATATGCCGTCGACCCGCGATCCAGTATCAGCCGATACCTGTATGTCCTTGAACTCCAGCGACTTAAAGCCGGAACCTTCGAGCCGAACGGTGTAAACGTCGGGGATGAGATGGGTGACGGAGTAGTTGCCGCTCTCATTCGTTGTCTCCGTTACGGAGACATTTTTCGTCTGGCTGGTGACCGTGACCTTCGCGCCACTCACTGCCGCTCCTGAAGCGTCGGTCACGGTCCCGAGGATGCTGCCAAATACTGCTTGGCCGGCGCCGACCGGAACCCACAACATCGACAGCAGACTAAAAACTGCCACTCTGACACACAGAGACCTCGTCATGAACGCCCTCCAATCGGTTGCCCCAAATCGTGATTGCCCCGGAGACGCAGAAGGAAAGACTCAGCCAGACAACGTGCAGTCGTAATACAAAACAATTAACTGGATAAAGTTTCACCAAGTTTGATACTGTTACCGAAACGCAAGTTTTGCTGGGTCAGCAAGTTAAGGCGGTCCGTTTCCTCCCTGTTATATGGCTGTAACGCACAGTTTCGTTATCGGTCGAGAGCAGTGCTTCCAACAGATAGAGAGACTTACTAAAAGCCATAGCCTTCACTCGTCAGAATCCCTCTGCAAGCTGCTTCGTTATCTGGCGGAACACTCTGTTGACCACCCCGGCATCGCGCTGAAGGAATACCAGATTGCGACAGAGGTTTTGGGGCGACCGCCGGGATTCGATCCGCAGAGTGATTCCACCGTTCGCGTGCAGGCGGGACGCCTTCGGGTAAAGCTCGCCGAGTACTACGCCCATGAAGGCATCGATGATCCGATTCTGGTGGAGATCCCCAAGGGTTCGTATGCGCTGACATTCCAGGTGCGCGCACCCAGGGCAACAGCGCCACCTCTCCAGACCGTGATCCTTGAACCGGAGGTGAAGAAGCCGGAACCGGTCAGGCCCCACCGAGGCTGGATCATTGCGGTTGGGGCTCTGGCGGTATTGCTGGCCGCGGCGTTGACCGCCGTTGCAATTCTGCTGTGGCAGCGGATGCGACTGCAGAGCATAAACGTTCCGCCTGCACCGGCTGCTTACCAACTCTTCTGGAATCGCTTTGTCACCGGGTCCCAGCAGCCCTGGGTCATCTTCAGCAATGGCAGCTTCGTCGGAAGGCCTGAAACCGGGATGCGTTATTTCAATCCCGCCACCGATACGAACGCCTTCATCCTCGACCACTACACCGGTGTGGGAGAAGTGTTGGCCATCCACCAGCTCGATCACGTCTTTTCCCTGCTCAATCACTCTCTGCGCGTGAAGCGCGGCGCCTTGTTCTCGCTCGACGACGCGAAGAATAACGATCTGATTTTCGTCGGATCTCCTTCGGAAAACCTCACGCTGGTCGATATTCCGGGAACGCGCGAATTTGTCTTTCAGCGCCTCGACTCCGGTCCCCGCAAGGGAGATCTCGCCGTGCGCAACGTGCATCCACTGCCCGGAGAACCGCGCTTGTTCCTGGCGACGCCCGCCAATCAGCCGACGGTTGAGGACTACGCCGTAGTGAGCCTGTTGCCGGGCCTCGATCCTTCCCGGTCCATTCTCATTCTGGCGGGTAATTCCACATTCGGCACGCAAGCCGCGGTCGAATATGTGTCCCGCGAGGATTCGATTAAAGAGCTGTTGCAGCGGCTGAAAGTGTCAAAAGCGGGCGACCTCAAGCCCTTCGAAGCCCTGCTGCATGTGAAGATCGCGCACGGAGTTCCGGTGATGACAGATCTAGTGTCCGTGCGCAATCGCGGCAACTAGCGGTCGGGGGAATTCGCCGGTCTTCTATGGGGCCGGCGGCTTCAATTTCGGATCGAGCGCTCGAGCCTTTTCCAGCTCTTTTCTGGCTTCCTCCCGTTTGCCGCTCTGCTCGAGCGCCAGCCCCAGCTGATAGTGTGCCGCAGCGTAGGTGGGCTCGGAGTGAATTGCGGATTCGAACTGCGAGATGGCGCCGTCAAGATCGCCGGCGGCCAGCAGCCTCTTGCCGGAATTCGTGGCCACCGTCGCAGCCTGCAGATTATTGACCGAAGCCGCGATCCTGGCGCCTTCTCTGGCCTCCGCAGCCGCACCCTGAGCATCGCCCAACTGCCGCAGCACTGCGGCCAGGGTGGTGTGGGCTCCGGCAAAATCGGGCTCGAGGCGGATCGCTTCGCGCAGTTCGGCGGCTGCTTCTGGCAACTTGCCCTGCTGCTTGAGAATCGTCCCCAGAATGTAATGGGCCTCGGCGTAGTCGGGCTCGGAAGCCAGCGCCTGACGCATTTGTTCGGTCGCGTCATTGAATTCGCCACGTTGCCAGTACAGAATTCCCAGCGTGTAGTGCGCGTCCGCCAAATCCGGTTGGAGACGGATTGCCTCCTGAAACTCGGGAACGGCCTTGTCGAGTTGATCCCTGAGCTTGTAGGCCAGGCCGAGGTTGTAGTGCAGCGACGCATTCCCCGGCTCCATCTTCAGCGCGGCTTCCAGTTCGGTTGCGGCAGCGTCAAAGTTCGTCAGCTGCAGATAGGCGATGGCGAGGTTCCCGCGCAGCGTTCCATCCTGCGGACGCAATTCGATGGCAGTCTTGAATTTGGGAATCGCGATCCCCGCGTCTCCTTTTTGAACCAGGGCAAGCCCGAGATCGTTGTACGCATCCGCGTCCTCGGGATGGAGCTTCACGGCCTGGGTAAAGGCCGCGACGGCCGTATCCAGGTCGCCAGCCTTTTGGCTGGCGATGCCGAGCGCAAGCTGCACTTCAAACGTGTCCGGCTTCAACTGAGCGGTTTTACGCAATTCGGCCAGAGCTTCGGCGCTCTTGGATTGTGCCGTGAGGGTTCGTGCCAGGTAGTAGTGAGAAGTCGCATCCTGGGGATTCAGGTCCACTGCCTTCTCGAATTCGATCGCCGCCCGGTCCAGCTGCTGCTCTTCGAAGTACACTGCCCCCAGATGAAAGTGCGCTGACTCGAGATTGGAGTCGAGCCGCAACGCCTCCTTCAATTCGGTTTCCGCCTCGCCGAACTGATTGCGCTGGGCAAGAATTGTTCCCAGCTCATTGCGCAGGTCCGCTCTTGCGGGAGCCAGTTCGAC
>Ga0123356_10007929_pt1 | contig 10568 bp, 9 predicted proteins | sample TergutEmb28metaG_2_FD_92546 | JGI IMG/M metagenome (GOLD analysis project Ga0123356, IMG submission 92546) | Embiratermes neotenicus P3 segment gut microbial communities from Petit-Saut dam, French Guiana - Emb289 P3 | ecosystem: Host-associated > Arthropoda: Insects > Digestive system > Gut ... | reverse complement strand
GGTGGCGGCAAAAGACAATGTGCTGCGGCAGGGTGGGCAAAAAACGTGACGCAAAAAAAACAACAGAAGGGTGGCGTAGGTGGAATTGCTGTGATTTTGCAGAAACTCACAAACTTTGCTAGATGTATGCTCTCATTTACTTAATAGTCTTTCAATGACTACTTGGTTGTTCTCTTTAATTGGCTGAAGCAATTTAGAGGTTTCATCTTGATCCTCATACCAACCGTAATTCACATATTTATAGCAATGAATATCAATACCACCGTTTCCATCATATGAGCCATAAATTATATTAAACCGCGCTCCATGAGTTAAATTCTCCCAAACACCAGAAGCACTACCCGCCACTATCTCTTTCAAAGATTGAATATTGTTTTGAGATATTTTCCTTGCACTCGCTTTATGCGCATGACCACAAAGATAAATATCTGCTTTAGACAAAGCGGCTCCGACATTTTCAGCATTAGTATCTTCTAACCAATCAAGTGGATGATGAGCGAGGACAAATGTAGGTCTTTTCATATCGAATACAGAAAGTTTATTGCTAAGATCATCAGTTGCAACAATAAGCTGCTTCGATTTTGATGTTTCAATCGCGACAACAGACGAGTTTAAAATGCAAATATTTAAATACTTATCGAAAAAAAAGCCGTTTAGTTCCAGTTTATCGTATTTAACTCCTATGTTTATTGAAGAGTCTTCTGCGAGTTTTTTTGCAACTTCAAAACCGGAAAATAATTGAGAATCAAAATCTTTAATAGATTCATTGAAATTTCTGTACGGTTCAGAATTGTCTATAAAAATCACCTTTTCAATAATTGACTTTCTGGCACGCTTATTTTTGTTGTTATCATTAAAAAAACTGATGTCATGGTTACCAAAAGACCAGAAAAACAAAGGCTTTTTATCTAAAGTAAACGATTCCTGAAGTTGTTTTAACCTCTCTTTAACAACATCATAAAACACTCCTTTATGACAAATATCACCTGTAATAAAAACATACGAACAATTGCGTAAACTGTCGTTTTGTTTAATAGATTCGCAAAGATGCAACCATTGTGTATCCCAATCTCCACCTTCTTGAAAATGCAGGTCTGAAATATGCAGCCATGAAAATTTCCCATCATTAAACTGTGGCGGCCATAAATTTAATATCTCACCAACAGCCTTAGCATTTGCCATATCAATTTTTATAAGGTCACTTTGATTTTCCCTGTAATATTCAATGATAAAATCCTTTTCATATTTCACACAAGACTTCTCAATTAATTGCATGTAATTCCTTTCGTGGCAACGATATACATATTTCGATTCGTTATCATCATTGAATTTGTAGCCGAGATGTCCTTTCTTAATGGACTCCTTTAATAACATACCACGAATGAATAATCGTGGAGAAATCTGTTTAACTGTTTCGTCAGTTACTACTGCTTTATTAAACAATCTATATATTACTTTTGCCTGTTCCCCAAATATGATGTATGCACAAATAAAGAATAATCTGATTATCAATTTTTCTTTGAAAGCCTTAAACGCAGCATCTTCATCTGTAGAAATAGTCGGTATTTTACGCCCAATAGAATAGTATTGTAGATTTCCTTCAAGGTTGTTTATATTTTCCTCAGAAGGGTCTTCGATAGTTCTTTTTAGTTGGTTTAATAGGTCTTTAACAATAGTTGTAATAACAGGAATCTCTTTAAAATATTTGAAATATAACAGTTTGTAATATCCCAATAAACTTTCCAAGTTTTCGGGCAGATATCCTAAACCGTTTTCTGAAAGAATCATTTCTTTTAACTCCTCTATATTCTCTTTATAAATAAAGAATAGGTTTTCAAAAGTCCATTTTCTATTACTCGCGAAAATTTCTGTATCCCATGCAATATCACCATCACTTTTAAAAGCAGATAAACATTGTTGGGTAGATGATTCGGATGATTTAATATCAAATAATATGGATTTTGTCCATTCTTCAATTGCAAAAAAAATGCGATCTTTAAAAATCAAGAGCTTATCTCCGTCACTCATTCCTTTACTCCAATATTTATTATTCGGATATTTTGATAACGTTGATTTGCTATTCACCCCATCCGAATATTGAGTTGGAAAAATGATTTGACAATCAGGGAAAGCTTCTTCAATCATAGAAGTAGCATATTCGCCACCCTTTTCTCTACCAAAAACTTTTTTGGGAAATTCTTTCTCAAAATACAAATCAACCATTGCAATATCAATATGTACATTATTTTTAGTTATGAATTGTTTTAATGTTATATCATCTGTTCCCTCTTCAAGATTTTTCAGAACCCAAAAGCATTCATAGATATTATCTATATAATCCATAATACCAACAGATTTAATCATATCTTTAATCAAAGTAATGTCGGCTGATCTATCGTCGACAATCAAAATATTCAATTTAGAAGTTTTTGTGCCCATAATATATTATTTTAAATTATTGATTATCAATTTAACGTTCGCTACGTTTTCTTTTATAATTAAAAGTTCAAATTCCATATCAAATACTTTTGCGATATTTTCGCATATAATACTTAAACCAAATCTATCACTTATTCTTCTTTTTTCAATGAGTTCCGCTTGATTTTTTATATAGCAAGAGTTTTGAAATTTTAATGTGATTTTTTCTTTAATAATATCCACAGAAATCTTAATATCAGGATTAGTCTTAATAGAATGCTTTACGGCATTGATTAATATTTCAGTAATTAGTATTTTAAATAATTCTTCATGTGATTCTATTTCTATTGATTGAAAATCATCTAAGTTCATATTAAATAGGTTATTATCTTTGGCATGCCTCATAATGCACTTCCTATTATTTCTATTATTAATTTCCAGCAAACTTTCAAGGAAAACATCATCTTGACACAGTGAATTTACGTATTTAATACAATCTTTTATAATATCACTAATTCTCAGATTTTTCTTGGTTTTGTCATAATTTATTTCATCTTTTAGTCTTTCTGGGGCATGAATATTTCGGACTATTCTTAAAGCATAATCCATTATATTAACGATATGAGTCAATTCAGAACATTTTTTAGTTTTAAGTTTCTTTCTCAGCAAATTAAAATGTGGGCCTTGTATATGATATAATATTGCAAAGTCATTTTTTTGTGCTATTGCCTTACTTTCAACCAATTTCAAATTAGTATAAATATCTTCTATCCAAGACGCTACGTAACTAATTAATTTGAGAGGTAGTGCATGACTTGTTAAGAACATTGTCGAGCCTAAATCTTCTTTTACAGTAACCCCCTCGTGGTAGAGTGTGTACCAATGTTTAAAATTTGCTTTTTTGTAGCTATTCATTTGGTTTTCAGGATCGATGGAAGATTTAGGTATATTTTCAACACGTTTTTTTTCTGCATCAATTTCATCTAATAAATCTAATTTTTCGTACCAATATAGCTTATCTCTTCTATTCTCTATAAGTTGTTGTAGTTTTTGCTTGTATGTTTTTTTGCTTGTATCATCGAAAGCATCTTTTATGCCTAATGTTTCTGCTATCCAGGATGAATATAAATGAGTTTGAATTTCTATATCACTTTTCTGAGCTTTTTTGCATAAATCAATAATACTTTCAGATTTATTTTTTCTTTTTTGAAATTTTTCTTCATAAGGCAAAACATTAAATGGCCATTCCCATAAATATTTATCTTTCTCTTCATTATTTTTCCGCTTTCTATTGTATTCCAAAAATGAATTTAATTGTTTTTGTACAGTAAAACCAATTTCATTAATTTCTGCTTGAGGTATCGTAATCAGCAGTGTATGCTCTGAACTTTCATCTTTGTTAAATGGTTCATCTGTTGTAACATGTAAAGCCTTAAACACATCGTCATTTTCCCTTATTCTTAGTTTTAAGTAATTCTTTCCGGAATCATTTTCTTCACTTTGATTTACTCTAAAATGGTGAGTACTACCTGGGAAAAAGTCACATCCATCGAAATTTTTATCATTCAATACTTGCTCGTAAGCTATAGTCGCAGGACAATTGCGGAACTCTTCAACGTTCTTATCCCATCCTATCCATCCTACTCCTGTAGTATATTTAGACTTGCTTGCTTTCTTCTCTGCTCCCCAAACGGATATTCTTTTGTTTTCTATGGTTGAAAAACCCGGCCAGAAATAATACACAAAATCGCTTTTTTCTTCTTCTTTTATTAATTCGGGATTATCGTTGAAATATTTAATAGTAAATTCACGTAGTACTCTCCCCATTTCTATTAGAATATCCTTGCCTTCATAAATAAAGGATTGTTTCTCAAAGGCATTTAATCTCTCTTGAAAGTTTTGCTCATGAAAGAAACCTTCTATCATCTTATTAATATTCTCCTTTTCCTTATAGAGAAAATTTGTATCTATTTTAATTGTATTACCCATATATAGAAAGTATTATTGCAACAGAAATTAGTAAAGTTGAGAAAACCAAATAGAGATTAATTTCTTTTCGTTTCCCGCTAAACAGCAATCCTAAAATGTAGAAAATAAATCCAATAGCCATTGCCTTATCCAATGAAAACGAAAGGAAAGTAACAACAATCATACACATAACCGATATGATTTCAATGATATTCCATTTTTTTATCTCTGAAAATTTTGGAAACATTTTTAATCCAATTATCAAAAGCGCACCAGTGGTTGCTTCTACCGGAACGAGGTTAATAATGGGAGCTAAAGGGATAAACAAAAGCATTAATAAAGCACACACAATTGCCGTTAAACCACTACGACCACCCACCGAAATTCCGGCAGCCGATTCAACATAAGCGGTAACGCTTGTCGTTCCTAATGCTGCGCCGGCTACACTTGCCATTCCATCCACAGACAATGCTTCTTTCATATTGGGCATATTTCCTTTTGAATCAAGCATGGTAGTACCTCTTGTAAAAGCTAAAAATTTTGCCACACTACCGTAAAAGTCTATTACAAACAGGATGATAAGCGCCGAAAGTAGTTTTGGTTCAAAAATGGCGCCGAAATCTAATTGCATTATTGCACTAAACATATCTCCCGAAACCACAACTTTTTCCCTGCTTGAAATATCCAACCCTATAGCATGAGCAAATATTGTCGCCCCAATAATGCTTATCAAAATGGATATTTTCAACTTAAATTTATTCAATAAAACAACTAATGCCAAGCCTACAAGAAAGACATAAAATGGATTTGAGAACGGATTTGAGAAACTCTGAATCGTAATTCCATCATAAACAATAAAACCAGAAATTTTTAATGCAATGAGCATTAGAAAAACGCCCACCGACGCAGACAATCCGGTTTTGAGTTTGTCAGGGATAGCATGGATAATTTTCTTCCGAACATTTGTAAGTGTCAGTATCATAAACAATATACCCGACCAAAATACAATGCCTAAACCGCTTTGCCATGAAAAACCAAGAGTAAGTATGACATAATAAACAACATACGAATTCATCTCAAGTCCCGGAGCCAGTGCAAATGGTTTCTTTGCCCATAAGCCCATAAACAAAGTTGCCAAGGCGGAAACAATTACCGTTGCAAATAGCACCGCGCTTTTATTCATGCCCCCATCACTTAAAATTGCCGGATTGACAACAAAGATGTACGACAACGATAAGAATGTTGTTAGTCCGGCAATAATCTCTGTGTGAAGATTTGTGCCTAACTTTTTAAATTCAAAATAGTTGTATAGTTTCCTTGTCATTTATTTTGTCAATTTGAATATTACAAAATCATTTATCTGTTTCTCTTCCAAATCATACGGAGTTGTAAAAAGTGTCTCGCTTATTTCAAATCCCGCCTCCTTGAAGATATTACTATACCACTCAATGGGACGATGTTTTTCATAAATAAAATAGCCCCCTTCTTTCTTTTCCTTTAAATATTCATGGTTTTGATTGTATTTTTTATCGGCAAAATGCCGAATGTCTAATTTTGTTTCTCGTATATCAAATATTTTGGGGTTACAAAAACCAACTAATGCGACTCCGCCTTTTTTTAGAACATCGTAAATGGTTTTCGACACTTTAATGGCTTCTTCGTCTTCCACAATACACAAAACTAAATTGCATAAAACAAAATCGTATAGATTTATACTGATACTTGTTGCATTATCTAATATTCTAATGTTCTCATCCAGTACTTTTTTGTCACGAGCATCTTTTATAATCTGTTCGTTAACATCATATACATCCACATTTGCTTTGAGACTTATTAATTCATTGTCTATCACACCCGGACCACTTCCATAGTCTAAAACTTTCTTATCCTTTACGTCTCCCATTAGACTTATGATAAAATCATCATAAACAGATAGTTTTAGTTCTTCTGCCGTTAGTTCTTCATAAACTTCGTGCCACTCGTGTTGTCTTATTACTTTTTTTAACATAATTATTTTTTTGTTCCTATTATATATTCTAAACTATTTACAAAATCTTTTAACCTATTGCTTTGCGGATTTTTCAATATTTGATTCGTCCCTTTTTCTACAATAGTTCCTTTATCCAAGAAAATGACTTGGTCGGCTGCCTTTTGGGCAAATGGAATGTAATGGGTAATGATCAAGATACCAGTTCCCATACTTTTAATGAAATCACAGTATTTTAATATGTTTACTGCTTGTTCTGGGTCTAATGCCGAAGTTATTTCGTCCAAAAGCAGGTATTCAGGATTCATCATAAGCGCTCTTACAAGTGCCACTCTTTGTTCTTCACCTCGTGAGCTTTCATTTGGATAACTATATATAAACTGCTCCATTTGAAATAGTTTTATAAAATAATCCAATTTATCCTTCTGTTCCGCTGAAATATTTTTTAATGGAGCTACGATATTGGTATAATTTGTCCAATGTGGAATTAAATGCAAGTCCTGAAATACAATCCCTATTTTCTGTCTCTCCTCGCCATTCGTTTGAAAATGTTTTCTGATTTTTTCGTCCGAATTACAGGGGAATTCGTATTTATCATCATCAATGGTGATACTTCCTGATGAAGGTTGAATTAACATGGTAATGCTTTTTAGGAGTGTTGATTTTCCACTACCGGAAGGACCAATTAATACTGTAATAGTTCCTTTTTTTAAATTCAATGAGATATCGCTTAAAATCCTTTTCCGGGATTCTTTGCTACCTAAATCTACACATATATCATTTATTTCTATCATACCATTACACTTTTGAAAGGTTACGCGAATACTTCTTTTTTAACCAACTGGCTACGCCGGCAATCGGCAAACTGATTATCAAAAAGAAAATAGCTAATAAAGAGAATACCTCCACCGGTCTATACACTTCCGAGTTTACTCTTAATGCAATTCTGAAAATCTCGTCAACAGAAATGAAAGAACCAAACAATGTGGAATGAAGCATAACTATTTGTATCAATAATATGCTTGAAATTATCTGCCTTAGTATTAAGGGTATTTGAATTTTCCAAGTTATTTCACGAGAGGAAAAACCCATAACTTCTGCTGAAACAATGTATTGTTCTGGAAAATTAGATAGTGCATTCCTTACCAAATCAGCAATAAGAAATGTGTTTATTACCGATAAAGCAAAAACAGTACTGTAAAATCCGTCTATTACTACTCCTAAAAGCCTTTGAGCCGGATAGTGCAGCCAAAAAAGGAAAACAATAACAGGAATACCACTAAGAATAAATGATATAGTACGTGATGGTATTCCTACAAATTTCTTATATTTTGCTCCAAAAATTCCTAAAATTCCGCCGACAACAAGCCCGATAATCCAAACTATCAGCGCAATTTTAAGAGTTACTCCAATACCTATCAGAAACTCTTCTCTATATTTTGAAAGTATCTCAAAAGCGTTCATCTTCGGTTTTATCATTAAATAATTTTGGCATCAAACTCTCTATAAAATGCAATACAAATTTTCCTCCCAATACAATACCCAAAATAGTAAAACATATAAAAATTGAGGCTGTCAAATTTTCCCCTTTCTCAAATAATCCTATGATCAGACTACCGAAAAATTCTGAACAAGCACCGAGCAAGACGCAAAAAAACACCAAAGAACCAATCACTTTTGATGTTCGTTTTATCTTAATATATTTGGCTGCTTCAATTTCTTGCTTTGTTATTTCTATATTGATAAGTTGCTCTAAGTATTTAGCTAAAATAAAAGAATAATATCTCTCATTCTCTGTTCTTATATGCCCAAAAGAATCATTAAATATTTCTTTTCTAGTGCCTTTCATTACTATACGTTTAGGATCTGTTTGAGGGAATGTTTTTATAAGCATATTTCTACAATAATCAAGATCATAAAAAAGATTTTTCCATTTTTCTTCAATGAACGTATAACCATAAATTCCTCCTTTATGCCCTACAAAGTTTTTATTAAAATATTTGTATAGGTCTTTTTCATGACTTTCTTTGAGCTGTTTACAGCCCTCTTTTACAAGTGTTTTTGGATTGAATACATATTCTTCCAAAATATCAAATGAATAATTTTCATCATATTTAGAAGATAATTCTTCATATATTTTTTCAGAACCACCTTTTAGATAATAGGCTATATCAAATAATAATAAGTCAAAAGGTTTAGATGACAACTCGGCTATTTTGATAATACTCTGTTTATCAATATGGTATTTATCACTATCTTGATAAACTTGAATATGTGCAATCTCTATTTCAATGTTCCATATTTTATCAAACGGTTGATATGTAGATAAGATAACATCCCTTGCCATTTCAAGATTATTCAACCTATCATCAATTATTAAAACTCGATATTTATTCATTTTTGTTGTATATTTAACATAAATCAATGATCTTCGGTTTTATTCAAAAGGCTTGTATTGTTTCGCGCTTCTATAGAATAAATGTGGTGTAGGTTCATATTTTGAAATCACCTTATCCACATAACCGCTATTTATCAAATCCTGAATGGCTACATTCAGCATGTGCTGCAATTGAAATTCGTTTTTCTTAAACATGTAACTGTTCCCAAAAAGTCGAATAGGATTTGTTTCGGCAATGTTTTTTATTGTGCCGGGATTATTCCTCAAATACTCGTAAGCATAATATGGTTCGGTAAAAACCACATCACATTTATTGTCTGCCAAGTCAAGTAACTTTTGAGAAATGTCTGTTGTTTGAGTGCTTGATACTCTTTTGGCTTCGGGATAGTCTGTTCTTGCTATCAAATCTGCTGATTCTCCGTCAATAGTACCAATTCTAACATTTGGGCTATTGATTAAATCAAAATTTGACGTAATCTGTCGTCATTGGCACGAACATAAATTCCAATACCACTGTAATAAACAGGAATACTCATTGTAGTTAATTTACCTCTTGTCGGATTTGCCCATACCGGAGAACCAACAATGTCGTATCTGTCTGATTCCAAGCCTTCAATTTGAGAAGCCCAGCCAACCTCTTCAGTCCATTCAAGTTTTAAGCCCAGGTTGTCGCAGGCTTTTTGTAACACATCTACAAAGATGCCGGACATCTCTCCTGTTTTCGTGTCTTTCATGCAAGAAGGTGGATAAGTTAAAAAACATGCTCGTAATGTCCCGGATTTAAGAACTCGATCATAAACCGCGGTATCGCTATTTTTACTTTCGGATGATGTTTGATTGCAACTACTTAGCACAAATAGCAATGCTATGGCAATCAGTAAAAAACGATTCTTTGTCATAAGGTTTTATTATTTTAAAGTTAATCTTAAACGAATTAGGCTGCGAAAATAACGTATTAAAAAGTTATTTGCAGTTATTTTTTATCATGGTCGTAAATAAACTATCGAAATCGTCCTGATTCTTGTCCCGATTCTGTCCCGATTATAGATGCCGTCATTAAATCATATTTTAACAAATTAGACTATTATTCAACAAATTAACTAACTCCACATCTTCATCTCTTGTTATTATTTGTTCTAAATTACCTATTCAACATCTTCTTTTTTTGTCCCGATTCAATAAAATGATCTCTTTTATACAATCAGGACATTCTTACTCATCTACTGTATCAATATTTGCAATAACATACTCTGTCGCTTTAGCTTTCCCTTCAGTTATTACGAGTCCAACCTCAACCAGTTTTTTGAATATCCGTTGTACCTTTTTATCATCAATTTGAGCACATTCTGCATATTCAGATTTGGAAGTTCTTGATTCTCTTCTAAGATACTCATAAGCTTTCTTTTCTTCTTCTTTCAAATTTTCAACAATACGTTTAATCTCTTCTTTTGAAAGAAGTATATTACGAGTTATTGTAAGCACTGTATTAACACCATCAAAATCATAAACGGGCTTAGGTTTGTACTTTTGAAGTTCTTCCATTCCAAAGCCTCTACGTTCAATATATCTCATATTGTAGAATACATCCGCTAATTTTGGATTTCTACTTACTGTGGGGGCTGTAAAATTTTGTAATTTTTCTAAAGGAACAATCGGTAATCCGGGACTTTTAATGATAATTTCCTTAGGCGTTATGTTAATAAGGATTTGAGCGCCAGAGATTTCATAGTCTCTGTGCACAATCGCGTTCGTAATGGCTTCAAGTAATTGTCTGGAAATTTCCGTTTGTTCTGTATG
>Ga0123356_10007928_pt1 | contig 10568 bp, 10 predicted proteins | sample TergutEmb28metaG_2_FD_92546 | JGI IMG/M metagenome (GOLD analysis project Ga0123356, IMG submission 92546) | Embiratermes neotenicus P3 segment gut microbial communities from Petit-Saut dam, French Guiana - Emb289 P3 | ecosystem: Host-associated > Arthropoda: Insects > Digestive system > Gut ... | reverse complement strand
CGGGTTTGGCAAACCAAGCATCAACTCATCAAATTCGCTCTCAACCTCCCGCAGCTCTGATTCAATAGTGCGGATTTTCTCTTTCAGCGTATTAAGACGCTCCAAAACCTCGGAAGCATCGCCGCCCTCTTTTTTTATCTGCGGAATTTGCTTTGACACCTTATTCTGCTCGGCTTTATCCGTCTCGCTCGTCGAGATTAGCTCACGCCTTTTTACGTCAAGCTTCAGAATCCTGTCTATATCTTCATTACAGTCTATGTTCTTCTTTGAAATGCTCTGCTTAACCGCATCAGGTGATTCACGAATCAGCTTAATATCAATCATCCTTTTGCACCTCGCTTGCTAATAAAGTATCAAAGAGAACATCGAAGTCTTCAAGGTCGTAATACTCAAGCTCTATTTTACCCTTGCCCTTGCCTTGTTTGATTGTTACACGTCTGCCCATCGCAGAGGTTAGGCGGTTTTGAGCTTCAAGCACATAGTTTACTTCCATTCCGGATTGTTTTGAGCGACTTGATTTTTCGCGGTTCAGCTTTCTTACCAGAGCTTCAACCTCACGCACGCTCATATCGCCGCCTATTACAGATTTTGCGGCGGTTTTCATCAAATCTTCACTTTTTAGAGCAAGCAATGCGCGTGCGCTTCCCGCAGAGAGTTCTTTTCGCAAAACAAGCTCAACCAACTCATCGGGCAATGAAAGTAATCTGAGAGAGTTTGCAACGGCAGGGCGGGATTTGCTCACACGCTGCGCAACCTCTTCCTGAGTCATATCAAAATCATCCATCAGTACTTTGAAACCACGGGCTTCTTCGATGGGACTTAAATCCTCGCGCTGGAGGTTTTCGACCATAGCAAGCTCAAGCGCGGACTTATCATCCGCAACAACGATTCTTGCAGGAACTTCGTCAAGCCCTGCTTCGCGCGCTGCCCGCCATCTGCGCTCGCCGGCAATAATCTGGTAATAACCGCCTTCAACGCTTCGCACCATAATCGGTGAAAGCACACCATGCTCTCGAATAGAGTCGGCAAGCTCACTGATACTGTCTTCCTCAAAGACAGAACGGGGCTGGTCTTGCTTGGGTTCTATTCTCTGCAGAGGAAGGTATTCAAAATCATGCGAGGAGAGACCATCCGCGGCATCGCCGAATAAAGCTCCAAGACCTTTACCTAAGCCTTTTTTACTCATTTCTTACTGCCTCCTCTTAAAACATGATTATTTCGCTTCAGAAATTCCTTTGCCAGTTCCTGATATGTCTGGGAGCCGCGAGAGGAACGGTCATAGTCGGTAATCGGCTTACCATGACTGGGAGCTTCAGCGATTCGTACACTTCGCGGAATTGCTATGTTGTACGTTTTTTCCTTAAAGTGCTTCTTTATTTCGGTAGCAATCTGAGATGATAAATTTGTGCGGGAGTCATACATTGTAAGTAAAACTCCTTCGATTTCAAGCTCGGGGTTAAACGCCTTTTTAGTCATACGTATTGTTGTCATCAAGTCCTTTAGCCCTTCCAGCGCAAAGTATTCACACTGTACCGGAATCAGCACCGTATCGGCTGCGCATAAAGAGTTTAACGTAAGCATTTCCAATGACGGCGGACAATCAACAAAAATATAGTCGTAATTATCGCTTATTTTGGCAAGCACATTTTTCAGCACAAAATTACGCGCATCCATCAAAACAAGCTCAACACCCGCTCCCGACATAATACTGTTTGACGGCAAAATATCGCCATACGGGGTCTTACAAATTGCTTTTTCAGCGTCAATACCGTCGATTAATACGCTGTACATATTGTGCGTATTCTTATCCTTGTTAACCCCCATCCCGGAGGTGGCATTGCTTTGCGGATCCATATCGCAAAGTAAAATCTTTGCTCCGATTTCTGTCAATGCGGCGCAAAGACTTACGCAGGTTGTAGTTTTACCCACCCCGCCCTTTTGATTAGCGACAGCTATAATTTTTCCCATTTGTTCTCTCCAATTTTTGCAGTGAGTTTACATTATACCACATGCGAAGCTTATTTCAATTATTTTTGAAAATGTCTGATTTCTTCGGAAACAAGAAACAGCATATCTTTCGATATGCTGCTCTTTATCGTTAGCTTTTATAATTAAAACTACCTACGGCATGTTCTCAAACGGATTAGGTGAGTCAGGCTCAGGCGGTCTCATCTCAGGTTGACCGGCATATATATCCTCATCAAAGGTTATTTGCAAATTAATGCTTTCGCCGTCTCTCCAAACCGTGATGGTTGTGGTATCGCCCGCCCTGTGGTCTCGCAAAGCGAATCGCAAATCCTCCATAGTATCGATAGTCTCACCATCAAGCGCAGTAATAATATCACCGACAGCTATGCCTGCAACTTCCGCTGCCGAACCCGGAGTGACGCTTCTGATATAAACACCGGTCACCCATTCGAAATAATCGGCATTTGCATCGGAAACATTCTGTCCTGTAATACCAATAAGAGGTCTGCCCGAAATATAGCCATGCTCAATAAGCTCGGACGCAATCTCTATTGCATCATTAATCGGGATTGCAAACCCGATACCCTCAACATTTCCACGTACGACTTTGGCAGTAACTATACCGATGATTTCACCGTAAGTATTGTAAATAGGACCACCGGAGTTACCGCTGTTGACGGCTGCACTGAATTGGAAAGTGCGGATACTCTTGCCCTCAACGGAAACCACTCTGTCAAGCGCGGATACAATTCCGTCAGTCATTGTATAAACAAGGTCGCCAAAAGGATTACCCACAGCATAGACAGTTTGTCCGACACGCACATTGTCACTGTTTCCTATAATTGAAGCATTGAGACCCTGTGCGTCTATTTTTATTACAGCAACATCATTGCTTGCATCAAAACCTACAACTTCTGCCTCATAAGATGTTCCATCGCTGAGAACAACGTTTATGGCAAGGTCACTTTTATCTGCGATTTCTATGACATGGTAGTTTGTCAGGATATAACCATCGGTTGAGATTATAAATCCGGAACCTGATATAGGTGTTGTAGCTCCCGAAAACTCCGGAATTCCAAAGAAACCCGGTGCCTCGGTGTTGATGCCAACCACCTGAGTGCGCGCCATATCATATATATCTTGCGCCGACATAGTATCAACCAATGTAACTACAGGAGCTGTCGGACCGGGAATGTCATCCGGACGTCTTTCCGCGACACTGCCCAAAATGACTTGATTCGGAGGCTGTGCAAAATCACCTCTGTCTAAGCGGTAATCAATGACTGTATATGCTGCGGCACCGCTAAAAGCCGCGCATATCAGCACTAATGCCATTCCACGGAGAAAACCGACCAGCCCCTTACTGCTGTCGCGTGTCTCTCCTGATTTCCCGTTTTCTTCATCGCGTGGTCGCGGGTGGGGCTGATTTACACATATCCCGGGTGAATACATGTTTTGGGGAACATCATGGAATTCACTATAAGCAGGTTCGCTGTAGGCTTGCCCGGTGTAGACCTGCTCAGTATAATTAACCGGCTCATTATTGACCGGTTGAGCAAAATGTTGAGCATTGTAGTTCGGCTCTGTGTTAACAGGCTCTCTATGTGCTTGCTCGTTACTGCCCGGTTCGCTGCCGGAGGCTTCTGTATAAAAAGCTCCGTTCACATATCGCTCCGCATTGTTGCTGGAGGGCTCGCCGTAAGGAGAATTACGCGCATTGCCATCCATAGAATCCGGATGCATTCTTCTTTCTTCGTTGTCTGGGTACATTCTTTTTCCTCGCTTTTCTCTGTTTTTGCATAGTGCAAGACTTAGGGATGGTTTGCTTGGCTCATATCTGCCATCCTTAATAAACATAAAGTCTATTAATCTATTGCACTATACTTAGGGTAATAAACGGATATGTACATAAAATGAACAAAATTAGAAAATTCTGAGAATTCTTCGTTCCATTCTCAAACGAATCCTGCTATAATACCTAGAATACCTTTAATGAAAAAACAAAAAGCCTTACGAAGCAAAAAAGTTCATTTTACATGGGCAAATTGTGATTTGATTATCGAAAGGAACGGACATTAATATGGCTTATTTTTTTAACGACCCATCGCGTACATTTAGTGAGTATTTGCTCGTACCGGGTTATTCAAGCGCGGACTGTCTGCCGGATAATATCAGCCTTAAAACACCGCTTGTAAAGTACAAGCAAGGTGAAGAAGCGCCGCTGAGTATAAATATACCTCTGACATCAGCAATAATGCAAGCTGTCTCCGACGATAACATGGCGGTTGCGCTTGCAAAAGAAGGCGGAGTATCCTTTATTTTCTGCTCGCAGAGTATTGAGAATCAGGTGTCGATGGTATTAAAAGCCAAATCATATAAAGCAGGATTTGTCACCAGCGAATCAAATATCAGCCCTGACGCACAATTGTTTGATGTACTAGCGCTTAAAGAAAAAACCGGACATTCCACCGTTGCGGTAACATCTGACGGAACCGCAAACGGAAGTCTGGTCGGTTTGATTACAAGCAGGGATTATCGTGTCAGCCGCATGGACGGCACAGAGTTTGTCCGTGATTTTATGACCCCAATTGACAAGCTTATTACAGCGCCCTCGGGCACATCCCTGAAAGAAGCAAATGATATAATCTGGGAGCATAAGCTGAATTGTCTGCCGGTTGTTGATAAACAAGGCAGGCTAATGCATATGGTTTTCCGCAAGGATTACGATTCGCATAAGGCAAATCCGCTGGAGCTTCTTGACCCACACAAGAAATACATAGTTGGAGCGGGAATCAATTCGCGTGACTACAAAGAGCGGATTCCTGCACTGATTGATGCCGGTGCCGATATTCTGTGCATCGATTCATCCGAAGGATATACGGCATGGCAGAGAAATACGCTCTCTTGGGTTCGTGAAAATTATGGTGATGAAGTTAAGATAGGTGCCGGAAATGTTGTTGACGGTGAGGGCTTTAAGTTTCTCGCGGAAAGCGGCGCCGACTTTGTAAAGGTGGGTATCGGAGGCGGCTCAATCTGCATAACCCGTGAGCAGAAGGGCATCGGTCGCGGTCAGGCTACCGCTGTAATTGATGTTTCAAAAGCAAGAGATGAGTATTTCGAACGTAATGGTGTATATATCCCGATATGCTCCGATGGCGGCATTGTCCACGATTATCATTTTACACTGGCACTTGCGATGGGAGCGGATTTCTTGATGCTCGGACGCTACTTTGCGCGATTTGACGAGAGTCCGACCAGCCGTGTCAGCATCGGCGGAAGCTATATGAAAGAGTACTGGGGAGAAGGCTCTGCCCGTGCGCGCAACTGGCAGCGTTACGATATTGGAGGCTCAAGTAAACTGACATTTGAAGAAGGTGTCGATTCCTATGTTCCATATGCCGGAAGCTTAAAAGAAAACGTAAATCTGACACTTGGCAAAATGCGCTCAACAATGAGCAACTGCGGTGCTCATTCAATAAAAGAGCTTCAGGAAAAAGCAAAGCTGACCCTCGTATCACACACATCAATACTTGAGGGCGGAGCACATGATGTCATGCTCAAAGACAGCGTAACACCAAAAGGCTACTCACAGTCGTAGATGTTCGCTGAAAATATAACAAACAAATTAACCTCACATACAAGCATATGCTTGATTGTTGAGGTTAATTTTTAGATTATTCTGCAGCAAGAGGGCGGAGTCCTATATGAGCTATATGTGTATAAACTTCGACCTCGCCGTTTTGAGGAAGTATTTCTGTTTTTGGAAATGTAACGGTTCCGTCCAGAATTTGGCAAAGACCATGATTGTTATGGTCCGGGTATGAGGGTGCGATTGAAAGATAAATCTCTCCTGTTTCTCTGTTTTGGCAGAGATGCATGCTTTTTGTATCGTAAAGCAGCACTGTTTTTAACTCTTCGCTGAGCTCTATTTTGCCGTCAGTGATTGTTTTTGTCATTCTTGTATTTCTCCTTACTCCGGGCAACCAAGCGAAATCTACCGGTTTATCCTATCCTTAAGTCCTCAATATCTTGAAATACACGCTGTTCCCATTCTCTAAACTCGGCAAGGTCAAATCTATTGTCGTAATCGATATATGTACCGGAGGCTGGTGTATGCCTCCATCTGAACAACCGTCCATCCTTAAAATACAGCCGGTGTTGATCAACACCTTCCCAATATGCGAAAATCAACTCTCCATCATAAAAGTTATATATTCTCATATATGGAATATTGTTTACACCTATTGTGATATCAACCATTCTTGTACGATTGCTTGTTATATATGTTTTAACATCATCAGTGCCTGTAGGCTGAACACGTCCGTTATCAATGTCAAGCCTTGATTCGGTCCAGATTTCTCTTATTCTTGCAAGCTCACCTTCAACATCCGAAACAAACGGCGGTGGCTCGTCAATAATCGGCGGCTCAACAGGTATCGGCTCATCGTTTTGGTCGTCGATTACGTCAAAAACACAAATTGTTCTGACACCTTCGACAGTGACGGTCAGTGTTGCTCTGCCGGGTGAAATTGCCATAACCGTTGCCTCTCGATTGTTAGGAGTTGTAGAAACAATATCAAGAACATCAGGATTACTGCTAAGCCAAAAAACTTCAGCATCGGAAATATCCGGATTAACCTCAAGGCGCAGGGTTATTATATCATCGGCAAATAGTGCGATATTATTTACCGGTGCCGAATCATAGATTATTGCCACCGACTCTACCTGTGGCATAGGCTCAGGTAAAGTATCATCGGGAGGCAAATCCTCGGGAACCTCGACTACAGGCTCATCAACGTCGGGATTGGGTTCAGCATCTCTAAACATGAAAAACCATATGCCGAAGCCAAGAAGAATTAAAAGTAATGCTCCGCCGCAAATCAATAAAACCTTTGAATTTGTTGACATTCCCGGCGACTTCGGCTTATTAGCTTGGTAGGGTTGGTGTGCTTTATATGGTTGGTTGGTTTGGTAAGGCTGGTTTGTATGATATTTTTGGTCTTGCTGATATTGCTGCGTTGGTTGATTAGCGTGGTAAGCTTGAGTGGCTTGATATGAAGGGTCACTTTGGTAAAGCTGAGTAGCTTGGTCGGCCTGATAACCTTGTTCAGCTTGGTGCGACGGGTCATATTGATAATGCTGAGTAGATTGGTCAGTTTGATAGGATTGGTAAGTCTGATTGGATTCAATGGGTTGTGTTAAATTGCCGGTATCTCCATAAATATCTGTATTCGCAGAAGTGTCCGATAAAACAGGAGTCCCGCAATTCACGCAGAAAATATCTTTTTCACCTAACTCGTAACCGCAATTAATACAATATTTCTTGTTCATCTTTTACCCCCGACTAGAAATGTCAGATTTGCAATGGCTTACGTACTTGTAAGAATACCGATGGAAATAAGTATAACATAAAATAAACACGATGTGGATGGAATTGTAAAAAGTACAAGGATATTGTAAAATGCTCTAAAATATAAAAAAGCGAGGAATTGATAAAAAATGCCGACAAAATCTGCAACCGTGACGGTTAGAAATCTGCAGACACCTCATCAGACAGAACCATTTAGTCAATTTAAACCACTCTCATCAGATATGAAAGAAGAGGTATTTAAAGCCGTTGCGGAGATTTTTGAAGCTGCCGGCGGAAAGAGTCTGCTGAAAAGCAGCGGGGATGTTTATTTAAAGCCAAACGGTATAGACAGTAAACCCTACTGCTACACCCGTACCGAGCTTGTCGAGGCGGTTATACATTACTGGAAAGAAGCCGGAGCAAAAAGAGTTTACCTGTTTGAAAACTGTACACAAAGTAACTTCACACGTATGGTTTTTTCCCTGACAGGTTATAGCGATATTTGCCGCCGCTACGGGGTTCACGAAGTATATCTTGACGAAGAAAAAAGCATATCCTATACCTTCCGGGGGAAAGCATCTGAGAGTGTTGAAGAAGGAGGATATGCCGAAACGACTTTTAATATACCGAAATTCGTTACAGAGAATCTAATAGAGCGAGCGGATGAAAACCTCTATATCAATCTGCCTAAACTAAAAACACACTCAATGGCGGGTGTGACTTTGGGTATAAAAAACCAGTGGGCATTTCCTCAACCGAGTGACAGACGCGCTGACCATAACTACAACCTTGCCAGCAAGCTTGCGGACATGCTCGATTATATTCAACCAGATTTCACATTAATTGAGGGCATAGAAGCAACAATTCACGGACATTACCCTATCACAGCCCTTGCGGATAAATGTGTTTTGCCGTTTCGAGTGTTGGTTGGCGGTACTAATGTAGCGGCGGTTGATATTGTGGGAGCACGGCTTTTCGGACTTACACCGGATGAAGATGCGGAGCATCTGAAGATTACTTTGGAACGCGGCTATTGCGGAGGTGTAAAAAGCATCGACGATGTGGAGATTGTTGGGGATATATCAGGCTTTAATAAATGTTATGAGTGGGATTTATATCCTCAGTTTCCCGAGGATATTACGATATTAAAAGGCAATGAGAGATGTTGCCGCGAGGGTTGCCAGAACAACCCGCTTACACTGATGCAAACTCTCGCATATGATTATAATGGCAAGGGTGGCTGGACACTTGTCATGGGCAAAGGTTTTGATGCGGTGGCGATTGATGCGATTGAAGGCAAAGTCATGATAGCGGGTCATTGCGCAATTAAAGAGATTGGAGAGCGTCTCATATCGAGATTGGGGAAGAAAAACGTCTATTTAAGTGGGTTTTGTAATGATTTGCGCGCATCTACTAACGCATTGTGCCACCTAATGAATGTGAATCCTCTGCTGATGGCACCGATGCCGTTTCTCAAATCAATAAAACTCCTGTTGTTATCAAAAATACACGGCTCACAAGCAAATGTACCATTCTTCTTCGCACATATGTTTAAAGTTGTTTAGAAGAAAAATGGTCATAAATGACCATTTTTATGAATACTCGGAGATTAAGCTGTGGGCAAAGCGCTTATTTATCATTATAAATGCTACATGATTTGTTCAAGTATCAATCCTGATTGTTCTAGTATTGACATCAATGTACCCTTTGCAAGTTCATAGTGCACTGGAACTATAACAGTCCGACCATCTTTTTTATACTTTCTATGACTGCCACGTTGCTTTACAAAACGAAATCCATTCCGCTCCAATCCCTTAATGACTTGCTCTGGTCTTAATACAATAGGCATTATACAGATACCTGCATTGTCGTAACATATGTTTGCGGGAAAATAGCTGGAAATTTCTCATCTTCATAATACAAAGAAAGTGCTTCACGCAAATTGTCAGTAGCTTCATCCATGGTCTTACCTTGGGAAGCTACATTGTTTTCTAGGCATTTTGCTACAAACCAGTCATCTTCTTTTTGAATTGCTACTGTGAAAGTCTTGCTCATGACTGAACCCCCTAATATAACTGAACTCTTACAGCCATATTATAAACCAACTATCGCCGGAATGCAAAAGATATAATGAAAAGCGCAGGGCAAGAGGCAACCCCTACTAGAGAAATTGTATGTTTTGTTAAACACCGAGAGATGTGGTACACTGTCAAAGAAAAAAGGAGCAAGGTTATGGAGCAGATTATAATTGATAAGGAGTTCAAGTTTCTTCTTCCTGTGCTTGATGAAAAGGCATATTCTGATTTGGAATCGGACATATTGGAAAACGGAATTCGTGATTCATTGGTGTTGTGGGAAGGAATATTGATTGATGGCTATAATCGATTCAATATCGCACAGAAACATAGCCTTCCGTTTAACACGATCACTATGGAGTTCGACTCTCGTGATGAAGTAGTGATTTGGATAATCAGAAATCAGATTGCACGTAGAAATCTCACGCCTTTTCAACTAAGGTATTTTCGTGGATTACATTATCACGCAGACAGAAGGAGTCAGGGTAAGAATAATCCTCATGTCCAAGATTTAACAAACCGCCAAAATGACGGTTTGTTGAAAACAGCTGTAAAACTCGCTGAAAAATACAACGTTTCACCAAGAACTATAGAACGAGACTCCAAGTTGGCGGAGGCTCTTATTGTATTGGGTGAAGTATCTCCCGAAGCTAAGCTCAGCATTCTTTCCGGTGAAACAAGAGTAACAAGAGCGGAGCTTGATGCGATGCTTGTCGGTTCTGAGGAAACTGTCACAGAAATAGCGGAAAGTATCGAAAACGGAACATTCGCGGAACGCAGAGTGGATAATGCTAATGCGAACGAAAAGACATTAGACACGGCATTTGGCAGATTATCTGAGCTGATAAAAAAAGAGCTTACCGGTTTATCAAAGACATATACACCGAAAGAAGTAAAAACCGCACTGAGGTCACATATAACTGCACTTGAAGAGATTTATAAACAAATATGATGGAATGAGTAATCATTGTAAAAGATTAAATAGAAAGCAGAACACCACGAACGGATAGCTTTAGCGAGAGTGAGTGGAAAAGGAGCCGTGACGGAACAAAACGAATGCCCACTGCATTTATGCAGTGGGCGTAGTGCCGTGCAGTCCACGGCGACGTGGTTGCGGGGGAGGGATTTGAACCCCCGACCTTTGGGTTATGAGCCCAACGAGCTACCGGACTGCT
>Ga0123356_10007927_pt1 | contig 10569 bp, 8 predicted proteins | sample TergutEmb28metaG_2_FD_92546 | JGI IMG/M metagenome (GOLD analysis project Ga0123356, IMG submission 92546) | Embiratermes neotenicus P3 segment gut microbial communities from Petit-Saut dam, French Guiana - Emb289 P3 | ecosystem: Host-associated > Arthropoda: Insects > Digestive system > Gut ... | reverse complement strand
TACCGTCGAACTTCTTTCGCCGGGCGAATACGGGCGGGCGTTTACGGTGAACGCATTGTATGATACGGACGGCAATCCGATCGAAAGCACTCCGCATCCGCAAATGCAGTTCGCGATGGACGTACCGTATGAGGTGAAAGCGGGGGATATTGTGAGGGGTTCAAATGGGTAGTAAAATTATCTTTTCCTGTCAGGCGGATTTCCACGGCATTTCACTTCAGGAAATTTTGAATGTTGACACATCGATTAAATTTATTAAGTGGATTGACGCCGGAGTAGGATTAATTGAACATACCGGCACATTTTCTGAATTTTCCGCATTGATGAGGGAGAATCGATTAATATTTTTGCGGCATATATTTCCCGCGGAGTATATTATTCCATATTCAGATATCGGTGAATTAAATTTTTTACCCCGTATGGACAAAACTAAAAATTTTTCAGTCCAGATAAGAGCCGCTAAAGAATACGATTCTTTAAAAATTAAAAAGAATATTTCGGATTATTTTAAAGACGAAGGTTTTATTGAAGATAAACGCTATCCGGAACAAATTATATCGATCTATATCGCAAATGATTTAGCATACGCCGGTCTTTCACAAGCGGAAGAAAATTTAAGTATATGGTCCGGCGGGATGAGGCTTTACGCGACAAGGGAAGACACCATTTCGAGAGCGGAATTCAAATTAATGGAAGCATTTGAAGCGTATCCAATTAATTTTAAAAAAGACAGCATTGCGTTGGATTTAGGCGCGGCGCCCGGAGGATGGACAAAAGTATTACTTGAAAAGAGTCTCAAAGTTGTGGCTGTAGATTCTGTTCAATTGTCTCCTTTATTATCGGCAAACGAAAATGTTGAGTTTTATAACGGACGGGCGTATGATTATCTAAAAGAATCAAATAAAATGTTCGATTTAATCGTGAATGATATGAGTATGAATATCAAACTTTCAACCAGTCTTATGTGTTCACTTAAAAAACGTTTGCGTGATAAAGGATATATAATAATGACATTTAAGCTGTCAAAAGACGACAGACTTAATAAAATAAATGAAGGGTTAAAACTTCTCGGCAAAGAATTTGATATTGTGCTGGTAAAACAGTTTTATCATAACCGTTCAGAGATTACCGTAATTCTTCAGAAATAAAAAGGGGAGTGAATTAAAATAGATTTCACAACATGTGTTTTAGTGCCGATGAACGAGAAAGCGGCTGAAATAATTAAAGAATGGGAATACCCCTGTCCTTATGATGCGTATAATTTTAAAGGCAAGAAAAACGGATACTTGCTTAACAGAGAAATATGGGGTACAGAGCTATTTTGTCTTATTTGTGACGGCGAAGTCATCGGATATGTCGCGTGTCAGTTTGGCGACAATAATTTATGGGTGGGCTGGTCGTTTGCTCCGGAATTGTGTGGAAAAGGTGACGGTGTTTTATTTATTAAAAAGTGCGTTGACGAAATCCGCCGTGTAAAATCTTATTACGGTTCCATATATTTAAGGGTTGCCGCTTGGAATGAACGCGCGAAAAAGGCTTACACAAAAGCGGGGTTCGAGTACGTTGAAACAATTATCGACGAGATTGCCGGTACAAATAATCCAGAAGATTTTTGGGTAATGAAACATGTAGAGGCTATATAGCTATATAATATAAGGGGGTAATTAAAATTAAAGTATTATCACTAATTCTGATCATCCTGATGATCTCCACATTCGCGGTTTCCTGCGGAGACGCGCAATCAGGAACGAAAGAAACCACAGGCTCGGACATTGAAACCGTCAATTCCGCCGACACGACCGTGAACGAGATCACGGCATACAATTTTCTTCCGAAAAAAACCTATAACGGCGAGAAATTCGTAGTAGTCGCGCCAGAAACCGGCACACGTTATTTACCGGGGCAGATCATGACGGAGGAAGCTACCGGCGACATAATCATGGATGCCGCGTATGACCGTAACCGCTTGATTGAGGAAAAGTTCGATGTCGTGATCGAGCATATTCCGATTGCTTCGGCGAATTATTATAACAACCTGAAAAACAACATCATGGCGGGTGATAGTACATACGATCTCGCCGCGGCGTTCCTGCGCCCATTGGCTACACTCGCCGTCGAGCCGTTGTTCCTCGACATTTCGAAACTGCCGTTTATCAATCTGGAGCAGCCGTGGTATTCGCAAGCGAACGACGCGATGAACATCATGGGAAAGCAAACATTATTCTTCAGTGATTACACGTGTATAACGATTTCATGTACATACGGCATGTTCTACAACTACGACCTCGCTGAAAAATACACCGTGACAGGTTTGCAGGAAATGGCGATGACTGGCGGCTGGACGATCGACAAACTGTTAAACAACATCAAAGGCGTGACGAAAGATATAAACGGCGACGGTATTCTGGATGAAAACGATCAGTTCGGCATCGGTTTTTACGGAAATCTGTTGACAAATCCCATAAACGACATCGGAACGGTAATGCAGTACGGCATGGGGCAGTTCACTACGAAAACCGACGTCGACGGTATGCCCGTCCTCGACGTGCTTACCGAGCGCAACGCCACTATCGTAAGCAAGTTGAATCAACTGGTGTGGGGCGGCGAATGTTTCGACAAGTTTAAAGACGATATACAAAACGTCACGCTGTTCGCGCAGAATCAAATCATGTTTTTCGTATGTATAATTATGCACGCGCCGAACTATATGCGTGACATGACCGACGATTATAAAGTCTTGCCGCTGCCCAAATATGACGAAACGCAGAACGAATACTATACGACAATCAGCCAGAGCAGTTCATTTTTATACGGCGTGCCGATAACCGTTAAAGACCCGGAACGTAATTCCGTCATCTTCGACGCGCTTTCGTATGAGGGGTACAGCAATGTAATCCCGGCGTTCTTTGAGATATCGATGAAAGTCAAATATTCGCGCGACGAAATCTCATCGCAGATGTTCGATCTGCTGCGGTTCAGCACATACATCGATTTCGGGTTGGTTTTCGACGGCGGCGTAGGGATGTCAACGTTAATGTCGTTACTGCTCACCAAAAAAAGTACGGACCTCGCTTCGGAATACGCGAAACTCGAATCCAAAGCGATGGCGCAGTATCAGTCCGTCATCGATTCGATGCATAGCGCAGGATGATAGACTTACGTGATTTACGCCGCCAGTTGGTATTGCCGTACGTCGGCAACATTGCAGTTGATTACACGATGGGTAACGGCAAAGATACTTTGATGTTAGCGGAACTATTCGAACGTATTTACGCGTTTGACATACAGGAAAAGGCTCTCGAAAATACAGGAAAATTATTAAGCGAACATAAACTTATTCACAAATGCAAATTGATATTGGATTCGCACTCCAACGCGAAAAATTATATCAGCGAACCCGTGAGCGTGGGAGTATTCAACCTCGGTTATCTGCCGGGCGGCGATAAATCGCTGACGACCCGCGTTGATACGACTTTAGAAGCCGTCACCGCCGCCGTAGAATTGATGGCGAACGGCGGAATAGTTTTTATCACGGTATATCCGGGGCATGAAGAGGGGAAACTTGAAGGGGAATTACTTGAGAAAAAATATGCGGGGCTTGACCGGAGGATTTATTGTTTTTCTTCGTTTAAAATATTAAATTCGCCGTCGTCGCCGTATTTTTTAATTATAGAGAGGAAATAAAAAACTAATGAAGTTAAAAACAATTTTAGCGTTATTCTTAATTTTAACATTTTTCACCGCTTGCGCGGAAAAAACTCCGCCTGTGGATAATACCGCGCCTTACAGTTACGACCTTTCGCAGTATTTTACGCTTTGTGAATACAAAGGTATAGAAATCAGCAAAAAGGAACCGATCGTCGTAACACAGGAAGAAATCGAAGGTGAAATAAATTATATTCTGTATTCTCTTTCAACAACCGAGCAAATATACGAAGGTACGGTTGATTGGGGGCATACGGTGAATATCGATTATATCGGTAGGATAAACGGTGTCGCGTTCAACGGCGGCACAGGAACGGATTTAAATTTGGAAATCGGTGGCGGGAATTTTATTCCGGGTTTCGAATCCGGGTTAGTGGGATTCGACATCGGCGAAACGGTATTTATCAACGTGACTTTCCCGGAAGATTATTGGAACGATGAATTTGCGAACCAAGAAGCCGTATTTGAAGTTAAATTGAATTATTTATTGTCAGTAGTTCAACCCGAATTCACCGATGAATTTATTAGAGCACAATATCCCGGATACACTACGGCAGCGCAATATAAAAAATATATCGAAGACCAAATACGCGAATATAAAGAACAAGAACAAATTAATGAATTACGTGAACAAATTTGGAATTATATTTTTTACAACAGCACGCTTATAAAATATCCGGAAGTAGAAGTTGAGCGGTATAATTCGATTTACGTGAATTTATATACGGAAGAAGCCGCTGGAGAAGGAAGAACGCTTGAAGATCATATGAATATTGAATACGGAGTTTCGCTCGAAGAATTTTCAACGGACATTAGAAATTATGCCAAAGATTTAGTTCATGAAGACTTATTGTTTTATTCCATAGCAAAAAATGAAAATATAACTATTTCGGAAGCGGAATATAATGAAACCGTTGACAAATATTTCAATTTGTATTTGGGATATTTCGAAACGAAAGAAGATCTAATAAATCATTTTTCTAAACCGGCAATTGAAAAAGCGCTGCTGCAGGATAAAGTTTTCGATTTCATTTTAGCGTATGCCGTTGAAGTTGACGTGGTCGGATAAAAATGGGAATGAAACAAGTTTTCAAAGTTACGGGAATGACGTGCGCGGGATGCGCGCTGTCTATAGAAAAAGCGGTTGCGAAGATTCCGGGAGTGGAAAGCGCAGCTGTCAATCTGCTCGCGAATACATTGCATGTTTCCGGCGACTTTACGTTCCCACAAATAAAAAAAGCAATTAAAAAAGCCGGTTACGGCTTGGCAGAAGAAAATAAAATTAAAACAAACAAGGAAATGCTGGTAAGATTAATTGTATCGGCATTTTTCGCCGTTCCTTTGATGATATTGGCTATGACGACGATGCATGATCCCGGTTACACTATAGGATTGACGCAGTTGTTATTAGTTTTGCCTGTGCTGTATGTAAATATCGACTATTTCACAAACGGTTTCAAGCGGATATTTCTACGTGCGCCGAATATGGACTCACTTATCGCGATAGGTTCGGGTGCGTCCGTAATTTACAGCGTGTATGGCTTGTATAACGCTCAAACTCATTTCTATTTTGAATCTGCCGCGATGATACTGACGCTCGTCACGGCGGGAAAATTCTTTGAGGACCGCGCAAAAAACAAAACGATGGAAGCCGTTTCGAAACTCGCGAGCTTAGTTCCGGACACGGCGATAATATTACGCAGCGAAACAGAAATTGAAATCCCTACGAATGAAATAAAATCCGGCGACATAGCGGTCGTGAAAAACGGCAGTGCAGTTCCAGCCGACGGCGTTATAATCGACGGCGCGGCGTCGTTCGACGAATCGGCTCTAACGGGCGAGAGTGTTCCGGTTGATAAAACCGTCGGTAGCAAAGTGACAGGCGCGACAATCAACGTTGCGGGTTATGTGAAAATCAGGATTACGAAAACCGGAAGCGATACGGTTTTGTCGCAGATGATCAAACTCGTCGAGGACGCTTCGGCGGCGGGGAAAGCGCCGATCTCTAAGCTCGCGGACAAAGTCAGCGGCGTATTCGTACCGGTTGTGTGCGTTATCGCGCTTGCGGCTTTCACTATGTGGATGATTATCAACCGCAACTTCGGTGAGGCGTTGTCGGCGGCGGTATCGGTGCTTGTCATATCTTGCCCGTGCGCGCTTGGATTGGCTACGCCGACGGCTATCATGGTTGGAATGGGTAAAGGCGCGGAATACGGCATACTGATAAAGTCGGGCGAAGCATTGGAGACCGCGCACAAAATCGACACGGTAATTCTCGACAAAACCGGCACAATTACGGAAGGTAAGATGGCAATAATCAACGAGCCGCCCGACGAAGTGTTGAGGATAGCGGCCGCTATTGAAATGATGTCGGAACATCCGATAGCTAAAGCGATAGTTGAAGAGGCGGAAAGGCGCGGATTGGAGATACCGCGCGCAGAAGATTTTGAGATGATTCCGGGAATGGGAGTCCGCGGGAAAGTCGGCGGCGTACAGTACATGATCGGTAGGGGAGAAGGAGTAAATATATATGTTACGACCGATGATGAAATAATCGGAGAGATTGAAATTTCCGACACAATAAAAGACGGCTCTAAGGGGGCCGTGTACGCTTTCAATAAAATGGATATCAACGTGTACATGGTTACGGGCGACACCAAAGAAGCCGCGAATAAAATCGCGGCGATGGTAGGAATTAAACCGGAAAAAGTGATCGCGGAAGTCATGCCGCAGGATAAAGAACGCAAAGTCGTGGAGTTCATGGAAAAAGGCCGCGTGACCGCTATGGTCGGCGACGGCGTAAACGACGCGCCCGCGCTCGTTCGCGCAAACGTCGGAATGGCTGTAGCGGCGGGAACGGATATAGCCGCTTCCGCCGCCGATATATTGCTGATGAAAAACGGATTGGACAGCGTCGTTTCCGCGATAATACTGAGCCGCGCGGTAATGCGGATCATCAAACAAAATCTGTTCTGGGCGTTTATATACAACACGATAGGGATACCACTGGCGGCTTTCGGACTGACGACGCCGATGTTCGCGGCGGCGGCAATGTCGCTGTCGTCGCTGTGCGTTGTGCTGAACGCACTGAGATTAAGGGGAGTGCGGTTAACTTTTTAATACAAAAGTTTTTGCCCCGGTTTTTTTCAGGAAGCGGGTTACCATCCGGCCAACGCATTAAACACCGGCCAAGCATCGTCGGCGTAGAATCTGTGCGGACCGTTTCCTACGACTAACTTGCAGTTATCCGGAACGCCCGCCGCGGTATAAATTTGTTCGATCGTGTTATACGCCGCTCTTACACCGTGGATTGGGAAAATCGTATCCGCGTCGCCCGCAACCACTATCAACTTGCGCGGCGCAGTCAATGTTGCCAAATCTCCCATTTCAAAATATTTATACGCTTTCGGAAGATAATTGTCCGGGCAATGGAATATACTCCCGAGCGAATCTTTATATGTACATACTACGCATGAAGGCATGGCTACGCTTATCCGGTCATCAAATATCGCCGCGTAATAAGTAGTCGTGCCGCCGCCCGAATTGCCCATGCACGCGATTCTGGACAAATCGACTTCCGGAAACATCGACATCGCGTCTATAGCGCGCGAAACGTCGTAAATCCGCTCGCCGATCATCGTCCTGCCTATAAGCAAAGAGGTCATTGCGCTGTGAGTGCAGTTTTTTTGTTTCTTTTCGTCCTGCGACCTTTCGCCGAAACAACGCTGTTCGATTGCGAGCGCGGCGTACCCCTGTTTCACAACCTGTAACGCAAAATCCCGATCTCCTGCAATAAGGGCTTGTTCGTGTTCATTTTTCGCGCGTCCGAGCGAGATATGAACTCCGGGCGAATGTCCCTGCAGGCATATCACCAACGGGAACGGTTTCTTACCCTGCTTCGGGACTAAAAGATAAGCCAAAACGTCTACAAACGGTTCCGACGTGAAAATAATACGCTTTTCATAAAACGATTCCGTTTCCGTTTCAGAATCGATATGAACATTAAGGTCGCACTTCTCTGGAAAATCACCGATAATTTCATTGAATTTAACTTTTACTTTTCCGCGCCAATCAGCGTAATTCAACGCAGGGTCGAACGAGAGTTCAGGTTTGTAAGTATTCATGAAATTTAAATGTGGTAAGCCCGGTTCAAAATTGTTACTCATATAAATCCTCCTAATTTAATTTTTCAAACGCTTCAACGGCAACGTCGCTGAGTCCTTTGATGATTTCTTCCATCGACGCCAGTTTCGACACGAGGTTGCGGTTGTTATCCCTGAACATCGGAGCGAATATTCCGTCCCTGATTTGCGGGTCCCACAGCGCGTCGCCGAAATCGAACACGCTGTTATTGAAAATGATATCCAGCATTTCCTCCGATTCTACGTCGCGCGTGTTACGGACTTTCAGCGAAACGTCGTAATACGCCGGAATGACCGTCTTATGCGATTCGCAAGCTAATGCCTCAAGTATCACGCTCGTGCGTTCGAGACTTTCCTCATTCGCGGATATCGGTACGATAGCTGTCGCCAAACCTTCTATGCGCGAGTAATAGCTGTCCTGATTTTCGGTGTACTTCGGGAACGGAATGATTCCGAAGTCCGTTTCCATGTCGCGCAGGGTATTGACGAAGTAGAACGTAGTATCCATGAACAGCCCCTGCGAATTCTTGAACATGGTATCAAGATTCACCTGGCTCTGATCTTTGCCGTACCAAGTACCTTCATCCTGAGTTATCGCGAAGATTTTATCGAACACTTGAATGAATTTTTCGCTGCCCATCGCGGAGTACGGGATATCGTCTTTGTCTTTTTCAACGGTTTTCACGCCCGCCGCAATCCAGAAACTGGGCAGAACTTGTTTGTGCATCGCTAAAAATCCGTATTGGTCGTCTTTATCGAACTTTCCGTCACCGTTCAAATCTACGGTAGTAATTTTCGCCATTTCGCCGAATTTATCGAACGTCCACCTGCTTGATTTAGCTAAATCATACAAATTTTCCAACGAATAATCCTTTATCATTTGTTTATTGAATAACAAGACGGCTATAAAATCGTGACCGGAAAGGTCATACGCGCCGACTGTAAAATATTGCTTGTTAATGACCGTGAGGTCTGAGCGCAGTTTTTGATTCCAATACGGCTTATCCGGATTCAAATGCGGCAGCGCACTTATCGGATATATCAAACCTTCCTGCGCGAACGTAATGTTGACTTTGATGTGCAGCGTTATGATGTCGAACTCATTGTCGCCCGCCATAATGCTGTTACGCGCTCTGTTCGTGACGGCGTTGCCGTCACCGCTGCCCATTGATTCCACGAACGTGAAGTTAAACCGTTCCTCAAGCGTTCGGTTACGCCTGTACATGGCATCATTGAGGATTTCGCCGACCTCTTCCGCGATATTGATCGGGCTGTGATACAGAGGATTATCGCGCGTGTACATTTTGAATTCGTAGCCGTCAAAATCGAAAATACCTAAGTCGTCATTGTAATCGTCCGCAGTTGTTACTTCAGACGTGTCGTGTGTTCCGGCAACATTCAGTTTGTCGTCGTTTTGTCTGCCGCCGCATGAGAACAAAAAGATTAGAATTAACGCGAGAGAAATTAGTTTTTTCATTTATAATCTTCCTTTCAAAAATAATTTCTATCCAGTGAACGCAGTTGTATCGATTCCGCTATGTGTTTCGCCATGATAATTTCGCTCTCGTCGAGGTCTGCAACGGTCCGCGCTACGCGCAGTACGCGGTCGTAGCCTCGCGCCGATAACCCCATACGGTTGAACGCCGCTTCAAGCAACATCCGTGCCTTGTCTTCCATTTTGCAATACTTTTGTATCTGTTTCGTGTCAAGTTCGGCGTTCGATTTAATCGAGTAGTCGCGTTTCAGCGCAAATGCCCGCGCTTTGTCAACCCTGTCTCGGATTTGCGCCGAAGTATCGCCGGTTCGTTCGCTCGCCATGTCCGAATATGCAAGTGAAGGCACCTCAATTTGAATATCTATGCGGTCTATCAACGGACCGCTTAATTTTTGCAGGTATTTCTTGCGTTCGGCGGCAGTACACGCGCACGGATGTGTCGGGTGCCCGTAATACCCGCATCGACACGGATTCATCGCGCACACGAGCATGACCGAACTCGGAAACGTCAACCGCCCGCTTGCGCGAGTTATTGTGATTTTGCTGTCTTCGAGCGGCTGTCGAAGTACTTCGGTCGCAGCTTTGTTGAATTCCGGCAATTCGTCAAGAAACAGAACTCCGTTGTGTGCGAGCGAAATCTCGCCGGGCATCGGTATTGCTCCGCCGCCCGCCAGCGATACCGCCGACATCGTGTGGTGCGGCGACCTGAACGGGCGCGCCGTGAGTAATGACACTCCATCCGGAAGTATTCCCGAAATCGAGTGGATTTTTGTCGTTTCGACAGCTTCATCGAATGTCAGCATAGGCAAAATTGACGCCAAACGTTTCGCGAGCATACTTTTACCTGTGCCGGGCGGACCGATCATCAGCACGTTATGCCGTCCCGCCGCCGCAATCTCCAACGCACGCTTCGCGACGCCTTGTCCTTTCACGTCCGAAAAGTCGAGGTTGCTCTGACTTGTATCAAAATTGAAACGGCTACCGTCGAATTTGACCGGGACAAGTGACTCAACGCCGTTCAAATGCAGGATGAGCTCACGTATATTTTTGACGCCGTAGATGTTCAAGCCGTCAACGACGGCTGCTTCGCCGCTGTTAGAAACCGGCACGAAAACGTCGGTTTTGCCAGCGGCACGCGCCGCTATACACATACACAGCACGCCTTTAACTCCCCGAACTTCGCCCGACAATGACAATTCGCCGATGAAACATTTATCTTCAAATTTA
>Ga0123356_10007926_pt1 | contig 10570 bp, 7 predicted proteins | sample TergutEmb28metaG_2_FD_92546 | JGI IMG/M metagenome (GOLD analysis project Ga0123356, IMG submission 92546) | Embiratermes neotenicus P3 segment gut microbial communities from Petit-Saut dam, French Guiana - Emb289 P3 | ecosystem: Host-associated > Arthropoda: Insects > Digestive system > Gut ... | reverse complement strand
ACACTCGAGCGGGCGTTTTCAATGGTCGCTTGCAGAAAGCTGGCAACAGACTCGGGCTTGACGTGGACGTGCACGTGGACGATTAGCATCGGACTCTCCTTCGCTCCTTATCCTACCGCCATGCAGTGCTGGGCAAACCGACCCGGCGAGCCGGCTCGACCTCGCTGTATCCAACTTCAAGGAAACTTTGACAATCGTAAAGATATCATTCGACTATGGCTGAATTAGTGAACGACTTCGAGTATTGCCATCGGTTGCTCAAGGCACGGCTACGCGAGCCGGCTCCGGGGCACATCCAGCTCCTTACCGGGCCATCAGCCGGTATGTACGCAATGCTTTCTGAATGTCCTCTCCGCTCAGGTCGTCCTCCCGCTCGCCAAAAGTGAGCCAGAAAAACGCACCGAGATTTTCCCTGTAGACATAAATTGCGCCGGTATTCGGCCGGCTCGAAATGCTTTGGAGAATCAAGAAGCCGGCACGGGCTTCCACTAGGCGTTCGGCGCGTCCTTCACCGCGATCGAGAAATGCCCGAAGCACCTCCCAGCCGTTTGTACCCGGAACAAGGCCAAGATCGGAACGCGGCATGACGTAATCGACATGCAAGCTGCCCAGCAGCTCACGCTTTGAATAACGGCGGCGATGGGTAACATTGGCTGTTCCTCCTTCAGAGTTTGTGTTGTTAAACAGAAAAGCCTCCGATTCGCGGAGGCACGGCACCGCGCGAGAGCGGACAGCGGATTGTTTCCACGCCACCTTTTCGGGGTTTCCTGTCTCAATGCACCTGATCAATGGAAAAGCGCCTGCCCAGAGCTCCCTGAGCCGGCGGAACCGGCAACATCTATTGGCAAGGGACGAGCGAGCAAACTCTAGGAAGGGTGCTGAAGGACTTTTCCAATCTGACCGTCGGGTCAGCGCCACCAAGGTATTTGGACCCATGCGTCAAGGGCCTAACGCTTAAAGATCGACACAGCCGCAGGACTGTCGCGGAACGAACTTTGTGGGCAAAGTAATCCGGCGATTTGAATCCACGGATGTTTTTTCCTGTATTCGATCAAAGAGTAGTTCAGCAGCAATTCGGCCCATCTCCTCAGATGGTTGACGTATGACGGTCAAGCTGGGGGTGAGAACCTCGGCCAAGTCGAAGTCGTCGTGAGAAATCAACGCGCAGTGCTCTCCTACGCGGAGTCCGAGTTTCCGCAGAGCGCGAAGTGTAGCGACCGTTGTTACCCAATTCAGTGGCAACAATGCGAAGAAATCCTTTCCAGGCAGAGCGGCTAATGCAGTGTTAAGAAGTTCGGGGGTTAACTGGGCTTCGTGCTCTACCAGCAAGCTATTATCTGGAAGACCAGCTTGCCGCATTGCCTGCCGGTACCCGAGCACGCGCTGGGCACAGGTGTAGAGGTGAGGACGGGCACCGATAGCTAGAATTCTCCGGTAGCCGTGGCCGAGGAGATGTTCGGTAGCCTCGCGTGCACCCCGCTGGTTGGTGACCGTAATCGAATCAAAGGACTTGTTCCGGGCCGGCTGATCGAAACATACAGTTGGGATACCTTCCGGTATAGCTGTTTTAAAATGCTCCTGGCGGCTGTCTGCGGGGGCGATGACCAAACCATCGACTTGACGCCGCACTAGCGTTCCAATCTCCACAGATTCGATAGCGGGATCTCCACCCGTGCTCGCCAGTATCACAACATGTTTGTGCGATTTTGCCACCTCCTGTACTGCTTGTACAGTCGTTGCAGTGAATGGATCGGCCAAATTCGGGACGATCATTCCGATTGCCGCCGAACGCCGCGCTTTCAGACCACGCGCAAGTTCGTTGGGCTGATAGCCCAGCTGTTTCATCACAGAGAGGACATGCGCGGCGGTTTCAGCGTTGATATAACGGTCATTGTTTAGAGCGCGAGATGCCGTTTTTAACGCCACCCCGGCTTCTCGGGCAACATCCGCTAGTGTAGGACCGGTGGAACGGCTCAGTCTCATTTTCTGTATTATTTCAGGTGAACCCTGTCCGGCTCAGCTCGACACTTGCCACAACTGACGTCCACGAGTCTCTGGGAATATCGTCGCCACAAGGAAGCCCTGTAAGAGCATCATACTGCTGAAGACAATAAAAGGCACAGCATGCCATCGCGCAAATACCACAGGGAAGATGGCGCCGAGTGCAATATTCCACCCCCAATGTGTCGCCGAGCCGACGCTCTGCCCGCGGGCACGCACCGGTAAGGGGAAGATTTCCGAGAGGAAGACCCAGAACACCGCGCCTTGCGACATAGAGAAGAAAATATCGAAGAGAATAATGCAGGGAATGATTAGTCGCCCGGCGTGGCCGAAAATGAAGAGGGCAGCGATTCCTCCCATAGCCATTGCCATTCCGGCCGAACCGACTAGCAGCAAAGGCCGTCTTCCAAAACGATCGATCAGTCCCAATGCCGCCGCAGTAGCCAACAGATTTATAGCGGCAATGGCTACGAGTCCCTGATTGCTTCCGAAGACGCTCATCTGAGAGCTCTCCAGCGTCACCTTCAGGTAATAAAGTAGAGGATTTACTCCGGACAATTGGTTCAGGCTAGCCAACACAACTGCGAGCATCAATGGCTTCGCATAGCGGCGTTGCCATGGCCATTCCGAAGTGTATGACGCAGACTCAGTAGCACTGCCAGCATGCACTAATAAACTTTCCACGGCGAACATTAGGCAAGCCAAAAATAAGAGGACCGGGATAACGGCTAGAAAATATTCGATGCGCCAAGCCGGCTTGTGAACCAGGGAGGAAAGCAGGAGATGCAGTCCGAAAGCAGCAAGAATGCCGCAGCTAATGCTGAGCTGAAAAGCTCCTACAATGCGCCCGCGCCGGGGAACTGGCGCAATCTCGGCTAGGTACATCGGACAAACCGTGGTGAGCATCCCAACGCCAAGACCGGCGCAGAGACGTGAGGAGAGAAAAACTGACCATGCACCGGCGCTGGCGCAGGCTAGAATAGATCCCGCATAAAGCGCGCCTACCATCTGGAGGCAGGTGCGCCGGCCAAATCTCTCGGCAATTCCCCCCGCGAACAGCGAACCGCAGAACATTCCCCCGACGCCGGATGAAACCGTCAATCCCAAAGCCGATGAAGACAGAGAATAAAAGTGCGCAACTTCTGGCAAAGTGCTAGAGAGAACTCCGGCATCGTAACCAAAAACCAATCCTCCCAGGGCTCCTCCACAGATGCTTAAGAGAGAACTCCACTCCCTGTGACCGACGTGTCCTGATGGGACGGAAGGCGCCTTCAGTCGCGGCATTATGGCCTGCCCCGGCTGTCTGCAGCGGCGGCAATAAGCGCATCAAGTGCTGAGATGTGTGCGGCCGCGCCGGCAGGCACAAAGGGTCCTGACCAGATCAGGCCGAACAGTTCATCATCTCCCCGGTCGTGCCGCCAGACCGCTTGTGCGTTTCGCTCAACGAAAAACCTGTAACGGTCCTTGAACTATACCTTATTCAGGGCAAGCAGATTGCGCACGAAGATCCCTTTAAATTGAGAGCCATCAGCGCCACAATTCGGCTCGCATGGATCGTGCAGGATACCATTCTTATCCGTTAGCTCTTGCAGAGCAGAATCGGCGATCTGCCGCGCAACCATTAGGAAGGCTGGATTTCTTCGTAACCGGGCAAGAGCGCTCAGGCCACCCAGAATCACGCCCTGGTTATACGTCCAGACCGTGCGCCTGTTATTCCGGCACCCCCCGGTGAGTCCGTCATTCACGAGATTGTCCTCATTAATCATCCCTGACCTCTGAAACCAGTTCCATTCTCGCATCGCCCACTTGCTGTCGCTAAGCCTCTGAGCACCTCCTTCCCGGATCGCCAACTCTGCCGCAACGGAGAGAAAAAGTTCATTGGCGATGGCATTCTTGTACTTCCGATCTTTGCTCCACCAGATACCTCCTCCGCAGGTTTCATCCCATCCGCCGGTCATGTCGAGGAAAATCGACCGGGCGGTCTTCAGATAAACCATCTCGTGATTCAGATCGTACGCATCGAGCCATGCTAACGCCCACCAGCCCTCGTCGTCATAGAAATTGTTAAGAAAGCCTCTCTTCCGATTCCGGGCAAAGGTGTTCGCAATGGCGCCTCTGTAGAGCCGCGTGCCGGTTACCCGCTCTTCATTCACCAGAACCGTGACGGCATTGGCCGCATTCCACCACCCTGTGGTTTTCCACAATCCGGTTTCGGGCACATACCAATGCTGCAAAAATTTGAGTCCGCTCTCCGCTTCTCTCGAATAGGTGAGATAAGCAACAGGTTCCGGGGCAGCACGTACGGCTTGCACTGGACCTAAAGTAACGCAATTCGCAGTTATCAAAGTGACAAGTAACGCCCATTGAATAGATGTAGGGTGAAACCCTGAAGGCGGCTTTGAGTATCCGTGCATGTTTGATTGCATCTGCATCGGTTCAGAAGTTTACCGGAACCGGAATATTTATTATGGGGTTTCGATCCGGTTCCGGTCATTCAAATGAGCAGGTGAGCTAGAAGGAGATTTTTCCCGAGAGCTGAAGAATTCTCGGAAAGTTTATCTGTTGTTCGGGTACCGTACCGAACCCGCTCCAACCGGATCTAGCATTGAAGCTTGGCGGACCCGCTCCCGGATTGGTATTCGGTCCGCCAAACAAGGGAGAATTGAAGGCATTAAAAGCATCCAGCCGGAGAGAGAGATTGACTCTTTCTGTGAGAGGCGTGACCTTTTGTAACGAAAGATCGAGGTTCGGGATGGTAGGGTTTCGAACCTGCGCCGTCGTTCCCGAAAGGTTCATCAAACCCCAGGACGGAATGGGTTGCCAACAAGACGGGTTGTTGTTGAACCATTGTCCCCGGCCAACCGAGGTTCCTCCCGTCGGCCCGAAGCTGGTGCCTGGGCACGTGTAGTACCAGCCGGTGTCGAGTTGAACCGGAGTTCCGCTTTGTGCATTGAACACGCTGCCAATCGTCCAACCGTTGACCAGGTATCCCAAGGGGCGCGAGGAAGACGCCAAGAACCGGCCGCCCTTCCCGAAAGGAAGATCATACACGCTGGTCACGGAGAGGATGTGGGTGCGGTCGGTGCCGGCAAGCCAATGAATCTGATTGGGATCCTGATACGGCCACCCGTTCTCGTACCCATCGCCATTAATAGTCTTCGAGTAAGTGTACGCCAGATTTAAGGTCAAACCCCTGGTTGTGCGCTTCGTCAGTTTTACCTCCAGGCCGTTATACGAATTGCGACCGAGCGGCGCATCGAATTCCGCGATCTCCGGTCCACCGCCGCCTGGAGAGCAATACTGCGAATAGGGCAGGAGCAGAGTAATCGCCGTAACTGTCGGCGAGGTACCGCACTGACCTGGGCCGGACATGCCAGGCACATTGTAGTAAGGGTTCGGAACTTGCTGGCTGAAGATTTGCGGATTAGCCTCCGCCGCCTTCACCTGGGATAAACTGGCCGTTGCGCCCACCCAAAGGAAGGTTCGCAGACGGCTGGTGAAATTGCCGGCATAACGAGCGTCGAGCACGACGGAACCCGGCAGCTCGCGCTGAAAGCCGAGAGACATGACCTGCTCCATCGGAATCCGGCGCTGCGGAAAATCGGTGAAGACGGCTCCGTTGCCGACGCTGGTCAAAAGCCCCAGGCTGTTGCGAGGAGGCACAAGAAGGCCGCTCGAAAAGGGCGACCCCGATTGGAAGTTCGCCGTGGGTGTGTTGCCGCCATCGAGAGACGCCGTGTAGTTCGTGTATTGCGTCTCGGCGCTGCTGTTGCCGCCTTCCAGTCCGTAGGAGTACATGATTCCGTATCCGCCCCGGATCACAGTCTTGGGATTCAGCGCGAAGGCAAATCCCAGCCGGGGAGCGGCATCGGTCCAGTCGGTGTTATAGGCGTCCCGGTTTTGAGGCGTGGCGAACTGGATGCCTCCCAGCACCTGTTGGAGCAAAGCGGGATTGATGCCGGCTGCGTTCCAGGCAGCTTGGTTTGCGCTGCTCCCGATATTTGCCTGATAGGCAGGCGCGTTGGTCAGGGGATTGACACAGCTCAGGCAAAGGCCGCGGTTGAGGTAGTTGTTTCGTTCCCGCGTCCCGCGCTGAATGTCGTACCGGAATCCGAGATTGAGCGTCAAGCGGTGGGTGACGCGCCAATTGTCCTGGAAATAGCCGGCATAAACGGGATAGCCGTCTAGGATCGAGTATATCCAATCCACATGGCCGCTGGCAGGCTGACCGAGGTAAAAAGAAGCAAGCGCCGAGCCGTTCGGAGTATTCGAATTACATTGATTCGAGTTTCCGCTCCCGGGATCGACGGGAAAGCAGTTAGCATTATGCGGATTCAACTGGGTCCACCCGGAATTGAAGCTGAACGCGCCGTTTCCATTCCCGCCTCCATTCGGAAATCCACCGTACTGAAACTCGTCGATCTCACCGCCGAACTCCAGGGTGTGCGCCCCGGCAGTCTTCGTAAAATCGACGCTTATGTTGTAATTGTTTGTCAGGTCCGCATTCCTAAGATTGCCAAAAATTGTCCGGTCGCCGCCATTGGCGATGATGCCAGTGCCCCAGTTATCGTTCACTTGGAATTCCGGCAGATAGATACCGCCGCTCGAACCCGGCAGCGGCATGGTCAGACCGATGCCGCTTGGGTCAGTCTGCTGGCTCAGGTTGCCATCGGGATTAGCATCCCCAAAACGGTCGAACGACACCTTAAAATCGCCAACGAACGAGGGGGAAAAGACGTGAGTAACGTCCTGCGTTGCAACCCAGTTTTGCTTGATGTGGTTGATGCTGCCATTTGCGGCGATGCCGGGCAACCCATTCTGATTTTGAATTGCTGTGCCCTTCCAATAGAGAAAGTAGCTATACAACTTCGTCTTGTCGTTCAGGTTATAGTCGATCCGGAGTTGCGGCTGGTTGTAGTTGAGGCTCTGGGGAATGCGCGCCAGGTAATTGCTGCCTTTTGCGAGGTTGTCCGCGCCTGCGATATTGGGGAGAGGAATGTATTTTAGAACTGCTGCAGCGGTGTTGTTGACCTGCGATCCCGGGATCGCGTCTCCTGGGAAAGGGGTTTGAACCACATGATTGGTGTTGCAGGCCGTGACTGGCCCCCCATCGAGGCAACTGGCCGTTCCAGGCTGGTAGACTTGGATCCCGTTGGGAAATTCCTGGGGGTCCAAAGTTTGCACAAGGCTGAAATTCACGCCTGGATTGCCGTTATACCCAGGACGAAGGTACGCGGGCGGCACATTTTCCAGAATCGTTGAGGCAACCGACTGATGATAGCCTTCAAGACCGAAAAAGAAGAAAGCCTTGTTCTTGATAATTGGCCCACCCGCAGTAATCCAGAACTGGTTTTGCACATACTGCTGACGCGGTAGGCCGACCAAGTTGTTCTGGAAATTGTTGGCGTCCATGAATGCGCCCTGATAGGCATAACGCGCATCGCCATGGAAGTCATCACTGCCAGTTTTGGTGACCACATTAACAGTTCCGCCGCTCGTCCTTCCATAACGCGCGTCGTATGTAGTAGTCATCACGTTCATTTCCTGAATACTCTCAATATTCGGCGAGACCGTCCATTCTCCCGATTGATGGTTGCCGTAGTAATACTGGCTAGTGATGTTCGTACCGTTGAGGGTGAACAGGTTGTTGCCGGCGATGCCCCCGCCTATTGTGTACGTGCTTGTGGTGTCGAATCCTGAATTTCGCAGCGTGGTTAGTTGCGCTCCCACCCCGCCCGCACTGCCTGAGGTATTAGCAATGAATTGACTGCCGGGTGTCGTACCAATCAGGGTGTAGGATTGTCCTGCATTAAGCGGCACGTTTTCGAGTTCTCGCGACGCAATTACCGTGTTGCCGGAGGCGGTGGCGGTCTCGAGTTCCGTCGGGGCCGCGTTTACCACTACCCGTTCCTCCACCGAGCCTACCTCTAGAAGGAAATTCTGATTTAACGTCTCCGAGGCGAGCAGACGTACTCTCTCTTGCACGACGCTCTTGAATCCCTGGGCTGTTGCCGTCACAGTGTAGGTACCTGGTAATACATAGGGGATGTAGTAAACGCCCTTGTCGTTGGTTTTGGCATTGTATTTGGATTTCGACACTTCGTTCGTGGCTGTAACCGTGGCGTTCGCAACCAAAGCACCAGAGGGATCGGTTACCTGACCGGTCAGGTTTGCGCGAAATTCCTGGGCACGTCCGCTACCGGCCATGCAGAGCATCACGAATATCGCTATCACGAGTCCTGCGCTCGTCGACAGTTGGTTTTTGCTTGTCACGTCGAGCCTCCTGTTTTTCTCTTTTCGTATTCACTCATCAAACTCTTCGCCCCGCGCGCACTCGCCCCCGTGAAGTTCAGAAATTTGTGATAAATTTACAGACAACGCTGTCTGACAACGTTGTCTTTTTTGCGGCACGAGAACACTATGGACTCAAATAATCCGTTGTCAAGCACAAAGTTTTCAGTGAACCACGGATCTCGCCACACGAGAAATCGTCAGTGTCGCGAGAGCTGCGATTAGGATCTCCATATCCCATGAAATCGCTATCGCGACGCGTCTTTATTCAATCCGGGGTTTGCGCAGCTGGAAGTCTTGTCGGCATACCCTTGAAGGTCTCTGCGGAGCTCCAGCGGGAGCTCGCCTCCGCCCGCCCGCCCGTCTCCGAACGGCTCTTCGGCAGCCGCGCGATCGAGAGCGCGATAGCAGCAGTTGCACGCGAGATCCCGAACCGTGAGCTGGCGTGGCTTTTCGCTAACTGCTTCCCCAGTACCCTCGACACAACCGTCTTTCCAAGTGAGCGCAACGGCCACCCGGACACGTTTGTTATCACCGGCGACATCGATGCCATGTGGCTCCGCGACTCCTCGGCGCAGGTGCATCCGTACCTGAGTTTCGCCACTAGCGACCCGCCATTACGACGGCTGGTTGAGGGGGTGATCCGCCGCCAAACGCGATGCATACTGATTGACAGCTATGCCAATGCTTTCCGGCGGGATAATGCCTCACCGTCCCTCCCGTGGGCGGTTCACGATGCGACTGACATGAAGCCGGGCGTGGGAGAACGGAAATGGGAGATTGACTCTCTCTGCTATGTCGTGCGGTTGTCGTACGGATACTGGCGGGCAACGGGCGACACGACGCCCTTCGATGCCGCTTGGCAAGCAGCGATGAAACGGGTGCTTACCACTTTCAGGGAACAGCAGCGAAAGCAGGGCTCCGGGCCTTATCACTTTCAGCGGGAGACAAAATCGCCTAGCGATACGCTGATGCTCTCTGGCTATGGCAACCCGGCGCGCCCGAACGGATTGATCTACTCTATGTTCCGCCCCTCGGACGACGCCTGCACGCTACCGCAGTTCATCCCCGCAAACCTCTTTGCCGTGGTTTCTCTGGGCCAACTCGCGGAGATGGCGAATACGGTGTTGCACAATGTGGAAATGGCGACAGAGTCTGCGGCGCTCGCTCAAGAGGTGAACGCCGCTCTCACGAAATACGCCCTGGCGGCGCATGCCGATCACGGAGAAATCTGGTCCTATGAGGTGGATGGTTATGGCAATCGCATCTTTATGGACGATGCCAATGCACCCAGCCTATTAAGCCTTCCTTATCTAGGTTGTTGCTCACGGCAAGACCCTCTTTATCTGCGCACGCGCGCTTTCACGCTCAGTACATCGAATCCATATTTTTTCCGCGGGACAGCCGCGCAAGGCATCGGCAGTCCGCACACGGGGCTAGGAATGATCTGGCCTATCTCAATCCTCATGCAGGCGCTTACCAGCACCAACGATCAAGAGATCGTGCAGTGTCTACACTGGTTGATCGCCTCTAATGCTGGAACGGGCTTTATGCACGAATCGTTCAATGAGAACAATCCCGCTGACTTTACCCGTCCGTGGTTCGCCTGGGCAAATACGTTATTCGGCGAATTGATCTTGACGCTACACAGGGAACGGCCTTCGCTGCTCAAGGCGATCTGACGGCAGATTGGGTGGGAACGGATTCAGCTTTTGCTGGGACCGCCATACTCGCGCGACTCCGAGCACGCCGTTCTTCCCCACTCACTGAAGATCAGAAAACCAGAAAACGTGCCTACTGCGCAGGGACGGGAGGCCCTGAGTTCTTTACGCGCGTCGGCCGTAGAAGCGAACGACAAGCTGAGGGAGCAGCCGATGAGTATCGAAATCAAGGCTCCATCGCGGAGGTCGGATTTTCTGTCATGGGCGATGCAAAAGAGATGCACCATTTGTGCGTGATGAGGTTTACCGACTATGAAGCGATTCGTAATGTCTGCCCACACTCGAAGTGCACTCGACTGGACGTTGTGTTGAGGTATGCCCAGGGTCTTGCGATCCGGGTCAAGGACAACGGTAGAGGATAGACCCGCTCGTTGCACAAAACGGAAAGGATGGGCACTTCGGGCTGCAAGGTATGCGCGAGCGAGCCACCCGCATTCAACGTACGCTCACAATTGCCAGTTCCACAGATTTCCCAAAACCGAGAGCAAACGGTCGCCCCATTCCCTTCCTCAGGCTTTGCCTTAACGAAAGCGCCGTCGATGCCGACGGTGAGACTT
>Ga0123356_10007925_pt1 | contig 10571 bp, 6 predicted proteins | sample TergutEmb28metaG_2_FD_92546 | JGI IMG/M metagenome (GOLD analysis project Ga0123356, IMG submission 92546) | Embiratermes neotenicus P3 segment gut microbial communities from Petit-Saut dam, French Guiana - Emb289 P3 | ecosystem: Host-associated > Arthropoda: Insects > Digestive system > Gut ... | reverse complement strand
ACTTCGGGCATCAAACGAAGCGCTGGAATCCCAAGATGAAGGAATACATCTTCGGAGAGCGCAACGGGATCTACATTATCGATCTGCAGAAGACGCTGAAGATGTTCAAAGAGGCGTCCAAATTTGTTCAGGATCTGGCGTCCGAAGGCAAGATTGTGCTCTTCGTGGGGACCAAACGCCAGGCGCAGGACGCGATCGCCGAGGAGGCGACCAAGTGCGGCGGATTCTATATCAACCAGCGCTGGCTGGGCGGACTGCTCACCAACTGGGTCACCGTGCAGAAATCGGTGAAGCGGCTGAAGGAGCTCGACGAAATGGCCACCGACGGCCGGTACGAGCTGCTGCCGAAGAAGGAAGTCATCAAGCTTGAACGCGAGCGCAAGCACCTGCAGGCCAACCTGGCCGGCATCAAGAACATGAACCGGCTGCCCGACGCGATCTTCGTGATCGATTCGAACAAGGAGCAGATTGCGGTGCGGGAGGCGCGCAAGCTGGGAATTCCGGTGGTCGCGGTCGTCGATACCAACTGCGATCCCACCGAGGTGGATTACGTGATCCCGGGCAACGACGACGCTCTGCGGGCGATCCGGCTGTTTACCTCGAAGATTTCCGAATCGATTGCCGAGGGTGCGCAGTTGATGACCGACAAGCAGGTTGCCGACCTGCAGGCTGCAACCGATGAAGCCCAGCATGCCGAGGCTGCAGTCGCCCCTGAGTACCGCGCGGGTAACGGTGCGCTGGATGCGTCGGAGGACATCAGCATGGAGGAAGTGCTGGGGCCGGGCACCCACAAGAAGCCGGTGGCCAACCAAGAGGCGGAACTGCCCAAGGTCGAGAGCCAAACCGTGTAGTGGTCAGTGGCCAGTGGGGGTGAGCGACAAACCGGGCTTTTGAATTCAGACCCGCGCGGGTCTTGCGAAAGAGCATTCCGGCGCGGGTTTAATTGTCTGGGTTTCAAGGTTTCAGGTCCGCGGTGGGAAGTGAGGCCCTGGTCTTTGAAACCTTGAAACCCTGAAACATTGAAACTTGAGGTTTTATGAGCACTACTATGGCGAATATTTCGGCGGCACAAGTGAAGGAACTCCGGGAAAAGACCGGGGCTCCGATGATGGATTGCAAGCAGGCTTTAACCGAAGCCAAAGGCGACATGGAGCAGGCGGTCGTGGTTCTGCGCAAGAAGGGGGTTTCGGTGGCGGCCAAGAAGGCGACGCGCGTGACCAGCGAAGGGTCGGTGGGAAGCTACATCCACGCCGGCGGCAAGATTGGTGTGCTCGTCGAGATCAATTGCGAGAGCGATTTCGTGGCCCGCACCGACGACTTCAAAGAGTTGCTGCATGACGTCGCGATGCACATTGCCGCCAGCGATCCGCGCTACGTCCGCAAGGAAGACGTGACGGCCGAGGCTTACGCGAAGGAGAAAGAGATCTATCTCGCGCAGGCGATCGCGAGCGGCAAGCCCGCACCCATCGCCGAGAAGATGGTTGCCGGCAAGATGGAAAAGTTCTACGAGGAAGTCTGTCTGCTGGAGCAGCCTTTCATCAAGGACCAGACCATCTCGATCGGGCAGCTGATTGCCTCGAAGATCGGCAAGCTCGGCGAGAATATCGCCGTGCGGCGCTTTGCCCGCTTCAAGGTGGGTGACGCGGGCGAGACCATCGCCATCACCAAGCCTACAGAGGCGAAAGCGGAGTAATTCAGGGGCGCCCCGTGGGGCGCCTTTTTTTTTGCGCTGCGCTGACCCATGTCGCAGGAGGAACTCCTCGAACCGGGATTCGGTCCCGGGCTCAGTCGAGTGGCAGCCGGGATTCGCTTCCTCCTGTCGGGTTTGGATGACGGTTTCGAAAGTGTCGTAACACGGCTAAGACGATGACGATGACGATCCCTGCCTTTAAACGCATTCTGCTCAAGTTGTCCGGTGAAGCGCTGGCGGCCGACCAGGGCTTTGGTGTGGCCACGGATCGCATCCATGAAATCGCTGGAGAGATCGGCGAGGTGCACCAGCTGGGCGTCGAGATCGCGATCGTCGTTGGCGGAGGAAATTTTTTCCGCGGCGTGGCGCAACAAGCCAAGGACATGGACCGCGTGTCGGCCGATCACATGGGGATGCTGGCCACCGTGATCAATGCGCTGGCGCTCCAGGACGCGCTGGAGAAACAGGGCGTCTACACGCGGGTGCAATCGGCGATTGAGATGAACCAGGTGGCCGAGCCCTACATCCGGCGGCGGGCCATCCGCCATCTGGAAAAAGGCCGGGTGGTGATTTTCGCGGGCGGCACCGGCAATCCTTACTTCTCGACCGACACTGCGGCCTCGCTCCGCGCCATGGAGATCAAGGCGGACGCGATTCTGAAAGCCACCAAGGTTGACGGAATCTACGATGCCGACCCGATGAAGGTCGACGGCGCGCGGAAGTTCAACCATATCTCCTACATGGACGTGCTGAAGCTGGGGTTGAAAGTCATGGACTCGACCGCGATCAGCCTGTGCAAGGACAACAATCTGCCGATCGTGGTTTTCAACATGAACATTCGCGGCAACATCCGCCGTGTGGTGGCCGGTGAAAAGATCGGGTCGACGGTCAGCGCCCAGGCTGCGAACGTTTAGCATCAGCCACGGGTTTACGCGGTTTTGTTGCGGCTCATCGCTCCAGATCCAGAGCGCTCCGTGGACAGCTTCCTGCCGGGTTTATAATTCGACGTTTTTATTCCTGCGGTGAACGGAGTGAAGAATGCCTGATCCGGGATCATTGAAAGAGATTCGCGCCCAACTGAAGTCTCGCATGGAGAAGGCGGTCGAGGATTTTCGCAAGGCCATGGCCGCGGTACGAACCGGCCGCGCCTCGGTGCACATGCTCGACGGGGTGACCGTCGATGCCTACGGCGCGCAGATGCCCTTGAATCAGGTGGCCCAGGTGCACGCTCCCGAGGCGCAGTTAATTACAGTGCAGCCGTTCGATCCCTCTCAGCTGGCAGCGATTGAGAAGGCCATTCGCGGCGGCGATCTCGGGCTGAATCCGATGAACGATGGCAAGCTGATTCGCGTGCCGGTTCCCGCGCTGACCCAGGAACGGCGCCAGGATATGGTCAAACATCTGCATCGTGTGCTGGAGGAGCATCGTACGGCGGTGCGCAACATTCGGCGCGACGGCAATGATGCCATCAAGAAGGCGCTCAAGGACAAAAAGATTACCGAGGATGAAGAGAAGCGCTCGCTCGATGAGATCCAGAAGCTGACCGATGGCGAGATCAAGAAAATGGAGGAGATGAGCAAGGCGAAAGAGAAGGAAGTGCTGGAGCTGAACTAGCCGAACCAGGTCTCCGGCCGTCGAAAGTCAACCCCTGCCCTGACGTCGCCCCCCGCGCGCTTTTTCCTCGGCGCAAATCGCTCCGCGGCGTTTCCAATACCGGGCTGAAACGCACGTATAATCGAACCAGCCGTGAAGCAAATGGTGAAAGCCGTATGTCCGCATGACTGTCCCGACGCATGTGGTGTGTTGATTACCGTCGAGGACGGCCGGGCGACCAGGATCCAGGGCGATCCTTCGCATCCTGTGACGCGCGGCTTCTTGTGTGCGAAGGTGGCGAAGTATCTGGACCGGGTGTATTCGCCGGAGCGCGTGCTCTATCCCATGCGGAGGGTCGGCCCGAAAGGGCCGGGACAGCCGACGGGGGCACCAGGCCAGCCAGTCTGGCAAAAGATCTCCTGGGAGGAGGCGCTCGCGACCATCGCTTCTCGCTTCCGGACCATTTCGGCGGAATTCGGCAGTGAAGCGATTCTGCCCTATTCCTTCGGTGGAACTCTGGGAACGCTGAACAGCGCCTCGATGGACCGCAGATTCTTTCACCGACTGGGAGCGTCGCAGCTGGAGCGGACGATTTGCTCGTCGGCGGGCGAAGCCGGGTTGGAATCGGTATACGGCATCAAACTCGGCACCGAGCCGGAGCAGTTCAAACACGCCAGGTACATCATTGTGTGGGCGGCCAACATTCACGCCAACAACGTGCATCTGTGGCCGTTCATCACCGAGGCCCGGCGGAACGGGGCGAAGCTGGTCGTCATCGACCCCTACAAGACGCGGACCGCCGCGTGCGCGGACTGGCACTTGCCGATCAATCCCGGCAGCGATGCGGCCCTGGCGCTGGGGATGCTGCACATCATCCTCGCCGGGAACCTGCACGATGCCGATTACGTCTCAAAGCACACGCTCGGCTTCGACGAACTGCGGGAGAAAGTGAAGCAGTATCCCCCTGATCGTGTGGCTTACTGGACCGGCATTTCGGCCAGCGACATTCAAAAGCTGGCGCGAGAGTACGCCAGCGTGCGCCCCGCGGTGATCCGGCTGAACTACGGCGTACAGCGTTCGGAGCGCGGTGGAATGGCGACGCGTACCATCGCCATGCTGCCCTGCGTGATCGGATCGTGGAAGGAAGTTGGGGGGGGATTGCAGCTGTCGACCAGCGGCGGCGCCAGCCTCAACACAGAGGCTCTGCGACGTGCCGATCTGATGCACACCGCCCTGGGCCGCGAAGCCCGCATGATCAACATGGTCGAACTGGGCAAGGTGCTGACGACGTGCGCCGATCCGCCGATCAAGGCTCTGTTTGTTTACAACTCGAATCCGGCAGCGGTTTGCCCACGGCACGATGAGGTCGTGCGCGGGCTGATGCGGCCCGATCTGTTCACCGTCGTGCACGAACAGTTCTTTACCGATACCACCGACTACGCCGACATCCTGCTGCCGGCGACGACCTTCTTTGAGCACAAGGATCTGCAGAAAGCGTATGGGCACTACTATCTCCAGGTATCGAATCAGGCGATCGCTCCGCTGGGCGAGTGCCGGTCGAACCTCGAAGTATTTCGCGCTCTGGCCGAGAGCATGGGATTTCCGGATGACTGCTTCCGCGAGAGCGTGGACGAGATGATCGATCTCGCGTTGCAGTCGGGCGATCCGTGGATGGCAGGGTTGAACCGCGAGCGTCTGGAGCAGGGACCTCGGAGGCTCGAATTCACGGCTCGGGCGACCGGTCATCCCGCCTTCGGGGAGGGCGGCGAAGCGACGGGCGGCGAAAACCCCCACTTGCGGAAAAACCAGCCGGAAGCCGGGCAAACCGGATCTGCGGTTCCTTTTCTTCCTTTCGCCCGGGGAAACTTTCACACGCCGTCGGGCAAGGCCGCGCTCTATTCGGAAGCCCTGAAGGAGCTGGGTCTTGATCCGGTGGCCGAGTTCACGCCTCCAACCGAGTCGCGTCACGGGAAAGCGGAACCCAGGCTGCCGCTCGAACTGCTGGCGCGAAAGGCCGACAATTTCCTCAATTCCACGTTTGCCAATGTGGCGTCCGTCGAGGGCATGGAAGAACCCGGGCGGCTCGAGATTTCCTCGGCCGATGCCGAGCCGCGCGGTATCGTGGACGGCGATCCGGTGCGAATATTCAACCAGCGGGGATCGGTTCGCCTGCGCGCCAGGGTCGACGGCAGGGTTCAGCCCGGGGTGGTGGCGGCGCGGCTCGATTGGGCAAAGACGGCGCCCGGTTTTCAGAGCATTAACAGCCTGACTTCAGAAAAACTTGCTGACTTGGGCAACTCGGCCACGTTTTATTCCGTCTTGGTTGAAGTGGAGAAAATAGTGAGCCGGTGATGGGTGGGACGGCAACCCGCTTCCGAACCGCAATAGCTTACCGGGCAGAAATCTCATAGCGACCGCAGGATAGGAAAACGAGAGTCGCCGCTTGGACCAACTCCCCTGCTCTACCGTATAATGGCAGTTTTCTTACATCCCAGAGGCTGAGGTCGTAGCGATTCCTTTTCGCGTTCATCCGGAGAACCTTCTTGCGCCCGAGCGGCCCCCCCTTTTGGCGGACCCAGCGGTGGCATCTCGTTCATTTCAACGGTGTTGGAGGAAGATGAGCGGTCGTGGAGGCGCCTTCCTGATGATCCTGGCCACCCTTCTCGTGGGGGCTTCGAGCCCGTCGTGGGCGCAGAGTGACGTGATTTCCGAGATACAGGTTACCGGCAACCGCCGCATTCCGGGGGAGACCATCCGGGCGCGCATCTTCACCAAGGTGGGAGACATTTACGACCCGGCCGCCCTCGAGCGCGACTTCAACTCGCTGTGGAACACCGGTTACTTCCAGGACGTCAAGTTCCTGCGCGAACAAACGCCGAAAGGCTGGCGCATTATCGTCCAGGTAAAGGAAAAGCCGACCATCCGGGAGATCAACTATGTGGGTACCAGTTCGGTCTCGAACAGCGACATCCTGGATCGTTTCAAGCAGGACAAAGTCAATCTGGTGGTGGAAAGCCAATATGATCCGACCCGCATCCAGAAGGCGGTAGTTTCGATCAAGCAACTGCTTTCCGAACACGGCCGTCAGTTCGCGACCGTTCGCACCGAGGTGCGGGATATTCCCCCGGCAGCGGTGGGCATTACCTTCGTGGTGAAGGAAGGCCCCAAGGTCAAAGTCGGCAGGATCAAGTTCGAAGGCAACCGGGCCATCCGCAGCCGGATCCTGCGGAATGCGATGAAGAACCTCAGGCCGGTCGGGATTCCTCACTCGATCTTCCTCGAGAACCTGTTCGCCAGGACCTACGACGCGACGAAGCTGGAAGAAGACACCGAACGGGTGCGCGCCGAGTATCAGAATCGCGGATATTTCAAGGCACTGGTCGGCGATCCCAAGACGGAAATTCGCGACACGGGGCGCAAAGGCCCCCGCATCCCGCTGCTGCAGGCGGGGCCGGGCAAGGCCGTCGATCTGACCTTCCCGATTGAGGAAGGCGATCAGTACCGGCTGGGGAAAATCACCTTCAAGAACAACAAAGCCATCTCCAACGTGAACGCGCTGCGCTCCCTGTTCCCGCTGAGAGACGGGGATATCTTCAGCCGCGAGAAAATCGCCAAGGGTCTCGAAAATCTGCGCAAAGCCTACGGAGAATACGGTTACATCAACTTCACGCCCGTTCCCTCCACGACCTTTGACGACGAGAAGAAGCTGGCCTATCTCGAAATCGATGTGGACGAGGGCAAGCAGTTCTTTGTGCGGCGCATCGAGTTCCAGGGCAACACCACAACCCGCGACAAAGTCATCCGCCGCGAGCTGGCGCTCGAGGAAGGCAGCATCTACAACTCGCGCCTGTGGGAACTGAGCCTGCTGCGCCTCAACCAGCTTTCGTATTTCGACCAGCTCAAGCCGGATGATCCCAACGTCACCGACAAGAAACTGGACGAGAAGAACGGACTGGTCGACCTGACCCTGCACGTGAAGGAGAAAGGCAAGAACCAGATCGGATTGAATGGCGGCGTCAGCGGCCTGGAGGGCGCCTTCATCGGACTGAATTACTCCACCAACAACTTCCTGGGACGGGGCGAGACCCTGCAGGTACAGCTCAGCCTGGGCAACCTCGCCCGCACGGTGATGTTCGGCTTTACCCAGCCCTACATGTTTGATCGGCCGCTGCAATTCGGCTTCACGGTGTTCGGCAACAAAATCAGCTACAACCAGGCGCGGCAGCTTTCCATTTTCAGCGGACAAAGCCTGAATCTGCCGGGCACCGTCCTGCAGAACCTGCAGAACTACTCGCAGTCGAGCGTGGGCTTCACGACTTCGGTCAGCTACCCGTTGAAGCGCTCGTTCAAGCGCCTCGGCGTCACCTATTCGCTGGACCGCTCGACGCTGTTACCGCTCAGCACGGCATCGAAGACTCTGTTTGACTTCATCGCCTTCCGTGGCATTTCCGGGCCGCAAGCCGTGAACGGAATCATCACCAGCAAGCTGTTCCCCAACTTTTCTTTCAACACGCTGGATAGCGGCATCTCCCCGCATCACGGGCATCAGATGACCATGGGAGCGGAACTGGCAGGGATTGGGGGCACGGTGCGGTCGATCCGTCCCATCGTGCAGTACAAACAGTTCTTCCCGGTACAGAACCGCCGCAACGCCATCGGGTTCAACGTGAGCGGATCGTTCATCAGCGGCTGGGGCGGCCTGGTTGCGCCGCCCTTCCAGCGCTTCTTTATGGGCGGGGAAAACGACATTCGCGGTTTCGACGTCCGCTCGATTTCGCCGGTCGCGTTCCTGCCGAGCTCCAATGTCATCACGCTGACCAATCCCGATCAGACGCCGGTGCTGAAGAACCCCGCGAATCCGCGGCAGGGCAACTGGACCATTCCGATTCCAGTCGACCAGATCGTGTTCCCGGGCGGTGATTTTTCCACCTGGGCCAACGTGGAATATCGCATTACGATTGCCGGACCGGTGGCCATCGCTCCTTTCATCGACAGCGGCTTCGACGCAGTGCTGCGGCCTTCCCAGCTGCAGATTGCTTCGCAGCAATTCGACCAGGTCGTCAGCACGCCGTTCGGCTGTCCGCAACTGGATGCCGGCTACAATTGCGTCGGCGGTAAACTCCTGAACCCGACACCCTCGAATCAATTGCAGGTCCTCAGTCAGACCAACTGGCGGCCGCGCGTCTCGACCGGTCTCGAACTGCAGATGTTTCTCCCGGTCGTCAACGCCCCGTTCCGAATTTACTATGCGTACAACGCCCTGCGGCTCGACGAAATGGCCAATCCCCCCATTCCGATCGTCCCCACGATGTTCCCGGGCAGAATCAATCCGACCACCGGGCAATATGAAATGACGGCGGCTGGAGCCTTTACCTATCAACTGGCGAAGGAGACCTTTGCCCCCAGCTTTCATTTGAGGGAGCCGCGCAAGACGTTCCGTTTTACGGTGGCCACGACGTTCTGAGCCCGGTTTGACGCGGTTGGACGGGCGTTACTATAATACGTACCGTCCACATCATTCATAGATTGTAAGGGGTGGACAGCATGCCCGGAGTCCGGCATGCGATGCTGGCAATCTAGTGCGCCTTGTCCGATGGCGGCTGCTACCGTAGCGGAGACCTCATTCAGTGCGGCCCAGCGTTTGACTGAAGAAGCGATTCTGAGAGCGAGATTCGAGTAGTTCATTCCCGGAACCATGTTCCAAGGAGTTCAATCGACCCAATGAAAAGCAAGTTTCTGCGTTTTCTTCTGGTAGTTGCGGCGACCTATACCTTCTCCGCACTGGCCCAAACCGGCAGCGCTGCTACCCCGTCGAGTCCGGCCGCTGCGCCTGCGAATGCGGGCACCAACCCGGCGGCGCCCGCCATCAACGGGACCAAAGTCGGGACCATCAACATCGAAGGGGCGGTCTTCGGATCCAATGAAGGGCAACGGGACATGCTGGCCCTGCAAAAGAAATACGAACCCAAGCAAAACGAACTGAAGCAACAGAACGATGAACTCGAAGGCCTGAAGAAGCAGCTCAGCGCCCAGGAGGGCAAGCTGAGCGAGGACGCCGCTGCCAACCTGAAGAAGCAGATCGAAGGCAAGCAGAAATCTTTTGATCGCTCCGTGCAGGATGCGCAGGAGGAAGTCACCAACCAGCAGCAGGAAATCTTCAGCCGCATCCTGGCGAAGGTGGCTCCGGTTGTCGTCAAGTACTCTGCGGACAACGGCTATGGCATGATCATCGACATCTCGAAGCAGTGGCCGCAAGGGCCGGTGCTACTCTCGGGCCCCAACGTTGACATTACCCAGGCGGTGGTTGACCTCTATAACACCCAGTCGGGGGTTCCTGCCCCGGCGGCGCCGGCGGCTTCCAAGCCCGCAGCTCCGAGGTCGCCGACCACTCCGGCCAAGCCGGCGGTTCCCAAACCGAGCGAGCCGCAGAAGCAGTAAACCGACACCTTCGGCTTCTGAAAAGTTCCAGCGGGCCGCGTGGAAACGCGGCCCTTTTCTTCTGCGCCAGCTGGCGTCGGCGCGGACTTTTGCGGTGTCCATAGCAGCAAACCGAGTTCGCGCTGGAGGACACCATGTTTGCTGATAGTCTGCTCGAAACATCCTGGGCCCATCGCTCGCGCCGCAGCTGGATGACGGCGACGTCGTTTGGATTGCAGTCGGCGGTGGTCGGACTGCTGCTGCTGATTCCGATTCTCACAACGGTTCGAGTGCCCCCGACTCCCACGGTTTCCACCCCGATCACAATGGGGAGACGGGATCCGGGCCCTCGGACCCCCATGCACGGAAACCCTCCTCCTCGAATCGAGACCGTTGCTGTGACGGGGCGGATCATGATGCCGGGTCGCATGCCAGGGACCATCCGGCCGGGCGACGACAACACGCCCCAAGGGCCCGCGGGTGGCACCGGAAGTGGGATCGATGATATCGGCACTTCCAGTGATCCAACCGGACTTGCGCTCCAGCTCAGCGGAACTCACAGGGTGATGCCGGCGGCTCCAACGACCACGGCGGTCCGCCCATTCCGCGCCTCGACCATGTTCGAGGGGAGCCTGATCCGGCGGGTCGAGCCGGTGTATCCATCCCTGGCGCGGGCGGCGCACATCCAGGGGCCCGTCCTGCTGGCTGCCGTCATCAGCAAAGACGGGAGCATTCAGAATCTGAGGACAATCTCCGGCCACCCCCTGCTGATTCCCGCCGCCCTCAGCGCCGTAAGCCAGTGGCGCTACCGGCCGTATATTCTCAACGGCCAGGCCGTCGAGGTGGAAACCCAGATCACGGTGAATTTCGT
>Ga0123356_10007923_pt1 | contig 10574 bp, 10 predicted proteins | sample TergutEmb28metaG_2_FD_92546 | JGI IMG/M metagenome (GOLD analysis project Ga0123356, IMG submission 92546) | Embiratermes neotenicus P3 segment gut microbial communities from Petit-Saut dam, French Guiana - Emb289 P3 | ecosystem: Host-associated > Arthropoda: Insects > Digestive system > Gut ... | reverse complement strand
GGGTAAAAAATAATTCTTTGGCATCACTGCTTTACTATACTGCAAATATCATTTATTATATCATCACCTGATGAACGTACTATTAATTGATGATCACCCTTTAATAAACAGGGGTCTTGCCTCCTATCTTGAAGAGACCGGACGCTTTAAAGTATCAGGGCAGGTAAATTCTCTTGCTGAAGCAAAACAATTTATTGAAGCAACAGCAGAACAGAGAGCAAATATACCAGATCTTATCATATTGGATATAATGTTGGGTGAAGAAAACGGACTTGATTTTCTTCCGTTTCTGGACAATTTCTGCAAAAGAAAAACAATATTCAAACCGCCTGTTTTAATTTGTTCGGTTCTTGAAGACCCGTTCCGCATACAAACTGCAATAAAATTGGGTGCATCCGGTTATATCCTGAAAACAGGGAATATGAACGATTTATTAAAAGCCATTGATAATGTATTAAATGGTGAAAAACATATAATAGACATTCATAATATAAGGCTTAACGCGGTATCCGGCAAATATTCGTATTTCACCAAACGTGAACTGGAAGTACTTGATTTAATAAAACAGAATAAAACAAACCAGCAAATTGCAAAAATCATGTATATAAGCGTCCGCACTGTGGAAAATCATGTAAGCAACATATATATAAAAACTGGAAAACAAAACCGTCTGGAACTTATAACGCTTTAATTATTAAATTCCATTTATGTAACATAAATAACAGGAGAATATTTTGAAACAACCTTGTCAGAACTAAGCAGCGCCATTCCTTCTGCTTTAGCTTGGGCAATCAGTATCCGGTCGAAAGGATCTTTATGAATTTGCGGTAAATGAGCAACCAATAATGCATGATGGCTTGTTATTTCAAGTTCAGTATAATCATTGTTTAAAAGCCCTCCATATAACATTGTCGGGTCTATTTGGAAATCATGACGGTTTAATCCTCTTTTGATAATAATTTCCCAAATACTTGCAGGACTAAAATATAATTTATTTTCTTTACATAAAAAATAAGGAATTGCTTTATCAGGTAAAGTGTCAGATGCTGCCCATAGCAAAAGCTGAGTATCAATTAACAATTTCATTCTGAAGCCTCAAACATTTCATTTATTTCTTTTTGTCCCATATTGTTAAAATCATCAGGAACCTCAATTTGTCCTTTTAAAAAACCAATCCGATGATTTAATGTATCCTGCGGCAGGTATGGGATAACTTTTACCATAGGTTTCCCGGCTTTTGCGATAATAAATGTTTCCCCTGCAGCAGCTTTATCAACTAATGCTGATAAATAGGTTTTTGCAGAGTGTATATTATACTGTTGCATTTTTACCTCTTTATTCTAGCTTAGTCCATAAACTTAGTTTAGTCAATTAACATAATTCAATTATCCCAAAATCGTGAGTTCACACTCATGTGTATTTTGAACAACAAATGTAGAATTCCTTTAAATCTTATTATTAAAACAATAAAAAAGGGAGTTTAAATGAAATATAATTTTAAATTAATCGCATTTTTTGTGATCAGCATTATAATCGGATTATCGCTGATTGCCTGTGACCTTAACGGTGACAAAGATTGTACAGTCTGCGGGGAAGCAATATGTATTTGTGTAACTGTAACCGGTGTAACGATCAATATTGAAGACAGCAAGACGTCAGTGGAAAAAGGGCAAACGCTTCAATTCATTGCAACAGTTTTGGGAACCAACATTACTGCGCATGATGTAACATGGTCAATTATCACAGCAGAAAAATCTGAATATACCGCCATTTCCGCTATCGGTCTTTTAACTGTAGATTACTATGAGGAGAATAGCTCAATCACAATACGAGCAACATCAATACTTAACAATGCCAGATTTAATGATATATCTGTTGAATTAACAGCTCCCAGCGGACCTCCCCCAACCGTTGATGACGTAACAGTGACAGCTGCAAACGGAGCAACATCGGTGGTTAAGGGCAAGATACTTCAATTATCCGCTGCAGTTACAGTGACAAATAACGCTCCGCAGAAAGTTCAATGGTCAATTATCGAAGCGGATAAACACACGGATACTACGATTTCCGCAGGCGGTCTTCTTTTTGTAAATTTGGGAGAAATAAACAGTTCGCTTACAATTCGGGCAACATCAACTTTTGACAATGAAAAATATGATGAAATAACAATTAGTTTAAACGAACCGCCCGAACTGAGTTGGGAAAGGACATCATTACAAACAGGTAACAGAGGCGTAGCATTTGGAAATGACAAGTTTGTTGTTACCGGGAGCGATTTGTTTTTTTCAGCAGGAGGATCAAACTGGACGAAAGGAACAGTAACAGTTCCTCCGCAATTTGCCGGAAGCAGCAGCGGAATTGCTTTTGGAAACAACAGATGGGTATCAGCTATCCAAAACAGAATAGATTATTCAGATGACGGTGAAAATTGGACACATGCAGCGACAGGTACCAGTATCGGATTCTATATTGAAAGTGTAGCTTACGGCGGTACTGTTGGCACATCCAGATGGGTTGCTGTTGGTCAATTCAACAATACACCGGGAATAGCGTATTCCGGTACTGGTCAAACCTGGACCAGTTTAACATCAGGCATTCCCTTCAGTAATAACATAAGAGGAGTTGCTTATGGTGATGGAAAATGGATAGCAGTTGGTCATAACGGCAGAATAGCGCATACAGTAAACGCTTCTGGTCCCTGGACATCGATAACAGAAAATCCTTTTCGAATTGGTTTATCAACAACTGATATATACTGTATTGCTTACGGCAATAGTAAGTGGGTTATAGGTGGTGCAAACGGCAAGATGGCATTTTCCGATGATGGTTTGGAATGGACCGAAGTTTTAGACAGCACATTTGGAAGCAGTGCAATCAGAAGTGTTGCTTATGGTAACGGTAAATGGGTTGCAGTTGGTGCAGACGGTAAAATGGCATACTCCGATGATGGCGAAAGCTGGAGAAGAGAAACTAACAGTCCTTTAACCGGCTTGATTAATGGTATTGCATACGGAAATAACAGATGGATTGCGGTTGGACAAAATGGTATAACATGTGCTATTGATACATCAAGTTCCAATGCCCCTTCGGTAACAGGCGTAATAGTAAATCCTTCAACCGCTTCTGTTTCAAAAGGCAGAAATATTAATTTCACCGCAACAGTTAGCGGAACCAACTTCCCGCCGCAAGGTGTTATTTGGTCAATTGATGAATCAGTAAACACGGGAACTCATATATTAAACGGAGTACTTACTGTTGCTCTGACTGAAAACCTTAATCAACTTACAATAAGAGCTACATCTGTTTATGAACCCAACTGGAGCGGTACAACCACTGTTACTTTACTCACACCTGCAGTAACCGGTATAACAATTGATCAATCAACAGCCACTATAGAAAAAGGATTTTCTGATTTCTTTACTGCAACGGTTAATGGAACCAACAATCCTCCGCAGGATGTTTCATGGTCTATAGATGAAGCAGTACATGAGGGTACCTACATAGCAAGCAGTTATGGATCAGAAGGAGCTGTCCTTGTTATTTCTTCTTATGAGAGCCGAAATTCAATAACAATACGGGCAACTTCAAATTTTGATAATACAAAAAGCGGAACAGCAGTAATTACCATAATCGATCCTGTTCCAGTTGTTTACAGCGTATCGTTAAACCCGGATAGCGTAATTGTTTCCAGAGGTAACACAGAAACTTTTACTGCAACGGTTAATGGAACCAACAATCCTCCGCAGGATGTTTCATGGTCAATTGCAGAAACAAACAGACATTCGGGTACGACAATTTTAAATGGTGTCCTGACAGTATCCGCTGACGAAAATCTTACCTCGCTTACAATACGAGCTACCTCAACTTACGACAATACAAAAAGCGGTGAAGCAATTGTAACTATTTCTATTGACAATGGCACAAGCGGCGGAATTGCAAGTCAATATCAAAAGTCATACACCAGTATGTTTTTTATTGCTAAAGGAACTCCATATCCAAACGCAACACTAACTGCAAATTCCATAATAAGCGGCGGAACCACAATTGCAGCAAATGTCAGTACAAGCGCAACCGGAGGTACAATATCAACTTTTGGAACAACATTGTTTACCTGGGTTTATATTTACGAAGGAAGCACTCCAATAGGTATAGCGAGTACTACTTTAGCAGGAGCAATACAAATTGTTTTTGGAAGGGCTTCAGTAGAAAGTATTGTTACAGGCTGGGCTTCTTTTAGCGGAACCAAACCATCTTATTCCGGAATAAGTGATGATTATTCCGGTATTTTGCAATAACAGTAACTTATATACAATGACTGTCACCCATTACGGGCGGCAGTCATTTGCCTTTTCCTTGCCAACTCCAATAATTTACCATATACTTATTACAGGAGTTTACCATGTCAGATCCGGCAAGAATTGATGAATACGAAGATAACCGCCATTACACTTATGCAGATTATCTTAAATGGGAAGGCACAGAAAGGTTTCAATTAATAAACGGTGAAGTTTATCAAATGGCTTCACCTTCAGTAGCTCATCAAGCGCTTTTAATGGGATTATCTGCAAAATTTGATAATTGGCTGCAAGGAAAACCATGCAGGGTGTTTGGTTCGCCGTTGGATGTACGTCTGTTTCCAAAAAAAGACAAATCCGACAGTACTGTTGTACAACCGGATTTGCTGGTTGTTTGTGATAAAAGCAAGCTTTCCAAAGGTTCAGTTGATGGTCCTCCGGATCTTGTTATAGAAATTGTATCGCCGTCAAACACATACAGCGAATTATTTTTAAAATTTAATTATTATCTAAAAGCCGGAGTGCGTGAATATTGGGTCATCGATCCGGAAATAAAAAAAATTGTTGTTCACATTTATGAAAACGGACATTACCTAAGTACAAACTATGAAGATAATGATCATATCCCTGTTACAATACTGCCTGGGCTTGAAATATCTCTTGAAGAATTGTGGGAAAGAATTCCTTAGTGTTATGATAAACAAACCGCACCTGACCTGGACAGAAGAAGACCGCAATCAGGTTTTTGACTGTAATATATTTTCTGTATGCAAATCATATTGCAAACCGCCAATAACCAAATCCCGCAATGAACAAAAGACATTTACAATTATAGATGCAAAAGACTGGGCGATTGTTGTTCCTGTTATAGAAACTACAGAAGGAAAAAAATTTTTAATGGTGTGGCAATGGCGGCATGGTTCAAAATGTTTAAGCCTTGAGTTTCCTGGCGGTGTTTTTGAACCGGGAGAAAATCCCGAAGAAGCGGCAGCCAGAGAATTATACGAAGAAACAGGATATAAAACGCAAACTATAAAAAAATTGGGCGAGTTCAGTCCCAACCCGGCTATTATGTCCAACAAGGTACATTTTTTTCTTGCAGAAAATTTAATCAATTCGGGAAAACAAAACCTTGATGAAGATGAATATGTAGAAATTGCCTTGGTTGATGCTGAAGAAGTTTTTCAGGGTATGGGAAGCGCCCCGTACGTTCATGCGCTTATGGGCACTGCCCTGATGCTGTATCACCAGGACAGTTTCCAATTTAAAAATTAGCGGCTGTTACTGTAATCTACGTTAGGATCCCACATACCTTCGCGAACTTCGCCGTCTATACTCGGGATATTAATTACAAAGCCAATATCAATTAAATGCGGATTATTCGGCTGCGGCATTCTGGATCTGTTTGCTTCATATAAAATCTGCCATTTATATTCATCTCCGTAAACAAATGAATAACCTGCAATTGTTGAAAGACTGTCTCCGAATGTAACCCATGGCCTGACTGTATACTGACTTGGCAGCGGAACAGGTCTGTTTTCAATTACCGGCGGGGTTACAGTTGTTGACGGAACACTGTCAGGAGTTTGCGGCGTAATAACTTCCACAATTGCCGGAATTTCAATTCCGAACAGAATTTCAATTGAATGAACTGCAAAATCTATCGCTTCGCTCCAGTCTTCGTTGGAAAATGCCAATACGCTGGCTTCATAATAATCCTTGCTGTCAGTATAATCCTGCGGAAAATAAGAGGAGATATCATAATCATCAGCCCAATCCAGCCAGCGTTTTGCTTCGGGAATTAATTGTTCAGAAACATATTGGTCAGAAAGTGACGCATAACGAATTGCTTCCTGGGCAGAAACTGCTGATAATCCATATTCAGCGTTTTCAAACTGTTCATGGGCCAATCTGCTGAAATGCAGACTTTGAAGGTAGAATTGATTATTGGCAATTCCATGAGGAATGGAATATTCCTCTTCACCCGTAAGTACAGCAGCATAGTAATTGACCGATTTAAAAACAGGTATTTTTATGTCCTGATCAAAATCATACTGTGCAAATGCAGAAACTGTTACAAGCAGTGTTATTAACACCACAAAAGAAATTTTTCGGCTCATCATTGGTTGTTTCATATTAAGATTTTTCATCTTACTCCTCCTTCGATTATTCTTTCAGCGCCTAAGGCTGCTTCATGCCTGGTTCCAATTATTTGATCAGCAGCTCTGATTGCTTCATCTGCCTGTCTGCGCCTTTCTGCTGTTTCCTGTATGGCTATGATAAACAATGCTTCTGCTTCGATAAAAGCGAGCGCTGCAATATCAAATTCCTCGGACTCAAAGGCATTTTCAGCATTTTTAAGATAAGTATCTGCCAGATTGAAAATATCACGGGCGGCAACATTAGCTCTTACATACAAAGCATTCGCTTTTTCATATTCTGCATGAACTTCCATGTCTTTTGCATATTCAGTCCATCCGTTTATCAATACAAGGTTGTACCTGAGCATTGCTTCTTCAGCGCTATCATAAGCGGCAATTTTACTGCCGTTTTCGAACTCTTCTATTGCTCTTAGCGCAATCGCATCAGCTCTGGCAAAACTATTATCATCATCATAATGTATAAAACCGCGATCGATAATTTCCTGCCTTGTTAAGTATACATCTGCTGCAAATAACAGGGTTTTATATTCTTCGAATGCAATATCGCCGATTTCTCTAGCCAGAGCATATTCACCGTCTTCATACAGCAAAAGTGCATCATAAGCCAGATTCTCTGCAAAATTAAAATAATGCGGAGCAAGACTTATTAAACCGGTACTTACTAATTTTTCTCTTACCAATAAAACTTCAGTTGCAAACAACAGAGTAGTATATTCTTCCTTTGCAATTAAACCGGTATCTACTGCCTGGGAATAGTCACCAGCTTCATAATGCAGGAGCGCCGCAACAGATATGTCATCGGCTCTTTCAAGATACCATGGAGCATAATGAGTTAATCCGGTGCCGACCAACTCTTCTCTGGCAAAGAAAACATCAGCCGCAAATAACATGGTAACATACTCTTCTGCAGCTACGAACCCAATTTCTCTTGCCTGAGAATAATTACCTGCTAAATACTGATCAAATGCTTCATCGGCAATTTTATCCGCCCTGTCAAGATAAACGCGGGCATAAGCAACTGCAAGCGCCGGATATCCAAGATTATAATTTGTTAAACCGGTACTCAGGAATTCCTCCCTGGCAAAAAATATCGAAATTCCAAACATCAGCATTTCGTATTTTTCCAGCGCTTCTGCAGCAGTATCCCTGGCTCCGTAATAATCTTCAGCTTCATATTGATCAAACGCAGCCAGAGCAGTCATATCCGCGTCAGTCAGATACTTCTGGATATGAGACCTTAATCCGGTTTCAAGCAGTTGTTCTCTTACAATCAGAATTCCGTCTATCCTTGCCTGGGCATAAAGCGGAATTGTTCTTCTGAAATATTCATCAAAAGAATCTGCAACGGCATTGTAAGCGGCTGTTGAATTGGCAGCTCGGTATTGAGCATCAACTGTTTCCCAGTCGCTTTCAAAATAGATGTGTGTCTCAAAGTCCATGGCGCGGGCTCTTGCCTGATCTGCTCTTGTCGAATCAGGAACAGGTACAGGTGTCGGCTCAGGAGTTGGAGTCGGTGTAGGTGTCGGCGTTGGGGTTGGTATTGGCGTCGGTACCGGTACCGGTTCATCAACTTCCGGAGTTGATTTACATGAAACAAGTATCGATACGGTTAATAAAAGCGCCAATAAGATATAAATGATATTTTTCTTCATTTGTCCCTCCTTGTTGGGAACGTATATCAGATTTGTTTTTGTAGTATATCAGATATTAAAATTATTTCAAGCAGAATTTTGTTAATTTTTATGTTAAAATTCATTAGAGATAAATAGTGTCTGTCCACAAAGTCGGTCACTTTGTGTACGACACTAGCATTTTCTCACCTAAAGGTTACAAAAATGCATATTTTAAGGAAGGTATTATTATGGAAAATTTCAGTTTTGAAATAAAAAAACATTTTGGAGTAATATCCTCCGAAAAAAGCGGCTGGCAAAAGGAATTAAACCTGGTTTCCTGGAGCGGCAGGGCTCCAAAACTGGATGTTAGGGATTGGGCTCCGGGTCATGAAAAAATGGGTAAAGGCATCACCCTGACCGAAGGAGAAGCTGCCGCCCTGGCAGAACTGCTGGTTTTCGCTCTCGCCAAACCAGAAAATTAAAAACTGAGTTAAATTTTAGTTTTTTACTACGAACCACCTAGAAACTTCGTTGGTTGTACACGAACCTGTAGTTTATATCTTAGCAGTGGTTCGTGATGGTTAGCGTGGTTCGTGGTTAAATTCTTAATAGAAGGTATTGAAGAAAGTATGAAAATTTGATAATCTGTTCCTGGGTATTAATTTATACTCGTAATATATTAAAAAATACCGGTTTCTCGGGTTTCTCCGTGACTTTCGGTAATAAACAAGAGGAGAAAAAGAAAATGGCAAAACAATTAATGTTCAACGAAGAAGCCCGCCGCAAACTGCTTTCCGGGGTTGAGCAAATTTCCAAGGCTGTTAGGGTAACACTCGGACCAAAAGGCCGTAATGTTCTTCTGGATAAGAAATTCGGTGCACCTACGGTAACAAAAGACGGTGTTTCAGTCGCGAAAGAAATCGAACTTTCCGATCCGTATGAAAATATGGGTGCTCAGCTGCTTAAGGAAGTTGCCACAAAAACAAACGATGTTGCCGGAGACGGTACAACAACAGCTACAGTTCTTGCATATTCAATGGTAAAAGAAGGTTTAAAATCCGTAGCAGCAGGTATGACTCCACTGGAACTTAAACGTGGTATAGATAAGGCTGTCGTAATCGCAGTAGAAGAAATCAAGAAAAATTCCAAAGACATCAAAGATAAAGAAGAAATATCTCATGTTGCTTCTGTTTCAGCAAATAATGACAGTGAAATCGGCAACACAATCGCCGATGCCATGGAAAAAGTCGGCAAAGACGGTGTTATCACTGTTGAAGAATCAAAAACAATGGATACTTCCATAGAGTACGTAGAAGGTATGCAGTTTGACCGCGGATATATTTCAGCTTATTTTGTAACCGACCGTGATTCAATGACTTGTGTTTACGAAGATGTCTATATTCTTATCCACGACAAAAAAGTTTCCAGTATGAAGGATATGCTTCCATTGCTCGAAAAAGTCGCTCAAAGCGGCAAACCGCTTCTTATTATAGCAGAAGACTGCGACGGCGAAGCTCTTTCGACACTGGTCGTAAACAGTCTGCGCGGAACACTGCGAGCCTGTGCGGTAAAAGCTCCGGGTTTCGGCGACCGCCGCAAAGCTATGCTGGAAGACATCGCCATTTTAACAGGAGGCGAAGTAATTTCCGAAGAAATCGGACTCAAACTTGAAAATACCGATATTTCACAGCTTGGCAAAGCAAAAACAGTTAAGATCGATAAAGACAACACCACTATCATCAATGGCGCCGGAAAGAAAAAAGATATTGACGACAGAACAGCTCAAATTAAAGCCCAAATTGAAGATACTACAAGCGATTATGACCGCGAAAAACTACAGGAACGGCTTGCAAAACTGGCAGGCGGCGTTGCAGTTATCAGCGTCGGCGCAGCTACCGAAGTTGAACTGAAAGAGAAAAAGCACCGTGTCGAAGATGCGTTATCTGCTACCCGTGCAGCAATTGATGAAGGTATTGTAAGCGGCGGAGCGATTTCGCTGATTCAGGCTGCTCTTGCTCTGGACAAGGCTGATACCAACGGTCTTACCGATGATGAAAAAGTCGGCTTTAAAATTGTAAAACGCGCTCTTGAAGAACCAATCCGCCAGATTGCCGAAAACGCCGGTCTTGACGGAGCGGTCATTGCAGATCAGGCAAGAAAGGAAAAGAAAGGTGTCGGATTTGACGCCGCCAAAATGGAATGGGTTGATATGATGAAAGCTGGTATTATAGACCCGGCAAAAGTTACCCGTTCAGCGTTGCAAAATGCAGCTTCGATTGCAAGTCTCTTGCTTACCACCGAATGCGCCATTACAGACATTCCGGAGAAAAAAGAAGCTCCTGCAATGCCTGGCGGCGGTATGGGCGGCATGGGAGGAATGGATTACTAAGTAATACTCAGTAAAAGTTATGTAAGCCGGGCATCGAGGAGACTCGATGCCCGGTTTTTTATCCTCGCCTTTTCTCTGCGGTCAATTTATTGAACCTCTCGTATGACTCCTCGTT
>Ga0123356_10007922_pt1 | contig 10575 bp, 7 predicted proteins | sample TergutEmb28metaG_2_FD_92546 | JGI IMG/M metagenome (GOLD analysis project Ga0123356, IMG submission 92546) | Embiratermes neotenicus P3 segment gut microbial communities from Petit-Saut dam, French Guiana - Emb289 P3 | ecosystem: Host-associated > Arthropoda: Insects > Digestive system > Gut ... | reverse complement strand
CAATTTTGTACACAACTTAGAACTGCTAAGAGATTCAAAAGGATTACATACAGTGGATCTACCGGTTGGGAATATTCCCGATCCATCACCATGTGATGCAGCAAAAGTAGCAGAGATATTTCGCAACTCACCGGTCATCGTAAAAGCAAAAGTCGGGTGGAATGAAATCGATAAAGTCACACCTCTGGTTTCTCCCGATATACGATTGATAGTCCAATTAGCAACCAGAGGCACTGTAGAAGAGCGTAATATCCAATACGAATCAGCAAAAGAAGATATAAGCAAATTACTGTAAAGTAACTGTGTCAAATGGTGCAATATGAGTAATATCTCACCTGAAAAACTTGAAATGCACGATTCGTTTTGGAAACGGATCCCGATGAAGCGCCCACTCATGACGTTTCATACAAGTGACCGTTTCCCCTATGATAAAATGCGGGCATCACGTGCACTAATGAAGCACGGACTCGTCATAACCCCTGATATGATCGATGTTGACGCATTCGTTGATCAAACAGAAGAGCAAATCAGTTTTCGGGTCGGTAATAACATACACAGTGATTCTATAAGAGGAGTTTCACCTTTTGGCGGTATTCCGTGGATGGAGTGTTTATTAGGCTGCGGAGTCGTAGCAATGGAGCATTCATTTATTTCAGTTCCATGCTATAAAAGCCCCGGAGATCCTGATAACTTACCTGTCAGTACACAATGGCTTGAAAAATACAAAGAGTTTTTAGAAAAGTACTCAACCAGATTTGGTGACAGATACCCATTAACAGAAACATTGATGCGCGGCTGCCTCGATACATACGGTGCGCTGATCGGACAGGAAGATATGATCTATGCGCTATATGATGAGCCTGACATCGCAGCAGCGATGCTTGATCGAATCAATCAAGTATATGTCGATATGGTAAATCTCACGCTGACATATTCCAGGAAAATCGCCGGTGGAATGCTGCACCCGTATGGGATTTGGACACCCGGAACTGTTAATCAATTTCAAGAGGATTTATGTGCACTCGTTACACCGCAGCAGATGCGTGATTTCGTTATCCCATTACATAACAGGATGTGTTCACAATTTGATTATAACGGCATTCACACACATCCGACAAGTTATCATGTAATGGACGAGCAAATCAGCGTAGGAAAACTGCAGCTTGTCCAAGTACAAAAAGATGAGGGTGACCCGCCGGTCTTTAATCGTCTCGAGGTTTTCGAAAAAATCCAAAAGTCCGGAAAATGTCTTTACATTGGCGGCGATTTTTCACTCGATGAAATCGATGCATTGATAACGACCTTGGATATAAGCGGTCTAGCGTTTTCAATAATGCTCGATAAAGAAGCTTCTGCGCAGCAATACTTTGATTTTATATGTGAGAAGTGTCAAAACAAATCGTGATCGACTCGATAAAAAGAGTGATTATAAAATTTAAAATGGAGGAAGTACAATGAAAAGAGTCTTATCTATCGCACTTGTTGTTGTAATGCTGGCATTTTTATTCGCGTGTGGCAATAATAATGCACCTGCAACAACCACACCGGCTCCGGGTACCGGAACAACAGGAGGTACAACCAGCACACCGAGACCGGCTCCGGCACAATCCGGCAACCCCGCCACTATTGACAGTATGTACTCGGGAGTTGATCTATCAACTCAGGGACATCTTGTCACAATATGGCTCGGTGACACACCAACCGATATGCAAGTTGTGTTGGATGAGCTAAATCCGATCCTGCTGAGTAAAGCTAACACAACGATCGAAACACAGTTTCTCAGTTGGGCAGAGTGGAACACAAGGTATTCCCTTCTTTTAGCGGCGGGAGAGCCTTGTGATATGATCTTTACGGGAGACTGGGCTTATTACAGTGTTGAAGCTGCAAAAGGCTCCTTTATGGAGATCACGGATGAGTGGATGGCGCGTGTTATGCCGCAGGCACACGCTACTCACCCTGCAGTGGCTTTTGATCAAATGAGGATCGACGGTAAAGTTTATGCCGTCCCCTATGCGTACGAAGTCTTTAATGAGAGTATGCTGGTCATACGTGACGATCTGCGTGTTAAGTACGATCTTCCGGAGCTGACATCGATGGAAACTCTCGAAGCATTCTTGTTTGCTGTCGCTGATAACGAGACCGATCTATTTGCTTATAACACAAGCAGGAATAATGACGCAATGGGTTATCTGACAAATAAAGCCAACAACTGGATCCAGTTTGTACCGGGTTACGGACACTTTGTTTATCAGTACACCGGACAAGGACAACGTCCGTCTTCCGCCGATGTCATGTTCAGGTTTGCAACTCCCGAATACCGCGAGTTTGCACACCGTATGCGCGAGTGGAATCAAAGAGGTGTATTCCCTGCCAATGCATTAAATAATGATATCCATCCGCGTGATTCATTTGAAAACGGCAGAAGCGCAATGCTAAACTGGAATCTGACAGTCTTCAGAGCAGGCGAAAACATGGAAAAAAATAATCCCGAATGGATCCCCGGATATTTTGATATCTTCCCGAATGCTCCAAAAATACCGGACAGATACTCTAACGCTGCAAACGCCATTCCCACATATGCAAAAGATCCTGATCGTGTCGGTGTCGTAATGGATCTGCTGTTCTATGATAAAGATGCACACTTTACTTTCTTAGGCGGCGTTGAAGGCAAACACTTCATATGGGAAGAGCAGTATAAACTGTATGAACCCGGTCCGGAGTTTACAAACTACCAGTGGTGTGCATTCCCGTGGTCATTACAAATAGCTGACGAAGCGCAAAGAGCAGGACGTCACCCGGTCGAAGTCTACTTTGTTGAGCAAGTTTGGCCGCGATCAGTCGTTCATGCAATAACTGCAGGATTCCGTGTTGATGACTCAGGATTCGTCAATGAATGGGCAGCAGTCAGTGCATTGATCGATGAGTATGCACCGCAGTTAAATCTTGGTGTAGTCGCCAATGTTGATGCTTTACTTGATGAGTTTCTGGCTGCTATCGAGCGCGCGGGACTCCCTGCGATAGAACAGTCCATCAAGGATCAGCTTGACACTTATATGACATTTATGTCATAAAGAAACCGCAATTAGCTTGCTTCCCCTGCCGGATGCGGGGGAAGCAAGTTGCCATTACAGGAATTACAGGAGACGGGGATATGTCTGGATTATTTAGAAAGTCTGATGTCGTCATCAGTAATAAGTCTTTTCTGCGCAAACTCTACGATTATAAAATTCTTCTGCTTATGTTAGTTCCGGGTATTGCTTATGTCATCATCTTTAGTTATATTCCAATGGCAGGAGCAACTGTCGCCTTCAGAAATTATACTTTTGCAGGCGGCATTTTTAGAAGTGAATGGATCGGGCTAAACAATTTTCGCTTCTTTTTCAACTCCGGCAGAGCCTGGACGTTAACACGTAATACATTTTTATATAACATCGCATTTATCACCGTGGGCATGACTTTAGAAGTTACTTTTGCTATCATACTCAGCGAGATACGTCTGAGAAAATATAAACGTGTTGTTCAATCATCAATGTTTTTACCGTTTTTTATATCATGGGTCGTCGTCTCATCGATTGTATATAATATCTTCAACTTTGAGTTCGGTGTACTCAACACAGTGCTCAGGTCGATTAATATCGATCCGGTAAATATATATGATAATCCGGCTATCTGGCCGTTTTTACTGGTTGGACTAAGGGCATGGAAAACCGTCGGTTACGGTACCGTGATATACCTTGCTGCAATTACCGGCATGGATCAGCAGATGTTTGAAGCAGCAGACATAGATGGCGCAAATATCTGGCAGAGGATACGCTACATCACACTTCCCTCTCTGGTCCCAACGATGGTAATAATGTTCCTGTTTGCGATGGGAGCAGTATTCCGCGGTGATTTCGGCATGTTCTATCAGCTTGTAGGTAATAACGGTAGACTATTCCCTGTTGCGGATATCATTGATACATTTGTATTTCGTGCTCTGATACAAAATCCAAATATCGGTATGTCTGCAGCATCCGGACTTTACCAATCGTTGTTATGTTTCATTGCAGTCATGGTTGCAAACTTCATCGTCAAAAAAGTTCAACCGGACTACACATTATTTTAAAGGAGGGCGATCATAATGTTTAAATTAAATCCGAGACTATTTTCTCCTGACCGTATAGCATTCAACATCATCGGCTATACAATGGTTACCTTTTTTGCGGTTTTATGCATTATGCCGTTCTACCTGATCATTGTCGCATCCATAACCAGCGAAGCAACAATAATGCAGCATGGCTACAGCTTTGCGATCAGGGAAATATCATTAGAAGGCTACATGCTGTCGCTTAGGAATCCTACTATTGTGTTACGAGCATATTTAAACACGATCGTTTTAACTGTTGTAGGTACGATCGTAGCAGTATTTTTACAGGTCATGACCGGATTTGTTATTGCAAGACCGGACTTTGACTGGCGCAATAAGTTTTCTTTCTTTTTCTTCTTTACGACCTTACTATCCGGAGGCTTGACACCATATTATCTGCACGTAACACGCAACTTAGGTTTTATAAACAGTTATCACGCTCTGCTGCTGCCGGTCATGTTCCCGATATGGAATGTTATTATTGCAAAATCATTTATGCGGTCGATACCGTTTGAGATCGCTGAAGCGGCAAAAATAGACGGAGCAGGTGATTTTAAGATTTTTCTTAGGGTATATCTTCCGCTCACAACTCCACTCTTAGCTACATTAGGTCTTTTCACTGCACTCGCCTACTGGAATGACTGGTATAATTGCCTGTTATTTATCAGAGACGAAAGCAGATTGACTTTGCAATACTTCCTGCAAAGACTGGTTTCCAGTGTTGACGCAATGCGACGTGTCGCAGAGATGTCGGGGCTTGATGTTCCTTTTGTCCCGATCGAAGCAATGAAGATGTCTATGACCGTGATCGTCACCGGTCCGATCATTCTGCTCTACCCGTTTATGCAAAAATACTTTATCAAAGGTCTTACGATCGGTGCAGTAAAGGGGTAACACAAAATATTTTATTTAATCGGAAGGAAAAGTTATGAAACAGACAGTTTTTATGGATCCGGCAAGAGTTCCCGAAGGCATTGTAGATTTTAGTTATTTGCTTCATACACCGGCAGGTAAACACGGCTTTGCGCAAGCACGTGACGGATCTATTTTCTTTGAAGATGGCACGAGAGCAAAATTCGTCGGCTTTAACATATCCGGACTCGGCGGAATGCCGGAGCGCCGCACTGCCGAGCTTTATGCAAAGCGTATGGCCGCCATGGGCGTAAACTTTGTGCGCCCTACACTTCTGGACTGGACAAGACCCGGAAACGAAACTATATACAGCACCACCGACGGGACAACACAGCAGCTCAACGACAAAATGCTTGATAAGTTTGACTACTTTGTTCACTGTCTAAAAGAAGCAGGAATTTATTTAATGCTTGATATTTTCACTGCTCGAGGTTTTTTGGAAGGTGACGATATTGAGTTTTTTGACAGCGACCGTATGCCGCGAGGCATGTTAAAAGCTGCCAATATCTATAGTCCGCGTATGATCGAGCTCCAGAAAATCTATGCAACAAAGATCCTTCATCATGTAAATCCATATACAGGGCTTGCATATAAGGACGAACCGTCGATATTACTCATTCATCTGGTAAATGAAAACTCAGTATTATGGCAAATGAATCTTCTGCCCGATGATCATCCTTATTTTGATATGCTGCAAAAATTATTCAACAAGTATCTGCTGGATAAGTATGGCAGCCGTGAGGGTCTTATCACCGCATGGACAAGGGAAAATGAATGCGCTCTGCTGGATAACGAAGACCCGGCAGCAGGTACGGTAAAGCGTCTGGCGTTCACAAAAGAAGCGCAAGCAGCACTCGATCACAGAAGTTATTACGTCGGGCAAAATTCGCCGGCACGTTATGCTGATTATATGGAGTTTGCAATAAGCATAATGGATATTTTTGTTAAAGAGATGACCGACCATATTCGAGCAACCGGATGCCGTATACCGATAAATACATCAAATCTCAGCCGCGGGTTTGCGGATGTACATTTTACGGGTTCTTCAGATATTGCAATGAACAACGCATATTTTAATCACCCCTTATATGGCGGCAGAGATCCCGAAGCGACACTCTTTCACAGAACCGAGCTGATAACTACAGACCCTCGCGCCAACAGAAGTGACAACTTATCCTTTAAGAGCAACCAAATCCAGTCTTTGGCAATGGCTGCTCTGACCGATAAACCGTTTATTGTTTCCGAGTGGAATGAGTATAATGCAAATGCTTTCCATTCTTCGTTCATGCCGATGATAAGCTCATACATGTGCCTGAACGATTGGGATGGAATGATGATTTATTCCTACTCGCACAACGGTAATGTAGACTCTCTTCCAAAGGACGAGCAAGTATCCTGCTATGATTGCTATAACGAGCCTGCAGTTGCCTATCAATTTGGACTAGCAGCTGAGATGTTTCTTAATGGTCGTGTAGCTCCTGCTTTAAATACGGTCGAAGTATGTGTACTGAATCAAGAGAAGCTGATGCTTGAGCCCGGTTATCAAGTTCCTTACGCATATATCCCATTTATCTCTAAAGTCCGTACCCGGTTTTATGACGGAATATATGATGGCAATGCAGATATAGCAGTGTCAGTCGGGTTCCTATCGGCAGGTGATTTAAAACCTGCAAAACACGCTGTCGTTTTTGCACGCAGCCCATATGCCGATGCGCATCAGCATAAATATATTGGCGACTCATATTTAGAACAATATAAAGAAAATGGTGCAGCACCACTACCGGGAGATCTTGGGTCACTTGGTGACAGGTACGCAGTTTTAACAGACCCGGAGCGACTTGATGCTGATTTCACAGCCTTTTCCCGGGCATATGATACTGCAGCAAAAAAATGGGGCTTGCTCGATGCTTCTCGCGGTCTGCAAGGACAAGATACGTTTATCAGTGATACCGGAGAAATCAGATTCTGTCCAAGCGAAAAACAGTTCAACTTAAACACACCATATCTTGCTTCGTATAGCGGATATCCATCAGGAAGTGTAGAACTCGGTGGAAATACACTAACTATTAAAAACGAAAAAATGACTGCCTCGTTACTCTCCCGCGATGATAAACCACTTTTGGAGTCAGAAACGATTTTGCTGGTGGCATTAGGAGAGTCTGCAACAGAAAATACAACTTGGCGCGGCGAGTTGTTGATCAACACCACCGGTAAACGCTGGATGGATACACTGGAAGGTTCATTATTTATTCCTGATGCAAAATCAGCAGTCGCAACTGCCTTGGACGCACAAGGTGAAATTTTGGGAGAAGTAAAAGGCCGGTCGGAGAATGATGGTATTGTTTTGGATTTCGACGGCTCTCTTCCGTCAGCCTGGTTCAAAATCGATATAACTCGAAATTGAACATTTCATTATCTTTAATAAACTTTTGGAGGTTTTTCCATGCAGAACGATTACGAATCAGCCCTTGAGTACGTAAACCCATATTCCAAGCCCAGTGATTTAAAAATCACCGATATCAGGTTCACCAATATCGGCGGCGCTCCATACCCTCTGACGCTCGTAAAAATAATGACAAATCAAGGTATAACAGGGCTTGGTGAGCAGCGTGATATCTCCAGTCCTCTCTACGGCAAAATGCTTAAAGGCAGATTACTCGGAGAAAACCCGTGTGATGTAGACCGCTTATTTCGAAGGATCAAGCAGTTTGGCTTCCACGGACGTCAGGGCGGCGGTATATCCGGCATAGAGGTCGCTTTGTGGGACATTGCCGGCAAAGCATATAACATACCGGTATACCGTATGTTAGGCGGAGCTTTTCGAAAGAAAATACGTGTGTATTGCGATACCGATGTGGATCTTAGTGAAGACCGCTCTGCCGGAGAGCAAATGGGACTTGCACTTAAAAAACGGATGCAAAGCGGTTATACGATGTTGAAATTTGATGTGGGGATCAACTTGCTCGAAGGTATTGAAGATGCTTTGACTTATCCGCTCCATAGCAGAGAGGCTGCTAAAGCAGTCTTTAGAAAAAGCCGGGATTTACGTAACGATCCCGGCGCAGATAAACTCGACAGGTTCTACTGGCGAAATCGCAGTTATGATTATACAAGCATAATGCACCCGTTCACCGGTGTACAGATAACCGAAAAAGGGCTTGATATAATGGAACAATATGTTGCTGACGTCCGCTCGATCATCGGTTATAAAATCCCTCTCGCAGCAGATCACTTTGGATTCATGGGTGTCGAGGAATTGATCAAGATCGCAAAGCGCCTTGAGAAGTTTAATCTGGCATGGATGGAAGACTGCATCCCCTGGCAATTCACCGACCAGTGGAAAAGATTGAGTGATGCAACGACCATACCTTTATGTGTCGGCGAAGATATGTACTTGAAAGAGAGCTTCATGCCATTATTTGAAGCGGGTGCGATTTCAGTAGTACACCCTGATCCCCTCACTCTCGGAGGCATTTTAGAAACAAAAAAACTGGGTGATATTGCTCAGGATTACGGTATCCGTATGGCTCTTCATATGGCTGAGGGTCCCGTTGGAGCAATGGCAGCAGCCACAATAGGTGCTGCCACCGAAAACTTCTTATCGATGGAGTTTCACGCTCATGATGTACCCTGGTGGGATGATATGGTCATATGTAAAGACAAGCCGATCGTTAATAACGGATTCATTGATATTCCGGACAGACCGGGATTGGGAATAGATGATTATAATGATGAAGTTCTTGCTGAACATGTCGATCAAAACCAGTCCGGTGTGTGGCTCTCCACAGACGAATGGGACGATGAGTGGTGCAGGGATAGATATTTTAATTAGCACTAAAAGATCAGATCGTTAAAATACAGGAACAACAGCCGGATTTCGTACTTCCAAATTTCCGGATAATGCTGTATAATGCTCCTGCGTGACGATACAGCTATATGAAATCAGGAGGAAGTTACAATATCCGGTTCATTTCAAAACCCGATTCGGTTGATATATGAGGCTGCAGTGAGCATCAAGGGAAATGCGCGCCCTTGTGTGTTTATGGAGCCTCTATGGGCTGTGCCGCATACTTTGTTTTTTGGCTATATGACCCTTTATATGCTTGAATTTGGTGTTACACTTACACAAGTTGGCATGATCACATCGCTGGGAATGGTCGTGCATATTCTTTTCGCCTTAATAAGTCCGTATGTGACAGACAAGATCGGTCGAAGATACACTTCACTGATATTCGATATCACATCCTGGGGGATCACGATGCTGATTTGGGCGGCAGCACAAAATATTTACTATTTTTTCATTGCCGCATTCACAAATGCGACCCTCAGAATAGTGTCGAACAGTTGGCAGTGCCTGATGCTTGAGGACAGCGAGCCCGAAGTCAGGATACACATTTTCAACTTCTTGCAAATGGCAATGATCATTGCCGGATTTTTCACACCGATCGGTGCCTTACTCATCAACAGACTGACTCTTGTTCCGGCTATGCGTATCATGTTTGTTTTCGGCTTTATTTCTATGATGACGATGTTTATCGTTCGCCATTTTCTTACGAAGGAAACTTCGGTAGGTTTGCAAAAGATAGAAGAGATGAAGGGTGTCGGTTTTCGTGATGTCTTTAAAACATATACGCCGGTACTCAAGCGCATGGCAAAGGATAAGATGCTGATACTCACTCTCTTTCTGCGCTCACTAAACTTCACCCAACTGACCATCAGGCAGACATTTCTTGCTGTACTGGTCACCCGCAGGCTGGGGTTTACTGCTGAAGTCATGGCTGTATTTTTGAGCCTAAACGCAGTCGTTATGCTCCTCGTCCTGCTTTTTATTACACCAATACTCGCCAAATTCACCGGACGCTGGCCAATTTCGCTTGGTATATGGGCTCATATCGTGGCAACGATAGTGCTTTTACTCTCGCCCCCGCACAGCTATCCTCTGCTTATACTCAGCGCTGTTTTGATAGCATTGGGTACTGCTATTGCCACACCGCGTATTGATGCCTTAGTCGCTAACACGATCGTCAATGATGAACGTTCGGTAGCAAACGCGATCGTGGCAGTTCTCATTTTAGTACTTTCGGCTCCGTTCGGATTTATTGGTGGCGTGCTCTCAGAAATCGATGCCCGCCTGCCCTTCCTTCTCACATTTTCTATATTCCTTGTATGCTTACTTTTACTCCGTATCGCAACACGCGTTGAAAAAGCGTCGTAGCAGCTACGACGCTTTTTAATGCTTTGTCTGCTTCGCTCTATGTGAGCCAGCTTTTTGAGCCGAACCCATCCTCGACCTGACCTTGAGCCATAGCTTCGACTCTTTGTCGTATGATATCTGCCCAGGTAGACTTTTCCTCCGGCAGATCAAATATTGAGCGGGTTTCGACGCCCATAAGAGTCTTTACAATGGACATCGCGGTCATTTCGCCGCTTGCATCGAGTGATAGTTCAAACACGATCGACTGTCCCGGATTCTCGCGTCCCCATTTTTCAAGTGCCTCGACTGAGTTTTCAAGGTCTTGTATCAGGGCCTTGTATTT
>Ga0123356_10007921_pt1 | contig 10576 bp, 11 predicted proteins | sample TergutEmb28metaG_2_FD_92546 | JGI IMG/M metagenome (GOLD analysis project Ga0123356, IMG submission 92546) | Embiratermes neotenicus P3 segment gut microbial communities from Petit-Saut dam, French Guiana - Emb289 P3 | ecosystem: Host-associated > Arthropoda: Insects > Digestive system > Gut ... | reverse complement strand
GGGTTGGCGACGCTGTTTTTCCTGCTCTTCACAAGGGGCAAGCTGCCGTTCTATTTCGGCAGCAGTTTCAGCTACATCACCGCGGTCGTCAGCATTACGGGAGCCGCCTTCGGGCAAGCCGCCTCAGACGCGCTCATTGGGCAGGCCCAGTTCGGCATCATTTGCTCGGGCTTTGTTTCCATAGCAGCCGGCCTTATTGTCAACAAGTTCGGCATGGTCAAAATTGAAAAGCTCCTGCCTCCCACCGTAACAGGCTCCATTGCGCTCATTATTGGTATTTCCCTGGCCGGTGTGGCCATAACGCAGGCGGCGGGGTATGACGCGGCGGCCAATGTGGCCAGCAGCCGCAGTTGGGTCGCCGCCATTATCACGCTGGCGGCGACTATTTTATTCTCGGTATACCTCAAGGGGGTATGGGCGCAGATACCCATTTTGCTGGGGATAATGGTCGGTTATATCGCAAGCATCCCACTCGGCCTGGTGGATTTCTCCCGCATCATGCAGGACGGGGTTGTGGTCGTCCCCCATTTTACGCTCCCCGTACCGAGCCTGGCTGCCGTGCTGGCGATTATGCCCATTGCCATCGCCACCATACCGGAATCCACGGCGCATGTTTTCCAGCTGGATATCTATGTGAACGACCTGGCTAAGAAAAAGGGGAAAAAGGAATACCCCATCGCGGATAAACTCGGCCTCAACCTGATTGGCGACGGCATGGGCGACATTGTGGCTTCCCTGTTCGGCGGCCCGGGCGGCACCAACTACGGCGAAAACATTTCCACCATGGCCATCACCAAAAACTTCTCCGCAAAAATGGTGGGCACGGCCGCTATCCTGTCGATGATCCTGTCATTTTTTGGCCCGCTATCCAACCTCATCAATACCATACCAGGTTCGGTCATCAACGGCGCTTGCATTTTCCTGTTCGGCGTTATCGGCGTGCAGGGGATTGCGATTATGGTCAATAAAAAAGTTGACTTCTTCGACGCGAAAAACCTATCGGTCATCGCGGTCATGCTGGTCATCGGCCTGGGCGGCCACTATGGCTTCCCCAACGGGATGATCCCTGCTTTCGGCATGGAACTGCCCGCTATCGCGACGGCCGCGCTAGTTGGTATCCTGCTTAATTGGGTTCTGTCTTTCGGCGCGAAAGAGGAGAGCTGAAGCATTACTTTTTAGTGCCAGGCAAAAAAGCAAGGACGCGGGGCCCGGATTGCGGACCCCGCGTTTACGAATGACGGCTTTGTCGTCACCCTCGCCCAACGGTATGCATTTAGGCAAGACCCATGAACAAATTGAAACGAGGTAACGGGTATGAAAACGCTGATACTATACTATTCCTACGCTAGCCATACGAAAACGATAGCGGAGGCGCTTGCGGCAAAGGAAAACGCCGATATCACCGAAATAAAGGGCGAGAAACGCCTCGGCAAGCTTAAGGCCTACTCGCTGGGATGCCTCGCCGCGCTCGGAGGTAAACCATGGCCCATACAGCCCCTGGATACGGATCTATCGGCATACGATCGTTTCGTTTTGCTGGCTCCCGTGTGGGCGGGCAATCCCCCGCCGTTTGTGAATAGCCTGTGGGAACTGTTGCCGGAAGGGAAAACCATCGCCATGAAGATGGTATCCGCCAGCGGGCAAAGCCGCTGCGAACAAAAGATGGAAGCCCAGCTACAAGCACGCGGATGCGTACTGGAGAGCTTTGAGGACATCAAGGCTAAACGCTCCCGCGCTCACTCCGCGTTATAAACATAGGGAATGCCGTTCTCCCGCGCATATGTCTCCGCAAAACTACCCTCGGCTACCGTTAAGGCAAGGCTAGCGCAACCACTAAAAGCAAGTTCGTCAATAGCCGTAACACCGGCCGGAATGGCGAGGGAGGCCAGGTTAACGCAAGGCACGCTGTACATGGCGCGCCGCCATACAGCGCTAGGATCGCCGGCTTGCCCTGTCCGTTCTTTACCGCAGGGATTCTATGACATCCAGATATTTTTGGTTATCCGGGTCCAGCTCCAGCGCCTTTTCATAATCCAACAGCGCGGCTTCCTTATCGTCCAGCAATACATACACGTCGCCCCTGCGCTGATACCCGATCGCGTAATTCGGGTCCAGTTCAATCGCCTTAGAAAAATCCTGTATGGCTTCCTCATATTTATTAAGGTACTTGTACGCCATTCCCCGGTTTCGGTAGAAAACTGCATTGCCCGGATTCAGCACAATCGCCCTGGTGTAATCCACGACAGCTTCCTCTTCTCTATCTATACTATAGTAAATATTCCCCCGCCTGTTATAATAATCAGCGACTGTTTGATCCAACTGTATTGCCCGCGTATAATCCTGTATCGATTCCTCATACATCTTAAGCGCGTTATAAACACCCGCGCGATCGTAATACCTGGCGGCAAGCGTCGCGTCGCTTAAATCATCCGGGCTCGTATCAATGGCCATGGTATAATCGACGAGCGCGTCCACGTATTGTTCCAATTTATTATAAGTGCTCGCCCGGTTGCGATAGGCCTGGCTATACGCCGGATCGATTTCAATGGCTTTGGAGTAAACCGCTATGGCTTCCTCATATTTACCAAGGCTATAGTAGCAGTTTCCCAAACCATTATAATATGCGACGTTATCTGGAGCCAGCACAACCGCCCTGCCATAGTCCAGCATGGCCTCCTCATAGTTTTTGAGGGCATTGTAAGCAGCCCCGCGGTTACTATAATAAACGCCGCTATCCGAAACCAGTTCAATCGCTACGCTATAATCCGCGATGGCTTCCTCGTACCTCTTCAGGGAATAGTAGGCATTCGCCCGTTTGTTGTAAGCCTCAGCGTCCGCAGGGTTTTCCTGAATGGCTTGCGTATACTGGATAATCTCCTCCTCCGCGCCAGCCAGCGCCGCCGTTAATGAACCAACCGCCAAAACCACGGTCACCGCCCATAAGACCAGCCTGATCCTTTTGTTTCGTTTCATCCCCATATCCTCCTTTTTACTAAAGCGCGGCCCGCGTTGTATGAATTGTGATCTGTCTATAACGCCAGGCCACTTCTGCCTATGCAATTGGATTGATAACCCCGCCCAACGATACCCATATGTACATTATAAATTTTCTGCGCGCAATTGTCACCTGTTTGTTTATGTAGGCCGGTTGATTATTTTATATTGTTCCGCATATTTACTTCAGGGATTCTACGAGATCAAGATATGTTTGGTTGTCCGGGACCAGCTCCAGCGCCTTTTTATAATCCAACAGCGCGGACTCCCTATCGTCCAGCAGCACATATATATCGCCCCTGTACTGATACCCGGGCGCATACCCGGGTTCTGTTTCAATCGCCCGGGTAAAGTCCCGGATGGCTTCCTCGTAGTTTTGCAGTTCGCGGCAAGCATTTCCCCGGTTCCGATAAAAAGTGCCGCTGCCCGGGTTCAGCAGAATCGCCTGATCATAATCCTGAATGGCTTCCTCATACCTGTCCAGCGAATAGCGCGCATTTCCGCGCCTGTTATGGTAATTGGCGTTGGCCGGATCCAGTTCAATCGCCCGCGTAAAATCCCGTATCGCCTCTTCATACATCTTCAGGCTATCGTAAACCACCGCCCGGTTGTTAAACCTTTGGCCATACAACACGGCGCTCACATCGGCCGGGCTCGTGTCTATCGCGGCAGTATAATCGACGAGCGCGTCCACATACTGCTCAAGGGCATTATAAACATTCCCGCGGTTATGATAAGCCTGGCTATAGGCAGGATCGATTGCGATTGCCCTGGTAAAATCCGTTATGGCTTCCTCATACTTTTGCAAAAAATGGTAAGAAGTTCCCCGCCTGTTATAATAGCTGGCATTCGACGGATCCAGCGCGATCGCCCGCGTATAATCCTGTATCGCCTCTTCGTACATCGAGAGATTATAATAAGCGATCCCACGGTTGTTAAACCTTTGGGCATATAACGTGGCTCCTATATCACCCGGGCTGGTATCAATGGAGGCGGTATAATCGGCAAGCGCGTCCTCGTATCTCTCCATAGCGTTATAGGAGTTCGCCCGGTTTTGATAAGCCTGGCTATAAGCGGGATCGATTTCTACGGCCTTAGTATAAAACACTATGGCTTCCTCATACTGACGAAGATAAAAACAAGTGTTCCCAAGGTTATTATGGTATGCGGCGTTATCCGGAGCCAGCGCGATGGCTTTGACAAAATCCGGCAAAGCTGCCTCATAATTCTGGGAGCTATAGTAAGCGTTCGCACGGTTGTTATAGTATACGGCGTTGTCCGTAACCAGTTCAATGGCCATGCTATAGTCCGCGATAGCCTCCTCATACTTCTGGAGGGCATAGTAGGCGTTAGCCCGCTTATTATAAGCCGTGTCGTCCACCGGATTTTCCTGAATAACCTGCGTATAGAGCGCTATATCCTCCTCCGCGTCACCCAGTGCCGCGGTCCATGGCGCGGCCGCAAAAAGCAAAGCCATCACCAGTAAAACCAGTTTGATAACTCCCGTTGTTTTCATAACCTCATCCTCCTTTAAGTGAACACCTTTTCGATCGGCTTTTTTATGATCATGCTTTAACGGCACGCGCGCCACTCCCCCAGCGTTTTTACGCCTAACCCTATGTATACCGATATAATAGAGTTATTATAATCTTATCGCGCGCGATTGTCACCTGCATGTTTACATGGGATGCGGGTTTCCGCATGATATTCTCTCAATAAAAAGCTTGTAAAGAAATGGGGCGGCGTAGCGATGGGTAAAATTGAGAAGGTCAGGGTATACGTGAACGGTATTCTTGACCGCATTGATCATGCAGAAAATAAACACATCGCTTACATACATACCTACGGCGTTTTACAATGCTGTGCCCTGTTGGCGGTAAAACGCGGGCTCGACTTGGAATTGGCAACCGCTATTGGCTTACTGCATGATGCGTACGCCTATCAAACCGGGATCACAGCGCTGCACTCCCATAATGGCGCGGATATGATAAAGGTCGCTTTCAAGCATCGTTTGGCTGGCATCTTCACCGCAGACGAACAAACCATCATCAAATCGGCGATTTACCATCACTCGGATAAAAGCCATGTGCACGACGCGTACGATGAATTGTTGAAAGACGGCGATACTCTCCAGCATTTATCATTTGACAACACATTCGGATGGATATATGGCCAAAGGCTACTCCATATCGCTAAAGAACTCTCATTACCAAGGTTAAGTATAACCATCCTTCAAAAGAGGAACCGGTGGCAAGCCCCTTTATACAATCCCGCGTGGGCGATATTGCCGCAACCCTCGCAGGCAAGGGAATATCAGGGGAAAAGTCTGATGCGGACTTTATGAAAATTATTCGCTATTACCCGGAGGACAACGCCTTCGACGAGCTGAAGAACAGCTGGTGCGCGGCTTTTGTCTACCATTGCTGCATGGAAGCGGGGCTTTCGTTGCCGATCCGTGACCCGTATACCGCAAAGCAAGAGGCGAGTTGCCGTTTTGCAGGCGTGGGAGCATGGTACCAATGGGGAATGGAGAATGGATTTTGTTGTTTTGAAAAAAACGGCTTTACCCCTAACAGCGGAGATATTTTGATATATAACAACATCCTCCCTAAAAAGAACAAGCCTGTGAACAGCCGTTGGCATGACCATATAGGGATCGTTCTTTCCCATGACGGGAGACAGGCTGATAGTAGCGGAGGGTAATATGAACGGATACAATGTATCGGGCATTATCAGCCGAAAACGCGACGACACAATCGGCTGCTACATCCGTATTCCAGAGAATTACCAATACGGTGGCTGGAAAATTGATTATAAAACGGGTGAAGAAAAAATTGTAAACTATATGGAGGAATAGCCTTCGTAGATACGATGGGCAACCGTAAGCGATCCCCGTGTGATACACGACTCACATTCCGATATCACTTTGTGTTATCATATCACATGATAACCGGCGTATGGGGAGGGTTGTATGGCGTATAGCAACATAGCCCGATCGGAGGCGTATCAACACGGACTGCTCCACTTTGTCGCGCGTGAGTATGGCCTGGCGGCTGTTGATTTGACCCCGGCCAAGCGAGGATATTATGGAGAAACGTGGCGGCTGAACACGGTGGACGCCAGCTACTTCCTAAAGCTGGTTTATCCCGCCGCGCACAGGCATATTTATGAAAGCAGTTTCCCCATCATCCAGCACCTTTGCGATTACGGCATCAACTTCATCAGCCAAATTGTGAAGGATAAAGCCGGCCATTTGTTCACGCGTTTTGACGGCGCCATACTTGGCGTGTTCGGCTGGATTGACGGCGAGCATGTTGAAACAGACGCAACCAAAATACCGGAGTATCAAATGCTGGCGAAGGTATATACGGTTCCGGCCGATGGCCTTTCCATTCCCCGTGAAGATTTTTCGGGCGACAACGCGGCCCGGTTCTTTTCGCAATGGGAAACGCTCCAAAACCGGGATCTGCTCATGCTGCTGGAAAAAAACCGGACCAAAATCAACCACAGGGCCAGCCGGCTGGCACACTTTGCCAAACAGTGCCGGGGGGACACCGCGGATTTCTTCATTACCCACGGAGACGCCGGAGGGAACCTCATAAAAAACGGCGATAACTACTATTTGGTGGATTGGGACAACCCGGTCCTCGCGCCGCCGGAGCGTGACGCCTGGTGTATGTGCAACCGCGATTGGGCGCGGGAGGCCTTTCACAACGCCCTGCGCCAGAATGGCATTGGACACAGCCTGCGGTTGAACCGGCTGGCGTATTATTGCTATTCCTTCTTCTTTTTCTACCTATCGGCGTACCTCGACGGGTTCACGCAGGGCGATACTGTGCAGGAGGTGGAGGCGTATATTGACGGGTGGATAGAGGAGAGCATTGCGTATGCGGACGGAGTGGTATAAGGATGGGTTAGCTTGAAGGGTTGGGTGGGTTTGGCATAGGACCCTAGAGGGCATGTCTGTTTTAGGTCTTCCCCTTGCTTTATCCATCATTATATGATAAGGTGGGTTTAGGTTATGGGAGACAATAACCAGCGCAGAAGTAGTCCTGGGTAACAAGACAGTATATATGGGCGGGTATACCGGCGAGTATTATCATGAACCTTGTTATCGCCTATAATACTTCTACGCACAAAAATAATATGAGGTGTTTTTATGAAACGAATCCACCGCTTCTTTCTTATCCTATTCTCTCTTGCCCTGTGCTTTTGCTTTACCCTGAATGCAATAGCATCATCTTCAATTGGCATATCCATTTCCACTTTCGAAACAAGGTATTCCAGCGCTTTTTCTACGCTCGGTCTCGGCAGCCTGCTTAGCGAAGCAGTGATAACAATAGACGGTAATAAGGGCATCTTAACCTACAGTATAGCCGAGTATGTAACCATTGTCGTTACCTGTGATCTGCTAGACGATACTTTTCCTATTGAAAGCGTTGTGTTTACAGGTTCCGGTGATGGAACCGACGAATCAGGACTTGTCATTTTTATAGCACTAAGCGTTGTTGTCTATGCATGTCAGGGCGTAGACGAATTATCCGAAGCTGTGGTCCTTTTAGAAGAAATAAAGCTGCTGGATACAGACGCTCTGGTTTTCGGCGCTTCCTATACACAGAGTATCGGTTCCATCAACTACTCATGGTCATATTCTTATCAGTACGGTGTTATGCTTACCTTAGAACCGGCTCTCAGGTAATACTAATCTCTTTTGCGTTTATAAAACAACCGGGTCCCTTGCATGGAGTCCCCTACTTTTTACCCAGGTAAGCCAGCTCCCGGTCAAACCATGTTACAATGCTGTCGCGCATGCCCAGCAAACCTTCATCCAATAGCAGGCGGAGCCCCCGGCAGCCCCCGTCGCAATGTCCTATTTCGGGCCTTTTCCTGCCGCAGCCATGTCCCTTGGCAATCACATCCCGCAGCGCCTTTGGGAATGTCTCAATGGCGTCCGCGTACTGGGCCGTATGCATAGGCTTCACGCTTAACTCAAAGCCTTTGTTAAGCGATTTGTTCAGCCCCCACAAGACCTTCCGTTTGTAGGTGTACTTCACCAATATCCAAAAATCCTTAATTTCCGCCTCGCAGGTCAGCCCGTTTTCCAGGCAGCGTTCATGCAGGCGCATAATGAGGTCCCGCATGGCGCCCGGCAGCGGGGCAATGGTGTTGATCAAGGTGGAAACCGCGTCGGCTTCGCCGTTCCCCAGCGTTCGATAATCACAGCGCATAAAAATATCCCAGTTGGCAAGCGTGCTGAACTTCTTTTCGGCCATTGCCATGGCCTTCATGCCTGCCAGCATGGCGGGATGAGCGGGATAGGATACGGCAAACGATTCGATTTGGGACAACTCCGGCTTCTTGGCGCTTACATCCACGCCGGCGAACGACAGGCCGCGGCCCGCCAAAAAACGCAGGCATTCCATGCTTTTGGAAACAGATAGTTTGGGATTGAAAACACTGCCCCCCACCACGAGAAGATGGCCATCCCCAGCCAGCACCCCATGATACCCCATGCCCAGCAGCAGGTTCCTGACATGGCCCAGGAACGGATAATACATCGACGTGCCGCTCCGGGTTTCATACCCGTGGGCCACTTTTGTCTTTACATCATACGCATCGCCCTCGGCAACGAAGGCATCGCAAAGCCGGTATAAAAAGCCACGGAACGCGGTTATGCCCTCCCGTATGGATTCCTCCGCGATAACGCAGGTAAAATCCGGATGGATGGCGTACGCTTCGCCTGTATCCGGTACAATGATGCTTTTAACATGCTCCGCCAAGTCGCCAAGCGTCTTACGCATAACGGGAATCCCTCCTATTGATGGATAAAATTATCAAAAAACTCCACCAACGCTTCTTCCGCCTCCTCAAATCCATCCGGGAAGGCGTTGTCGCCGTACGCGCTTATCACGCATATGGTGCCATTAGGAGCGGGGTTGTCATAAATAATGGATAGGGTAAATTGATCCTTTTCCGTTGAGGGTAAGGCGTTCGGATTTGTTTCCACAAAGCCGTGCCACCTGTGCATTTGATGTTTATCAATAACCTCTTGTAAGCCGCTTAATACATCCTCATCGATGGGAATTAGAACGGGATCGGTATCGTCGTCTAGCGGCCGTTCCAGTTGAAGGTAAATTACGTCTCCCTCTCTAAAGATATGATAATAATGCTCGGCAGCTGAGCCGCCCCTGTGAAAAAAGGTAAAGGCAATCATTCCGTCACTTGGTGCCGGGGGCGTATGAACAGGCTGTAAATACGCGTTTATTCCAGTCCAAGCGTTCCTAAAGGGCTCGTACGCAATGATGGCGCCATACCCGCCGGATATATGGGTTGTTCCGTTTTCCACCATCTCAATATAGTAATAGGGCAAATCTTCCCCGAACGGAAGCGTCATTTTTTCCGGCTGGCTTAAAAACCGGTTCGTTTTTAATACCTCTACAATATGCTTCCAATCGGTTTCATTTATCCGCCACTCATTCACCCTATACTCGCTTTTAGGCGGCAATGGATCCGCAAAATAGTCATACCTGTTATGCACCCAATAGCTTGTAAAGTCATATTGCTTTACCGCGTTATCCGGCGTTATGACAAACACCTCATGTATTGGGTAATCCGGTGCTATGCACACAAGGGTAATGCGCTCCACATTGGACGGATTATAGTCCTTTCCGGAAACCCCGATTTGAACCAACAGGAATATAACCGCCAACATGAGTATAACCGCCAGAAGCGCGAGCAATTTTTTAATCATACCGCACAACTCCAACATTCATAGAATAGGCCTTTCATATAAAAGGCGTCAACCATCCGCATAATAAGTATAAACCCACCATGTGAAAGGCCGCGGGTCCCCGGCGGCGTTTGAGGTTGACACTATAGTTACGAGGGACAACTGGTAATCCATCCCGCTTCTGCAAAGTTCCTTTATCCATTCCACCGCGTTTTCGTACTCGCCCTTTGCTATTCCTCTTTTTGCCCAGCTGGCTAACGCAGCATGTTGGCCAGCGCCCTCCGATCCCACAGCAGCGTACCGGTGGACGCCGCCAGCTCCACGGCGGATTGCGTAAAGCCGGCATTGGTTACAACGACCGCGCAATCGCAGCCATAATGAATTTTGCCGGCCGTTACTTCCTGTACGGCCTTGTTGCCAACGGGGCTTGCATAGTACTTGCATTGAATAGCGTATTTTACGCCATCCTTGCTCGCCACAATATCAACGCCCTGATCGCCCGTTTTTTTGGTTTGCCCAACCTGGTAAAACCCGTTACGCTTCAGCATGTTTGCGACAAGCGCCTCGAACTCCAGCCCGTTGCGAACCCTGTCCAACCGCAGGGCGGAACCTCTGCCCATACCCAGCAGGCCCGAACCCATCCGCCTGAATCCCGCCCAAACCAGCGACAGCAGCTTAACAATGAACAGCACCATGTATTGTAATCCCTTGAATATGGCTATGAACAAATATTTGAACAGGGAATAGACTGCGGCGGACAACAGCGAGATGATGGAAATGAGCAGGCAGCCGGATCGGCGGGAAATACGCGCGCGTTTCCGGCGGGAAACGGATTTTCGGTTTGCTGATCTG
>Ga0123356_10007920_pt1 | contig 10576 bp, 5 predicted proteins | sample TergutEmb28metaG_2_FD_92546 | JGI IMG/M metagenome (GOLD analysis project Ga0123356, IMG submission 92546) | Embiratermes neotenicus P3 segment gut microbial communities from Petit-Saut dam, French Guiana - Emb289 P3 | ecosystem: Host-associated > Arthropoda: Insects > Digestive system > Gut ... | reverse complement strand
GCGCTTACCGACGTTGTGCTCGGCGTTATCGTTATGCTTTCATTTGACGCGTTCTTTAATATTACTTTTGTATATCCGTTCTTAAATCCTGTTCCGGTTACAGTTAAATTCACCGCTGTTCCAGTGCTTGCAGATAAAGGCGTAAAACTTGTTACTGTCATAGCGTTATATATTGTCACCGCTTGCGTTCGCGTTACATAATCGCCGCTTGTATTCGTTATTGTCAAATCAAACTTTGTTCCGTCGCTTACGCTTGACGGTATCGCAAATGACGCTGTTATTCCCGTTGTTCCGCTTTGCGTTATATTTGTTCCGTTTATTGTTGTTGAGCCGCTGCTTAATTTTATCGTCGCTCCGCTCTGATAATCTGTTCCCGTTACGCTTAAATTTAACGTTGTCCCTCTTATTCCTATATCTGGTGTCACATTGCTTATCGCCATGCTGTTTCCCAATACCAAAAATATTCCCGTCTTTGTTATGTCGCTTACATACCCGCTGCTTGATACTGTCAAATTCCAATTTCCTATTGTCGCCGTATTCGGTATTGTAAATGACGCCGTTAATCTGTTCGACGAATTATATGTTACAGAGCTTGCGTTTATTGTACTGGCTCCGTTTGTAAGCCTTGCCGTTGAACCTGTCAACAAATTCGTTCCGTTTATTTGTACGCTTACCGTTGTATTCCTTCTTCCTTCCGCAGGCGTTATCGTATCTATAGTCCCTATTGTCACGTTTAGCATTTTCGGAAAAAAGTATTCGTCGGACATAAAGCTGTCGGAGGCGTAATTCATCTCGATTTTATACGAATATTTCGGTTTGGCAATTAAACCTTTTTGGAAAAAATAAACCCTGCCGCCGGTATAATTCATCGTGCTGCTTTCAAGATTCATAATATCGGTGCTTATGCATACGCCGTCGTCATAAACATACAATTTCGGGTATCCCGATGCAGGCGCTTCGTTTCGATAATTTACGTATTTTACTTTATAAGTAAACGTATCGCTTGCTTTAAGCGTTTCCGACGGAGTAACGGCATAGTCTTGTCCGTCGGGATTGTATACGTAAGAATTTCTTTCGCCCGTAGGAATGCTTGTAAACTGCGCGTTTGCATTGCTCAAAGAAGCGAGCAAAAACGCCGACGAAGAAGACGCAACGGCAAACACGGAGTCGTTTTGCGTTACGGACGTCGCCGTGGCAACAACGAATTTGTCTTCTTTTAAATTCCCCGAACCGTCGTATCTTTGATAACCGGATTTATCTCCCGAAGAATATCCGGCGTAAACGCCGGCTTGATCGGCATGCAGCGAACTAAAATTCAAACCGTTAAAATTTTTATTCCAAGAAGAATTTATGTCGTTCATTTTTATTATATCGTACCTATTGCCGCTGCGCGCTCTGCATAAAACATAAATGTCCACATCATTATAAACCGCGGCTCTCACTATGGCGCCGTCGTTGCCAATGTTATACGTTCTTTCACCCTTATTTGCTCCGTTGAGATCATATTTGACAACATACGGAAGAACTGTGGACGAGGGAGCCGCCGTGCTGCCGTAAACATAAATATGATCTTTTACGGCGGCTATCGCGTTAAAATATTTTGACGGCGAAGAACCTAAAGACGCAAAAACGGAACAAGTTATCGTAGACACATCCATACTTCCGTAAGACAATTCCCGTGTTTGCTGATGAATAGCATTCAGGAGCGAATACGTACTGGTTGACGCAACGTCCTGCCCCAGTTCCCAAACCATTACGCCGCCTGCGCCTCTGTCCCATGCATATACGGTTTTTTCTTTAACCTGCGGAATACCGTCGTAGTAATAAACGCCGTTAAAATTTGTTTGCGAAAGCACCGCCGGATTTGGCTTAATTATTTCCGAATACATTTCCTCTGCGTCGCCGACAGTCTTGCCGTAGAAAGGGATGCCGAAGAACACTTTATCCGGAGTTATTCTCCCGCTGGTTATCCATTTGTTAACGGAGCTCTTTGCCCATGCCATCTCGGCATGATGAGGCCGGGATGGCGTCTCTCCGTCATAGGTCATAACATGAAGCGCATCCAAAGTGTTCAGCGTTGTAGTCGAATAAAAAGTTACCGCGAAATCCGCACTGACTGCAAATGACAACCGCTTGTCGCTGCCAAGCTGCTGTCTTAAAAGTATCATAAAGTTTTCAAAGTCTTTTAATTCCGCGCCGCCGTCCTGCTTTGGTCTCCATCTGTCAATATCCCAGCCCGGATATTCCCAGTCGATATCCACGCCGTCAAAATCGTATTTATTTACCTTGCTTACAATATCGTTAACAAATTTTTGCCTGTTTGCCTCTTTAACGCTTTCCGGAAAAGTTCCGGTTCCGGCGGCACCGCCGAGAGCGAGTATTACTTTGACTTTCTTTTCGTGAGCGTTGGCAACAACATTATTGATAGTAGTATCATTTCTAGCCCAGCCGCTGGTTGGCAGCCGCACCGTAAAGTTGGCGTCGGGAATGCCGAAAGACAGTATAAGGTGCGTCATTTTATCCAATTGATCGCCGGTAGGAAGGCTTCTGTAAGACGGGAGGTACATTGCAATGCCGCCCTTTGATTCGCTCTGAACGCCCGACGTGATTTTTACGACATAATAATTGTTTTGATTTTCACGCGCCAAAAAATACAAATTATCTTTGTAATACACGCTGTCCAAAGGCGTATATGCCGACGCGCTATTCGGTTTATACGATACGTTCCAGATTATACTTTTACTTGCTATATTGATTTTTGCGGTTTTTATCGAACCGTCCGAATACGGGTATGTGATATAAATATTTTGGCTGCCGTCGGCGCAAACGCTTCCCGCGCCGCGCATATTGCTAGCAGTTGAACAAACAACTTCTCCGCTAACAAGCATATATTCTTCAAGATTCACGCCATTTATTTTATTTATCACGACTCTGTTATTTTTGTTTAAAGTTACGGCATAAGAAGTCGTTCCGATTTGCACAATTTCATTCAATCCTTTAGGCTGAACGGCATACGAAGCTTGTCCTAAATTAATTCCCTGTTCCGTCAAAACAATACTTTTATATTTATCCTGAACCAAAGGAGCGCAATAAGCATATCCCGTAAATATAAAAAACACGCTTGCAGCTATCATAAAATTTTTAAACATTTTATCCTCTGTCACTTCTTAACTTTAACCAGCAAATAAATTCCGATTATAAAAAATATAAAGTTCGGAAGCCATGCGGCCATGAAAGGCGAAAGCATATAATTTTCTCCCAAAGACTGCGTTATTGCCTGAACGCCCCAGTAAGTAAAAGCCGCGCCTAAAGCGAGAGTAAAACTCAATATCTTACCGAGTTTGTTTCCGAGACCCAAAGCAAACGGAATGCCGATCATCATTACCACAAGGTGGGAAAATACCGACGCGTAACGTATGTTTAAAGCTATCCTTTCTTTTAACGCCGTCTGGCCGAAAATTCTTAACTGTTTTATGTATTTTTGAAAATCGTACGTGTTCATCATTTCGTAACGCATTTTTTTCAAAGCTATGTCTTCGGGTTTAAGTTTTATTCCCGAATCATATTCTTTAAAATAAAACTCTTTCCATAAATCATTTTCAAAATCTCTTACGACGCCGTCTTTAAGCATCCACGTTTTGTTTTCCCAAACGCCTTCGGGCGCCAAAACTAACCGTTCCAGGATAAAATTGTCGCTGTATTTTTCGATTATTATGTCTTTCATTATTTTTTCTTTAGTATTAAGGTATCCGACCGAAAGTCTTGCGTTGTTTTGCAGCGAAACTATAAGATTTGAAAATTCCGTTTTTACCGCTATTTCCTGTTTCTGTATTTTTTCTTTTTTTACGATTTCGTTAAAATAAGTTGTTTTGGGTATTATAAGCTCTCTTGCCCCGAAATCTCCAAGACCTATTATAAAACCTATAATCATAAATAAGGTTATTATTTTCCAAAGGTTTATTCCTGCGGCTTTCATTGCCGTTATTTCGTTTCTTTTGGCAAGTTCGCCGAGTGAAAACAACAATGCCAGAAGCGTAGCTACGGGCAATACCTGAATTATCCACCATGGTATGTTGGAAAACAAATGTTGCGCTATTATAATAAGTCCGGTTTTGTTTTCCATGTAAAAACTAATTTGCCTGAACAGTTCGGATATTAAAACTATAAATCCGAACGCGAACGCGGTAAAGAAAAATATTCTGGAAAACTGTTTGGTTACGTAAAAATATAAAATTCTCATGGATCCTTCACGGAGTTTATCCTCGAAATTCGTAATCGGGGATTCAGGATGACAAAAGAGCGGAATTAAAGACTGCTTTTGTCATCTTTTTACCATTTTTGTGAATAAATACAGCCCGCACGCCGAAACCGCAAGATTAGGCGCCCACATAATAAACCATGCCGGAGCATAACCCCTTTCCCCGAGATTCATTGCTATTATAAGCAGCATATAATAGAAAAGTATAACGCCCAGGCTCATTCCAAAGCCTATGGTTTTTCCGCCTTTTCCGGCCATTATGCCTATCGGCAGCGCTATAAGAACAAAAGCAATGGGCGCTGTGGCGAAAATCCATCTCATCCAGAATTCGTTTTCATAAGCATAAGGCGGTAAATTTTGCGATTTATATTTTTTGATTGTTTTAAGTATTTCCCGCGAATCCATTTCGCGAAGCGAAGAAGATTGCCCTTTTATCGCGTCTCCCAAAGGAATGGGAAAATCGTATGATTTAAAAGTCATATGTATCATATTGTTTATGTTTGACGGATTTGCCCTTTGCCAGTACCCGTTATAAAGAGTAAAGCGCACTCCGTTTAAATAAACTTTGACTGAAGCCGATGATGCCGCTATTCTCCATGAGCCGCTGTCGTTCATGGGAGAAGCGACCGATGTTTCCGGATTGTCGGATTTTTTCTTTTTGTTTTCGAATTTATAAATGTTTACTCCGGACATCGTGTTATTTTTGCTGTTGACTTTATTTGCGTATATCTGGTAATCGCCCAGATTTATAATGGTTTTTTCGTCAAATTTTACAAGCGGTCTTTTGATTATTATTTCCTCATATAAGTTTCTGAAATTCTTATGCATATTAGGCGACCAAAAATGATTGAAAAATATAAGAAAAACCGAAATAAGGCATACAAAAACTATCACTGGAACGGACAGTGTTTTGTAATCTATGCAGTTGGCTTTCATTGCTGTAATTTCATTGTCTTCGGAAAGCCGTCCGTAAGCGATTAAAACGCCGAAAAGCACTGCCATGGGTATCGCAAGCGTTAAAATGTTGGGGAGAATGAAAGCGAAAAGCTTTAAAACAATAAAAAACGCCACCCCTTTTGATAAAAACAAATCGACAAGCTGAAATACCTGATCTAAAAGGAGAAGCATTGAAAAAACAGCCAGTCCGAAAAGAAAAGCTCCGCAGAATTCCCTGATGATGTACAAATGAAGTTTTTTTATCATTTTTGAACAGTTGTCATTGACATTGAGATTTATATTATATCATATAATTGTCTGAAAATGAAAAAATCTAAAAAAAGTTGTTTTTTTTGTATTTTTTTTGATATACTGTCAAAACTTATGTAAGACACAAATTTAATTTTGCCGCAAAGGGGTTTTATGCGCTGCCTTTACCTTTTTATTTTGTTTTCGTTTATCTTCGTCGCAAACGGTTGTTCAATCTTCAAACCAAAACCTGTCGAACCGGAAAAAATTTCAATCAGAGACATCATAAAAGCAGGGGGATATAAAATCACGGTTTATTTTGACGTGGATTCTGATAATCTCAGCCTTATCACTAAAGATTCAATAATGAGAGTAGCCAAATTTTTGTCTATTTCGGATACCGAAGGCTATCTTACGGGTTTTGCGGATAAAACCGGAAAAAAAGACCACAACGTAACTCTAAGCGAAAAACGCGTTAACGCCGTTAAAGATTATATTTTGAGTTTAGGCGTACCCGAAGAAAATATTTATATTGATTATTTTGGAGATGATTTGCCGGCAGTAAACGCTGAAACGCCGGAAGCTTACGCAAAAAACAGAAGAGTTGAACTTTTGCTTACTTCAAAAATAGAAGACGCGTTAGTAGTAAACGCGGATTCAAGCAGAGCTACTATAAATGCTTTGAGCATAATGAAACAAAGAAGAGCCGCCCAGGAGGCTCTTGAAGCCGAGAAATATATAAAAATAGCGAATACGGATCCTAAACAAAACAAACAATCCGAAGATATCCCGACCGAAGCTTCAATGATGCTTTTATTATATCAGGATGCTCTGGAAGCCGAGAAATATCTAAAAATAACGCCCAACACAGATACTGAGCAAAATAAACAATCCGAAGATATTCCAGCCGAAATTTTAGAGATTATGTCACAATTTTATTAAAAAATTAAGGGTAAAATTCGTAATTGCCGTTGATTTGTAATTTATAATTATTGTTAAAACAGGGAGTTAAAATGACGCGTTTTATTAAATTGTTTACCGCATTGTCGGTCATTATTTCGTCTTACGGGCTTTTATACGCGCAGACTGCGTCTTCGGAAAGGCTTCAGTCCGACATATGGGGGGGAAGTATAGAGTTGCCGGAGTCGCAGACTGCTGCTTCGAAAAGGCTTCAGTCCGACAATACTGTTGATACATCTGACGCGGATGATGCGCAGCCTACGTTTTCGGAAAGGCTTCAGTCCGACATACAAAATGAACTGATAAAGCTTTACAATGCGCAGTCTAAGCCTTCGGAAAAACTTAAATCCGATAACATTGTCGATACATCTGACACGGATAATGCGCAGGCTAAACCTTCTGAAAAGCTTAAGTCCGACAGCATTGTTGATAATACGTCTGACAGGGATAATGCGTATGACATTCTTTCGGAAAGGCTTCAGTACGGCTTATGGGGGGGAAGTATAGAGTTGCCGGACGCGCAGACTACGCCTTCGGAAAGGCTTCAGGCAGAAATTAACTCCGATGAAAGGAGCTCCTACCTTGAACAGAAATATAGAAAAAACAAACGTGAAAAAGCGCAAAAACGTGAAAAATTTAATAAACAGCTTGAAAAAATAGGCATTTCCGAAGAAGAAATCAAAGACAAAGACGACGAAAAAATTATAATGCTGAAAGAAATAAAATTTTCCGTCAGCGACATTTTGCCGCAAAAGTTTTTTTACGAAATAAAGAAAAGATACGAAAACACGAAGGTAAGCATAAACGATATATATTCCATAGTTACCAAGATAAACAACGAGTATATGCTTAGAGGCTATATTTCTTCGCAGGCTTTTCTTTCCGAGCAGGACATATCAAGCGGAAATTTATTTATAAATCTTGTCGAAGGCATAGTTGACAAAGTAACCGTAGACGGCAATAAAACTACAAAAGAGAAGTATATAAGAAAGTATATTAAATTTGACAAAGTTGACAATTTAAACGCTATAGACACAAATATGCGGGTAATGAAATTTAACGCCGAAAACGACGCTAAAGCCAGAGTCGTTCTTGCGCCGGGCAGGGTTTTCGGGACAAGCGACGTGAATTTGATTATAGACGAGCCGGAGAGATATTCGTTAAACGTTTTCGGAGATAATGCCGGACAAAAAGAAACAGGGCTTTACAGGGGCGGTTTTTTCGGCACGGTACGAAGCATAACCGGCTACCGCGATATTTTCAATTTAGGCGGAGTTTTTTCGGAAGGCTCGAAAGCTCTTTTTACTTCATATGAAATACCGGAGCCGCTTTTAGGAACCAGGGTCGGAGTTGGTTATGACTATTCTGACACCCAGATAGTAAACGGAATTTTAGAGACGCTTGAAGTTAAAGGCGACTATTATAATGTGTACCTTTATGTGAAAAAACCGTTTTATATACGTGAAAATACGGTAAGCAATATGACGTTTAACGTTGTTACCAGAAAAGGCGCGAGCTATATATCGGGCTATCAGACGCAGAGCACAAAAACCGACCTTATGTCTTTAAACGCGGATAATAGTTTTATGACGAGTTTCGGATACATTTATAACTCTCTTACTTATGCTCAGGGTATGAAGCTTATAGAAGGCGAAACGAATTTTGAAAAAATATCTTATTACGGGGAATTTTACGCGGCTCTTTTAAAATATTTCGGGTTTAACTTTAAGCTTAAAGGTCAGGCGGCTTTTGAAAACGTTCCGTCTTCCGAACAGTTCAGCATGGGCGGATCAAACAGCGTCCGCGGCTACAGCGAAGGAATGATTATGGGCAAAGACGGAATAAACGCGAGCGCGGAACTTCAATATAATTTAAGTCTCCCAAAAATAAAATGGGTAAATTTTACGAGGTTGTTTTTATTTGGGGATTACGGAATCGTGTATCCTGGTTCAAACGCCAATTTGCCTGACGATTACGAACAATCCATTTACAGCATAGGCGCGGGCTTGAAATTCGGATTGTTTCAGCATTTTGACGCGGGCGTAACCTGGGCTTTCCCTCTTGGCGCTCATAAATATTACGATATAGACCCGAGCAGAATATTATTTATAGTATCGGCAAGAATTTAAAACGACAGTTACGAATTCAAAATTACGAATCAACGGCGAAGCGGCAATTAAGAATATGAAAGAAGATAATATAATTCGGGAAAAATCTTTTGATTTTGCGGTGAATATTACAAAATTACGTAAATACTTGTATGACGATAAAAAAGAATTTGTTTTATCTAGGCAATTGTTGCGAAGCGGGACGTCTATCGGAGCAAATATTGAAGAAGCCATAGGCGGACAGTCTTCTAAAGATTTTTTAGCTAAAATCACGATAGCATATAAAGAAACAAGAGAAACCATATATTGGCTTAAGCTTTTATACGCAACTGAATATTTAACAAAACAGCAAAGTGAAAATATATCAAAAGAAGCAAACGAAATATGCAAAATTTTGGGAAAAATACAAACAACAATGAAAAATAAAGTTTCGTAATTGTAGTTTTGTCTTTGCAGTTGATTCGTAATTTTGAGTTCGTAATTTTTATATTAAGGGAGTTTTCAAATGAAAAGAAAGATTATTGCATGGGTAGTAGCGGCGTCGTTTTTATGCTCACAAACCGGTTTTGCGCAGATGATAGTTACCGACGGCAAAACAGACACGACCGTTAACGTAAACGGCAATGTGACGGATATTCACACAAATACCGTTTCCGGAAATACCGGATTTAACTCTTTTAAACAGTTTGACGTATGGATGAACAATACCGTCAATCTGCATTTAAAAGACAACATGAATAATCTTGTAAATTTGGTGCATGACAGCGCAACCAAGATAGACGGAGTATTAAACGCGTTTAAAAACGGCAAAATCGGCGGAAACGTTTTCTTTTTAAATCCGAACGGCATAGCCGTAGGCGCTACGGGTATTGTAAACGTAGGAGCTTTAACGCTTGCCACGCCGACAAAAGAGTTTATGGATTCAGTGATAAGCTCCGATAAATCGGTTTCGTCGCTTGTAACTAAAGCTATTCTTGCCGGAGATATTCCGATAAATCCTACGGGAACCATATCGGTTAAAGGAAAAATTAACGCTTATGACGGCGTTGGAATAGACGGCGGAAACGTTGAAATAGCTAAAACAGGCGAGATAAAAACGTTAAAAGCCTCCGAAATAGTTAACATGTCTGGCGTTAATGACACGGAAGTGGTAATAAAAGACGGAAAAGTTGTTATAAAGTCTCAAAATGATGCTATAATCAGCGGTAAAATAATAGCTGACGGCGGTGAAAATGTAAACGGCGCGGACATAAGCATTACGGCAAAAAATGATATAGAGATGCTTGACGGCGCTCACATTTCTTCAAGCGGAAACGGTATAAATTCTTCCGGCGGAAGCATATACATATTTGCGGATAATGACGCGGCTTTTAATAACGGAGCTTTAATAGAAGCAAAAGGCGGTCTGACGGGCAACGGCGGGTTTATAGAATTCAGCGGAAAAAAGACGGTAAATTTAAACGGCGGAATTTTTGACGCCTCCGCCAAAAACGGACTTTTGGGAAATATTTTTATTGATCCGGCAACTATAAACATAAATGCAGTCGGAGGTTATGCCACCTATCTGAATGGCGGAAATTATCTTCTTCAAGCTGATAATGACATTAATATTGGCGCGGGTGTTGCTCTTTTAGCTTCGGGCGCGAATGTTAAAATGGAATCTAAGATAATAAATATCGGAAATAATGCAAAAATAGACGTGGGGATAGGAGACATAACCCTTGAAGCTTCGGCAAAAGATGAAAATCATGTGATCGGGACTGCTGCTTCTTCTATAGATATAGGGCAAAATGTCGAACTTATAGGTAAAAACATAAGCATAACTGCGGAAAGCAGTAATAAGTACGAAAGCACAAGCACAGGCGGCGGCAATATGACGGACGATTTGGGCAGTTTGTTAAACGGCGGGTCAGGCGTCGACATTAAAAACCTTCTTAATATGGCCGTCGGGGCTATATTGCCGCAAATCAAAGAGCAAACCGGCGACAGCTTAGACGTGGCGTTTGCGTATTCGGAAGCCAAGTCAGGAATAAAAATAGGCGACGGAACTAAAATAACCGCTCAG
>Ga0123356_10007919_pt1 | contig 10577 bp, 14 predicted proteins | sample TergutEmb28metaG_2_FD_92546 | JGI IMG/M metagenome (GOLD analysis project Ga0123356, IMG submission 92546) | Embiratermes neotenicus P3 segment gut microbial communities from Petit-Saut dam, French Guiana - Emb289 P3 | ecosystem: Host-associated > Arthropoda: Insects > Digestive system > Gut ... | reverse complement strand
GGGCCAGGCCCATCACGATGCCAGCCCCAAGCCCATGCCGGGTGATCGCCTCATCCATATAGGCCGAGCAGGTCGGAAGATGCCGGCAATGGATCCCGACAAGTGGCGACAAGCTCAGCTGATAGGCGCGAATGAGAACATGGGCGGTCAAACGGATAGCCTTCACCGGCCATGACAAAAGTCTTGATGCGGAAAGCTTCATTATGTCAGCCACTGTGGCAGATATGCACTGGCGGGGCTCAAAACGTCAGCCATAATAGGGGTAATTCTTCTGCCTCAAGATTCGGGGGGTTCCGTGTCCATTGCGCAACGCCTTTTTCTCGCAAGCGCCATCGCGATTGCTTGCTCTTCCGCCAAGGCTGCGGATCTCACGCCAGCCCCAGCTCCGGTCGAAGGATGGATCATCACCCTGGGGCTTGGACCCAATGTGTTCAACTCATTTCCAGGCGCCAAAAGCGTCTCGATCTGGCCAACTGGTTATATCGGCTATCACCAACCGGGTGAACCCGAACCCTTCATTTCCCCCGATGACGGCCTAAGCATTGCGCTGCTCGATTTGCCATGGATCAAGGCGGGACCGGTCGCTCGCTTCATTTCCGAACGCACGCCGGGTAGCGTTTTCGGCCAGATCGGCAACAACTCCAGTTTCTTCGGCCTGCATGATGTCGGCTTCACAGCGGAACTTGGCGGTTTTCTCGAACTTTGGCCAACGGATTACTTCCGCGCCCGGTTTGAAGCCCGTAATGGGGTGAGCGGAGCGGATGGTTTTGATGGCAATATCGAGCTGGATTTTATTCAGCGCTATGGAGATTTTACCTTCGCTGCCGGTCCGCGCCTTCAGTTCGGCGACAACCAGTTTGTGAGCGCCTATTTCTCGGTTTCCCCTTTTGAAGCTGCATTGAACCGGAGCGTCTATTCTTACCAGGCGTTTGGCGGACTCGTTGCCGTTGGTGGCTTAGGTTCGATCAAATACCAATTCACCCCCACATGGAGCGCAACAGCCTTTGGCGGGGTGAACCGCTACGTCGGCAGTGCCGGCGGCAGCCCGATTCCCAATAGGGTCGGCTCCATTGACAATTTCACAGCGGGTGTCGTTGTTGCCTACACCTTCAATTGGAACGGGAACTGGAACCCATTCTGATTGGTTTCACGGTGTGGAATTTGGCCTGGTTCTTGATTGGCGTCTTGCAGCCTTGTTCTGTCTAAGATGCTTATATCAGATCGGCATGCGCACCAGCCTGCTCCGCTTCGATCTGATTGATGCAATCAACCGTCGCCTCGAAAGTGAGAAGGGTCGAGGCATGCCTGGCCTTGAAATCGCGGACCGGTTCTAGGACAGCGATATCCGCCCATTTTCCGCCTGGGGGTGAGCCATTCTCTTTGAGCATGGCGCGCACCTGATCCCGCAGCGCTCGCAGTTCTGCACCGGTCGAACCAATCACATGGCGGGCCATGATCGAAGCGGCAGCCTGACCCAAGGCACAAGCTTTCACATCATGGGCAAAGTCAGTAACTTGTCCGTTTTCCACGAGAATATCGACAATCACCGTAGAGCCACACAATTTCGAGTGCGCCTTGGCGGTTGCGGAAGGACAAGAGAGCCGCCCAAGGCGAGGAATATTGCCTGCAAGATCCAGGATCCGATGATTATATAGGTCCGGGAATATCGTTTCGCTTGCCATGAAGAGACCAGATGACGGAGCTTCTTGCGTACTATATAGGAAACGAGGGTTTGGCGAACGAGATCTGGCAAATTTCCAGGCGAAACTCCCCGGACAACCGTCCGTCCGGTGCTCTTTACGGAGGAGCAAGGTCAGGGACGCTCATTATAACTCTTAATAACTCTTATGGAGGCGCCACATGGATGCCGTGGTTAAGTCCTTGAATGAACGTCCTCAGACTCCTTCCCAGCTTCAACCTCAAACGCAGCCCCCCGCACAGCCTCAAAACCGGCCGACCCGTGAGGAAGCCGAGGCTGCTGTGCGAGTCCTTTTGCGCTGGACCGGCGATGATCCCCATCGAGAGGGGCTGCGCGATACGCCGAAGCGCGTCGTCAAGGCCTTCGAAGAGTTCTTCTCTGGCTATCGTGAGGACGCAGCAGATGTGCTTTCCCGCGTCTTCGAGGAAGTTCATGGCTATGATGATGTTGTGCTCGTCCGCGACATTCCCTTTTCGTCGCATTGCGAACATCACTTGGTGCCGTTCATCGGCATGGCGCATGTTGCCTATTATCCGTCAGAAGTCGGTGTTGTCGGGCTCTCAAAATTAGCCCGATTGGTTGATGTTTATGCCAAGCGGCTGCAGACCCAGGAAGCGTTGACAGCTCAGATTATCGGCGCGATCGACAAATATCTGCGCCCACGTGGCTGCGCCGTCATGCTCGAAGCCCAGCATCTGTGCATGTCCATGCGGGGTGTCCGCAAACATGGTGCCGAAACCGTGACGAGCCAGTTCACTGGTATCTTCCGTGATGATCCGGCTGAGCAAGTCCGTTTCCTGGCGATGGTGAGGGGTGGCAAATAAGGTCGACCGTGGTACTGGGTTGGAGCGGCATGCGAAAAACCGGTACCCGCTTTTGCGCAGAAATTGCGCTCGAGACATTTCCCGATTCAATTGAATCGGGAAATGCTCTCGCGTTTTGATTTGTCGCGATATCGACGCGAGCTGATGACCACTTCGCTGGAAAATACTCAAATTTATTGGAATCGATCATGATGAATTTGGGTCGAATCGCCCCAAATTCATCATGATTTCGTGAAGGTGGCGGGAGATATCCTTCACTTATCCGGCGTCAGGGGTATATCAATCCATGTCTGCCGAACTTTCTGCCGGATATTGTCATCAGAAGCGGCGTTGGACACCTTTGCCTTGCGAGCGGCTACATCACGCTTCGAGATTGAGAAAATACAACAGATCACATCGTTTTTGGTCGAGTCGATCCAAAATGACTGATTATCATAATTTAAGATTTAGGGCGGGACGCATGCAAAAAAGAAGGTTACTTTTCCTCATTTCGCTCTAACGGCGTGATTCCTTAGGGAAAGGTCAGCACGCAAAGGCTTGCTCTCTTGGAAAGGTCCAAGCAATGATCACACGATCACGAGCGATTGATCCCCCCAAACTAGAATTAGAAGAAGGCGCGGTCTTCACGCCACGCTTTGATGCTGATGGACTGATCGTCTGCGTGACCCGGGACGTACAGGACGGGCAAATCCTCATGCTCGCATATATGAACACTGAAGCCTTAAGGCTAACTCTTGAAACCGGTTATGCCCATTACTGGTCGCGCTCACGAAAGACCCTCTGGCGCAAAGGCGACAAATCCGGTCAATCGCAGAAAATTGTCGAGATCCGAACCGACTGTGATCAGGACGCGCTCCTTTTGACGGTCGAGCAGAGTGGCGGCGGCGCTTGCCACACGGGCCGGCGTTCCTGCTTCTATCGCAAGATCATTGCTGCCGAAAATCCCGCCAAGCTTGTCTTCACAGCTGATTATACCGATCTTGTTCTGCAAGAACCAAAGCCTCCGGAGCGTCGCGCCGAGTCAGACGATGCTGAGATCTTACGCGGTGCAAAACCCACTCTGGCTGACTAAGGATTTGAGAGGTCTACGTCTCTGAGCCCGCTGTTCGGCGCGTTTCACGCGAGGGCCAATGTGTGAGGTCCAGAAAAGGATGGGCAAAAACATGCGATGGTTTCGCGCTCGCGATCAAATTGATGCAGATAGAGTGAAATTGATCGCTTGTCTCCCGTCTCAATTCTCTTGGACGCGATTAAGATGATTTTGGATAAATAAGGTCTAAAACATTGGAACCTAGATCAGCGGCATGAGGACCGTGTCATGAATAAGATACCGCCATTTGACCGCCACGGCTCAAACAGCGTGAGCGATGCTGAGCGGGTTGAATGGGGTGGGCTTTTGCCACATCGGCCAAAAATCGGCATCGCCTTGGGCGCGGGCTCAGCGCGCGGCTGGGCGCATATCGGCGTCCTGCTCGAACTCGAAGCGCATAATATTAATCCACAGGTCGTAGCCGGCACGTCGATCGGGGCGGTTGTCGGAGGCGCTTACGCTGCGGGAAAACTCAAAGAGATCGAGGATTTCGCCCGCAGCCTAACGAAGAAACGCGTCCTCGGCATGATGGATATTTCTTTTTCCGGCGTGAGCTTTCTGGGCGGAGAAAGATTGCGCCATGAGCTCGAAAGACAATTTGCCGGGCGCAATTTTACTGATCTTGAAAAAGGCTTTGCGACGGTCGCGACCGAGTTCGGCACCGGTCATGAAATCTGGCTCATGAAGGGCGATGTGGCGGACGCGATCCGCGCCTCCTACACCCTCCCCGGCATTTTCGAACCGGTGAAGATCAATGGCCGCTGGTTGTTCGATGGCGCACTAGTCAATCCCATCCCTGTCACCCTCTGCCGATCGCTTGGCGCAGAGATTGTCATCGCCGTCAATCTCGTGAGTGACGTGACCTACCGCGGTACCGTAATTCATGACCCTCTGTCCATTGAGCCAACACTCGAACAATTCTCCGCACCCGAGAAGACCCTGAGCGCTCGTCTGCTCGGCGGCATGAGTGGCAATTTGCGTCGGCTGTTCGGCAAGCGGGAGGACGGCGCGCCGGGCATCGCCAATGCGATGATGGATGCCTTCAATATCGCGCAAGGGCGGATTTCGCGGTCGCGCCTTGCGGGTGACCCGCCGGACCATCTCATCAACGCACGCCTTGGCAAAGTGGGACTTTTCGATTTCCACCGCGCCGACGAGATGATTACCCTGGGCCGCGAAGCCACCCGCCGCGTCTTGCCTGAGATCATGAGTGATCTTGCCGCTGTCTCATGGCCGGCAAGTTAGAACAGCGGATCACGCATGCGCGATATACTCGCGCATAGCGCGATGTTCATGCTCCAGTATTGCAAGCCGGTGTTTGACCACATCGCCAATCGAAACGATGCCGTCGAGCCGCCCCCCCGAAACGACGGGCAGATGACGGAAACGTCCAAGCGTCATCTTCTCCATGGTAATATCCACCGATTCGCCCTCCTGAACAGTCTCGACGGACGTCGTCATATGCTTGGATACGGCATCATCCAGGGCCGCAGGACCAAGCCTGCCGATTACGCGAACAATATCCCGCTCGGACAATATGCCGAGGATTCGTTCTCGCGCGTCGGCGACAACAACAGCGCCGATATTGTTCTCCGCTAAAATCCAGGCGGCTTCGGCCAACGTCCGGTGCGGCTGGGTCATGACGACATCTCTGCCCTTGGCCGCAAGAATCTGTGCGACAGTCATGCTGATCCTCCCAATGTTCTTTATCTATTCGTAGCTGGCTTTTCGCTTTCGTTTGGGAAGCGTCGGCTAGAGCGACAAATTGCCGCAGAATAATGCACCAATTTCGCATCTTCCGCAACCGGACGAGCCTGCAAAAACAGGAGGGAATAAAGGGTGAGCTACTTTTCACGCCGTTTACGGGTCTTAAGTCGTAAATATCAAGTAATAGATTTAGAATTGAGCCGATGCGACATCAAATGTTTTAGCCGTGTATGGAAGGATATAAGCGGCACTGCCTTAAGCCGTGGCCAGTTCACCCCTCATGCGCTGTTTTTCGGCGTGCCAAAGATGAGCGCGCCTCAAGCGTGGCCGACATCCGACGACAAATGGCCAAGATCAATACCAGCCTTGCGCATGGCCCGTTCATATTTGGAACTCAGCGCGGTATCGAAAATAAGCGAAGGGTCGGCAGGACAATTGAGCCAACCGTTATGTTGCATTTCTGCCTCGAGTTGGCCGGCTGACCATCCCGCATAGCCGAGCGCGAGGAGCGCTTGGCCCGGACCTGCCCCTTGAGCGATTGCCCTCAGAATGTCGACAGTAGTGGTCAAAGACACGCCGCCTCCAATCGGCAAAGTCGAATTTGCGATGGAAAAATCATTGGTGTGGAGAACAAAACCCCGGCTCGTATCAACCGGCCCTCCATTCAGCACCAAAAACGAACTCGCTTCTGCCGGCAAGCGGATTGCCTCTTCTTCGCCAATGACTTTAAGTTGTACGAGAAGTTGGGCAAAATCGACCTTTTCTGCAGGCCTATTGACGACAATGCCCATCGCACCTTCCTCGGAATGGGCGCAAATATATATAACCGAACGGGCAAAGCGGTCATCCAGCATGCCCGGCATAGCAATCAGTAATTGTCCATCGAAAAAAGCCCTTCTGGCCTTCCGTGATGCTGTTGGAGCCCTGAACGATACCATGTCACTGCCTCATCGAAGCTTAATGAATTTCATCAAACAGGATGCTTCAAACAAAACTCTTGACGAATGTATAGCTTGATCCTGTCTTCATTTTAAAGTCCGGCCGATGCGAAACTCACATCTCTTCAAAACGCTGATCAGAGTCTAACGGACACGAAAATTGACACGCCAACCTATTCGACGAAAATTGGCCAAAATCCACGATCTCGGGCATATCTTGCAAATCTCTTTCCAGCCCGCCAAACCCATATGGATAGCATTTCAACTTTTAACATGCGCAAGCCTGTCCTTGCCCTGCTCAGCCGCCACAGGCAACGGCGAAAGTTACACAAGCGCCTGAGTGAGCGGACTGAAATCTACCTTACGCCTGATTGCAGACGACACACGGCAACAAGAATTCTACCGCGCAGGGAACAAAATGAAACTTGATCCCGAAACAGTGACCAACTGGCGCTCACTTGGCGTGCCAGCGTTCCGCCATTCTTTTCCTTCGAAGCCTCAGGCAATGCCGCCGATATGCTTTTTTCCGCTCCGACCCGCATTAACCCCGCATTAACGAAGAAGACACGGATGTTTTCGGTTATCGAGGGCATCTGATTTTTCAGCTCCACGTCTCACCTGGATCACGATGATTTCGGGTCGAGTCGACCCAAAATCATGAAACGTGATCGATTTTCCAAACTTAGAGCGGGATTTCAGCGAAAAGCTGGTGCCCACTTTTTCGCATCCCAGCTCTAAGGACGCATCTCGGCCTGTGCTGATTGTTGCAAACTTGTCCTTTGCGGTCTACGACCGGATTTGCTTTCCGGCCGGAGCTGAAATCCAGTTGACGCTCAGCACTGACCCCAAACCGACCAAGGGCGAAACGGCAGCCTCGCCGCTGCCGAAGTCGAATTACCACGACGCCTACTAGCCCTTGAACGCGATGCCAAGATATGCGTCAACCAAAACCTGAAGGCCGCCGTCCCCAGCTGGCAATTGTTCTGGAACGGTGAGATTTGAAGCCCCTTTCGCGGAAGGCTGTCCGGTTGGTATTTCGAGACACGCAAACTGGCGGACCCGGGCGCATTCTTGCTCGTCGCGGTCGAGGCGCCCCATCAAGATTCGAAAGATATGCGAGGCTGGCAAGCGATCAAAACGGGTTGTGGGGTCCCATCTCATTAACGGTCTTGTGCTTCAGAATGGAGACCGAGGCAAATGCGCCAAGCCAGGAGCCGGCTGCAGCAAAGAGAACGTAGACGGGATTTTCAGTATAGCTGATCACCGCGAAAGCGGATAAAAGATACCAGATCGCACTCCAATTGGCGGCTCTGAACCTTTGCCGACCCGCGACCGCGGCATTGAAGAACACATAAGCCGCATCCGTCGTCGCAGTGGAGGCAAGCACGCCGATCGCGATCAACGGGCTGAGAGAGCTGATCATTGGGAGTGCCCCTTTTTGAAAGCCGCCATGCCTTTACGGGCAAGCGCATCGGCGCGCTCATTCATCGCATCCTCGGCATGGCCCTTAACCCAGCGCCAGTCGATTTGATGTGGAGCGGCGGCGGCTTCGAGCCTCTGCCAAAGCTCCATGTTCTTGACCGGTTTGCGATCGGCAGTGCGCCAGCCATTGCGTTTCCAACTGGCGATCCAACCCGTGATCCCTGATTTCAAATAAGCCGAATCCGTGTGCAGTCGAATCGCGACGGGCCGCTTCAAAGCCTCCAGTGCCATGATCGCGGCGGTCAATTCCATGCGGTTGTTGGTTGTCGCAGGCGCGCCACCGAAGAGCTCCTTTTCATGCCCAGCCCAGGATAAGATAGCCCCCCATCCACCTGGCCCCGGATTACCGGAGCATGCCCCATCCGTCCAGATCGAAACTTGACTGGTCACCGCAACAGGCCGAGTTCGCGTGGCGTGGTGATCCTCTGGTGGAAGCATAATTTGCCGAAATATTCGAGGGGGTCTTTAGGATGCACCAGCGCATCCGCCGGAACATTCAGCCAATCTACCAGTCGCGTTAGGGCGAAACGAAGCGCCGCGCCGCGTGCCAAGACAGGCAGCGCCTCAATCTCCTGATCATCGAGACGGCGAATCCGCTCATAGGCGCTGAAAAAAGCAAGTCCCTTGCTGATGTTAAAGGCGCCATCCGGCTCAAAACACCAAGCGTTGAGACAGATTGCAACATCAAAAGCCAGCTCATCCGTACAGGCGAAATAAAAATCAATGAGGCCCGAAAGTTCATCTCCGATAAACAAAACGTTGTCGGGAAAAAGATCAGCGTGGATGACGCCGCGCGGTAAATGATGCGGCCAGTTTTTGCCAAGAAAAGCCAATTCCGCCTCATTGTTATCGGCCAAACCATTGCGCACTTCACGGGCCCGCGCTCGTGCATCCGCAAAGAGAAACGGCCAAGCTTGTGGTCCGAGCGCATTAGGACGTGTGAGCGGGAAACTCGCACCGCAAAGATGCAACCGACCTAGCGCTTCGCCGACGGCAGCACATCGGCATATGCCCGGGCGCCCATCCCATAGGCCTTTGAGAAAGGTGACAATCGCTGCCGGCCGCCCAGCGAGCTGTCCAAATGCTTTTCCCGCCCGACTGCGTACAGGCAGCGGGCATTTGAGGCCCTGGTGGGCCAGATGCTCCATAAGACCGAGGAAGAACGGCAGGTCTTTTTCATCCACTCTCTTTTCGTACAGGGTCAGGATGAAATAGCCGGACCCGACATGCAGAATGAAATTGGAATTCTCGACCCCTTCTGCTATCCCCTTCAAGGAGAGGACCTGACCGAGATCATAATCTGCAAGAAAGCGCGCAAGATCCGCTTCTCTGACTTCCGTATAAACAGCCATCAGCCATCCGGGCAATTGGACAACATCATCCATTGGACAACTTCATATAGAAGGGTCCTTAACGCCTTTTCTCTAGGCTAGCCGATGGATCAAGGTCAAACGTGGATGGCAGGAAATCCCGTATGCCTTGAGGTTCAACGATAAACCCGACAGCCTTAAGCGGTCATCCGTTCCCGCACTTTGTCGGCTTCCGCAAGAATCGCTTTCCTATCTGGGTAAATAACACCGCAGGAGATGATGAGCTTGACGGCATCATCCGGGCTGATGTCGACTTCAATTACATCACGTGCCGGCAAAAAGAAATAAAACCCGGTTGTCGGATTGGGCGTACAAGGCAAAAAGACGGAGAGATAGTCATCCTCCGGCAAATAGCGCGCTACGGCGGCAGCGGGCGGCGTGCAGATAAAGACAAGCGACCAGGAACCCCTGCCAGGAAATTCGATGAGACCGACTTTGCGGAAGGATGTGCCGGATTGGGAAAAGACCGTCTCGAATATCTGCTTCACACTTTTATAGATCGAGCGGACGACCGGCATATGAGCCAATGAAGCCTCACCGAGCCGGATGAGGCTTCGCCCGGCCAGATTGGCAGCAAGAAAGCCGAGCAGAGTCAGAGTGAGGAAAGCGAATATGACGCCAAATCCAGGTAAGGGGAATGGCAGGAAACTGTCTGGCCAAAAACGGACCGGGACAATCCGCTTGACCCAGCTGTCGATTGTGTCGACGAACCACCAAACAATGTAAACAGTCACGGCCAGCGGACCCGCGACGATGACGCCGGTTAAGAACCAATTCCGGATCCGCCAGCCAAGCCCAACCCCTTTGACGGCCGGCGGAACAATTTTTTGGTCAGAGGGGGACGGAGTTTCTAAAGACACCTTCATGGGAGCGGTTTCCACTTGCGATATGAAAATTGTTAATAGACTTATGCGTTGCGCATCGCAAAAATTCTATGAATCCGCTGAATGAGGAACTAACGGAAATAATTTTCACATTTATGCCTCGCAAGAGACATTCTGCCTAATTCTGCGTGACATTGCCCTTGACCTGAGCTAGGTTCCCGCCGTAAGCCGTTCAAGGTCAAAGCCGTTAATAAGTTCGGCGCAGCAGTCCAAGTCTTGGGAGGACGCTTATTCCGCCTATCGCCATGAAGTGGTGATGTCTTCATCAGGAAGGCAGGGCTTGTGAGTAAGTCATGGACAGGACTCAAAGGGGCGAAGAACGTATCTTCGCCCCTTTTTTATTGCTGACTTTACTTGATCGTCCCATATCCTGGCTTATGAAGATTGACGACGCTATTTCTCGCTATAAGCTATTCGACTGGTCTCGGGCTTGCCTTTCCGAGACCCTGCGCCTTTGATCAAAAATCATGAAACATGGTCGAGTCTTATTACATTAGATGCGCTTTATAGCACGAGACGCAGGATTTGAGCGAAAAGAAGGTCACCACTTTTTCGCATCCAACACCTGGCACAGCAACATCGG
>Ga0123356_10007918_pt1 | contig 10578 bp, 5 predicted proteins | sample TergutEmb28metaG_2_FD_92546 | JGI IMG/M metagenome (GOLD analysis project Ga0123356, IMG submission 92546) | Embiratermes neotenicus P3 segment gut microbial communities from Petit-Saut dam, French Guiana - Emb289 P3 | ecosystem: Host-associated > Arthropoda: Insects > Digestive system > Gut ... | reverse complement strand
CGAGGACGCGGTGGATGCGCTGGCCGAATTGGCGGCGGATATCAACGAGCGGGTGGAGAACATCGGTGCCCGACGCCTGCACACCGTGCTCGAGCGTCTGCTGGAAGACATCAGTTTCACCGCTACGGACAAGTCGGGCGAGACGGTGAAGGTGGACCGGGCGTATGTGGATGAACGGGTGGCGCCGCTCGCGCAGAAGGGCGATCTGAGCCGGTTCATTTTGTAGGCTCCGCGGCGCCCAGTGCTGCGTTGGTGAAAACTAATTCGGGGTCTTCCGTCATTCGCGTGCGTGATCGTCGCACGTCAGGAGGCCGGAAGACCCTGAAATGGTTCTTGCGTACATGACGCGGCGCGGTTGTCTCTCGGACGAAGACTGTGGTTTTTGCGCCGCCGGTACGGGGTTCGGTGACTTAAGATTCAGCGCCCCGGTAACTTAGACGTCACAGGCTACGCCGGCAAAATAGAGTCGCAGGCGTAGCCGCATCTGCCTCGGCATCTCATCAGGTTGCCAAAATCCCGAGTTGCCTCGCGACCCCTGCGGCGGCTCCAGTCACGCCGCGAGCGTATGCGGCCGATCAGCAAGCTGAAATCTTTGCCAAGCCTCCCAGTCTCCTGCCGTCCCGACCCGCTCTGGCAGCCTTCAGGCACGTCTTCAAGCATGAGAACATTGCGCGCTCCATGGCGATCTCCATTCCCGTCACCGTTCTGACATTGCTGCTCGGAGCCAGCGGCCTATTCGTACTGAGCCGGCTGCGCACGCGGCCTGTCGATATCGTGCTGGTTCTCGCGCCGAGCCTGCAGATCATTCCTGATGCACCGCTGGCCACGCCGACGTTCATCATGTTCCGGCAGTTCGGCCCGCTCAACGCATTCACCTCAGTCGTGCTGGCAATCAGCACAAAGTCGCTCGCCTTTGCATTGGTGGTCTTTCGACCGATGTGGCGTCAGGTACCGATCGAGATTGAGGAAGCGTCCCCCGTGGATGGATCCACCACATTCCAGACCTTCTGCCGCACCGTGCTGCCGATCATGGACGTCCCTCTGATCGTCGTCGGTGTGCTGCGCTCGTGTAGTCATATGGCCAGTTCGTGTATCCGCGACGATGCCGACGAAACAGGATCTGCAACCCGCAACGGACGGATCTACAATCGTATCCGTGCCGAGTACGCGGATTAGCACCGCGTGATGGCCTTTGCCTCCGGGTTGGCGCGCTGCCGGTGCTAGCGCTGTTTCTGGCGCTACAACAGAAGAACGTGGCGGGACTGACGACCGGAGCACTGAAGTAGAACGACACATCGCGCCGGCAGACCATTGAAATTCCAACACACGGCTTCATCGATCGGCTTAATGCGTGCGACCGGCGACCCCCGCTGTGGGCGTGCGCGTGGCATGGCAACAACCGACTTCGCATGCCGGCGACGAGCGGTCGACCTCCGCTTTCGCGACGAACGACCTGTCCCATGATCGCTCACCTTCGGTGGCGGGCCTCATCCCAGCCCAACTGATCGTCGTCGCCAATCTCGGCCATCGACGGCAGCCAACCTTGCTGCAACGCGCCGGGCCGATATTCTCACGGCGGGTCCCGACGGATGGAGGATGAAATGGCAACAAGAGCCGGTGGATGCCTGTGCGGCACAATACGCTACGAATGCGGTGGTGAGCCGCAATTCTCGTTGCTATGCCACTGTCGGGACTGCCAACGGCAGAGCGGCGCTCCCCACATTGCAGCGGTGCGCATGCCGGCGGCCGACTTTCGCATCACGCGGGGTACCCCGAAGTACTACTTTGCTAAATCCGACTCCGGGAACGAAGTGACGCGAGCTTTCTGCGGCAACTGCGGTTCGGCTCTTTATGTCCAGGTCCCGACGCGACTCGACATCGTTGGCGTGAGAGTCTGCACCCTGGACGACCCAAGCTGGTTCCGACCTGAGGCAAACGTCTTCGCAAAAAGCGCCCAGCCGTGGGATTGTCTCGACCCTGCAGTACCTCGATTCGAGACCTATCCGGACGGTAAGTCATATTGAACATAAGACCACCCTTTTGTAGAAATTAGATCGGGCGTTGTTGGCGCCAGGGCGTTTAACGATGGCCGAGCCCTGCTCAAAGAAGGTCCAAACTTTCGACCAGGATCTGCTCTGGTCGGTTCTCGACCAAACGCCGTGGAGCATATCCTGCAATGGCTGATTTGGACTGCCCCGAACCGCGCTGCTGCGGCTGGTTCAGCACCGAACAGGCAGGCCGCACGCTGCGCGAGGACCACAGGTCGAAGTCGCCGTCGATTGCGACGCAAGGGACGCCGGAAACGCGGCAGGACGAGCCTGCAGCAGGCTGCCTGACCAAATCGCATGCGCGATGAAGCGGCTTGATGCCCGCCCTTCGGTGCAGCAAGCCGGGCACTGCGGCACCGGGCAGTCGAAGTTACGCGCCGAAGGCGCGGCTGCTTGGGTCGACCGCCACGGGACCGCCCGGTTCGCGACATAACCTTCTAAGCGGTTCAAGGCTCGTAAGACGGGTCCGGGGTTTGGCACCAGACCCGCAATGTGTATCGCGTACGGCGCGCATCCTGCCGCTGGCGCCCCGATTGACTGCCTTGGCGCAACGCGACCTGCGATGCCATAAGCGCGGCATGCGTGTCCTGCACCACCTGCCGCTCTCGCCCTATTCCCGCAAGGTCCGCCTCGCTCTGGCAGAGAAGCGCCTGCTCGCCGACCTCCGCACCGAGAAAGTCTGGGACCGCCGACCGGAATACCTCGAACTGAACCCCGCCGGCACCGTCCCCACGCTGGTCGAGGACAATGGCCTCGTGATCGCCGACTCGGCCGTCATCTGCGAGTATCTCGAGGAAGCTTATCCTGACACGGCCCTGCTCGGCCGCACGCTTGCCGAGCGGGTAGAGGTTCGCCGCCTCATCGCCTGGTTCGACGGCAAGTTCGCAGCCGAGGTCACCCGCAACCTGTTCGGCGAGAAGTATATGAAACGCCTGACTCGCCGCGGCAATCCGGACCCCTCTGCGATCCGCACCGGCTATGTCGCGCTTCGCTATCACATGGAATATCTCGGCTGGCTCGCAGAGACACGAAAATGGCTGGCGGGCGGCGTGCTCTCACTGGCGGATTTCGCCGCCGCCGCTCACCTCTCGACGCTGGATTTCATTGGCGACGTGGACTGGGGCCTGTCGGCGTCAACGAAGGACTGGTACGCCCGGATCAAGTCCCGCCCGAGCTTTCGAGGCTTGTTGCAAGATCGCGTCCCAGGCACCACGCCACCGGAACACTATGACGACCTGGATTTCTGAGCGGCTCTCGTTTCGAGCTCCGAAGTGGCCCTGTCCCGTCGGGAGAGGCGGTCGGGGGCATGGTCGAAACGAGCGTAAGTGGCCCCTCCCCCGCTCACCCTTCCGCGTGGGAAGCGGGACAACTCATCCGCGGCCATGACAGCGGCACACGCGGTCGCCGCCGAACTTATCGCGGTGATCGTCGCCGTCACCAAGGACGAGCCGCGCGTGCTGACCATCGAGGACGGCGGCGCTCTCCCGTCCGGCCCGTTCGAATCCAACCACCGATCGCTGCAGGCGGCCGCTCGTTCCTGGGTGGAACGCCAGACCCACCATCCTCTCGGCTACATGGAGCAGCTCTATACGTTCGCTGACCGGGATCGGACGGCACGGGGGCAACGGGTGGTGTCCGTGTCGTACCTTGGCCTCACGCGGGAAGAGCGAAGGCCCGCCGACCGTGGCACCGGGTGGCAGCCCTGGCACCGGTACTTCCCCTGGGAGGACCGCCGTACGACCGGCGCCGCGGCCACCGATGCGCTGACCACGCCCATGCTCGGCTGGGCGGATTCCACGGCCGACGCGATGCTGCGCTGGGAGCGACGCAACCGCATCGCCATTAATTTCGGCCTGCAGCGCCACGCCTGGAACGAAGAACTCGTGCTGCAGCGCTATGAAACGCTGTGGGAGGCCGGCCTCGTGCCCGAGTCAGGCGGCACCGCCGCGTCCGGTCAGGCGATGGCACACGACCATCGGCGCATTCTCGCCACCGCCATCGCGCGTCTGCGTGGCAAGATCAAATACCGCCCGGTGGTGTTCGAGCTGATGCCCGCATCCTTCACCCTCGGCCAACTCCAGCGCACAGTGGAGGCCCTGGCTGGCCGCCGGCTGCACAAGCAAAACTTCCGCCGCCTGATCGAGCAACAGGACCTGGTGGAGGATACCGGTGCCATGGCGACGGAGACAGGCGGCCGCCCGGCCAAGCTCTTCCGATTCCGCCGCGCCCTCTTGGCCGAGCGCGCCGTCGCCGGAACAAAATTGCCGCTGGCACGATAGATTTCACCCGACCTTTTTTTCGCGAGCCAGCGCACATTGCCCCAGACTGACCATGGCACTGCGTTTGCGCCGGCGCGGAACCTTCTGTCGGACGCTGCGCGGCCTTCTCCACTCCTCGCTTCCGTGGCAGCCGCCAGGCGTGACGGTCAACGCTTCAGAGCCCGCGCCGCCTCCATCACCTCTGCCGCGTGACCGGCCACGCTGACCTTGCGCCAGACGCGCGCGATCTTGCCGGTCTTGTCGATCAGGAAGGTGCTGCGCTCCATTCCCATGTATTTCCGTCCGTACATGGATTTCTCGACCCAGGTTCCGTACTTTTCAGCGACCGCGTGGCCCTCGTCCGATGCCAGCGGAAAGGTCAGACTATATTTGGCAGCGAATTTCTCGATCGGCGGTACGTTATCGGGCGATACACCGATGACCTCGATACCAAGCTTGCCAAGCGCCGGCAGCGCTTCCTGGAACGCGCAGGCTTCCTTGGTGCAGCCGGATGTGTTCGCCTTGGGATAAAAATACAGCACGAACGGTCGCCCTTTCATTGATGCCAGGCTAACCGTCCGATCGCCGCTCGCCGGCATGGAAAACGCCGGTGCGACGTCGCCCTGCTCCACGCTCATATCCTGATCCCCCTACAAGCCGTATGAACGCGGCGCGCACGTCGCGCGCCAGTGCGTCCAGCGTGGCGCGTAAGCCGGCCAAGTCAACCACCTCCGCACCCGCCGCGTTGACCGCACGCAAGAGCGGACGCACCGAGGCCTCGGGCAACTCCTCGGTCGTCACCCTGCCCACCGTGATCCGCAGCATACCCTGAACGGTCCGCCAGATCCGGTCGGCCCGGATCAGCAATCCCGCGTCGTCATCGGCCAGCAATCCCGCATCCGCCAGCCGGCGCAGCGCGATGCGCGTGGTCTGGCTGCACACCTCCGGGTGCTCACGTGCATGCACCAGCTGGAGTGTCTGAGCGATGAACTCGACGTCCACCATGCCGCCGATCCGCAGCTTCACATCCCAGGGTCCGTCCGGCGGCAGATCACGCTCCATGCGTGCTCGCATGGCCGCGGCGTCGGCGCGCGCTTCGTCCGGATCATGCACGGCAGCCCGCGCTTCGTCGATCGCCGCCTCGATCCGCGCGCGGAACTGCGGCGCGCCGGCAACCACCCGAGCGCGTGTCAGCGCCATGCGCTCCCACGTCCACGCAGCCTCGGCGTGATAGCGGCGGAACGCGCTCAGCGAGACCGCGACCGGGCCTTTGTTGCCGGACGGCCGGAGCCGCATGTCGACCGCGTAGAGCGGACCATCGACGCCTGGCGCCGTTACCGCGGCGACATATGAATGCGCGGCGCGCACGAACCATTGGCTGGCCGGCAGGCTCCGCGCGCCGCGGCTTTCGCTGACCTCGGCCGGATGGTCATAGACCAGCATCAGATCGAGGTCGGAGCCGGCCATCATTTCGCGCCCACCGCACTTGCCCATCGCCACGACTGCCATCGAACCGCCCCGCACCTTGCCGAAGCGGGATGCAAAGTCGGCGAGCACCGGCCTCAACAGCGCCCCCAGCGTCGCCGCCGCCATGGCGCTGCGGTGTTCTCCCGCGGCGTCGGCGTCGATGCGGCCTTCCATCGTCGCCACCGACAGCGAGAAATCCTCCTCGCGAACGGCGCGGCGGGTGATTTCGATTACGTCTTCCAACAGCCTTGCGTCGCGCAACCGGTTACGCAGGCGCCGGATGGGATCGCCCTCCTCTTCGGGCGAAAGCAGTCCTTCCAGCGCTGCCGGATGCCGTGCGAGGTGATCGCCAAGCGAAGGTGCGGCACCCAGCACCGCCACCACCCGCTCCAGCAAGGCTGGGTTTTGCTGGAACAGCGAAAGGATCGGCACGCCCGCCGGCAGACGGGCAATGAAGGCGTCGAACCGGGCGAATGTCGTGTCAGGCTGGCGTTGCCGACCGAGCGCGGTCAGCAAGGGCAGCAGCATCTGGTCCATCAGTTCACGCGCGCGCAGGGAGCGCAGCGCGCGCACATGTCCCGCCTGCCACGCGCGCACCGCCGAGACGATGCGTGCCGGTTCGGTGAACCCGAGCGCGCGCAGAGCCGATACAGTGTCTTCCGGCAACGAATCGCCGCTAAAATCCAGCGTGGGTAGACTCTCCGGCACGCCGCCCGGCATTTCCGGGACCTGCTCAAAAACATCGGCGTAGTGCGCCCGCACGCGCGCGAGGCGTGCGAGCAGCGCCGCGGCAAAGGCTGCGGCCGACGGATAGCCCATGAACGTGGCGAACCGCGCGAGGTCAGAGGCACGCTCGGGCAGCGTATGCACCTGCCGGTCTGCGACCATTTGCAAGCGGTGCTCGACCCGGCGGAGGAAGCGGTAGGCCGTGGTAAGTTCCGCCGTGGCACGGCGAGGAATGTGCCCAGCGCGCGCCAGCGCGCGCAATGCGGCGAGCGTTGCCGGAATGCGCAGCCCCGGATCGCGTCCGCCCCACACGAGCTGCACGGTCTGCGCCAGGAACTCGATCTCGCGGATGCCGCCTTCGCCCAGCTTCACGTTGTGTCCCAGCACGCGCATGGCCGGATCGCCTGCCTCGGCCAGCGCGCCACCCTTGTGCTGGTCAATTCTCCGTTTCATCGCGTGGATGTCCGCGACCGCGGCGAAGTCCAGGCCGCGCCGCCAGACGAACGGTCGGATTGCCTCGAGGAACGACATTCCCAACGTGAGATCACCCGCTACCGGCCGCGCCTTGATCATCGCGGCCCGTTCCCAGTTCTGCCCCATGCTTTCGTAGTACGTGATGGCGCTGGTCAGCGGTAACGCCGGCGGTGTTGCCGACGGATCCGGCCGCAGCCTGAGATCGGTGCGGAATACATAGCCGTCCGCGTCGCGTGCCTCCATCAGCGACACGAGGCCGCGAGCGAACCGCGTGGCAAAGCCTGTCTGGGCATCGCCGGCGGAGCGTTCGGTGTATATCGGTGCCGCCGCATCGAAGAGCAGTACGAGGTCGACATCCGAGGAATAATTCAGTTCACGGGCGCCAAGCTTGCCCATGCCGAGCACCGTGAACCCGCCGCCTCGCGCGGGATGGTCCGGATGCGGAAGTCGCAGTTCGCCGGAGTCGTGCGCGGCGCGCAGCAGATGCGCGACCGCAAGCGTGAGCGTTGCGTCGGCGAGGTCGCTCAGTGCTGCAGTGACGCGCTCCAGTCGCCACATGCCGCCGATATCGGCGACCGCGGTGGTCAACGCCACGATGCGCTTGGCCCAGCGCAGCGTCGAGGCGATCCGGTCGCGCCGGGTCTGCGGTGGTGTCGCGTGCAGGTTGGCCAACGCCGCGTGCACGACGCTGTCAGGACCAGAGGCGATCAGCGCGCCCAGCGCTGCCGATTCGCGAACCGCGAGGTCGGCGAGGTAGTCGCTGTTGCCGCCCAGGCTCGCCAGCATCGGCCTGACCCCGGGCGCCCGGGCGAGGCGGGCTTCCGCGCGGCCAATGGCTGCGAAGCGCTCGATCAGACGCTCGGCAGCATCGGGGTTGGATGGCGCCGGCCAATCTGGCGGCAGCTGGAACGCCACGTCGTTCATGCACGAGCAGGCTGGCGGTGAGGCGCGTCTCGGGTCAAGCGGCACGAGCCTGCGGCGTCGTGCTGCATCGGTTGGCGCACGTTGCCCTCGGTTTGGGTGTCGCGCTCGCCGTGCTGGCGGCTGGCGGAGCCTGGCGCCTGGCGCAAGGGCCGGTCGATCTGTCATGGTTCAGCCCATGGCTGGAGGCCGCAGCCAACGCGGGCGGCGGGCCGGTCCGGCTCTCGATCGGCAGCACGGCGCTCGCCTGGGAGGGCTTCCGTCTCGGGGTCGACCGGCCTCTCGATCTTCGGCTGACCAATGTCGTTCTGTCCGGCCCGGCGGGGACGCAGCACATCGCTGTCCCGCGTGCCGAAGTTTCACTCTCGCTGGTCGCCTTGCTGATGGGTCGCTTTCAGCCGCGGGCGGTCGAACTCGACAACCCGAGTCTTACGCTGCGCCGCTCGTCCGACGGAACGCTCCGGTTCGATCTCGGCAACGCGCCAGCCGCTCTCCAAGCCGGGTCGTCCGACGCCAACGGGTCGCTGCCGGCGCTGCTCGCCGTGCTGGCTCAACCGGCCACAACCGATAAGACGATAACGCATTCCTGGATCGGTCAGATCCGCCGGGTACGCATCCACGACGCGATGCTGACAATGATCGACGATCGGCTCGGTGTGACCTGGCACGCGCCGCACGGCGACGTCGAGCTGGACCGGCGTTCTGAGGGCGGCGTTGACGGAACATTCAACCTGGCGCTCGCGGTCGGGAACGCGAACACGAGGCTGACCGGGGGACTGGCGCTGTCAGCTGGTGCAAGTGAGACCGAGCTTTCGGCGCGGCTGGCGCCAATCAGCCCCGCGGCTCTGGCGAGGCAAATACCGAGGCTCGCCGGCATCGCCGCTTTCAACGCGCCTGTCGGCGTCGAGGCAGCCCTGCACCTTGGTCCCGAACTCAGGCTCAAGCGCTTGCACGTGACGTTGTCCGCCAATGCCGGGACGGTGCGTATCGACGGCGGCAACGTGCCGATGCTCGGTGCAACGCTGGCGCTCTCCGGCACGCCGGCCGACGTCACGATCGACTCGGCCCAGATTGCGCTCCGCGTTCGCAATGGTGGTCCGATCACCACGCTGACCGCCGGCGGGACGGTGCATCGGGCGGACAACCATTTCGACGCGTCTCTCTCCCTCGGGGTTGACAAAGTGGACTTTGCCGACCTGCCCATGCTGTGGCCGAAGAACGTGGGCAATGGCGCGCGCGTATGGATTACCCAGAACATCACCGCCGGCACGGCAAGCCAGGGCCGTGTCCAGATCGGCCTCTCTGGCAACACCGACGACTTGCCTGGTGTGACCGTGACATCTGCCTCCGGCACGCTGCAGGGTACAAATCTGACCGTTCACTGGCTTCGCCCTGTTCCGCCGCTCGACCGCGGTCGGGCCGAACTGCGGATCATCGATCCCGACACGCTGGTAATCGCGGTCGCGTCGGCCCGGCAGACCCTGCGGCAGCGAGGCGCAACGCTGACACTGCGCAACGGCTCCGTGCGAATTACCGGGCTGATGCATAAAAACCAGGTCGGCACCATCACGACGAATGTCGCGGGACCGCTCAGCAGCCTCGTTGCACTGCTGAACGAGCCGCGACTTCACCTTCTAAACGACCATCCGATGGGGCTGCAGAACCCGCAGGGTGACGTCACAGCCACGCTGTCGGTGACAGTTCCATTGGACGTTAATGTGAAAATGGATGTCATCGCTATTCGTTCCACGGCGCGCGTGACCGGAGCGCGCCTCGGCGGCGCGATCGCAGGGCGCGACCTTAGCAACGCCACGCTCGACGTCACTGCGGACAACGCGGGGCTGACCGTGAAGGGTCAGGGAGACCTGGCGGGCATCGCCACGACCATCGACGTCGCGAGGGATTTCCGCGCTGGTCCGCGGACCCAGGTCCTGCAGCGCGTTACAGCGAGCGCCCGTCCGACGGCAGCGCAACTTGCCGCGGCCGGACTGGACGCAACTGATGTTGTCTCCGGCCCGATGCAATTGCAGGCGGTACTGACCGAGCGCCGCAATGGCGCCGGCCGCGTGCAGTTGAAGGCCAATCTGTCCGCCGCGACGCTGGACGTTGCACCGCTTGCGTGGCGCAAACCATCCGGCGCCAAAGCCGCAGCATCAGCGAATTTGCACCTACAGAACGATCGCCTGACCGGGATCGACGGCATTGCGCTGGATGGTGACGGCGTGACGCTACGTGGCAGTGCGCGATGCAGGGGCGGGACGGTGACGTCGCTTCGCCTGGACAGGCTTGTGCTCGGCCGCAGCCACATGGCAGGCGCGGTACAGCTGCCCGCGAAACCGAGAACGGCGCCGATCGCGATCGATCTGTACGGTCTGCAGATCGATATGTCGGCACGGTTGGCGCAACTACATGCGCCCCGACAGCCGAAACCGCGTGTCACACCGCCACCGGGCCCGCCCTGGACACTCAACGCACGCTTCGACCGGGTCCTGATGGCGAACGGGCAAAGGATCGCGCCGCTCACCATCGGGGCGTCCAACAATGGCGTGGTGTTCTCGCGGCTGAGCGTCGTCGGACGAGCCGGCAACAAAGCGCCGTTCAGCGTGCAGATCGCGCAGGATCGCGGCCTGCGACGGCTGACGGCGAGCGCGACACACACGGGTGAGCTGCTGCGTGCGCTGGAT
>Ga0123356_10007917_pt1 | contig 10578 bp, 10 predicted proteins | sample TergutEmb28metaG_2_FD_92546 | JGI IMG/M metagenome (GOLD analysis project Ga0123356, IMG submission 92546) | Embiratermes neotenicus P3 segment gut microbial communities from Petit-Saut dam, French Guiana - Emb289 P3 | ecosystem: Host-associated > Arthropoda: Insects > Digestive system > Gut ... | reverse complement strand
TCGCGTTCCATCTCGTGCTGGTCGAGGGATTCTATGTCAGCCCGTTCGAAGTCGGAGGTTTTCAAATGGCGGGTCTGCACTCATATGTGTGGATCGTACTGGTATCGGCGTTCGGGACTGACATTTTCGCGTATTTCACCGGAAAGACGCTCGGAAAACACAAGCTTTGTCCGTCCATAAGCCCGAAAAAAACTGTGGAAGGGTCAATCGGAGGTGTGCTGGGCAGCGTCTTATTATGCGGTTTATTCAGTTATTTCTTCATGCCGTCCGAGTTCGCTGTTTGTATTGTCATCGGAGTCGCCGGCGGAATATTCTCGCAATTTGGAGATCTTTCAGCTTCAGTGATGAAAAGAAAGATCGGGATAAAAGACTGGGGCAATCTGATACCAGGGCACGGCGGCGTACTTGACCGTATAGACAGCGTCCTGTTCACAGCGCCTCTCGTATACTACATTCTCGTTATTAAGGACTATATACTCGCATGAAAAAGGTAGCGATACTAGGTTCAACAGGTTCTATAGGCACGCAGGCGCTCTCGGTGATCGCGTCAAACCCAAGGCGCGTAAAAGCCACGCTTCTTACGTGTAAGAGCCGCGTAGACGTCCTGAGGAGCCAAATAAAGCGTTTCAGGCCGGAAGCTATAGTTGTTGACCGGAAGGAAGACGCGGGCGAGCTAAGGCGTGAATACCGCGACTTGAAGGTATTTTTCGGTCCTGAAGGTCTTGAGGAAGCTGTAGCGACGCTTGATTACGACGTCCTCTTGAACGCTCTCGTCGGTATCGCCGGACTTATTCCGACGCTTACTGCCGCGAAACGCGGCGGCGTTTCGATCGCGCTGGCGAACAAGGAGTCCCTTGTGTCGGGCGGCCGTCTCGTAATGAAAGCGGCGGCTGAAGCTGACGTTCCGATAATACCTGTAGACAGCGAGCACAGCGCGATATTTCAATGTCTTGTCGGGAATCAGGACAACCCTATTAGGCGTATTCTTCTGACCGCGTCTGGAGGCCCTTTCAGAGGTTATGACAGGACACAGCTTGAGTCCGTAACTATGGGTGACGCCTTGATACATCCCACATGGCGCATGGGCCGTAAGATTTCGATCGATTCGGCGACCCTTATCAATAAAGGGTTTGAATTGATCGAAGCGAAGTGGATTTTTGACGTTGACGCGAGCAGTATAGAAGTCGCTATTCATCCTCAAAGTATTATCCATTCATGTGTGGAATTTGAAGACGGCGCCATGCTCGCTCAGCTTGGCGTATCCGACATGAAGGTACCGATATCCTACGCGTTGTCGTGGCCGGACCGCTGGGCGACAGATACACGCGCGTTGGATTTGATCGGCACAAGATCGCTGTATTTTGAAGAACCGGTAGGAGAAGCCAGAAGGAGCCTCGATATGGCTTATCGAGTGCTGCGCGAGATACAGGATTCGGAAGGGGACAGCAGCGCGGTCGTGCTGAACAGCGCGGATGAAGCTCTCGTAGACCTTTTCCTTGCCGGAAAGATCCCGTTTGTAGCCATTCTCGACACGATAGCGGCTATTCTTGACAAACACGTACCTCGAAAAGTAGAGAGTTTAGAGGAATTGATGAGTATAGACGCCGAGGCGAGAGCCGCGGTATTGGAACGTTGGGACGTTAGCAGGGTAACAGAAAAATAATTATGACAATCGTATACGCGATCATAGTATTTTTATTATTGATTTTCGTGCATGAGCTAGGTCACTTGATCTCGGCGAAAATCAGCGGTATCCGCGTGAAGGAATTCGCGCTCGGCATGGGACCGAGACTTTTTGGCTGGACGAGAGGCGAGACAAAATACTCTTTCAGGGCCATTCCTTTCGGCGGCTATTGCCTTATGGAGGGTGAGGACGAAGACTCGGACGATCCAAGAGCGTTCGGGAACAAACCGGCGCGCGTCAGGGCTTTTGTGCTGTTTTCGGGCTCGATCATGAATATACTGATGGCGATATTGCTCCTTTCATTATTGATTTTTTCAATGGGAGTGCCAACACGCGTACTCGCAGACGTAGGCGAAGAATCAGCGGCTTACGCTTCAGGTTTGAGACCTGGTGATGAAATCGTATCCATAAACGGGACCAATATAAACGAATGGGACGATATCGCGGCTATATTGGGCGCGATCGCGAACGAGGATCCTGAAGCGCCCATAACGGTCAAATTTCTGCGCGACGGAAGTGAAAGAACGCTGGGAACCCATCTCTATTTGGATGAAAACGGCGCGTACAGGCTTGGGATCTCGCCTGAATTCGGTAAGTCACCGGCATTCTTCTTCAAGTCATTTGGTTACGGCGCTCGCGCGACATTTTTGATGGGTAAGATGATGTACGAAGTATTGGGAGACCTGTTTACCGGTAAAGTTGGCACGGATCAATTGACCGGACCGGTCGGAATCGTTGTGATCGTAGGGGATTCAGCGCGGCTTGGTTTTGGGTATCTTGTTCAGCTTACGGCGCTGATCAGCCTTAATCTCGGTATTATCAACTTGCTTCCTTTCCCGGCTCTAGACGGCGGAAGGCTGGTGTTTCTATTGATCCGAAAGGTAACCGGTAAGGCGATAACCGACACGATAGAGGGCAGGGTACATCTGATCGGTATCATAGCGCTCTTTGCCTTGATGGCGCTTATAACTTTGCAAGACATAGGACGGTTTTTTATAAATGGATAGAAAGAAAACACGGGCTGTATTCTGCGGGAGCGTTCAGATCGGCGGAGGCGCGCCTGTTTCTATTCAGTCAATGACAAATACTTTCACTGAAGATGTCGAAGCCACTACCGCCCAAATAGAAGCTCTCGCGAACGCCGGCGCGGATATCGTACGCTGCGCTGTGCCTACACTGAAAGCCGCGGAAGCCTTTAAAGAGATAAAGAACAGAGTTCAAAGCGTACCGCTTGTCGCGGATATACATTTTGACTATAAGCTGGCGCTCGCGGCGATAGAGGCCGGAGCGGATAAAATACGGATAAACCCCGGAAACATCGGCGGGACAGAGAAACTGAAAGCTGTCGCGGACGCCGCCGGATCCGCCGGTATACCCATAAGGATCGGCGTGAACGGGGGATCAGTAGAAAAGGATCTGCTCGATCTATACGAAAGACGGCCGGCTGAAGCGCTCGCTAAAAGCGCGTTTCGAAATATAGGTATCCTGAGGGGATTCGGGTTTGATGACATCGTCGTCTCTATTAAGTGCTCTGACATATTGACAAACACGGCCGCGCACAAGATTTTATCCGGCGAAACCGATCTGCCTCTTCATATAGGGATCACTGAAGCGGGGATAGGCAGAGCCGCGATCGTAAAATCCGCAGCCGGGATAGGCGGGCTTCTCGCGATGGGTATAGGCGACACTATTCGGGTTTCTCTGACGGGAGATCCTGTAGAAGAGGTTTATACAGCTAAAGATATTCTCCGGTCTGTTAACATGCTGCCGGGTCAGATAACGCTGATTTCCTGTCCTACGTGCGGGCGGTGCCGCGTAGATCTGGCCGCGCTTTGCGAGGAAGCGTTGAAAGCGCTGGAAGCTTTGGAACCCGCCAAGCGACCTCTCACAGCCGCGCTTATGGGCTGCGCGGTCAACGGACCCGGAGAAGCCGCTCACGCTGACGCGGGCGTCGCCTTCGGCGCCGACGGAGGCGTCTATTTTGAGAAGGGGGTACAGGTACGCTCAGTGAAAATCGATGAGATCGTACCGACTCTCGTAAAAGGTATAACGGCCGCGAATGAATGAAATACTGCTGAAAGAGTTTGAAGCAAAGACGATGTCAGCCGGTGACGCTTTGAACCTGCTGAAAGAAGACGATACGATATATATCGGTACCGGACCTAGCATCGCCTATGGGCTGCTCGAAGCTTTGTGGGACAGAAGAGAAGAGTTTAAAAACGTAAATCTCGCCGGCGGTCTGATAATAAAATCATCGGAAGCCGTAAGCACCGACTGGTTCAAGCTCAAGACTTATTTCATAGGATCAGGAGATCGCAAACGTAAGGATAAGGACAGGATCGATTTTTCAAGCATTCATTTGAGCCAAACGGATATTTGGTGCCGTAAAACGGCCCGTCCGACCGTAGCGTTTTTTGAGGTGAGCCTGCCTGACGAAACAGGATATATGAGCTACGGAGCGAGCGGCGTAAGCGTCGCGGCGCATGTAAACGAAATCGCGGACCGGGTAATTCTGCAGGTAAACAAGAACACCCCCTATGTCTACGGTGACAAAACGTTGATACATGTTTCCGAAGCTGACGCGATCGTATACTATGATTCAGAACTACCGGAAGCGCCGAAATCTCCTGAAGACGAAACAATCAATTACATAGCGGATTTCCTGCGGGAGAAGATCCACGACGGCTCATGTATACAGCTCGGGATAGGCAGTATAGCGAACGCGGTAGGGTACAGGCTGAAGGATAAAAATGACCTTGGAGCGCATACCGAGATCATGAGCGACTCGATCATGGAGCTGATGAAAACCGGAGTGCTTAATAACAGCCACAAGAGCTTTCTTCACGATAAAACCGCGACGTCCGTAGCGTTTGGGTCGCGTGAGCTCTATGAATTTCTGAACAATAACAAGGACATGCATTTCATGCCCTTATCTGAATTGAACGATCCTGTGTGCATCGCCAGAAACGACAATATGGTGTCCATAAACAACGCGATCGCTATCGATCTTTTCGGACAGGTTAGCTCGGAAACTATATCGGGCAGACAGTACAGCGGGACAGGAGGACAGCTTGACTATGTGAAAGGCGCGCAAATGTCTAAAGGCGGAGCGTCTTTTATAGCCCTTCAGTCAACGATAGAAAACAGGGACGGATCTACAGGAAGCCGCATAGTTTCCGAGTTCCCGCCCAGAACCGCGATAACGACGCCGAGGACAGAAGTTCAGTATGTAGTGACCGAATACGGCTGCGTGAACTTAAAGCCGCTTACGATGCGTGACCGCGTGAACGCGATGATCTCGCTCGCGCATCCGGATTTTCGTCCTTCGCTGAAAGAAGAAGCGAAGAGCGCCGGCATACTCTGATCAAATAATTTCAAGAAGTTTTAATGCGGCGGCGACGCAGGACTCGTTGTTGTCCTGCTCGGTGACAAGATCCGCGGCGGCCTTTACGCTGTCGACCGCGTTTGCCGTGGCGACGCCGATCCCGGCGTGTTCGAGCATCGTGCGGTCATTGTCATTGTCGCCGAAAGAGATGATCTCCTCAGGAGCGATCCCTTCAAGTTCCGCGATGAAATCCATCGCGGCGCCTTTACTGACGCCAATCCCGCCGATCTCGTAGTTGAACGGGAATGAAGAAGTGAACTCGTAAAGATCGGTTCTGGGCTCAAGAAACAACCGAACACGTTCCTGCACCTCTTCGCTGCCGAAAACAAAATTGATATTCTCTATTATATTTTCATTTTCAAAAATAGCGGCTTCAAGATCAGCTATAGGCTTTCGCGTACTATAGAAATAGTCGCTGAACCAGCGTGGGATCCCATATTCTGCCGCGATTTTGTAACGCGTCTCGTCGACATGCGGCACGCCGTTCCAAAAGACCTCACACATTATTTCGGGGTCGCGCAGAAGCGGCATGACAAACTCTAAAGCCGCGGGCAAAACGAATTCCTCACGGATTATTTCATCAGTGGAGTTAAGGTGTATCCTCGCGCCGTTGGCAGTAATAAGATACTTAATATCTTTGATACTCGTAAAGGAATCAGGTATGGAAAGCCTTGAGCGCCCCGTAGCCACGACAAGCACGATACCCTTTTCAGCGAGGGCCTGAAGCGCGCCGAGATTTTCGTCAGAGAGCTGATGTCTGCTGTCGAACAAGGTTCCGTCGAGGTCGGTCGCGAACATCTTTACGCCTTTAGCGAGCTGCCGCAAATAGATCAATTTTTCTTTATCATTCATATACTAATGATAACACATGAACGCGACCCGACGCGTACATCATTATTGACAATATTTGTTCTTTGTTTTCATTGACTCCATCCCGATTCTATCCGCAATTGTTCACGCAATTTTCTATGCGCTGCAGCAAAGCCGGGATTCTTATATGCAAGTCTTTTACCTAAACATTTAGCGATTACTCTTGCTACTCTCTCAAAATCGTAACTGTCATAGAGTTGTTGCGTAGTTACCGTAATAGGGGTAATACCCATCGACATCAGAAAAATTCTCTTATTGGAATCGTCAGTTATGTGTGATGAGCCGGTATGGAATTGAGCACTATCATACTCAACAGCAGTATTGTGATCAGGCCAAAAATAGTCGCAGGAATAAAAAGACTTATTAGAGGACTTCCGTTCCGTTTTCGAAGGAATTATACGAGAATTAAGTTTCGGTTTCGGAAAGCCAAAACCGCCCAGCTTATAGGGTAGAGTCAAGAGCATAGCCAACTTTGTCTCCATTGGAGAAGCCGAACCGTCAATTATATATCGCAACGCTCGAATCGCTGCTGTTTTATTCAGTCCTTTAACACCAGTCATACAGGAGACAAATTCTGATAATTGTCTTACATTTGTGAGCGGAAGGCGATTATTGAATCCGCGGTCAGGAACATTATTGTCTCCCGATACCGGTAAAGAATATGTGCCGCAAAGTTCATATCCTAATTCAACAAGTTTAACAAGTGATAGTCGACCTGACATTTGAAGAAAGCTAAACTCAGGGGAGCTCAATTCCAGAATATCTTTAGCGCTAATAAAACAGCCCTCGGGTGCTTCGCCAGTGAATAAGTGCTGAATCATAACACCAGACGCCCAACGTCTGTTTTGATCGCTAAGCAGTATATGCACCGGACATGTGAGACCAGCCGATCTGACTTGTTCTGCGGGCGGGGGTTTGCATGGCAGTTTAATACTTCTTTGTTGACGTGCATTTTTACCTGGCAGCGCTCGGTTGATTCGCCAGAATTCTATTGCGGATTGATAGCCGATATATACTTTCATAGTGAAACAATAACACATATTGTATCAAAACATGACTATTGTAGTTATTATTTTTCAAAAATACAGCTATTTATATAGAAATTACACAAAATATGACCATTTTAGCACTACAATACTCGGAAATTTATACAATGCTCCTCGTTATTACGCAATTAATATGGACGATTGACAATTGAGGGTAGAGCGAATATCGAAAAGAATGGTACATGATAGGTTGTTATACTTATATGAAAGTTCTATACTGATACGAAGTCTTACAGTTTCGAGTATTTTTGCGATGCTGCCAACAGGTTCATTTTTTATACGCGAAATGTTTAATTAGTAATATATGATTAATCAAAAAGGAGGTATAAGAGTATGAAAAGTTACAAGTATATCGCTATTGTATTTGTCTTAGTATTGTCTCTTTCAATATCAGCGGCCTGCGCTAAAGATGAACCTTCTGCCGCGCCAGAAGCAATTCCTGAAGATATGCCCGCGGTCGTTGATGATACTCCGGCCCCGCCGCCTGAGCCGGAAGCTGTGCCGGGAAGGGTACTGCCGGCCTCCTGGAGCGAAAGCGAATTCTTCATATTCGATTCCGGGTTGATCGTGGATGTCAGCGCGGACTGGATCCCCAGACCTGATGGAGAGGCGACAGTCTATTATTTCAGCGATGATTCCGAATTGCCGAGGTTGTCGTTGTATAGCGATTACGTATTCGACATCGATGATTTTGATGAGTTTTTTGATTGGTGGCTGGCTGAGCGTTTTTATAATCCGGAGTATAACGCGGGCGCCGAAGTCATTCGTGAGGAATATGTCACATACAACGGCATCAGAGGCCTGGAAATCGACTACCTTGAAAGCAGCGACGGAACATTACGACATGCGTTCTATACGTTTTTTGACAGACACTATTATCAGATAAGGTTCGCGTTTGAACCTAATGGGGATAGCTCTTATATGGACGATATTGCTTTTGTCTTTAACAGTATTCGCCTTAATCAAACTGAGATAGATGCCTGGCCGACAGCCTATTTACCCGCAGGTACACCGGTATATACAGACGGCGGTCCGATCGAGGGTAATGCCTTTACCTGGTATGATTATGGCAGTATCGACGTGCATGTAAGCAATACTTCGGCAGACGCTTTGTCTGATTTTGCCGACCAAATGGAAAAACTGGGGTGGGCACTGGACTATAGCGACATTGCTAATGGTGGAAGCGCCGGAGGCAGCAAAGGCATATGGAGCGCGCACATGTACATGGGCGAGGATGGAACAACCGCGTTTTTAGGATTTAACTTCAATCTAAACTAAAGGCCGGAGAGACTTATATGAGAAAACTCTATACTATCGCAATTATGCTCATACTGGTGTTTGCGCTTGCGGCTTGCGGCGGCGATAATGACGGGCCCGGGCTCGGCAATTTCACGGCATACGTAGAAAACGATGACGCCCCCTGGGCTGAAGCTTATTTGGATATACTTACCGAAAAAAGCGCGCTATTGACATCTGATGAAAGCTATATGTTTCTGGATGACGGCAAAATCGTAGTGACTGAAGTTTTCGGGAATGAAGCCCCTGAATTGTTATATATTTATATACCCGAAGATAATCCATACTGTTCGCGATTGATGATAATGAGTTACTCTGACGCGACAGGGGCTGTCCCGGTTTTTGATTCTATTATCAACGTCATGGCCGGCGGCGGTGGAAACTACTGCGTTTTTCTGACCCGCGGAGGGAAATTGATAACGTACTTTAGCATGTACGGCGAATTCTCATATTTTGGATTTTGGTCTATAGAACCGATGTCGTCAGGGGAGCTCGCTGATCTTTACGACCCATATAATATTTCATTTTTTGATTACGAGAACAGAACTAACGCGCTGTTGTTTTATAATTCGTATCCTGACTATGATAATTTCGATGAGTTCGATGATTGGGTTTTAAGCTATATGATAGATGGAGCTGAGATCAGCGAGGACGAGTTTTATGAACGCGCGGCGGAAATCATGGGAGATATTGACCGCGTTTTATTCCATAGCACCATAACCGATGTGGATGAATATGGCTTGTACGAGCGCGACGATTTATGGAAAGTTATCACTCCTTTTACGGCTGAGTCTATGACGTATAAAGAAGCTGTCTCGTGGCTTGAGACGCTGGTTTAATAAATGGTACACCCAGCGCGATTCGAACGCGCGACCCCTGCCTTCGGAGGGCAGTACTCTATCCAGCTGAGCTATGGGTGCTTATCGTCTGGTTATTTTATCATTTAATTCCCTCCGAAAAAAGCGTATACTTCGGGTATGTATGGCAAAGAGATAGGACAACCTAACAAAAGCCGCGCCGGTTTTACTGTTTATGAGCTGATTCTAGTTCTGCTTATCGTCTCTCTTCTTATAGTGTTTTTACTTCCCAGAGTGACTGATAACATTCGCTACGCTAAGGAAAGCGCGGAAATCTCCGATACGCAGACAGTTACCATCACATTGCAGACTTTGTTGTTCATGACATACGGCAATGAGCTGACGAATGAGCGAGGTGAGCCGCTGACGATAGAGGATCTGACATATTTTGATACGCACGATCGAAGGAACGTAAAACTGACGCAAGAAGCGTACCGGGCTATGGAAGAATTGTCGGGGACCACATTTGGATATGTCGAGTATATAGTGCTTGAGAATATTACGACCCTTCAGCAATTCAGATATACCACGCGGCAGGGATCAATCGTTGATTATAACAAAGGCGATTATTTCGTCATCGAACTATATTGAGTATTATAACGACAAAAAAATATGATTATTTTGACGAAGTCATCTTTACGGACGGCGTCGAGGAAATGGATACGGGGGCGTATCAGCCCAAGCTTGACTATCCTTCGTTTAACACCGAAAGCTTTGTAGTTCCTAAAGGGACAGTAAAGCCGGAAGGGTACAGGCCGACTGTCGTAGATATGCTTGTCATGCGTGACCAGCCGGTCATGATGCGTGACGGCGTGACGATCTATGTCGATATCTTCAGACCGGTGGATGATGGCGTGAATGTTCCGGTTTTGCTCGCCTGGACGCCTTACGGGAAAGTTGATCCGCCCAACAATTATGATCTTTACGCGAATCGAGCGTGGATGGATAAGGACCAGAGCTGTGGTTTTGACACGTTTGAAGGGCCCGAGCCTGACTATTGGGTAAACTTCGGCTACGCGGTCGCGGTCGCGGACTCAAGAGGCAGCACGCATTCTGAAGGAGCCATGCTGTATCTCGGCCATCAGGAAGGCGTAGATATTTACGACACGATCGAATGGCTGGGCACAAGGGAGTGGAGCAACGGTAAAGTCGCAATGGTAGGAAACTCGTGGCTTGGTATTTGTCAGTATTTTGCCGCCGATCTTCAGCCGCCTCACCTCGCCGCGATCGCGCCATGGGAAGGTTATTCAGACGTATACAGAGACGTCGTCTGCAGGGGAGGGATCCCGGGAGCCGAGTTTCTTAACGCGGTAAACAAGACACTTCGTATTCCGAACGGGATCGAAAGCATACCACTGATGCTTGAAAAGTATCCCTTTATAAACGATTATTGGGCAGATGAAAAACGCGCTAAATTTACACCTATAGAAATACCGGCGT
>Ga0123356_10007916_pt1 | contig 10578 bp, 10 predicted proteins | sample TergutEmb28metaG_2_FD_92546 | JGI IMG/M metagenome (GOLD analysis project Ga0123356, IMG submission 92546) | Embiratermes neotenicus P3 segment gut microbial communities from Petit-Saut dam, French Guiana - Emb289 P3 | ecosystem: Host-associated > Arthropoda: Insects > Digestive system > Gut ... | reverse complement strand
GCTCGGGGTGTTTGGATAGTATGGCGTAATTTAGCATGTAAATGCCCTAAAACCCAAATAATGGGCCTGTATGCTAATAAGGGCTTCGATTTACCGCTATAACGTTAATAACGCCTAAGGTCTTCTGAACTAAAAAAAGGGAGGGTTTAGATTTTATGTTTTCTTTCTAAACAGTACTAGTGTTTGTAGAACGATAACTATGGCAATTGCAATAATGATGCCTGCGATTGCTGGAACAAAATAGAGATCAGCTACCGATTGGGGGGATGCTACAGTGGTTGATGTTGATGGTGTTGGGGCTACATTAAATGCACTGACTGCACGGGAGGGATAGTAGGATTGACTTCCTTCAAATCTAGCATGGAGTGTATATTTGCCCTCGATATCAGGCGTCCAGACGTAGCTAAAGAAACCATCGCCATCGCTGGTAGTGATACCGATGATACGATCGTTATTGTTTGCATCAACAACACTTAGGGTAACTGTAACACCGGTTAGGTCTTTTGGTCGGGGTCTTTGCATGTAAACATGATCCATCCACTCATTCATGTCAGCATCTGAGATGCATGGAAGTCCGTTGGGGAATTTTGTGGCTTGTTCAGTTTGACTTGCACCAGGTGATACATCTATAACCGTTCCAGTGATTGTAATGCTATCTCCCGCAGTAATTTGGGTTTGCGGTGCTGAGACTGTAATTGCTGAAGGTCCACGACCTATGTTATAGAGTTTACCATCATAGTAGTTAAGATAAATCAATTGATTGCCATATGCGGCCATAGGTTGGGTTTCAGTTTGTACGCTGTCAATTTTCCACAGCAGAGAACCATCTGTTATATTGACGGCCCAGATTTTTCCGCCCAGCCAGGTGGGGTTGTTAGGGCTGTGTTCATTGGCGCCAATATAGGCGACATCTGAGGTTATGGTATAGTAGCTATATGAACCCCCTATTGGCCATGTTCCGTAGGCTGTGTTGTCTCCTGCATTCCCTACATAGTAGTCCCAGATCAGTTTGCCTGTAGTGAGATTAAAGCAAGATAGTGTTCCGTCATAGCCGCATGCGAAGAGTCTGCCGGCGCCGATTTGGAAGTTATTTGATGCACCCGTAAAAATTGCAAATGCATTATTAAAGGGGTCTGTGGTGGCCACTATTTTTCCTGTTAGTCCATCATAGATGTCTGCGATTAGAGCGTAGTGTTTGTAGATTGCAAACATGGGTGTTCCGTCGTCTCGGTATCCCGCGGCTTCTATTCTGCCAGAATAGCTTCCTCCGTCTGAAAATACAGTGATATTTTGTGGTCCCCAGATGATTTTAGCGAATTGACTGCCCGTGGTTGTTTGTATTGCACCTAAGCCTCTAGTGTTAGATGGGGCTGCTGTATATTGGCCAGGTTTGATGTCAAATGCGTACATTTGATTCATTCGTTCAGTGGTATTGGTTGCGGCAATTGCAGTTGAGCAGATTAGCATGTCGTTTGGATAGGTTCCAGCAGTGAAGCCTAAACCAGATACTCGGGGTATGGTGATGTTCCACATGTATCCTAGTGAAAAGTTCCAGGTTCCTTGAGGAATTATGTAAACAGTGTTAGGGTCATAAATCGGGCTGTATGTATAGCCTATACTTTGGGCTACTGCACCTTGAAAGTATGTTGAGTTCCAACAAGCCAACCAGCCGTTTGCACCGTTAATGTAGTATATCAAGAGTTCGCCATCTGGACCAAAGGTTATTCTTCCGCCTGTGGCGGCTCCAGTAATGGTTTGTACTAATTGACCTGTTAGGGGGTCAAAGGTTCGCCATGTTGTTGATGTGGTGTCCCAGAGTAGTTCGGTTGTGCCGGTTGCCATTGTTGAGCGTGAATAGCTAAATCTTTGCAGACAAGTAATGCTGTTGTTGTAATCGGTTTGTTTCCAGAGTACCTCACTTGTGGCTAGATCGATTGCTTCAAATCCGGCGCGTTGGGTGGCTCCAGTTTGGGTGGTGTAGTATTGGGGTAGGTTAGCATACATGATGCCATTTGAGATGTAGGGTGAGAAGTATTGGTCGCTACCACCGGGCCATCTTCCAAATTGGTATTGCTCGTTGAATCGATCTCCGCCTACTAGACCGCCATTGGTCCATTGTTTTGACCACATTACATGTGCTGTGTAGGGTCCTCGGGTGTAGGGGTTATAGGCGTTTTGTACGCCTGGTTCAGCAAATCTTCCTGATAGCCAGCCTCCTGCGTATATGTACCACTGGTGGTTTTGTGCTTCTATGGGGAAAGTCCAATATTCCTCGGGTAGCGGATGGGTGATGAGGGATACTATTTTGGAGGTATCGTCTGTTACTTCAAATGTTGTGGTTTTGCTGGTTGAGGGACTATAGTTGATTCCTGCACTGGGTCCTGAGGGGATGGTTTGTCCAGCGAAGGTTGCAACTATGGTATAGTTACCTGTCGTTTGGGGAATAAATTCGTAGGTGCCTGAGCCGGCATAAGACGTTTCTAAGTTGGTTATGTTCTTAACGCTTTGATCGGGGTAGGTTATTGTTAATGTGATTCCGCTCCACCAGAAATATCTAGGTGCTTCTGTGGGATAGACTGAGGGGGGAACGTTGGCGATGATGTAGGTTATGTAAACAGGTTTGTCTACTGTTTGGGGGTTTGGCATTGCAATCGTATGAATGTAGGTTGTATGGTTGTATTGGTCGTCTGCTTTTAGTGTGGGGGTTAATATTGCAAATAGTGGTAGTGTTAATAGTATTAGTAGGGCTATTGCGAAGATTTGTTTTTTTGTATGTTCTATGTTTGAAAATTTTTTAAACATTTTTATTCTGCACCTCAACTGTTTGTTGTCTTTTTTTTATTTAATTTTTAAACAATACGAGTTTTGATGTTTATGCTCATATGTTTTCTAAATGTGTGGTGTGGTAACATGTTGTATTTATAATCTTCGAATATCAACCTTGTTTATGTTTGAGTGCAATATTCTGTCAACTTGCTGCACGTAAAATTGAATTAACAACCGGGTTGACCATAAAAAATGGTGGCGATCGTTTAAAGAGGTAAAACTTTATTATAGCGTAAGGCATACAAGCGGTTGAAAATATTTAGATGAATGTTTGTGTGCATTTGGCCCCTATATGCGTGTATTTTGATGTTTGTAGAGCACTACATTTCTGCTTTACGTATGAGTTCTTTGGCGTAGTTAAGATTGATTTTGTAGCCTACCACTGTAATCACTGTTGCGATGATGCCGCTGATCATTACACTAATCGCTAGTTCTGTTACACCCATGATTGGAAGTCTCAACGGGAAAAGTTCGCCTAAAACATTTGCAAGCAGATATGGCACAAGTGGAGCCAGTATTACTAAAGCGCTAACTGCACACAAAACTGTGCTCAATAGTGACCATTCCTGGCGGATCATGCGTTGACGGCGCCCTCCAGTAAAATCGGCCCCTCTAAAGCCACATAGCAGACCAATTGTACCTAATGCGAAATAGATAAACAATGCTTCTAAAACTCCAACTGTTATTAGCTTGGGTGTCGATCTAAAGAAGATGGCGCCGACTATATTGGTTATGATCATTGTGAGCGTTGCCATCAGGATTACAAAGGTATATTTAGCTTTAACCAAGTTTTTGGCCGAAACCGGCGAGGCATAGATGCGCCAAACAGCCTGGCCCTCAGACCCTACGAGCATGTTACCCAATAGCATAGCCATCAAAGCGGCGGGGAAAATAAAAATCATTCCTTCAAAGAACAATTTGAAGCTAGTTTCAAACACCACATCCTCGCCTCCAGAGCTACTAAAGCTCATGGAATTAAAGATGGGTACTATCATAAAGACCAGGGGTAGGATAAATAATGTTATTAGTTCTCGGCGTCTTGTAAAGGCGCGTATATCTTTACGGATTATGGCTGCTTCGATGTTGGTGAAGCCGAATTTATTTAGGAGACCCTTTTTTGGTGTATACTGTGTTCCTTTGGTTTGAACTGTAATTGCGGGTGGTTCATAGAGCCCAAAGCGTTTGTTGAGTGCAATGGCTATGTAGCATAGTGTTCCTGCAAATAATACCGATAAACCCAGGAAAAGTATGCCTAATAGTATGCCCTCCAAAGCGGTACTTGTTAACAGATAAAACAGGGTAACCCCAAGCCAGACAAACGGTATAAACCACAAAGTGTTCTGTATATCAGTTAAGCCTTGAAGGGATTGTGCGGGGCCCTGAACTATTGTGAAGTAGATGATGTAGAAGATTGCAAAAAATAGCAGTGTACCCGCAAACCGTACCCAAACTGCTGCTTTACCGCTAGATTTGTAAACTGCACCCGTAAATCTTGTCTGTACTATACGCACAATTTCTGTTGTTGCGCTTGCGATAAATGCGGCACCTATTAACATTAAAACAGTCAAGATGCCTGCAAACATTAAACCGTTAAAGGCGGCAAAAACAAGAACTCCTGCAGAAAACCCTATGACTATTGCACTGGGAAGTCCCAATAGGTTAGATAAAATCGAAGCTATGGTGTGTTCTTGCCAAGTGATTGGCAACCAATAATTCACTACTCGAGTGCTCTTTATGCCTGCCAATTGAATCTGTTGCATCATTGTTAAAACGATGCAACCGAGCATAACAATTGTTGGTAATGCAATAAATATGCCCGTCGCCATAACATCAAGTGGCTCAAGCATCATGTTTTCAGGACTTGCATAAATTACATCAGTTAGAATCGTTGCCAAGTATCCGCCAACTAAACCAATAATTGCTGAAACCCAATAGAGCCAGTAAGCAAGTATGCCTCGTTCTCGGTATCGGGTGATTTTTGCTCCTCTTAGGAGCCGCTCGGATTTGCGCTCAACACTAATTAGGTAGCGGATGTTTCGCCAATTCATTTTAGCAATTCCTCAACGACCGGTTTTAGATCGCCTGTTCCAGTTAATTTGAGGAATATGTCTTCTAAGCCCGAGCTGGGTAAGCTGGCTTCTTTTCTTAGTTCGCTCATACCGCCCAATGCTAAGATGTTGCCCTGATACATAATGCCTATGCGATCGCAGACGGCCTCGGCGATTTCAAGCACATGGGTTGAGAGAATGGTGGTGACTCCCTGTGATTTGAGGGATTGCAGATAGTCTTTGACGATTCGTGCACTTCGAGGATCGAGTGCATTTAGGGGTTCGTCAAGAATGAGTAGTTTGGGTTTATGTAAAAAGGCTGAAATGAGGCTGATTTTCTTTTTCATACCATCGGAGTAACTATTTATCATATCGCCCTCTCGGCCTTCTAGTTGTAGCGCTTTTAGATATTCAGTGATACGTTGGCTCTTTTCATCAGTTGAGACACCGTAGATATCAGCTATAAAATCAAGATATTCAATGCCTGTTAAAAATTCATACAAATCTGGAGATTCAGGAACATAACCCACTTGACGTTTAATCCCCACGGGGTCTTTAGATACATCGATTCCCAGCACATCCACTGAACCAGATGTTGGTTGTAAAAGACCTAAAAGCATTTTGAGAGTGGTGGATTTACCTGAACCATTGGGGCCTAGTAGAGCAAATATTTCGCCTGTGCCGATGGTTAGGCTGATGTCATTTACAGCTACTAATTCATTAAAGCGTTTAGTTACGCCTCTTAACTCAACCGCATTTGAACCATTCATGCTCTAACACGTCTAGTGCAAAAATAGCTTTTATCAGTATTTAAGGCTAATGTTAATCCATGCCTAAAATAGAAAAACAAGCACATTCATGCTAAAAAAACAAAGTTGTATTAGGATCCGCGTTTGACAGTTTGCTCTAAAACAGTGGTGTAAACGACCCATTTCTTGTCATAACTAATTTGGTGGGGGGATTGTGTTCCAGATGTTTGTTGCTTCTGCGGTGTAGTGCTTTACCTTGTTTTGTAGGGTGTTGTTGAAAAGTTGTTATACACCGATCCTGAATTCCCGAATTTTATATCTACAAAAATCAATACGCCTGAAAAAAACCGTCAAATAACAATAACGACCTAAAACACCCAAACACCCCTCGACGCAGGTATAAAATTTATGCCTACACTAAAAACTCACGTTCAGCAGTTTGGGAAAAAAGTTTGTTGAATTATTTTTCTGAACCACTCTTTGGGAAATTTCAGGCCATTTATACTTTAGCGCACCTATTTTTTAGATGTTTGTTGGACAGAAAATTGGTTTTTACCGGTTTTAGCTCAAACAGCTGAATGTGAGTAAAACAGTAATTCACCTTTTTTAATCCCCTCTTAGCATTTAACGCGTTTTTTAGGATTTTCACTAATCGCAGGTATAAAAAACCCGAGATTTTAGGGCTGATGTGTGATCGGGTATTTTTTGGGTTTGGTTGAACAACATTTTTATGTAACTTTTTAATTACATGTAACTGTTTAACTACTGGAAAAATTCGACGTGACAGCTAAACACCACAAACACAACAAAACAAACATCTAACACCTAAACAAAGAAACAAATAACAATAAGAGTGTATCATTTTGAATATAGAGCAACTCGCCAAAACCTTGGATGCATTGGGCCATCCTCTACGCCTCAGAATAGTTGCTCTTCTCACCAAAAGCTCTGAGATGTATCTAAACGAAATCGCCAACAACCTAAAAATCAGCCGTGCCTTAGCTAAAGTTCACCTAAAAAAACTCGAAAAAGCAGAAATAGTAAAAAGCCGCGTTGAAGTTGTTGAAGGGGAAGCTAAAGCTAGACGCTATTACCAGCTAAAAAATTTTGACTTACACCTTTCTCCACAAAACATACAAGGGGAGGTGGAAAAATATGGATGCTAAAACAATAATAATTACAAGCGGCTGGATCGCCATCGCCCTCATAGCCGTTACCTACATCTATATTGGAGGCGTCACTTTAGTAACCAGCATAGTTGTGGGTTTGCTTGTTATGGCTGCGTTTGGACTTACCTTTGGGCTTGCTTTTGGATTAGAAGATACAAAGATGAGAAGCATGGAAGTAAAAGCCAGGATGGATATGTCAGAGGAATTAACCGAGATAAAAACAGCAGTTAGTGCATTATCAGAAAAAGTTGATTGTATCAAAAAAGAGTTAGAGGTATAAACTCCATCAAGCCCTTTAGGGCAAACATCTTTTGTTTCTCGGTAGTAACGATTATAATTACGATAACAATCAACTGTTGAAAAAATGTTGATGAACTTAGGGTTAATCGTGATGTTTCACAAATATCTTTAAATCTGTCATGTTTTCCTACCATAAAAAGAGCAACCAAAATGTCTTCTGCCATCAAAACCCTTAAACTAACAAAAGCATATGACCACTTCAAAGCAGTCGATAGCTTAGATATAGCGGTGGAGAAAGGTGAAATCTTTGGACTTCTTGGGCCCAACGGGGCAGGTAAAACAACCACGGTTTCAATGCTCTGTACTATATTAAAACCCACCTCAGGCACCGCTCTAGTAAACGGCTTTGATATCATGCACCAGGCTAATCAAGTCCGTAAATCCATAGGTATTGTTTTTCAAGATCCCAGTATAGATGACCGCTTAACTGGCAGAGAGAATCTCTATATGCATGCCAATCTCTACGGCGTACCGGCATCAGAACAACGAGACCGCATTGCACGTATACTCAAACTCGTAGAGCTCGAAGATCGTGCGGATAGTCTGTTACGTACCTACTCAGGAGGTATGCGACGCAGGCTAGAACTTGGCAGGGGTTTGCTTCATTATCCCACGGTTCTATTTCTTGATGAACCCACAGTGGGTTTGGATCCCCAAACACGGGATCATATTTGGAAATACATAAAAGAACTCAAAGAAGCACACGACATTACGGTTGTTTTAACCACTCACTACATGGATGAAGCTGACCGGCTCTCGGATCGTATTGCAATTATGGATCACGGCAAAATCGTGGTCCTTGATTCCCCAGCTAAATTAAAGGGTACACTTGAGGGCGATGTTATAACTGTTCAGGCAAACGAACTTGAGGTTCTCTCAGAGCTTGTGACAAAAAAGTTAGGCCCAAGTGAAACTCGCATACGCGAGGGTGTCTTGGAGATTACAGTGCCCAGTGGTAAGAACGCGATGCCGCGCATCATGGAAATAGCCACAAACAACAATATCTATGTTGAATCATTAGTGTCTCGAGAACCCGATCTCGAAGACGTGTTTCTACACTACACTGGACGCTCAATACGGGAGGATTCAACAAAGGAGTTGCATGGTTTAGCAGCCATTCATAGGAGAGCCATACGATGAGTGAAACACGTGCGCTCTATACACTTTGGCTAAGAGAAATCAAACGCTTTCTTCGGGATCGTGTACGTGTCGCGGTTAGCTTTATTCAGCCTTTGCTGTGGCTGGTTGTTTTTGCAGCCGGATTTGGAGCACGTCTTGTCATACCCGGTATAGATTACCCGCAGTATCTCTTTCCAGGCATTATTGGACAGACACTGCTCTTCACAGCGATGTTTATGGGCATTAGCGTAATTTGGGATAAAGAATTCGGTTTTATGAAAGAAGTTCTCGTTTCACCCGTATCACGCTTTACGATTTTTATGGGCAAAATGTTGGGTGACAGTACCGCCGCGATGATTCAAGGCTTAATTGTGTTTGCCTTTGGATTCATCTTAGGTATCCCCTTCAACCCCCTCTCATTATTTTCCGCTCTGCCCGTTATGTTGTTAATCACAATCGGTTTAGTCAGTATAGGCCTAATCATAGCTAGCTTCATGGGTAGTCTTGAAAACTTTGGAGCCATCCAAACCTTCATCAATCTGCCCCTGTTCTTTCTAAGTGGCTCCCTGTTTCCCATCACCGGAGCCGGCACTCCTGAGTGGCTACAGATTGCCGCCAGATTTAACCCACTCACATATGGCGTAGATGCACTGCGGACAGTAATTTTAGGCTCATCATGGACACCCCTAAACCCGCTCTATATCAACATAGGCGTTTTGTGCATATTTGATATAGTCATAATAGGTATCGGAACATGGGCATTTAGCCGAATGAAATAACCAAACAACCTTGCTACCTGTTGGTCATCTCATTGATCTGCTCCTCCATTGCATGACCCCGACAGTTAACAACAACCGCCTCTACACCAGAAACAGTTTTAGCGGTATCACGAATGTCTCCAGCAAGCTTAAAGGCAATGGGACAAAACGGACTAGTTGGGATAAACTCTACAGTAACTCTGCCCAGCGCAGTTTCTCTAACACTTTGAATCATCTGCATTTCCTCAAAAGTCTGCCCCGTTTCGGGATCAACAACTTTACCCACCTCAACACGTACCCTATCTTCAAGTTCAGTCATAAACATCAACACATCAACTATGGATAAAAGAAATATAAAAGTGCAGAACATATAAACTGATTGATTAACAAACAATGACATACTGGTGAGATGACTTGAACCTAGACGAAAACTGTATATTCTGCAAAATTATTCAGAAAACTGCCCCCGCAAGCACGCTCTATGAAGACAACACAATTACGGCATTTCTTGACATACGGCCGCTAAATAAAGGCCATACTCTAATTATCCCCAAAAATCACTATCTCGACATCTTTGATATCCCAAAAAATGATCTCCAAACAATCCACACCACCGCAAAAACCCTCTCAGTAGCCATAAAAACTGCAACCAGGGCTGACGGAATTAGCATTATCCAACAAAATGGCAAAGCCGCAGGCCAAGAAATCTTTCACTTCCACGTTCACATAGTCCCACGCTTCAACGGACAAACATTACCCAGTTTTAGTGAACTCACCATAGTAGACCGCCAAGAACTCAACGAGATGGCAACAAAAATCAAACAATACTTCTAACGCTTTTCTGGCCACACATAAAACCCACAATGAAACTAACCAATTACGCGATAAGCATAGAATTTGCTAATTTAATGCTCAAACACAGCATTGGCACTTAATTCCAAACACATCGTCAGCAATTAGAAAACCCAAAAATAAGAGAAAACCCCCTCATTGTCGATATTTTGTCAACTGATTTAGCCAAATACTACACGTTTCATCAGTTAATCAATCAATTTACCCTATTCTGGACACTCCGTGATAGATGCTGTTTGACGTAATTCACTTAGTGTGTGATCGGTGGTTATAACATCGCCAACTGCTGAAATCAGTGAAACCGGCATGCAAACACTTGCACTTCCAAACCGCTTCTTAAAACCCAGTTGTTCTGACGCTTGACTTGACAATTTAATCTTTAAATGTGTAACCCGCCAATTTTTAACGCTAACTCTAGAACCTTTCACCTGTCCAAGGACTGTACCACTTATATCAATGAGCTCCTTTCCATCTAATTTATCAAGATTTATTAAAACATTTTTTTCCAAATTATTCACCATTAAAAAGGTCTCACCCAAAAATAAGTCAATTATGGCAACTAAGCCCCAAACATCGTCACACAATCAATAAAACAGGAAAATAACTCAATTTTCGCTACCCTTTCTGCCAATACCTAAAATTTTAACACATTTGTTGATAACTGCTACAGAACAACCGACAAACTATTAATCGCGTACAAAACAACTATCTTAAATGGTCATTAAGTCAAAGGCGTCTGCTTTATTTTCATGCATTT
>Ga0123356_10007915_pt1 | contig 10580 bp, 13 predicted proteins | sample TergutEmb28metaG_2_FD_92546 | JGI IMG/M metagenome (GOLD analysis project Ga0123356, IMG submission 92546) | Embiratermes neotenicus P3 segment gut microbial communities from Petit-Saut dam, French Guiana - Emb289 P3 | ecosystem: Host-associated > Arthropoda: Insects > Digestive system > Gut ... | reverse complement strand
GCGCAGGGAACGCCGACATCCGCGCCGACGTCACACAGAAGGCGCTGCGCGTGTGCGGCCTCCCAGCGCAGCTCCGCGGCGATGCGATCGGCCTCGATCTTCTGCCATTCACAGCCGGGCAAGCGCAACTCGCGTACGAAAGGTAGTTCGGCGAGGCCGAGCAATGCCTCGTTCTCAACGAACAGGCCGTGCAAATCCCATTGGAGTAATGCCGCTAGCTCCGCCACCGCGCGCAACGTGCGCACGTCGGCGACGCCGTTGCCCAGCTCGACAATCAGCCGATGATGACCATGTGTGCTGTCGCGGTTCATGTGCTGTCACCGTTCATACGCTGTCGCCACCCGCGTGACCCTTGCCAGCTTGCTTGAGAGCCATCGCAACCTGCTTAACCGCTTTTCCACTCCGCGATCGTGGTTGCCCTCCGGCCTGGTCAACGTGCTTCCTGGATATCGGGCGTTCGGCACGTGCACGACTGGGTGTGGTCCTTCCGATGGCACGGAATCTGCCGCGTATCCGCCCCGTGCGCGATGATTTGGATCAATTGTGATGGCCGCAGGCTGCTTACCCAGTCGCATCCCGCGGCGAGGGAAGTTGACCTGAGTCAATGCCGCCGTGCCCATGTGGGGCCAAGCTGGGCCCACAACCGGGGAGATTTCCCATGCTGCATGCCTCCAGCATCATGACCCGCGATGTGGTCACCGCCCGCCCGACAGATACTGTAGCCCGCGTCGCCCGCCTGCTTTCGGAGAACGCGATCAGCGCCGTGCCAATCTGCGACGATGCCGGCACCTTGCTTGGCATGGCCAGCGAGGGCGACTTGATGCGTCCCTTCATCGATAGCAGCGTCAAGCGCCGCGCCCGGTGGCTGACATTGCTCGCTGATGGTACGGACCTGGCCCCAGCGTTTCTCGAATATGTACGTCTCGACCGTCATCAGGTCGGCGACCTGATGACAACGCCGGTCATCACGGCACCAGAATCCGCGAGTGTGACTGAACTGGCAGAGAAGATGGTACGGCACCATATAAAGCGCCTGCCGATCGTGCGCGACGGTATGCTGATCGGTATCGTCAGCCGGGCCGACGTAATTCGCGCCATTGCGCGAACGCCGGAATCGGTGGTCGAGACGACTTAAGTCATGCCGGCCGCGTTTGCCTCTGGCCATGTCCATGCCGTTCGCGGCGCGGTGCTCGATGTGGTGTTCGACAACGGCGTACTGCCGGCGATCGATGAGGCGCTGCGTGTCGGCGACGGTTTGGTGGCTGAGGTACGAAGTCATCTTGACGCCACGTCGGTCCGTGCCATCGCCTTGCAGGCTACCTCCGGTCTGAGCCGGGGTGCGCCGGTCCAAGCTGTCGGCGGTCCACTGACCGCGCCCGTCGGAGACATTGTGCTCGGAAGGCTGCTGGATGTCAGTGGTGCCGTGCATGATCACGGCCCGGCTTTGCCTGCGGATATACTTCGTCTGCCGATCCACCGTGCGCCCCCGCCATTGGCTGCACAGGCTGCCGCCACCACCATGTTCCAGACCGGCATCAAGGTCATCGACCTGCTGGTGCCGCTCGCCTTTGGCGGCAAGGCTGCAATGTTCGGTGGCGCCGGCGTCGGCAAGACCGTACTGCTCATGGAACTGATCCATGCCATGGCCTCGTGCTACCAAGGCATTTCGGTGTTTGCCGGAATTGGCGAACGATCTCGCGAAGGTCACGAGCTGTGGTTCGACATGCAAGGCGCTGGCGTGCTTCGGCGCACTGCCCTGGTGTTTGGCCAGATGAACGAGCCACCTGGCGCCCGCTGGCGGGTCGGCTTCACCGCACTGACCATCGCCGAGCACTTCCGCGATGCGAAACACCAAGACGTTCTGCTGTTGATGGACAACGTATTCCGCTTCGTTCAGGCTGGCGCAGAAGTGTCCGGTCTGCTGGGTCGGCTACCGTCGCGGGTCGGCTACCAGCCGACACTGGCGACTGAAGTAGCTGCCTTGCAGGAGCGCATTGCCTCCGTCGCGGGCGCAGCGATCACCGCTATCGAGGCAGTCTACGTCCCTGCCGACGATTTCACCGATCCGGCGGTGACCGCGATTTCCAGCCATCTCGACAGCAACATTGTGCTATCCCGCGCGATGGCGGCGGAAGGCATGTACCCGGCCATCGACCCACTCGCCTCCAGCTCGGTGTTGCTCGACCCGCAGGTGGTCGGGGCGGATCATTTCACCCTTGCGGGCCGCGTGCGCGAGGCGATCGCGCATTACCGGGAGCTGGCCGACGTCATTGCCTTGCTCGGCGTTGAGGAGCTCGGCGCCGCCGATCGCCTGATGGTGGCACGAGCGCGCAAGCTGCAACGTTTTCTCACTCAGCCGTTCGCCGTCACCGAGGCGTTTACCGGTGTTGAAGGCCGTTCGGTTTCGCTCGCCGACACGCTTTCAGGTTGCCGCGCAATCCTGGATGGCGAAGCGGACGACTGGCCCGAAAGTGCGCTTTACATGCTTGGCGGCTTCGACGAGGCGCGGCAGCGCGCGAAGGCAGCATGATGCGTCTGCTCATCACCGAACCCATGCGTGTTGTGGTGGATGACACCGACGTGGTGTCGGTGAGTGCCGAGGATGCCAGCGGCAGTTTCGGCATTCTGGCCGGCCATGCTGACCTGGTTACCGCGCTGACGCCCTCCGTCGTGACCTGGCGGCGTGTCGATGGCCAGCACTGCTGGTGCGCGGTGCGGCGTGGGGTACTGTCTGTCAACGCCGGCCGTCGGGTAGCAATCGCCACGCGACAAGCTGAATGCGGCGACGATCCAGCACTGCTGGAGCAGGTGGTGCGTGCACGTCTGCAAGCAACGCGCGACTCGGAGCGGCAGTCGCGCGTGGCTACAACGAAACTGCACGCGGCCACCATCCGTGAGATTATCCGCGCCTTGCGGCCGGATGCGCACAATCAGAATGGGGGCGCACCATGAACGCCTCTCGATCATCCGATGACACGCGGTTCCTTGCATCTCTCCGCACTCGTGCCGCCCGGCGCGCAAAGGCGGAGCGTGAAGGCGAGCCATCGTTCGGCCGTTACCTGGCACAGATTGGCGTGCTGGGCTGGACAATCGTTTTGCCTGGGTTGCTTGGTATGTTCCTTGGCCGTTGGCTGGATCGCCAGCTCGGCACTGGCATTTTCTGCACCGCGCCGCTGATGCTGGTGGGGCTTGCGATCGGGTGTTGGGGTGCGTGGCGATGGATGCATCGGCCATGAACCCGGGATCGGCTGGCGTGGTGGTGTCGTGGCTTTCGTTAGGCACCGCCGCGGGGATGGGCCATTTCGTCTTGCTGCGGTGGAACGCTTTCCTCTATCTCGCCCGCTCAGGTGTCCTGCGCGCCGTGGCCGTGCAGCTAGTGCGCATGACGGTCACCGCCGGCGCCCTCACTTTCGCTGCATGGCACGGGACCGCGTCACTGCTGTTTGCCGGCCTCGGCGTTTTGCTGGCGCGCATGCTCATTCTGCGAGTCATGGTAGTGGCGTCATGACCGAATCGCCCCTGTCGATGCCGGTTCTCTTGCATCTCGGCCCGGTCCCGGTGACGGAACCGGTGCTGTTCACCTGGTGCATCATGGCGGTGCTCACGGCCGGCAGCTGGATACTACGGCGGCGCCTCGTGACGGACCGGCCTTCCCCTGCGCAGGCTGTCCTCGAGTTGCTAGTCGATGCTGTGTCTGATCAGATCCGTGACACGGTACATGCCGACCCTCGGCCTTATGTGCCGCTGATCGGAACGCTCTTCCTGTTCATCCTTGCCGCAAACTGGTCGTCGCTGATCCCCGGCATCGAGCCGCCTACCGCGCATTTGGAAACCGACGCCGCTCTGGCTCTCATCGTCTTTGCCTCCATCATCTGGTTCGGGATCCGGACACGCGGCGTCGGCGGCTGGCTTGCCAGCTTTGCCGAGCCGACTTTGCTGCTGATGCCACTTAATCTTATGGAAAGCATCACCCGCACCTTCTCGCTTCTGGTGCGCTTGTTCGGCAATGTGATGGGCGGCGCCTTTGTCATCGGGATCGTGCTGTCATTGACCGGGCTACTGGTGCCGGTGCCGCTGATGGCGTTGGAACTGCTGACCGGCACCATTCAGGCCTATATCTTCAGCGTGCTCGCCATGGTTTTCATCGGCGGTGCCATTGGCGAAGCGCCGCCGTCGAAAGGAACAATGTCATGAACTGGATCGAAGTGGCGAGCGCGCTGGGCGCTGCGCTGGCCGTTGGACTGGGCGCCATTGGTCCTGGCCTGGGGGAAGGCCGCGCAGTAGCGGCTGCGTTGGACGCGATCGCGCGCCAGCCGGAAGCCGCGGGCACACTGTCACGCACGTTGTTCGTCGGCCTGGCGATGATCGAGACCATGGCAATTTACTGCCTGGTCGTTGCCTTGCTTCTGCTGTTCGCCAATCCGTTTGTGAGGTGAACGGACGATGAAGGCCAGGGAGCAGTCCCCGAAATCTTGGTCCAGTTCGCGGCCCAGGCCCGCAGCGGGCGTTTATTAGTCCTGTCCATGCGCATCGACCTTTGGACACTCGCGCTGCAGACGGTGAACCTCCTGGTTCTCGTCTGGCTGTTAGCACATTTTCTGTTCCGACCCGTTGCCGCTGTCATCGCCGCGCGGCGCGCCGCGGTGGACAAGTTGCTCGCGGACGCCGAAGCGCAAGGCCAGAAGGTGTCCGATCAAGCCGTATCCGTCACACACGAACGCGACGACCTTGCCGCGGAGGGCCAGCGCATCCTCGAAGCTGCGCGCACCGCAGCTGCAGCCGAACGCGCCATGTTGTTGCAGCAAGCCACCGAAGCGGCGGCACGCTTGCAGACCGATGCACAACAAGCCATCTCGCGCGATCGACGGATCATGCACGAGGCGCTGGAACGCGAGGCTACCGATCTTGCGGTGACTATCGCGACGCGGCTGCTGCAACGCGTGCCACCACGCGAGCTGAATCGTGCCTTCATTGACACTCTGGCGGAAACGCTCGCCACGCATCCAGCGCGTGCGAGTTTGTTGAGGGCAGACCTTGTATTGAATTCAGCCATTCCGTTGGATCAAGCAGCGCAGTCCGATACCCGCACAATCCTCACCCGGGCGCTTGGAGGTCCACCGCGCATCAACTTCCACACCGACCCATCCCTGCTCGCCGGCATTGAGATCGTCGCGCCATCAACGTTAATCCGCAACTCGTGGCGTGCCGACCTCGAGCGCATCGCACAATCGTTGCATGAAGCCGCTGCCCATGACCACCTCCAGTCTGTGGCTTGAAGACGCGCGACGACGAGTCGCAGCGACGCCGCTCGCACCGGAGATTACCGAGATTGGCCACGTCGCCAGTATCGGGGACGGCATCGCCATGGTCACCGGCCTCTCCAATGCACACTTGGACGAAGTGCTGCAATTCGAAACCGGTCGGCTTGGGTTTGCCCAGACCCTGGACGTCGACGCGATCGGCTGCGTCCTGCTCGATGACATCGGTACGCTGGAAGCAGGCGCCACCGCCCGGCGCACCGGAGAAGTCGTGCGCACTGCCGTTGGCACCAGCTTGCTGGGCCGCGTGGTAGATCCTCTCGGCCGACCACTGGACGGCGGTGGGCCAGTGATTGCGGAGCGACACGACCCGGTCGAACGACCGGCGCCTGAAATCCTGGACCGCGCTCTGGTGAACGAGCCGGTGCAGACCGGCATCCTCACCATCGATTCAATGTTTCCGCTCGGGCGCGGACAACGCGAGCTGATCATCGGCGACCGCGCCATCGGCAAGACCACCATCGCGGTCGATACTGTCATCAACCAGAAATCCAGCGACATGATCTCTGTCTATGTCGCGGTGGGGCAGAAATCGTCGACTGTGGCACGGGTCATCGATGCCGTGCGCCGTCTGGGCGCCCCGGAGCGTTGTATCTTCGTAGTGGCCGGTGCGGCTTCTGCACCGGGATTGCAATGGATCGCCCCGTTCGCCGGCATGACTATGGCTGAATTCTTCCGCGACCGAGGCCAGCATTCGCTGGTGATCCTTGACGACCTGACCAAGCATGCCGCGACGCACCGCGAAATCGCGTTGCTGACTCGCCATCCACCCGGACGCGAGGCGTATCCCGGCGATATCTTTTACCTTCACGCGCGTCTGCTGGAGCGCGCGGCGAAATTGTCGCCGGAAAGGGGTGGCGGGTCGTTGACCGCGCTGCCGATCGCCGAGACCGACGGCGGCAACCTCAGCGCCTATATCCCCACCAACCTGATCTCCATCACGGATGGCCAGCTGGTACTGGACGCGCGGCTGTTTCATGCCGGGCAAAAGCCGGCGATCGACATCGGCACCAGCGTCAGCCGCGTCGGCGGTAAGACACAGGCAGCGGCATTGCGTGGCGCCACCGGTATGTTTCGCCTGGACTATGCGCAGTTCCTGGAGCTGGAATTATTTACTCGGTTTGGCGGTACGCCCGATGCGCGCGTGCAGAAGCAGATTGTCCGCGGCGAGCGCTTACGCGCGCTGCTGATTCAGCCGCAATTCGCACCGTTGCGGTTGGCTGATGAAGTAGCCTTGGCGCTCGCCTTGGGCGAAGGGATGCTGGACGCGATACCAATCGCGTCAGTTGCGGAACTGCGGTCGGCCCTACCGGCGTGGCTGGACTCGCACGCCGCCGCGGTGGTTACGGCCATCGCTCGCGACGGACGCATGCCCGAATCGGCCGCTGCGACGCTACGTACAGCGATCGCCCAATTGCTCGCGCTGCAGGCCCAGCATGACTGAAGACCTTGCCGCGGTCCGTGCGCGCATTCACGGCGTGCAGCAACTTGACGCGGTGATCGGCGCGATGCGTGGCATTGCCGCGGCGTATGCGCAGCAGAGCAGGGAATTGCTGCCCGGCGTCCGTGCCTATTCGAGCGTGGTGGGGCACGGGATGGCTCAGGCGTTACGCCTTCAGGACGGTGGCGTGCGGAGCAATGACGAACGGGGCGGTCTTGCACGCATCGTGTTCTGCGCCGAGCAAGGTTTCGTGGGCGGGTTCACGGAGCATGTGCTCGCCGTGGCAGCGGCGCACCCGCCGGCGGATGTCTTCCTGCTCGGCACTCGTGGCCTGTTGTTTGCGCCCACACACAGGATCGTACCGGTATGGCAGAGCGCCATGGCCACGCAGCCGGCGGGGATTTCCGGCCTGTGCATGCGGGTGGCGGAGGCCTTGTACGAATGGATGTCGACGCGGAAACCGTGCGGTGTCGAAGTGGTCTACCCGACCTGGTCCCGTGGAGCGAGCGTGGCCGTGGCATGCGAGTCCCTGCTACCGCTCGATCCGACTCGTTTTCCTGTCGCACAGGAGACGCCTCCGCTGACAACGCTGCCACCACAGGAATTGTTGGAAGGGCTGGCCGAGGAGTACATCTTTGCCGCTCTATGCGAAGCGGCAATGCACGCTTTCGTCGCCGAAAATGAGGCGCGCGCCGCCGCGATGGTGCGCGCGCGGACCAAGGTGCTGGACATGCGTGCAGAACTTACGCTCACTGAGCATCGAGTGCGGCAGGAAGCAATCACCGCGGAACTGATCGAGCTTGCGTCCGCAACGTGAGCCATTTACCAGGTTGGGTGACCCATCGAGGCGGCAACCGAGCCATTGACCGAGATAAGGGGCGCCGCACGTAGGCCACCACACCCTTCAAAGCATGTGACGCAAGCTCGCTGCTGACCGAACTCGCCGTTTTCCGCATGGTGTAGACAGCGATTGTCGGGAATGCAATTTCGAGAACAATCGCAGTGCCGGTTCAAGCCAGAATCGGCGATTTCGTTCCGCCACCCTCCGCCGACCACGGATTCGGTCGGACGCATTGATCACGATCAATGCATTGTCTGCCAGATGCCGCTAGTTCGACTGGAGTGTCAGGCAGGAGGTGCAAATGCCGCTAGACGTGCAAATCTTCTTCCACGGCATGGACCATTCGCCCGCAGTGGAAGCTGCCGTGCGACGCCGCGCCGAGGAGTTGGAGCGATTTTCTGACCGTTTGATTGCCTGCCGCGTGGTACTGGAGGCAGTCGATCACCGACATCATCAACATGCCCGCTACCGCGTGCGCATCGAGCTGGCGCTTGCCGGCGGCCTTGTGGTTGCCGACAGCGGACCCGGTCAGCACCATGCGCATGAAGGCGTTTATGGCGCCATTCGCGACGCCTTCGAGGCTACCCGCCGGCAGCTGCAGGACCACGTCTGCCGTCTTCCGCAACACGAACCACATTGATCGGCAGCATCGATGTTGGAGGCGGACCTCGGTCCCAGTACCTACGGATACCGCACAAAGCGGAGCAGACTTGACGCGCTCAAGGAACTCCACGCGGCGATATGTCGAAACCACATCGATATAGCAGACGCGGATTTGTCCAAATACTCCGATTCGGTTCCGCCAGGCTGAATGAGGATAGCGGGAAGCGCATAGGGCTTCGCACTCGAATGTGTGGACCTACGACGGACGCGGCGCGAGATGGGATTGAAGAACCTCGTCGCCATGGTCCGGTACTGCCGTCGAGTTGTTGAGGCCGAGACGGTGCTTGCCGAATAACGTCATTCAGGTCGACGAATTTGCCAAGATATTCGGTGGGTTCCCGATAGGCTCCAACGATCTGAGGCAGCTCAATCTCGGCGTCGGCCACAACTCCGACAGTGTCGTGGCGGATTAGACCTCAGCTGACAGGCGCAACATCGCCCAACGGCTCAATCATCCCCGAACCACCAGTACTGGGCACACCGCGGTATCGATCACACGCTTCGCGACACTGCCAAGAACGGCACCAACCAACCGATTGCGGCCAGTATGGCCTAAGGCTATCAGATCAATGGCATGGCGTTCAGCGAATGACAGTATCGTCTCGGCCGGCTCGCCAACCTCTACTTGGCATGCCACCGGCGATCCAGTGGCCGCGGTTAAACGCTCGCCCAGCTGGCACAGTTCGGCCCGGACTGCCTCGTCGACGACCAGCGTGGCCGGTTCATTCGGGTACCGATTGTGCGCGATGCGTGCAAGTCTTGCCTGCGGCGAATCGATATGCTCAACGACTGTCAGCAGGACGAGCTCTGCACTGCGGCACCTGGCAATATCCGCGGCAATCTCCGCAACCCGTACGGAAGGCTGCGAAAAGTCGACTGCTACAAGGAAGCGTTCGAGTTTCTGCATGTTTTCTCTCCGCCAGCACGACCGCTATGCCCATGCAACCGACCAATAGCTCATGCAATGATCTGGATCAATTCTGGGGTGAAGCGCGGGAATCTCGATTGCCGATAATGCCACCGCGTTGGAGTTGAAGGTCCTGCCAGACTTCGGGATGGTTTTGCACAAACGCCCCGTCGGTGGTCCGCGTCGTGAGGATGGAGCCAGTGCAATTCTATACTACCAACAATGGACCATCTGCTGGTTATGCTGCTGACACCGTTCGAGATCGCGATGTCCAAAATCTGGGCTGTGTGGTGTGTTCCAGTGTTCGACACCGCATGCCACGTGCCATGAAGGTACGGGCCAACCTGACCGCCGCTGGCCCATTTGACCACACTGGCACGACCGCGGGTCCCTTTGTTCGTAGCGGCTAATTTCTTCCCGAAACATGTGCGAGCATGCTGCGAACGAGCTCGAAGCACCGATCGAGGCGCCGCTCCACCTTGGCGGATGAGCGTTTGTTCCACGCGATAATTCTGTCGTCGAGCTGCTTCTCCCACAGCGCATGCTCGCCGAACACTGGCAGCGGCTTGTTCGACATATCCCTGGGCGGTGCCATCGCGGCGGCCCGTCCACCCACCGTACCATCTTCATCACGGTGTCGTGCTCGTAATGCACCTAGCCATGTATTGAAGCGATCGCGGGCGAAGGGATTCGAGACATCCAGCCGCACCGTGACGACGTTGGCGCGATCCGCGACCACCGCTACGAACTGTTCTAGCGTGAGTTTGGTGCCGATTAACGCCGCGGCGTCATCGATCTTCCGCGGCCCGACATCGCGGTGCGCAACCACCTTAAGCGCCCAGTAATTCCGCTCCACCGGTGGTTCGATATTGAGCACCGCGTCAGCTCGGACCAAGTTGTAATCCTTGCCGTCCGTGACGCCAAGACTTCGGCGCTTGGAATCTTCCTCGATTAGGTAATCCTCCCAGACACTATAGTAGAGTTCGCGTTGCCCGTCCGTGGCTGCGACCTCTGCCTTGAGCAGTCGAACGATCTCTTCCGGACGGATCGGCAGAATATAAGTCAGCATAGTCCTGGTATTCCCTGGTGTAGGTCGGCTTGTGGCATCGCTGCCACCGGAGTCCGCAGCAATGCACGGCGCCCCAGTGGTCCGTTGCACCAACGCTCACCCCGCTGCTTTATTTGGATCGAATGCAGCACTTGGTCATTGATCAGGATCAAGCTGGGACACCCTTGCTATCCCTTCGAGATTCCGGCCGTTCGCGTGCAGGACGATACTGCGCTGCGTCAGATTCGATCATGGTCGCGTACCATGGCTCGTGATTACCGGCGTTCCGTGCATGTATCACGGTCTCAATCAATAGGCTGATAGTGGTCCGGTCGATGGGCAGTTTCGTGTACTCCCGCACT
>Ga0123356_10007914_pt1 | contig 10582 bp, 5 predicted proteins | sample TergutEmb28metaG_2_FD_92546 | JGI IMG/M metagenome (GOLD analysis project Ga0123356, IMG submission 92546) | Embiratermes neotenicus P3 segment gut microbial communities from Petit-Saut dam, French Guiana - Emb289 P3 | ecosystem: Host-associated > Arthropoda: Insects > Digestive system > Gut ... | reverse complement strand
GGCAGCTTAGAAACCGCCCAGCCGCCGCCAAGAGCTTTGACGAGGAGCACACTGGCGTCCATGCGCCGCCGGAGAATGTCGATGGCATTGCGTTCATTCGCGAGCTCGATCGTTTCCGCTGTGACAACTTGCAGGTAGGTATCGACCCCGCCCTTATAACGATTGGTGAAAAGATGCAGGGAATCCCTTGATGACGCCACAGCCTGATCCTGCTGTTGTGCTTCGTTCTGGAGAATACGCAAGGCGGCGAGGTTGTCCTCGACCTCCTCGAATGCTGTCAGCGAAGTCTGCCGATAGGTCGCAACCGTAGAATCGTAGTTGGCGCGCGCCGATTCAGAGGTAGCGCGACGCCGGCCTGCGTCGAACAGAGTTTCTGCGAGGCTTGGACCGAGAGCCCAGAATCCCGCCGGCCAGGTAAACCAGTTTGACCCCTGGATGCCGGCGAAGCCTGCCGTTCCGTCGAGCTTGACCGTGGGAAAGTAAGCTGCTCTGGCGATGCCGATTTGCTGATTGGCTTCCGCCATACGCCTTTCCGCCGCGGCGATATCCGGCCGACGTTGCAAAAGCTCTGACGGAAGACCAGTTGGGATGCTCGGAGGCTGACCGTCGAGTGGCGCTGAGGCCAGGCTAAACTCCGCGGGGGGCTTACCGGTGAGAACGGCGATAGCGTGTTCAAATTGTGCTCGTTGGACGGTGACATCAGTATCCTGAACCCGTGTTGTGTCCAGCTGGGTTTGCGCTTGAGCAACGTCGGCTCTCGGCGCAACGCCTCCCTGGAACCGATGCGTGGTGAGCTGCACATTGTCGGTATAAGCTTTCACGGTATCGTCGAGCAGCTGCTTCTCAGCGTCAGCACTACGCAACTCGAAATAGTCGATGGCAAGTTCCGCTTCCAGGCTGAGCTTGGCGGTTGCGTAATCGGCGGCAGTGGCTTGGGTCTCCTCGCGGGCAGCGGCAACAGTTCGCCGCACGCGGCCCCACAGGTCCACCTCGTAGGAAAGATCCACGGGCAGGACAAAATTGCCTGTGCTCGCCTCTCGGGTTTGCGACGGAAAGTTTGGCGAATAGTCGCTATTTTTGCTCGAGGCAGCACTCGGCGAAGTGGAAATGGTTGGAAATTGCGAAGCCCGAGTGAAACCAATGTCTGCGCGAGCTTCGCGGAAGCGTGCTTCCGCCACTTTCAAAGTCTGGTTCGAAATGGCGATTTGTTCTTCCAGCCCGTTCAGTTCCGGGTCGCCGAAGACTTCCCACCAGTTTCCCCGGCTGGCCTGGTCGGCTGGATTCGCGGGCTGCCACTGGTCTGCTCCCGGGTAGGAGGCCGGGGGTGGTTCTTTGTACGCCATCGGCGTCGGGGCGCTCGCCTTGATATATTTAGGTCCGACCGTGCAGCCCGTGAGATCGATGATAACTGTCAGGAGCAGCACCGCGATGATTCCGTTGAGGATGTGCCGAAGGGTTGTCAGAAGATAAATCATTTTCCTGAACCGCCTCCCGAGTTTTTGTCCAGGTGCACCGGCGTGCCGTCGACGAGCGAATCCGATGGATCCACAATCACGGGATCGGTTGGCTGGAGGCCGGACGCGATTTCCACGCTGTTGCCATAGTCGTGATTGATTTTTACCGAAAGAAGCCGGGTCTTGCCGTCGCGAACGAGCGCAACCTGCAAGCCCTCCTTGCGGAAGATCAGCGCGTTCGCTGGAATCGTCACCGAGTGGGTTCGATCCGGCAGCTTAAGGTGCACAAAGACATAGGCGCCCGGCAAGAGCCGGCCGGCAGGATTATCGATATCGACTTCGACTAGCAGTGTCCGCGAAGCCAGGTCGATCGAACTGGTATTGCGAACGATGGTGCCTCGGAAGATTTCGCCGGGGAACTCATCGAGGGTTAGCGGCGCGGAATCACCCGACCGCACGCTGGGCGAGTACACCTCAGGAACCGCCACGTAGACGCGTAGAGTGCGGGTGGCCGCCATGTGAAACAGTTCCTTAGGCTGGGCGCTCGCCCCCGCATCGATCAGGGCTCCGATATCGGTGCTGCGGCCCGTGATGATTCCGTCAAAAGGGGCGTAGATCTTTTCGAAGGACTGCAACTGTTCGAGGCGCCGCACGTTGGCGGCCCTGGATTCGACGGTCGCTTGCGTAGCCTTCAGGTTGATGACGGCCTGGTCGGTTTCCTGCTGCGAAACCGAGCCGTCGCTCACCAGGCCTTGCCAGCGGTCAGAGGTGATTTTGGCGAGGGCGACGTTAGCCCGGGCGGTGTCCAGGTCCGCGCGAGCTTGCTCGAGTTGCTGGTCGACTTCCGGCGTCTCGATCACTGCCAGCAGTTGGTTCTTTTTCACACCCGCCCCAATATCCGAATACCATTGCTTCAGATAGCCATTGGTTCGCGCGTAAATCGGAGCGTCGATGAAGGCCTGTGCGACGCCGGGGAGCACAATTTCATTGGTCGGCGCGCCTTCCCTCGGGAAAACCACAGCGACGGTGGGAATGGCTGCCGCCTCGGTCCGTTGCTTGAGGCGTGATTCGGCGGCCGCCCGCGAATGAATTCCAGAGTAAATGACGGCCGCCACCAGGGCGAGCGCAATGAGGGCCAGCAACCATACAACTCGCGGCCGCCCCGGCCCGGTCACGAACCTGTGCATTGGCAAGTCCGGAGTTTGCGGTTCGATCGTTTCCGGGCGGGGAGTGATGGTCACATTTTCTTCCTTGGGCGTCATTGTTTTTCCTTTCGCTTTAAGCGGAAACAGGTTCATCTCCGTTGCGCTGCAATTCCTGTCCAGGGGAAGAATCGTGACGGTGCAGGAAACTGAAAACCGCGGGAACGAAGAACAACGTCGCCACAGTCGCGCATAGCAGGCCCCCGATTACGGCACGGCCCAGGGGCGCATTTTGCTCGCCTCCGTCGCCGAGGCCGAGCGACATGGGAATCATGCCAATGATCATGGCCAGAGCGGTCATCAGCACCGGCCGAAGACGCGTGAAGCCGGCCTCGATGGCCGCTTGCACGGCGTCTCCATGGTGCTTGAGCCGTTCGCTTGCGAACGACACCATGAGGATGCTGTTCGCCGTACCGACGCCCATGCACATGATCGCGCCCATCAATGCCGGTACGCTGAGCGTTGTGTGGGTCACAAACAAGAAAGCGACGATACCGGCGAGGGCACCGGGGAGTGCCGTGATGATGATGAAGGGATCGAGCCAGGACTGAAAGTTAACGACGATCAGGAAATAGACCAGAACGACGGAGAACACGAGGCCGCCCAGCAGACCTACATAAGAACTATGCATGGCTTGCAGCTGGCCCTTCACGCTCACGAAGCTGCCCCGTGGCAAGAACTTTCGATTGGCGTCCACAATCCGTGTGACCTCGCCCCCGACTGCTCCCAGATCGCGTCCCTGGACAGCCGCGTAAATGTCCACAACACGACGGATGTTGAAATGTGAAATCACTTCCATTTCGTTGGCTCGTTGGACGGAAGCGACGTCGGCGAGGATTTCCGGGTGCGTGGACGATGGGGCATTGAGAGGAGTGTTCTCGAGGTCCTGCAAAGACTGAACCGCATATTGCGGCGTTTGGGTAACCAGGTTGTAGCTGACTCCGTTCTCCCAATTGAGGAAAAACATCGGCGAGATCTGGAAGCTGCCGCTGAGAGAATTCAGAAGGCTATTGGCGACATCTTTTTCCGCATAACCGGCCTGGGCTGCCTTGGTACGATCCACGGTGACGTCGAATGCCGGATAATCGAAGGCCTGCTGGATGTGCGCGTCGGCCACGCCCGGAACCCTGGCTATTTCCCCCAGCATGCGTGCTGCAACTTCGCGATTGGTGTCTATATCGGATCCTTCGATCTGCACGTCGATGGGTGCCGGCAAGCCAAAATTCAAGACCTGCGTAACGATATCTGCAGGCAGAAAATAGAACGTCGTGCCGGGAAACTCGCGCGGCAGCTTTTCGCGCAGGCGCTGAACGTAATCGCGGGTGGGATGGTGTTTCTCTTTCAGGGATACGAGAATATCGGCGTCGCCCGCCCCGATCAGACCCGACGTAGCGTGCATGTAATTGATCGTGCTGTAGGGCAAGCCAATATTGTCCAGAATGTTATCCATTTCCCCGGTGGGAACGTCACGCCGGATTGAGCCCTCGACGAGGTCGCATATCCTGGCCGTCTCCTCGATTCGTGTGCCGCTCTTGGCGCGCAGGTGGAGGATAAATTGACCGTTGTCGGTGCTGGGGAAGAAATCCTGGCCAAGGAATGGCAGTAAGAGGAACACCGCGAGACATGCGAGAAGAAACCCTGGGATGAAGACTGCCCGCCGGTCGACAAGCGCAGTCAGCAGGGCACGGTAGCCGCTCCGCAACTGCTCAAATCTTCGCTCGAACGCCCGCTGAAACCGGACCAAAGGATTCCATGACTTTTCGGTGTGCTCTTGTTTTCCTTTCAGCAGATACATTGCCAGGGTAGGAACCAGGGTTCGGGAGAGAACGTAAGAGGCAAGCATGGCGAACACAACGGCCTCGGCGAAGGGCACAAACAAATAGCGCGGCACACCGGCCAACATGAACATCGGTAAGAACACGATGCAGATGCATAACGTCGATACGAGTGCAGGGAGGGCAATCTGCGCTGCTCCTTGCAGAATGGCGTCGCGTTGCGTATGGCCTTCTTCGAAATACCGCTCGATGTTTTCAATCGTCACGGTAGCGTCGTCCACGAGGATGCCGACGGCCAATGCCAATCCGCCAAGCGTCATGACGTTGATGGTTTCGCCAAGAAAGCTGAGGATCATGACCGAGGTCAGGATGGATAGAGGAATGGACACAGCGATGATCAACGTGCTTCGCCAGCTTCCGAGGAACAGCAGAATCATCAAACCCGTCAGACATGCGGCGATCACCGCCTCGCGAATAACCCCGTCCACAGCGCCGCGAACGAAGATGGATTGATCGGCAATCGGCTCCATTTTCAACTCCGGCGGCAGGGTCTGCGCCACGCGAGGAAGCAGGTCGCGAATGCCTTTCACAACGTCGATGGTGGAGGCGTTGCCGGCCTTGAGGATGCTGACCAGGGCGCCGCGGTGGCCATCCTGGCGCACGATGTTGGTCTGCGGGGCAAAGCCGTCGCGGATGTTGGCCACGTCGCGAAGGTAGATGGTGGAATTGCCAACCACCTTGACCGGCAAGTCGTTCAATTCTTGAACCGTCTTCGGACTGAAGTTTGCGCGCACGTCGTACTCGAAGGCCCCGATTTTTGCGGTTCCCGATGGAGCGATCAGATTTTCTTGCTGCACCGCGTTGAGAACATCCTGCGGCGAGAATCCCTTGGCCTGGATCAAGCCTTCATTCAAGTCAATCATGACCTGACGCTGTTTGCCCCCGTAGGAATAGGGAATGACCGAGCCGGGAACGGTGACCAGTTGCGGCCTGAGAAAATTCTGGGAAAGGTCATTCAACTGCTGCTCCGAAAGGCCCTGTCCCGATATGCCCAATTGGAGAATCGGCACGCTCGAGGCGCTGTAATTGATGATCAGCGGCGGTAGCGTCCCTGGCGGCAGGAATCGGAGGATGGTTTGAGATCCGGCGGTTACCTGGGCGTTGGCCGTGTCCAGGCTGGCCCCGGGCTGCAGGTAAATCTTAACGATCGCCTGGCCATTTACGGTTGTCGACTCGATGTGTTCAACGTTGTCGACCACTGCTGTCAGTATCCGCTCGAACACGCTCGTCAGCCGTCCTTCCAGTTCTTCGGGGTTCATGCCGGTGTACTGCCAGGCGACCGCCACCACAGGGATATTGATATTCGGGAAAATGTCAGTGGGCGTGCGCAATATCATCACCACGCTCAGAATCAGAATGAGCAGAGCAAGAACGATGAACGTATACGGCCGGTCCAGCGCCACTCGAACAATCCACATAACTGCGACTCCTCTACGATGATTACCGAGCGCACGAGCTGATTCACAGTTCGTGCGGAATGGCCGGAATGAGGCGCTGGAGACAGGGTCGCAGCCTGCACGTTGCCATGGCTGGAGCCGGGTGCATTTCGCGGCTCGACTGCGCCAGCCAAACGTTCAGAGACCCCGTCGGTTCATTTCTCTCTCTGCAATCGAGTTATTGAACTTGCGCTTCAATCGCGTCACTGGCGCACCTGAATCGTGACGCTGCTCGGCTGTAGGAGTGTGGCCCGAGGGTCGTCTGCTCGATTCAGGTGCGTCAGTCACGCGACTGCGTCCGCTGGTTTCGAAAAGGCAATTCGCATACCAAGCCGACCCGGTCTTAACTAACGCAGAATCAGGGGAATTTCCGAGCCTCACTCGACAGGTGGCGTCGAAGAGGTCGAAAGCGTCGAGAAAGCCGATTCCATGACAGCGAACCCCGCCGCTGAGAAAGACGACAGCACGCCACTCATTGCTTGAGAAAGGAAAGAATCTCACGATGACATTTTGTGGCAACTCTATTGCGTCCGGTCGACGAGAGCGAGGCGCAGTAGCGGAGAACCAATGGATTGGGAGAAAGAGGACGCAGACTGGGGACCACAGATACTGCTTCGGGTAGATGCCGAATTTCTTGAGTCGAGAGAAAAAAGTCGTGCGGTTCATTCCGAGGCGGGCGGCAGCACCGTCGCGACCACCCACGCGTCCTTTGCATGCGGTGAGCGCCCGTATGATCTCATCGCGCTGCCTTCGTTCATATTGGTCACGAAGACTGGCCATGTCGCGTGCGCAATCTGTTCTTTCTGCAGCGACTTGCCCGCGTTTACGATCCTCGGCGCGGGATTCCAGCGCATTCGTTTTCCGGAGTTCTCCGAGAGGCGCCTCCAGCGACTTGCCGCGGGTGAGGATCACGGCCCGCTCGATGAAATTCTCCAGCTCACGAATATTGCCCGGCCAGTTCCAATCCGTAAGTTCCTTCACGACCGCCGGAGAAATCGACTGGATTTCCTTCTGCATCTGCGCTGCAAACTTCTGGACGAAGTGACCCACCAGTTGTGGAATATCTTCCTTACGCTCGCGCAGAGGCGGTATCCTCACCGGGAATACGTACAGGCGGTAGTACAAATCACTGCGAAATTCGCGGTAAGCAAACATCGTTTCGAGGTCGCGATTGGTTGCCGCTATGAGGCGAAAATTTACTCTGCGCGTGCGATTGCAGCCCAGCCGTTCAAACTCACGCTCTTGTAATGCACGCAACAGCTTCGCTTGAGTTTCAATCGGGATGTCCCCCACTTCGTCCAGGAACAACGTTCCTCGATCTGCCAGTTCCATGCGCCCGATTTTTGTGGTGATCGCGCCGGTGAAAGATCCTTTTTCATGGCCGAACAGTTCGCTCTCCAGCAGACCGGTAGGAATTGCAGCACAATTCAGCTTCACAAACGTCTGATCTCTACGTCGGCTGCGGTCATAAAGGGCGCGGGCGATTAACTCCTTTCCCGTGCCTGTTTCTCCAAGCAGAAGGACTGTGGAATCGCTGGGAGCAACCGTTTCCACGAGTTCCAGGACATGTTTTAACGCCGAGCTATGCCCAACGATGTTCTCAAGATGCATCTCGTTGCGAATCTCTTGTTCGAAGTACAGCTTGTCATGGACGAATCTCCCTCTTTGGTTCAATCTTCGGAATATTGGGTGATTCGACCGGAAGATTTTCGAGAGAAGATCGATTCATGCAACTAAGGTTTTCGGGCAACATCCAAAGCAATTTTGGCGAACAGGACTCAGAACATGCCAGCTGCCGTGGAGGACAGACTTGCTCCCGACAAAATTCGCGTTCGGAAAAAGGGGGAGTACGTAGCGCTGGTGCCAGGAATGCCTACGCTCTCGAGCGCACGATCGCCTTGGGAAGGCGCTCTGCTGGAGCGTCACGCTCACGGTCCCCACACTTCCGACAGACATCAACATCTGAGTCATTTTGTCTGCCTTCAGCTCAGTGAACCCGCTCCCATTGTCTGGCGATCCCAGGGCAGGCAGGGAACCAATATCTTGGGGCCGGGCTTAATCGTTGTGACGTCACGCGGTACCGAGCACTCGGTCTCGTTTCCTAAACCTATGAAACGGATCGTTTTGAATCTCGAACCGACGGTGTTGCAGCAGGCGGTTCCTGAAGATGACAAGGGACGAGATGTGGAACTCATCGAGCGATGGGCAGTGCCGGATCCGCAGATTGAGTACATCATTCGCGCACTGGAAGCAGATCTCAAAGCCGGTCTTCCCGGAGGTAAGCTCTTCGGAGAGTCTCTGCTCTGTGCGCTTGCTGTGCGTCTTTTACGCAGTTATAGTGTGAGCCCTCCCAGAGGTCCAAAACGGAAGAACGGCCTTCCGCGAGCTCGCCTGAATAGAGTGATGGAATACATTGAGGCAAATCTCGATGGGAAAATAACACTGACCGCTCTCGCCGAGACGGCGGGGATGAGTGCGCACTACTTTACCGAACTATTCAAGCAATCCGTTAACGTTCCACCTCAGCAATATGTGCTCCGAAGAAGGATTGAGCGTGCTCGAAACCTTCTTAACAATCCTAGAGTCACTGTTCTTGAGGCCGCCGTACGCTGCGGCTTTTCCGATCAGAGTCACTTCACGAAAATCTTTCGCCGCATCGTGGGTGTGACCCCGACCGGCTATCGTGCAGCGCTGTGATTTCCGAACTCGCGAGGGGGCGCGACCTTTGTTCCGTGTTGGCGAGGCCGCGGTGTCGCCCAATAAATAATCTCGTATCGGGGATCTTCTTGAGCTGGGTGCGGAATCATGACTTCCCGGCACTCGCTGCGTCTTGCGCTCGTTCCTGCATCACGAGTCATTCGGAAGTTGAGTCACGCACAACCAGATGGGCCCGAAGTCGGATTCGAGGGAGTATGAGGTCCCGGCCCGTGGTGCCCGACCGGTTCTCCCAGAACCCCCAGATCAGGCTGCTCCGCTTTTGGTGTCTCCCACTTGCCCGAATCCCCGGAACGGAAAATGGCGTCGATCACCGCCATATTCTTGAGCGTATCCTCAAGCGAAACGGGCACATCAGCATCTCCGCGAACTGCTCTGGAGAAGACGTCGCCTTGAATCGTGTACTGGTCGCAGACAGGGAAGTCCAGGGCGGCAATGCCGCTACCGAACACGTCGCGCCCGTCGTCAATAAGGATGCGGCACAACCGGTCATTGGGAGCGTTAAACGGAATCTCGATTTCGATACGGCCCCGTGTTCCGAGGAAGTGGCTGCGCTGGTAGGGCACGAGCTGCGTGCTGCAAGTAAAAGTCGATTGACCCGAAGGAAAATCAAGGATAGCTGAGGTCAAACGGTCAACCTTCATCTGCGGGTCTCTCTCCACCAATCCCAACACGCGTGAAGGCTCTTCGCCGAACATGAACCGCGACGTGGTGATAGGGTAACATCCGATGTCCATGAGCGCGCCCCCACCGTAGGCTGGGATGTTGCGGATGTTCGATGGGTCGTTGTTGGAATAGCTGAAAAAACCCAAGGCAGAACGCAGTTGGCCAATCCGGCCCGAGGCGACTAACTCGCGTGCGCGCAGCCACTGCGGGTGGGTGCGCACCATGAAGGCCTCTCCGATCTTCACTCCCATGCGGTCCCGCACTGCCAGAAGCTTTCTGGCTTCGGCAACCGTCAGACTCAGCGGCTTCTCGCACAAGACATGCTTGCCGGCTTCTGCTGCTTTGAGTGACCACGGGATGTGAAGGTGGTTCGGCAGGGGGTTGTAAATTGCTTCAATCTGCGGGTCGGCCAGGAGTTCCTCGTAGGATCCATAGGATCTGGCAATGCCAAGTGCTCGGGCCGCGTTTTCGGCTTTGCCCCGGTCGCGCGAGGCAATTGCGGTCACCTCACTCCACACGCCCTTCTGCATGCCCGGTATGACTTTCGTCATGGCGATTTTCGCTGTGCTCAGAATTCCCCATCGGACTTTGGACATAGGCAGACATCATAGCCGCAAAGTCCTTGGGGAAAAAGTGCGCGGGCCAGAATATTTAGCGGGCCCGAGGGCACAGCTTGCAAATGATGATTCTTCATCGTTTCGCACGACCCTTAAACTTGGGTGACTGGAAATCGGTGCTGAGAGTCGGTGCCATGTGGTCGGTGGTCCTGATCGACGAAAGCAGGCCAACATGGTCCATGGGCCAGTACGCGAATGCTGCTCGGCCTTCAATGAACCGTCCAGCAACTGTGCCAAACACTCTCGAATCACTTGAGCGGCCACGGCAATCGCCTAACACAAAATAGCTGCCTCCCGGCACTTGAACAGGGCCAAAGTCGCTCAGATCCTCACATTGTGACAGGACATAAGGCTCAGAAAGCCAATTCCCATTCACATAGACCAAACCTTGATGAATCTGAACGGTCTCTCCCGGCAAGCCGACAATGCGCTTAATGAAAGACTCAGCGGGGTCAAGCGGATAGCGGAAGACCACAACATCGCCGCGATGAACCGGCTCGAAATAGTAGACAAGCCGGTTTATGACAATCGCGTCATGATCGGAAAGCAGCGGAGCCATACTGTTGCCCACAATTTTCACAGGCTGATAAAGCTGATAAATAAGAAAGAAGCCGACCACGGCGATGCCGCCAATGAGTAGGTTTCCAATCGAAAGGC
>Ga0123356_10007913_pt1 | contig 10582 bp, 6 predicted proteins | sample TergutEmb28metaG_2_FD_92546 | JGI IMG/M metagenome (GOLD analysis project Ga0123356, IMG submission 92546) | Embiratermes neotenicus P3 segment gut microbial communities from Petit-Saut dam, French Guiana - Emb289 P3 | ecosystem: Host-associated > Arthropoda: Insects > Digestive system > Gut ... | reverse complement strand
ATTGAAGGGAGTGCGTTTGAGGGCTGCACCGGTTTGACGGGAGTATTTATTGGCAGCGGTGTAACTTCTATTGGCGGAAGAGCGTTTTATGGTTGCACAGGCTTAACATCCGTAATGATTCCCGACAACGTAATTTCTATTGAAGGGAGAGCGTTTGAGGGTTGTACCGGCCTGACGGGAGTAAATATTGGCATCGGCGTAACTTCTATTGGTGGAGGAGCGTTTCAGGGTTGCACGAATCTGGAATCCATAAATGTACTGCCTGCTAACGCAAATCTCAGCTCTGAAAACGGCGTACTGTTAAATAAAGATAAAACTACCTTGATACACTACCCTGCAGGGAGACAAGGCGCGTACACTGTGCCCAATACCGTGGAAAATATTGGGGATAACGCATTTAACGGTAGCACAGGTCTAACGTCTATAATAATTTCCAACAGCGTAATTAATATTGGCAGTAGTGCGTTTGAGGGCTGCACCGGCCTGACGGCCATAAATGTAGAACTTGATAACGCCAACTACAGCTCTGAAGATGGCGTACTGTTCAATAAAGGTAAGACTATTTTAGTTATGTACCCGTCAGGCAGACAGGGTGCATACGATATTACCCTCGGCGTGATTTCTATTGGTGGTGGTGCGTTTCGAGGTTGTACGGGTTTAACATCGGTTACGATTCCTATCAGCGTGTCTTTGATTGGTGAGGGTGCGTTTGAGGGCTGTACCGGTCTAACGGAAATAACGATTCCTGTGAGTGTGAATTCTATTGAGAGGAATGTGTTTGAGGGTTGCACGAATCTAACGGAAATAACTGTAGAGCCCTTTAATAATAACTACAGCTCTGAAGACGGTGTATTGTTTAATAGAGACAAAACGACTCTCGTTATATATCCGACAGGCAAACAGGGCGCATACTCTATTCCCGGCAGCGTGACCAGGATTGAAGACCGTGCGTTTACCGGTTGCATAGGCCTGACGTCAGTAATGATTCCTGCCGGCGTGACTTATATTGGAAGAACTCAGGTTGGACCATCTTCGTTTGTAACGAGTGCATTTCAAAACTGCACAAACCTGACGTCAATAGATGTAGCACCTGACAACAATAACTACAGTTCTGAGGACGGCGTTCTGTTCAATAAAGATAAAACGGCTTTGGTTATATATCCGGCAGGCAGACAAGGCGCATACTCTGTTCCTAATCATGTGACTCGTATTGAGAACTATGCGTTTTTTGGCTGTGCGGGCTTAACGTCGCTCACGATTCCCGCCGCCGTGACTTCTATCGGTTCATTCGCTACATTTTGGGGATGCACAGTTCTAAAGTCAATAATCAATTTGAATCCTTCCCCGCAGTCTTCAACTTCTACGGATATATTTCGTAACATAGATATAACAAACATTTGTCTATATGTGCCGGAAAGCAGTTTGGACGCTTACAGTTCCGCCTATTTGTGGAAAGAGTTTGGGTGTATCGGAGTTATTCGAACCGTAGCATTCAATTCACAGGGCGGCAACGCCGTAAGTTCACAGCCGGTAGGGCATGGAACCAAAGCGGCAAAACCCGACGATCCAATCCGTAGCGGCTATGTTTTTGACGGCTGGTATTTGGACGAAGAGTATACCGGCGTATGGAATTTTACTGCCAATGCGGTAACGTTTGATATAACGCTTTACGCCAAATGGCTACGGGTTTACAATGTAACGTTTTATTCGTTAGGCGGCAATAGTGTAAGTTCGCAGGATGTGGCGTATGGCAAGAAAGCGGTAAAACCTGCCGACCCAATCCGCGCAGGTTTCATTTTCGATGGTTGGTATCAGAGTGAACAATATGCCGCTGTTAGTGAGTGGCATTTTGATACAGATGTTGTGACAGCAGATGTGTCGCTCTATGCGAAATGGGCTTTACCCGTTACAGTAACATTCAATTTGCAAGACGGCTCTGCCGTAAGTTCTCAAACTATAGGACAGGGGAGCAAAGTCACAAAACCTGAAAATCCGCAACGCCCTCGATTCATTTTTAGTGGTTGGTACCGTGACGCCGCATACACCAACGCATGGGATTTTGATACAGATGTTGTAACGGCGGATATTACGCTTCACGCCAAATGGACGGAAATCGTATCGGTATTATCTCCTAACCGCGTAATCCCGCCGTCTACACCCGGCGCAAACGCCGATGGTGAAACGCCTGTCAATCATTTGGAAGGTGAATTTACAGCAGGCCCGAATCCAGTAGCGAGATCTGCGGGGATTGTCAATTTCTTTTATCAGGGGAAGAAAATACAGAGCGCATCATTTACAGTCTTTGATGCTTTTGGTAATGCTGTTAATAAGGTTAGCATAAAAGATAATGCAATAAGCGCACAAGAGCGCCGTCCGGTCGGTTCGTGGGATTTGACCGACAGTAAAGGCCGTCAGGTATCTGAGGGTACGTATCTTGTTAAGGGAACTATTATTGTAGACGGCAAGCGTGAGCGTGTGTCTTTATTGATAGGTGTAAAATAATAATTTAGTAAGGGCGGCCCTTGCGGCCGTCCGTTTCCCCAATAATCTTAAAATTCCTCCGCCTCAACAAACAAATCCAACAACCCGGCAACTAATACAAAAATCATAAGAGTTATGATAAATGATATTTTCATTATGTGTTATGCCTTCAGTTTATTTTATTCAAGGTTTTAAATAGGCGTCTCGTAATTCGTTTTTCAGTGAATATTTACCATCTAGAATAATGTCTGAAATTTTTAACGTACCATTTTCTTCTACAAAATTATACCAAAGTTCGCTTTCTAAGCCAATATCTGATATTTTAACTATAATTTGAATAGGTTCGATTGACTGTATTTTAAATGTAGCAGAAAATTTAGGTGAATTATCTTGACAATTGCATATAATATCCGAATCTAATTGGCAAAGTTCGCCTGTTTCTTTACGGCATTTAACTTCCAAATATAGTAACTCAGCCATTTCGGAACTAAAATATTTTGATGTCTCTTTTTTATTTCCGATATTTAATTGTTTATTTGAAAATATGGTAGATTTGTATAAGGTATCAAGCAGGTTTTTAGCTTTGTCAACATTGGTATTTTGAGCGTTAACTAAACCAATCAGCATAAAAATTAAAACAATTAAATAACGAAAAAATTCAAACTTGGCATTATTTTGCTTATAAGCTCGACTGGGCCAAAAATCATCAGCAGGTTGTTTAAAATCAGATCCCCACTTTTCCCCATCCCACATTTGAATATGCCCTGCTTTTTCAGGTGAAGAATGCGGTTGAAAAATCATAATATCTCCTTTTTGCAGTTCCTCTGGATTATTAGGGATATTGGGTGTAAAATTTAATTTTTTATAGCCAACTTTTTGTACCAAATCTGCTCCGTATAATTTAGCCGGAATTGGGAATCCTAATGTATTAGGACCGTTCACTTCTCTACCCATACCTGTTTCTATTGCCCATCTGACATACCTAGCACATTGACCTATGCTTTCGGGCTGATAATTTTTCTTTAAACGCTCCACCGCTTTTATGGGATCATATTTTACAGTTGATGTTTTTTCCACCGTAGCCGACAAATCCTCATCCTTCGCGTCCGGCGCCAGCGGCGCTTCTTTGCTACCGCCACTTGTAGATGCACCGCCTTCTCTCCACTTAAGAAACCTGTAAATATTGTCGATGAGCTTATGCTTCTTGAAAAAATCCTCCGCTATACTCTCTAAACTCGGCTCACGAGCGGCAAAAAACGGTGGGAATGGCGAATAGTTTTCGGGGGCGTAATATGGATTACCAATAATGTCGATTGGCGGTGAACTGAAACCCATCCGGTTCCAATCGGATGTGTCGGCGGGAAGCAAGCGATTGAGCGAAAAAGGTTCGCCGCCGATACCGGCATGATACGCTTTAAAACCGCTAACCACTATCTCCCTGCCGTTTTTCTCAAGCATAACTTTTGAGTCGGCGCCGGTAATGACAATATCGTTATCTCGCAGCCGCATATCTTGCCGCGCGGTTATCCAGTCGCTATACGATCTGCAAACTGCGACGTATCCTACAGTTCTGATAATTTTAACTTCAGTCATACTCAACTCTTTTCAATATTTTGGACATCTCAAAAAATGAGATTTTGAAAAATATTTGAAAAACAACATCGCAACCATTAAAATACTTTATCCTTATAATATAAGTGTATAGCGGGAACCAAAGAACAATTTTTTGAAAAAAGGCTATATCTGTTTTTTTATAATTATTTTGAACCTTTATTATTGCGTATTTTGTATTTTAAGGAACGGCTCTGTAATTTTATAAAACTACAGAGCATAGTGCGGGATAGAGACCGTGTTTATAAAGGCAGCAGTTAATGAATAATAATTATACACATCAAATCGATAAAATATGCGCTGAGATTATCACTCTGATCATAGACGCAACGAGAACGCCGTCTTCTGACGCGGATAAATTACACGGTGAGCTATGCGCAAAATTCGACTCTGCAATAAGGCTATACGAAGCAGAGCGGCTTGACGTTGACGCAGTAAAAGAGATGCTGTACCCGCTTGCGGCATTAGCGGACGAAGCGCTTATGGCTGTACCGCAGTATCGTGCCCGTTGGATGGCATGCCCTTTACAATTGCGTTATTTCGGAGAGATGGGGGCGGGGGCGAACTTTTTTTCACGTCTTGAAAAACTTACCGAAGCGCCGCAAGGCAAGGAACGTATTCTCGAATTATATTTTATCTGCCTCTCTTTGGGATTCAAGGGAATGTATGGCATGGGTAACCAAAGCGGACTGCAAGACCGTTTTCATAATTTAGGCGACATACTAACCGGTATAAAGTCAAACGGACACGGAGCTTTGGAATTTTCCGCTCAAGTAAATCCGCGGAAAAAGTTTTTGAGTTTGCACAAATGCCTGTTTGCGGCGTTTATGCTGTTGATGATTGTTGCCGCCGCTGTCTATCTTCCGGCGCTTGTCGATTTCCTCAATTTTTTGGATAGTTTCTTATGATGAAATTATTTCAGCGAATTGATCTTTCCAATCGTCCTCTGCTATTGCTTTGCGGCAGTGAGGGGAGCGGCAAAACTACGCTCCTTACCAAATCCGGCTTGACTTGCGAATATCTGTATCCTGATGGAAACTCACTGTCTCAGCGTCAAACGCCGGCGTGGTTTTTCTCTCAAAACGCGGTATATGTATCAGGCATTGGCGGATCAGGGCAGATGATTTCCGAAGATAAGGCGCAAGCGGAATCCGGCGGTGAGAAGCGGAAAAAGAAAAAATCCCGCAAGAAAAAACAGAATGCGCCCGTAAGCAGATTAGAAGCGTTTTACGCGGAACTCAAAAAGAACAGGCTGTGGAGACGCAGGGCAATAGACGGAGCGCTTTTAGTTGTTGACATAGACGACGTCATAAAATCCGATATAACGCAGATTAACAAGATAGCTGCCGAATTGCGCGGACAAGCTGACACTATTGTGTCAATGACAGGATACAGGATACCCGTATATTTCGTTTTCAGCAAATCTGACAAAATTGAAGGATTCCGCGAGCTGTTTTCGGATAAAAACATTGCCCTGCGGATGCCTTATGTTGGTTCGCCGGTTCATGGTGACGGAATATCAAAACTCCCCCCTAAAGAACTTTTCTCATCGCATTATAAAAAAGTATATGACGCTCTGTTTAACCTGTCCGTACACGGTGTAATTAACGCTAACCGTCGTGAACAGCTTGAAAAACAACCCATCGCCGCAGAATCGGTTAAAACCGGAATCACCGGAGAACGTGCGGGAATATGCCGTTTGACACAGGAATTTTTGCTTGCCGAAAGTAAAATCTCTGAATTTATAGAGGCGTTTTTCGTTGACCGCGGCCGTGACCGTCCGCTGTTCGGGGGATTTTTCTTTACATCAAGCATGATGGAGAGAGGCGGTGAATCACCGGATAAGCCCGCCGCGTTTTCAAATCGTGTTCTTCTTGACAGCGTCATCCCAAGCGCGAAGCATAATATAAAGGAAGCGGGAGAGGGTACGCTCTTTCACTTAGTCAAAAAGGGTTTTCGCGGATTGTTTGTTATTTTACTTTTTATTATAGCTTGTATATTAATTCCCGCAAGTACGTTGCGCGACGCGCGGCATTTACGCTCCGCAAAAGCGCAGCTTACCGCCGCGTTTGAAAAAGGGGCGGCAATTGAAAACCAGTATGCCGCGTTGTCAACATTACTGCGGTCTTATGAGTTCCTGGAAAATAAACACGTACCTCCCGGCAGAATAATTTTCGGAACCGGAAAAGCCGGCGCGAAGGTTTTAGATATATACATAGCCGCGTCGCAAGAGATATTAGCCAAGCCTGCCGCTCAGCGTTTGGAAGCGGCTATTCAACAAAGGGTTGACCGCCGCGGCGAGCCGACGGCGGACGAACATCAAAGACTCTACCGTTCTCTTGAAGCGTATTTAATGCTGACAGGCGGATACCCTGTAAACGGCCCCGTGTTTGACATTACGGCAATCGCGGAAATAATAGAGCGGCCTCTCAAAACATCACTTGGTCAACATTATAATGCTATAGGCTCAAAAAACGTGCAGGAAAACATCCGCGCGGTAATAAAATTTGCCGAAGCCGGTTATTTGGCCGTACCTCAAAATGAGAGAGTTGTAGACGCTGCCCGCGACAAACTTGCCCGCACACCGCGAGCCGAAACGATTTACACCGCAACAATAGAAAATTTACGCGCGCAGCATCGTAGTATTCAGATGAATAAAATCACCGGCAGAACCGAACTCGTCAATCACGGACGTGAGGTAAGCACGCTTTACACACGCGAGGGCTGGGAGCAATTCGTTTTAAACGCGCTTGTAGAAGCGTCAAAAGACCCCTTTAAAAATAATTGGGTAACCGGGCCGGCAAGAGTGCCGGTGGATGAGGAAAAACTGCTTGCTGAATTGATTACACTTTACACAACAGATCTGCGAAACCGTTGGCTTGACTTTATACGTAACGCCTCTGTAAATCTTCCGTCCGATTTAACCACGTTCGCCGGTGATCTTGAAAAACTCTCACTGCAAAGGTCAGAGATAGGCAGAACTCTCGCTATAGCTTGCTCTCTTGCGACACAACCGCCGCAAGACAGCGAAATGCCGGATGTTAAAAAAATGTCGGTTACGGATATTAAAGGACAGGCTTCCGCTCTTACAAATAAAATGCGCGGCGCTTTACTAAATCTCACACGTGATTTGCCCGATCCTTTCGATCAAGCAAAAAATACGTTTGGGCCTATAGATGAATTTTTGACAGGTGACGGATTTTTGAGGTACCGCAACGATTTAAGCGAATTGTCAAAAACAATAAAACAATGCTCCGAGCGCGGCGGCTTCGGCGCGGCGTTCGCGTCACGCGGAGCGAGTCCGATATTGCAAGCCCGTAAAAATCTCTCCGGCGTTTATCTGAATATGCCCGATGAAGCGTCGCACATAATTAAGCGTTTGCTTGAAGCCCCTATCGACCATGCCGCCAACATATTAGCGAGAGCTGTATCCGCCGAATTAGAAGAGGCATGGTCTGTTGAGGTAAATAAATATTTTACAGAAAAATTATCCGCCCGTTATCCATTCGACAGAAACGCTCCCGATGCGCCTTACAGCGATTTTGAGGAGTTTTTTAAGCCGCAAAGCGGGGTGTTGTGGAAACATATAGACAAAAACCTCTCTGGTCTTATTGAACGGACGCCAAGAGGCTGGGTACCCGTAGCCGCGCCGACAATTTCAGTCTTTGTGAGCGAAGAAGCTCTGCACAGTATAAATCGCGCTGATAAAATTTCTGCCGCGTTTTTTAGAAATGACGGCGCTTCACAACAGGAAATCTCTTTCTCTCCGCTTACGTCAAGTTTCGGTTCTGTGAGTTTTACGATGGGGGATAAACCGTTTGATTTTTCCGGTGGTCATCCTGTGACCGTTAGACGCTCCTCAGGCGCTTCCGAAACCATTGTTCTGCGGATAGCGTCTGCTGCCGGCAGAGACGCAGGGGAACTGCGCTTCGCCGGAGAGTGGTCACTTTCCCGCTTGTTTGACGCGGCGAGAGTGGAACATATCGCGCGAGGGCGTTATAATGCCCGGTGGTCTGTTAATGTTCAAAATATGTATACGGCCCATGTAACGTCTATTGTACAAAGTAACGCGAACGCTTTGTTTGATGAATCAATTGTGAGGGGGTTTGATGTGCCGTCTAAGGTTTTGAGACAGCGGCGGTAAATCACAGCGCGTTATTTTCTTAACCCGAACATTCGGCCAATCTTACCGAAAACGGAAGTTTTCGCATTATCATCCGGCATAACAAAAATATGGGCGTTAGGCAGTTCGTCCAAGTCCCATTTGTGAAGCAGTTCTCCGTTGGAAACCACAAAAGATGCAGGCTCGTGTGTCCAAGCTAATGAGGTTATATTTTTAACTTGGCCAAGCACAACGAAGTCGTCTACATTGAGAAAATCGGGATAGTCCGTAACAGGAATAGCGATAAAATGCGGGTCTTGGGGCGCGTCCGGCGCTATACATCCGGCAATGTACCATTTTTTATCCGGCGAGAAGCTCTGATATGCAAGGGTTATGTTATCCATGCCGAATAAATCCATTAGCGGCTCTAATTCCTCATTGAGTGATATTACCTGTTCATTTTGTTTTTTGGGATTATAGAGATCATATTTTCGATCTCCGTAGTCTTTGTCGATAACCTCGCACTCAGGATCCGCCCCGTAGTCACCGAATTTTATAAACACTATATCATTGTTGTGATTGTCAATAGTTCCTATGGTATTAGCCTCATCTGTCGGGAATATCCATTTTACGGTTATCATTCCGGCAGTTAGATATTGAGGGACGTAATGTCTGCGGCCTTTTTTTATGAAGATGTAGTATGTTATTATGTCTTCTGCGGTTTCTTCTTCCGACATTTTTCTTATCCTTTTTTCTTTTCTTACTATGTTCATTCACAAAAATTCGAGATCAATTCATTTTGGGGCTGTAAGAGCCAAGCGAAAACATAAATTTACGGGCAAGCGTCAAATGCCATGCAAGCATTTTCTTCTTCTGGAATATTCCAATATTTACTAAGTAAATTTTCCGAAGACCAATATATTGTTTTTGTCTCGCAATCATAAAAAGTGTTTCCGCATGTTTGAAAAGACTTTATCAATTTTTCATTGTCATAAATGCTTATAAAAAAACAAAACTGGTAAAATATATCTTCTGTAATTAATGTCATTTTATTAAACTCATTCAAAAAATTGCTAACCAATTCATCTTTTAATAATATGACCACTCTCGGTTCTTTCGGAATAGCTTCAAACGGATAGTTACTGTGAAAATTGTTCGTGAATTCTAATTTTATTTTGACATTTTCCAGTACTATTTTCTTTTTAGTCGTTTTGGAAATTCTATGTGCATTTTTCTTCTCTACTAATATACAGTCTTTTAATCCTAAAGAATTCGCAGGGTTGTTTTTTTCCTTGCTTGTTGGCTCTTCTGAAAAAGAAAAATTTGTTAAAAGCAGTAACAAAAATAAAAAATTAATAGTTCTCATTGTCGACGTTTTCCTTTTTAGTCTTTCCAGAATTGGTTACGTGTTCTAATGGTTCTTTAGTATATTCCACTAAAACTTTTATTTTAATCTCTCGTTTACTTTCGGGAGTGTTTTCTGTTTTAAACTTATCCATCATATCTTTTCTGTATCTTTCTAATGCTGTAAAAAATCTGTTTTCAACTTCAATACAACCGCTCGTAAAACCTTTTGTGGAGTCATGAAAATAGAAACTGTCAAGCTGCCGCACCCTTTTATCTTTGGAATCTTTTGTATTAACAATAAATCCCCTTGCAGTAGGCTGTTTAACATTTTTAGGCGCTAACCTTATTCTTTTATATCCCCAATCGTATCTTAATTGATCCCAAATTTCGCGTTCTTTCTCCTCATTAAAAGAACTGCCGTCCCGAATTAATTCAATGCCGTTATTGTAATTTCGTTTTAACAATCTCCCCTCTTTTTCAGCATCTTTGGCTTCAGGCATAAGATTTATCTCGTATTCACCTTCCACAGTGGGGCCAAAATTTCTAATGCCCTGCAATGCAGACTTTTGAAAATCATACAAATGCGTAGAAGGCGGTTTGAAGGTATATGCTAACTTCAGCACTTCATCATCAAACCGCTGATGATGGTATTTTTCACTAAATTCATTCCTTCGCCCCGAACACGCATAAAATGTGTCTATTAATTTACGGCGTTCCCCGTACTCTCCCTCATACAAATAAACCATGTCTCCTGTTGTCAATATCCAATTGTTTCTAATTACCAACTCAACACAAGTTAGACATTTACCATCAAGAGTACATACACGCGCCATATTTCATTCCTCTAAAAAATGTAACTTAAACTTATTCTCCAAACGCTCTATCAAACACAACATTATTTTCAGAAACGATTTTGCACAAATTGATTTCTCGCTTGTCATCGGTTTCCAACACGAATTTCACCATTTTTCCGTCATTACCCTCTTTAGTCACAACGTGAAGATTCAAGTCTTCGTAACGCTTGGAACACCAAATATCGTT
>Ga0123356_10007912_pt1 | contig 10582 bp, 10 predicted proteins | sample TergutEmb28metaG_2_FD_92546 | JGI IMG/M metagenome (GOLD analysis project Ga0123356, IMG submission 92546) | Embiratermes neotenicus P3 segment gut microbial communities from Petit-Saut dam, French Guiana - Emb289 P3 | ecosystem: Host-associated > Arthropoda: Insects > Digestive system > Gut ... | reverse complement strand
TAATTGTTGAGTTTTCGTTTGTTGTTTGTTTATGAAAATCCTCACTCTAATACGTTAATGATTATAATTTAAAATCTTCCCCCCCCCCAAAAAAGAAAAAAAACAACCCCCCCCCCCCCCCCCCCCCGATTCTCGTTTGTCAATAACAGCGTTTCTGATGCCTGTGTAAATCAATTCAACAATAAAACATTCTTTTTTTACCCCTCGCAAACAAATGCTTTTAAAGGGCGTTTACACGCATTTTTGGGCATGTCATCACGAACAGGAATCTTTAGATGATGAAAAAACTTTCCTTTTTCTTAGTTATAATTTTCTGTACTGCGGTTTTCGCCGCCGATCTTCCGCGAATTGCGGTGTACGTTACAGGCGACATCGGTGAGGATGAAAAAAATGTGCTGGGTACCCGCATGCTCGCCGCCTTAGTCAACAGCGGCCGCTACATGGGCGTTGAACGCGGGAGCGCATTCCTCGCCGAGATAGAGCGAGAGCAGATAACGCAGCGCAGCGGCGCGATAGATGACAGTCAAATCAGCAAACTGGGTCGACAGTTCGGAGTCAAGTATGTCTGCATCGCGGCTATAACTCCAGCTCTTGACGCATTCCAAGTCTCTGCTCGAATCGTTGATGTAGAAACTGCGGTCGTCGTCTCCATAGGCGAATCTTTCAGCTCTCTTCAAACAGTGAATGACCTGAGAGTGGTCTCGGATGAAGTAGTGAGAATCATGTTCAGCAAACAAACCGACCAACGGACAGTGCTGCAAGCCGCACAGGAAACGCAGGAGGACGAGCAGGCGCGGCAGGAACAGGAAAGACAGAATGCGGTTGAGCGGGCGAGATTAGAGGAGCGCGCGCGGTTGGAAGAACAGGCGCGGGTGAGACAGGAAGAGCAGACGGCGCAACGTCAGCAAGTTCAGGAGCGGATGGAGACGAGACAGGTTAAAAGGATTGCTCGGAAATATACCGTGGGAGTGCGGCCAACATCTGATTATCGCTGGTATAGTTCAGAAGGCATTGAGACGTATATGAGGTTGAGACGTAGTAATAACAGACGTGTTTATATGGGTATCGGAGGAATTGAGAGTAGTATAGGATGTTACTACAATGACGGATGCGGTTTTGTTAATATAAATTCGGGTAAATCGTACCACAAAAACAGCGGTTTTCATCTTGTCGGATTCACAGAATGGCATCTTAAAAATAGCGGTAAGAGCGTTGCTGTGAACATCTACGGCGGCCCCGGAGTTGTTTTGGGATACTATTGGTATGCGCAGGAATGGTATTCGGATAACTTAAATTTGAGTCGTGAGGGCAGCGGCTTCGGTGCGGACATTGGCGCCCAAGGCGGAGCGGAACTCCGGCTCGGATGGTATCTGATTGGCGTCAATTTTCGCCCTAGATACTGTATGCGCTTTTGGGACATCGGTTATTCAGGCGGCATGGCGTATTCCGTTGGCTTGACTACTGGTATCACGTTTTAAATGAATGTCAATAATTATTACAGCGAAGGATGATTTGAAAATGAAATTGAAAATTTTGTTAAATGTGTTAATGAAAACGGTAATTACTGCCGCGTTGCCCCTTGCGTTTCTGTCAAGCTGCTTCGAATTTGGACCAATTGTCCCGGAACTCGAAGTAGAGACATACACGCTTACTGTCAGGCAAATTTATGGCAGCTCCGTTGGCAGGGTTTATGTCAACTTCGATGGACAAAATAGAGAACTTGGTAATAACTACTCGCAAAATACGAGACTTTTCAGTGGAACATCTGTTAATGTACGGGCAGAGACTGTGAATAATAATTACAGATTTACGGGCTGGTCCGGTGCGTCTGCATCTACCGATTCAGTGATAACGATCACGATGGACAGCGACCGTGAACTTACCGCGAATTTTGAAATGATACAGTACACGCTTACGGTAGACCAAAATCCGATAGAGGGTGGTACGGTTAGTATCAGTGCAGATGGGTGGAATTGGAGACCAATAGAAAAAGACACAATCCTTAACAGCGGAACTTCTGTTCGCGTAAGAGCAGAGGTGGATAATCGGGATTCGCCTAATTACAGATTTACGGGCTGGTCCGGCGCGTCAACATCCACCAGTTTGGAGATAACATTTACGATGGACAGTGACATTACGCTTACCGCTAACTTTGAAAAGATACAATACACGCTTACGGTAGACTGGACTCCAGCAGAGGGCGGCACTGTATTTGTAGATGGTGAGGCATACACGGACACAATAACCTACGACAGTGGGACATCGGTTACCATACGGGCTGAGGTGGCACCGAGTTATTCGTTTTCGGACGGGTCAGTTCAAGGAGGACGATGGGGTGGAACTAGTAATTTTTATAGTTCAGATATAACGATTGTCATGAACGGCGATTTTACGCTTAATTTTAAATTCCGGCAAACTGGAGAAATACCGGGAGAACCGCTTTTAGATTCAAGAGATAATAAAACTTACCAAACAGTAAAAATTGGTAATTTGATATGGATGGCTGAAAATCTCAACTTTACAACAGATAACAGTCGGTGTTATGAAGATGATGACGCTAATTGCGAGATTTACGGCAGATTGTACACTTGGGTAGATGCGATGAATTTGTCAGATGCCTGCAATAACAATAGCTGTGCGTTTCAAGCGCAGAGCAACCCTCGCGGTATTTGTCCGGCGGGTTGGCGTGTGCCTACCATTGATAATTGGGGTGGTTTAACTTCGTTTGTTGGCAGTTCTAATGTGAACCACTTAAAATCAAAATCGGGTTGGAATAATGGTGGTGATGGTACAGATCAATACGGCTTTTCGGCTTTGCCGGGCGGGGCGTGCGGAGGCTGCGGGGGAGTCGGTAACGTTGGTTGGTGGTGGAGCGCCACGGAGAGAGAAAGTCACACAGCGCGGCATATGGCAATAGAATGGAATCGTACCAGCGTGACTTGGCTTGATATAAATAAGACTCTTTTATTATCTGTACGCTGCGTCCAAGACGTACCACAGTAGCCGCAGCCGCGGCTAACACACACGGTACAAAAAATGCTTTGAGTTTTCTCAACGGAACGATGTATTTTTATTATAAATACCGGAAGGGATAACTTATGTCAAAATATATCGAATTGGAAAAGCCTGGGCTTGTAATTCGCGAAGAATTTTTCGAGCCTTATGGCGTGAGTGTTGACGATGTTTCCGCAGCGACAACGATACCGTCTTGGGATTTGCTGGCGATTATATACGGTGACAAACAGATAACCGCAGAGAACGATTTGCTTTTGACATGTTATTTTGGTTTGTCGCAAGGCTATTTTTTGCGAATGCAGGATTTATACAATATGCGTCTCGCAAAACAGAAACTGCGTAAGAAACTAAAAAATATAATCCCGATTTTTGACCCTATGAAACGGGCTGCCGCCTTGTGATAAAATCTTTTAGGGATAAGGAAACCAAGAAAATTTTTCTTGGCGAACGTTCTAAAAAATTCCCATCGGAAATTCAGCAGCGGGCGAGACGTAAAATTGATTCGTTGGAGTTAGCTGAAAAAATAGAGGATTTATATGCCCCGCCATCAAATCATTTAGAACTATTATATGGCGATCGCAAAGGTCAGTGGAGCATTCGCGTTAATGACAGATACAGGGTTTGTTTCAGATGGGAAAAAAATCACGCAGAGGATGTTGAGTTAGTAGATTATCATTGAAAAAGATCCTGCTGACCCGATACAATCTTATCGAAACTTGTTCCTGTCCATTCAAGTATTGAGTCGGCGATTGGTTTTAGCTGAGTTTCCATGTAGTGATTATAGTCTAACGGCGCAGTGAGTTTTTCTAACGGCTGCGGGCCTTCGCGGGTGATACAGTATTTTATAGTGCGGGGCGGAGTGTCTAAAAGTTTTGCCGCCTGTACGTGAGGCGGGATGTGTGTTGTATATTGGTCAACGCGTTTACGCAGACGTTTTTTGTAGATAAGTTTCTCATCAAGCCGCCCCTGCAATAAAAGCTGTGCGGTATCACTTACGTATTGATTAAGCGGCTTCCCCGAAAAAAACAGTATAAAAAGTTCGCGCTGAAACTCTTTTGCAAGATCAGTCCAGTCGCTTCGCGCGGATTCCATCCCTTTGAATGTTAGACTAATTCCACCATTAGCATCAACAACCGCTCCGCAGTAATGTTTTTTGCTTCCCTGCCCATGCTGACCGCCTCTTAATGACGGTAAAAAAAAGTGGTGAAAACAGGTATCGTATTGAAGCTCAAGCGCGGAGTCTGCGCCGAATTTTTCTTTTAAATGAACGGACAACCATTGAGTTGTCTGCCTTGATATTGTTTCGCCTAAAGCGGCAGCCTCTTCTTTTGAAACTTCTCCAAGATGAACAAATAGCGAATCCGTATCACCATATATTACCTGTTTGCCGTTTGTCTTTTCTATATACTCAATAGTCGTTTTAAGGATATAACGGCCTGTCAATGTAATTGATGACGCTAACTGCGGTGAAAAAAAACGGCATCCCGTTGAGCCGAGTACTCCGTAAAAACTGTTCATCAGGATTTTTATCGCCTGAGATAGAAAGGGATTTTTCTGCTCCCGCGCCTTTGCGCGGGCTTCCATAAGTTCACGGATTATCTCCGGTAAAATGGAAGTTTCTTTAGAAAAAGAGGTGCCTGTCGGGTTTGATAATTTTTTATCACTGCGAATTTTGAATCCAAGAGGGTCAATCATAAAACTCATAATAATTGAAGGGTAGAGGCTTTTAAAATCAAAAACCAATACGTTATGATAAAGCCCCGGAGGCGGCTCAAGGACATGGCCGCCGGGAAGCTGTTCGCCTGTTTGAACAATGTCAACTGTGTCGCCTGCCGCAAAACCTGCCCGATGCAGACGGGGTAAATATAGATGGTCAAACGCTGCTACGCTTCCGCCCGTGCGGTCAAGGGTGGAGCCGCTGCGTTTTGACCTTTCAACTGCGTTTTGCAGAATCTCTGTTTTATTGAATATGTCAAGCGTAAGCTTAGCATCTGTTAAATTATACCGGGCAAGTTCGTATTTGTCATTGTTGAACAGATTGTCTATCTGTTTAATTTTTTCTTTACCGTCAAGTTGTATGGTTTTGTGTTCGCCAAGTATCTGAGATGCTACAAAGTCAAGCGAGTATGAATCAAATGTGTGGTGATACGCCCTGAGCATCGTTGGAACATCTAACACTACCCGGCCCGGAATACGGGCGTTCCATGTTCCGCTGTTTTGTCCCTGTACAATACGGCTCTCTCTCTCCCTGCCTAAATCAAATGGTACGCCGGTTTTAACACATCTCTCCTGAATTATTCTCAAATCAAAATCAATGACGCTCCATCCGATAATTATGTCGGGACCGCTTTTTTTGATATATGCGAAAAAGTCAACAAGAAGCTGCCGCTCATCTTTACAAAAACGTATGCTCTCGTTATCTTGAAGATCACCGCGAATAAAAACACGCTCATCGCGTTCATCTTTACAAGCAATACTGTAGATTTCGCCGGTTGCAACATTTGTTTCTATATCAATTGAACACACTTTAAGCTGAAGCGGCGGTACAGTACATCCGCGCAGATGAGGATTTGTAAACGAGTAAAAGGAACCGTGATTCTCGCATTTTCCTGTAACTTTTATCCCGCCGCTTACCATCCTTTCCATAAGATAACGCTCAACAGGATGTACATCAGACTCAAATATTTTTTGGCCGGCTCCTCTAAGAACTTTTGCCGCATGCTGCATTTGTGAAAATGTGTCAAAATAAAGACAATCAACATCATCCATATCAAGAGACCGCATCGGGAGTTGTTTTCTTTCACTGACAGGGAAGCTAAGGCAATGCTGCGCTAAACTTCTGCGGCAAAAAAACAGCGGCCTAAAGTCATTGATTTTGATTTTAACCGCAATGCCGCAAGCTGCCGCTGCCCAGAGCGTTATTTCAAAATGCGGCCCGTTATCTCTGCTTTGGGCAGTGAGCAGAAAACATTCAAGCGGTGTACTGTTTGGCGCGTTCATTGCTTAAAAATACATCTTGAACGGATTGATTTTGCTGTATGCAATAAAAAACTGGCATTTTATACAGGTTTTTAATCATTTTATATATTAAGCGTGTTTTAGAGCGCGCAAATAGCAGAGTTGAAATATATAATGATTAAATAAAAGGAGGCGGTTTAAATGGACAACATGTGGGAAAAAATTAAAAAAGGTCTTAAGGAAGGCGCAGCGATTTCTGTAGAGAAGATTGAGGAATACACTAAAGTGGGCAAGCTCAAGATTGATGAAATGGCAGCCAAGCGTAAAATTGAGCATAATTTTATGGATATCGGCGAGCGGTTCTTTGACCTGTGCTCAGATGGTAAAGAGGGGAGCGCGTCTGAGGATTTGGTTATCAAAAAAGCGGTTGAGACCATCAATTCGCTCAATGCGGAAATTGTTGAAATAAACAGCAAAATAAAAGAGGTTCAGGAAGCAGCGAAAAAAGAGAAAGAAGAAGGCCGCGGAAACTCAGGCGGCGAAAGCGAAAGTGATGATAGCGGCGTTTGAGAGCCGGTTATTAAATAATTAAATAAAAATGAAAAAAAAATCAGCAATTCTCTTAGTGCCGCCAAAAGGCAGCCGTATGAAAGCGTTTCCAATACGGCTGTGGATGGTTATTTTATTGACGGTAATGGCTGCCATAGGTTTTGCCGGTTTTTTTATGCCGTTTGACAGCCTGACCCTTACCGTTCAAGAGCAGAATCAGCATAAAAATTTAATAGAGCAGAACGAACGCCTGCACCAAAATATCGGCGCTACTTTAAGGCTGTTAACTACCCTAAAAGAAAACACAGGGAGGCTTGAGGCTAAAAAAGAACAGGCTGTTGATATCTTCGGTCTCCCCCGGCCGCCGCAGCGCGCTCCTTCCAAACGGCAAAAAACCAGCGCTCCTGCAATGGAACCGTTAGCTCTTCTAAGCTACCTTGACGAGCGCGAAGGTTTTATTCTTGATTTCGCCGCTAAGGCGAATCAGGGACGCAATCTCTTTGAATCGCTGCCTGTCAACTATCCGGTCTGCATCTCCGGCTCAATAATTTCAAGGCGCTTTGGAACTGGCCGTGACCCCTTTACAGGCAAAGATAAAATGCACTACGGCGTAGATTTCGCCGCAGAAATCGGCACGCCGGTAAGAGCCAGCGCCGCCGGAACCGTAGCGCTTGTAGAAAACGACCCGATTTGGGGCAGGCGTATCATCATCGCCCATGCTCAGGGCTACCGCACAGTCTACGCCCACTTGGGCACAACGCGCGTACTTCAGGGCCGCGCCGTAAAACGCGGTGATATTATAGGAACAATCGGCCTGTCCGGCCTCACAACAGGTCCTCACGTACACTTCGAATTGCGGCATCATGACAAAGTGCTTAATCCAGAAGAGTACTTTTTTGAGATGCACAGCCCGAATCAGCTTACAATGCGGAATTAACGCTGATTAGGCTGACAGATTTCTGCGCCTGAATATAGAAACAGCGCCGTGCCATCCTGACGTCAAAAGTACAGCTATTATGAGACCTGTAAGAAAACCGCCGCGGCTATAGGATGTAAGGAAATAGATTCCTGACATAATGAGAGACGTGCTTAACAAACCGGAATACATTGTATTTTTGGCGGAGCGGTCCTTAACGGAGTAGACGCCGTTATAGGCGAACATAAATAGAAAAACAAGCGTAATAATGCTGTGCGCTGTCAGAAGCGGAGATAATTTTTCTGTTGCATATAATGACGCGTATCCTTTATGAGAGAACCATAATTTGAGTCCGCACCATAAGGAGAGGTTGATTATTGCAAAATCTAAAAGCGCGGCGGCGGCGCTGCGTACAAGAATTGTACCGATATTAAAAGCCGCCTGAACCGTTATCCCAAGCCACATCAGCCAGACAGGAAAAAAACTGTTCTGAATTTTGCGGTATTTCCGAGAGTAAATAATCATCGCTTCATAGAAATAGAAGCGGGAGCGGATTTGGCGTTTTGCGGAGCTCTTTCCCTTCAGGTGGACAATTTCAATAAAGGGGTAATACCAGACTTCATATCCCTGCCGGCGAATTCTAAAACAGAGGTCAATATCTTCTCCATACATAAAAAACCGCTCATCAAAACCGCCGATTGTTTTGAAAAGCTGAAGGGTCATAAACATAAAGGAACCTGAGACTACGTCCACCTGCGCAGCTTCGTTTTCATCCATATAGGTAAGGTTATAGCGTCCGAAGCGTTTGCTTTGGGGGAAAAGACGGCTGAGGCCGGAGAAGTAATAAAATGCGACAGCCGGCGTAGGATCGGAGCGGCGGCAGCTCAATTGAAGCGTACCGTCGGTGTTTAAAATTTTTGGCCCCATTAATCCGGCTTTCGGATTTGCTTCCATAAATTCCACAGCGTTTTTAAGCGTTGATGATGATACTATAGTATCTGGATTTAAAAGCAGCAGGTATTTGCCGCCGGCAATTGCCGCGCCTGCGTTGCACGCTTTGCCGAAACCGATATTTTTTTTAAGCTGTATCCACTGAACTTCTTCAAAATTAGAGGTGATAAGCTCGCGGGAGTTATCGCCGGAAGCGTTATCAACAACAATCACTTCCGATTTACCGTAAAGCTCTGCGAGGCGAAGCGAGGCAAGCGCCTCCATTAAACATTGAGGAACTTTAAAGTTTACAATTATTATTGAGATAAGAATATCGCTATTTGCCGCTGCCACGTGCCGCCGCTCTCTTGAATAAAAGACCTATGCGCAGTTTCCAGACAAGAAAGAGCGCCTCTTTAATTATTTTTGTTGACATTTTTGACTCGCCGCGCTGCCGGTCAACGAAAACTATTGGAATTTCCTTAAGCCTGAATCCCATTTTCCAGGCAAAAAAATTGAGTTCTATCTGAAATGAGTAACCGGAAGAAGCGATACTGTCAAGGTCAAGCGATGAGAGAAGTTTTCGCCTGAAACACTTATATCCGCCCGTGCAGTCGGTCACGGGAAGACCTGTAACCACGCGCGCAAAAATATTAGCTGAATAGCTTAACAAAAGACGCGACATCGGCCAGTTTATAACATTGACTCCGCAGATATAGCGCGAACCTATTACAAGGTCGTTCTCCGCGGCGGCTTGCAAAAATTTGGGCAGATACTCTGGATTGTGAGAAAAATCTGCGTCCATCTCAAAAACAAACTCATAATCACGCTCAAGCGCCCATTTAAAACCGCTTATGTAAGCCTTTCCAAGCCCCTGCTTTAAAGCGCGGTCAAGCACAAAAACCCCGTCACTCTCACGAAATCGCTCTTTAACAGCCTGACTTGTACCATCAGGGGATGAATCATCAACAATAAGCAGATGCGCAGCAGGAAGCACACGCTTTATCTCAGGGATAAGCAGTGTGATATTTTCCCGCTCGTTATATGTGGGGATTATGATTAATACTTTTTCAGAGTTCACAGTTTACAATTCTAAGTTCTAAGTTCTAAACTAACTAATAAGCGACACCATCTCCCTGACAGCGCTCTCCATTCCAACAAGAGAAGCGCGCGCTATTATGGAGTGGCCGATGTTGAGTTCTCCCATATTGTCAATACAGGCGACAGGTGTAACATTTTGATAGTTAAGCCCATGCCCCGCGTTTATAACAAGACCAAGCTTGTGCGCCGCCATTGCGCACGCTTTCAAAGTATCTAACTCGTCGTTTGCGGTACTCGCGTTAGGAGCGTTTGAATATGTGCCTGTATAAAGCTCAATGTGCGTTGCGCCGATTTTTGCCGCCGCGCGAATCTCTGCAATGTCAGGATTAACAAAGAGACTTACAAGGATATGATTCTCGCGCAGAGTTGATATTGTTTTTACAAGCTCCCGCTCCCGCTCTCTTACAGCAAGCCCCTCTTCCGTTGTGCGCTCCTCACGTTTCTCAGGAACTAAAGTTACCATAAAAGGCAGCACGTCAACAGCAATTTTTACCATTTCAGCGGTAGAAGCCATCTCAAGATTGAGGTGGGTGGAGACGGTCTGCTTGAGAATGTAAACGTCTCTGTCCTGAATGTGGCGGCGGTCTTCGCGCAAATGCACTGTAATACCCCGCGCTCCCGCAAGTTCCGCAAGCACTGCCGCGTGAATCGGGTCCGGTTCGCGTCCGCCCCGCGCCTGGCGGATAGTGGCGATGTGGTCGATATTTACTCCTAATGTGGCCATAATAGTTTCTCCTGTAGTTCTTAGATCAATATATTAATTTAATAAATGCGGTGGTAAATAAGAAGAAGATAAAATCAGAAACTGTCCGACCGTGTTTATCGAGCCGAAGTCAATCAGGATTTACAGGATTTTATGATTTACAGAATGTACTTCCTAATCCCAAGCCCCAACGGGGCGGCATATCAATAACCCCTGGTGAAGCCAGGGGCTATTGACACATAATTCCCTCAGCCCCAACGGGGCGTAATCATCTAACGCCAACCATTACCGACACACGCTCCTTTTTGCCGTCTACGGTGATTGTCCCCCTGACCAAATACGTACCCTCGGATACCTGACGGCCTCTGCTGTCGGTTAAATCCCACGAACCGATTATATGGCTGGATTCG
>Ga0123356_10007911_pt1 | contig 10583 bp, 7 predicted proteins | sample TergutEmb28metaG_2_FD_92546 | JGI IMG/M metagenome (GOLD analysis project Ga0123356, IMG submission 92546) | Embiratermes neotenicus P3 segment gut microbial communities from Petit-Saut dam, French Guiana - Emb289 P3 | ecosystem: Host-associated > Arthropoda: Insects > Digestive system > Gut ... | reverse complement strand
CGCATTTGTAGAATTACCATTTCGGAATCAGGTTCCCAATCCCCCCACCGCCGCGGCGGTCCCCCTCCCTTTAGCAAGGGAGGCTAAGAAAAGCCCCATTTATCCATCATTTCCCGTCATTTCCCGTCATTTCTCTTGTCGAACTTACGTTATTATAGTCTTTATTTTCAGTCATTTGAAGCGACTTAAAAGATAGTTGCACTCAACGGAGCGTTGCATTATATAAATTTTATTCAGCCAAAGCGGAATCGAATATTCTAATCCCTGTGCGGTTTTCAATGACTTTTAATTGCCCGCTGTCATCTTCACAGAAAGTGTACTCCGTTTTACCCGCATAACCACCCGTTAATCCAATGGCTTCATAGCGACGGAACAAGCCCGGATTTACAGGCATATAGCCTTCCCCCGTGCCTTCGTAGCCCGTCAATTCATAAATGGTTTGCAGTTTACCGTCTTTGAAATGATTGACTAACTTGACTATCCCGATTTTGGGAGCGAAGCAGTAATCTTTTTTACCGACAAGATATTCAACGAATCCGCTGACATTAGCCCCTTTTGCGTCGAGTGAAAGCATTATGCAATTTTCAAACCTTCCGGCGGCGGTTTCAACCGTACCCGCTTTGGTAACGGTTATTTGCGCGGTTATCTGCCAATAATCATTGCCCTCCATAGTCATGGTTACGCCGGGCTTCCATTCATCGCGCCATATAGAGCCGGTTCCATACATCAGAAAATCCAATAAATTGTTTCCGAGGAGTGAATAACAGCCGTCAATGTCACTGTTTACACTTTTCCACTCGAAGGCATAAGTGCCGTCATACTCGGATAATTGGATTTTTCCGTTTTCTATGGTTATATCACGAGGCTGAAAGAAGTCCCAATGCCCGGAGAATCTGCCGTTATTTGTATATCCGGCATCACCTTCAAAAATACGGTTCATATAATCAATGGCGGCGTCGGCGTATAGTTTGCGGTATGGTGTGTTTGCCAATGCTTCTACGCGCTTCATAGTGGCGCTTACATCTTTTAAGCTGTTGCCGTCACAATATTCTTGCGCCAATTGAATTATATTGTCGTCCCAATCCAACTCCGAGAACGATTTTCTTGGGCTTCTTATGCCTGTTTTGTTTTCAAGAATTTTGCGCGCCCTGTTATCGTCGTCGCAAAAGGTCAATTCAACTTTACCGACATATCCGCCGGTGAGGTTTTGAGCTTCATAGCGGCGGAATAAGCCCGCTTCGATGGGCATATAACCGCTCCCCGCTCCCGTATAAGCTGTAAGGTCATATACGGTGTTGATTTTACCTTGCTTAAAATGATGGACGCTCCTTACGATGCCGATTCCGGGAGCGAAGTAATACTCTTTTTCACCCGTGAAATAATCCGAAGTATAACGTCCGTTTTGTTTTACATCGAGGAAAACTTTCAGGCAATTACCGAATCTGCCTGCGGCGGTTTCAATCATTCCGGCATCTTCCACGATTACTTCGGTTACGGTTTTATTATTATGTACATTACCCTCCATCGTCATTTTAACGCCCGGCTTCCAGTCATAGCACCAAAAACAACCTACGGCACTTTTGAACATATCCAGCATAAACGTCCCCAGAAGCGGATATGCCGCGTCACTGCTGTCCAAGTTTTTCCATTCAAATGAATATGCTCCCCAACCGCCTGAACATAAAATTTTGTCATTTTGGATATAAGGCTTGAAAGTGCTGAAAAAATTCCAATGCCCCGAAAAATCCCCGTCCGGCGTATAATTGGTATCGCCTTTGAAAATGCGCTCCATTACTTCATTTGCCACTTGCGTATGTAGTTTTTGGTAAGGAGTAGCTGCCAGTTTCGCGGCGCGGTTCATGCTTTCCGATACATCAATCAGCTTGTTTTCGTTGTTATATCCATAACGCATTTCAAGTATATTGTCATCCCAGCTATTTTGGTCATATGATAGTCTTTGCCGGAAGTAAGCGGCAGACACAATGGCTTCATTTTCGCTCGTGCTAATTATTTCATAGCGATTATGTAAAGCAAAGTGTTCGGGGTTGCGTCCGTCATCATATTCCCATACGTTGCCTTCATGGAGCGGCATCAGTCCTTCGCCGCCTACGATTGTGTGGGATTTCAGCTTTAAGTGCATTTTATAGCCCTTTGCCAAAACGTTTATGGCAACCAATCCGATACCAGATTTGTAGTATGCGGAAACGTCGACGTTCAAGCCTTTGGTAATCCAGAGCGCGCAACCGTCGGCGGTTTGGCTGTCATAAGTCAAAGTCACGGTACCGTCGTGACTGATGATGGATTCGCCTATTTTTAATCGGTTGTCGAATAATATACTGTCGCACAATGCGGCGTGGATAAATGGATTCGCTTCCTCATCGGACGCACTTTGAGTACCGTTTTTAACAATGAGCCGGCCGTCGCGCACTATTAACGGTATGCCGATGTTGATTGTCCTCGTTTTTGTCCAACTATAGCCATGCTCCTTGAACAGTTCCCACATACCCATAACGGCTGCCGCTTCCGCTCTGTCGGTGCTGTGTGGGGGCAGGAGTTCAAGGGCTTTTTGAAAGGCTTCATAGCTTTTGTCATATTCGTTGTCCCAACGGTGACCGTCCCCGACTCTAATCCACATACGCCCCAAAGATTCCGTCATACCCGCTTCTTCCATGCGAGGTATCAGCTTGTCTTTGAAATAATCCCTTAGTTGGCTTCCGTAGAGTTTTTCACACTCTTTTTCCCACATACGCCCCAGTAACGCAGTATGATTGCCTTTTTCAGCTGTTTCCGCTATTTCGTCTATACCCGGCTTTTTCCATAGCGGTAAGCGGATATACCCCTGCTCCAACCATTCGGCAAGGCAGTAGTGCACTTCCGGCGTTTCCGGCATATCGTTGATTTTTGCCAGTATAGCTTTGTAGTCTGATTCAAAACCCTCGTTTGAACGGTTATACCGTTCTCGGATTTGCGCCATTTCACCCAATAACTCGGCGGTGATTTTTTTAGCTTGTTTTGACATTTGCATCATACCCTTTCTTATTTTTTCGCGCCCTTCATGAAGCCGCCATTTTACTGTTCCGGCGGATATTTTCAATTGTCGGGCAATTTCTTCAATAGATGAAGCTTCAAAGTAATGGAGTTTTATTGCGATTCTGAGCTTTTCGGACAAGTTTTCAACAGCTTCGTGCAGACTGTCGTAAGTGCCGGGAAAGAACAGGCTTTCCGGATTATAGGCGTTATCTGCAACCGTGTGTTCCATATGTTCAAGGCTAATGCTTTCTCTATGTTTTTTGAGATAGTCTTTGGCTTTGTTTGAAGCAACATGATAAACCCATGAACCAAATTTATCCGGTTCTTTTAAGGTATTGAGTTTTTGCCACGCGGCTAAAAATGCGTCCTGCGCTATGTCCTCTGCCAAATGGACGTTTCTCAACACAGAATAAGCCGCAGAGAAAACAGTACGCTGATAACGCAGCACAAGCTGGTTAAAAGCGTCGTTGTCACCATACAGAGTGGATTCTATTAGAGCTTCGTCTGTTTCTTCGGCTGTGCAGCTCCCATACATGCTTAACCCCCCTTCATCCTTGGTTTTTTTGCCTTTTACTATATAGACGAAATCGAAAAGCGAAAGGTTGGGTTTGTTGGAAATATTTTTATTTATTTTTCGCACGATAATTTATTTGAAGCGGCGACGGCGCAAACCAAACCCGACCAAAGCGGACGGAAAACGGCATAGCATGACACTGCACCGTTTTCCATCAATAACGTTTTTTTGCGACATTCCGCCCGTTTTGAGCGGATCTTTTGTTTTGTCTGTTTTTAAAAATACGCCTATTCTTTTGCTTTTTTGCCTTTGCCCGCGACCATTATGACCACTATAACCACCACGACCACGACTATCGCGGCGGCTATTATGATAATCAGCACCAGGTTGCTGCCGCTTTCCTCTTCGTCGACGGCGGTATTCGAATCGCCTTCGCCGGTCGCGGCGGCGTCTGTCTCATCTCCCTTTGCCGGAGCTTCGGCTTCGGTTGCCGGAGGAGCCTCTTCGGGTATATTGCCCGTTCTCGTTATTTCCAAGGCGGCGAAATTGCACCCGCCGGTGAACTCGACTTTTATCACATAGTCGCCCGCGGCCATCGCCGCTTCGCCCACGGGATATTTGGCATAGGACTGCCAGCCGTCTTTGGCCGAATCGGGCGAAGTCCCGATTTCATTTTCGCCCACATATACTTTGATTCCGCCCGTGGGGTCCGCGTCGGAGGCGAGCCAGGTCTCAAAGTTGTACATGCCCTCGCGCGCCACGGATACGGTGTACTGCACCCAGTCGCCCGCGCTTATCCAGCCGATATTGCCGGTATATCCGCTGTATGTGGCGCCGCTTGTTTCATTTCCGAATTCGGTGTTGACTTTTTCGTCCGGCCTGACCGCGGATGCGCCGCCTTCATCGAATGAAAAACCGTTGACCCCCGGGTCGAAATCCACCGCTCCGATCCTGTTTGTGCCGCTTGAGGCGATTTTGTGCTCTACGGGGATCCAAAGGGGATAGCCGTTGACAAGCGGGGTGACTATGATCGCGGTTATATTGAAACCGCCGACGGCCGGCCATTCGGCTTTTATGACGTGCGTTCCCGCCGTCATCGCGATATCGCCGAACTTATAGAGCGAATATTCCTGCCAGCCTTCCTGTTCCACATGATCGATACTGCCGATCGGGGCGTCGTCGTACAGCAGCGAAAGCCCTTCGTTGGAGCCGTTGTCCGAAGCGCACCACGCTTCAAACCGGTAATCGCCGTCAGCCTCGACGTTTACCGTCCATTGCACCCATGTGCCGTGATCGGTCCAGCCGATATTGCCGTCGAAATCTTCGGCAACGCCGGCGCCGGTTTCCGTGTCCACGAGCTCGTCGGGCCTGACGCCCTTGCCGCCGTCGCAATCCGGTTTCCAGTTGTAATCGGGGTTTGAGTCAAATTCCACCGCTTTGATAACCGACTGGACGTTGGGCGCGATTTTGATCTCGGCGAACGGCTCCGCGCTCGCGGTGATAGCGGGGATGAGCATAAAAATTAAAACTGTCGCGCATAGGCCTGCTGAGAATTTTGTGAATTTCATAAAAAACTCCTCCAAAAAAATATGAAAATATTTGTTTTGCATACTTACCGCAATTGTATCATGTATGTAAAAAAAATGCAAGCGCCAGGCAAAATTTTTTTATATTTTTGACAAAATTTCCGACTTATTTTTCAGCGAATTGAAAAATTTAATAATTTAGACTTGCAAAATACAAAATAATCGATTATTATATAATTGAAGAATCAATATTTGAGATAAAAAACTTTAATATCATCTATTTTTTTATTTTTGGAGGTAAAATTTTATGGCAGAAAAACTCAAAATCGGTATCATAGGCTGCGGAGGCATCGCAAACGGAAAACACATGCCGTCACTCGCCAAGCTCCCAAACGTCGAAATGGTCGCCTTCTGCGACCTGGAGGAGGAAAAAGTCAAGGCGGCCGCCAAAAAATACGGCTCCGCGGACGCCAAGCTCTATGTGGGCGCGGACAGCTATAAAAAACTGTTGGAGGATAAAGCGATAGACGTCGTCCATGTGCTGACCCCCAACAACATGCACTCGCCCATAACCTGCGACGCCCTTGCGGCGGGCAAACATGTCATGTGCGAAAAACCCATGGCGGCGTCGGCCAAAGAAGCCAAAAAAATGGTCGAAGCGGCGGCTAAATCCGGCAAAAAACTCTCCATCGGGTACCAGAACCGCCACAGGGGCGATTCCCTGTTCCTCAAAGCGGAAGCCGACGCCGGGACTTTCGGCGATATCTACTACGCCAAAGCCACCGCCATCAGAAGAAGAGCCGTCCCCACGTGGGGGGTGTTCTTGGACGGTGAAAAACAAGGCGGCGGGCCGCTCATAGACATCGGCACCCACGCGCTCGATCTGACGCTCTGGATCATGGACAACTATAAGCCCAAATACTGCGTGGGCACCACCTACCACAAATTGAACAACCAGACCCAGTCCGGCAACGCCTGGGGCGACTGGGATCCCGCCAAATTCACAGTCGAGGATTCCGCTTTCGGCTTCATCGTGATGGAAAACGGCGCGACGATTTATCTTGAATCCTCGTGGGCGCTGAACTCGTTGGATGTGAGGGAAGCAGTCACTTCGGTCTGCGGCACCTTGGGGGGCGGCGATATGCCCGACCAGGGCAAAATCAGGCTGAACGGCGTAAAAAACAACAGGCAGTACGTTTTGACCCCGGGGCTCGACGCGGGCGGCGTGGCTTTTTACGACGGAGCGGCGGACAATCCTTCGGACAGGGAGGCAAAACTCTGGATTGACGCCGTGATCAACGATACGGCGCCGTTTGTGCTGCCTGAGCAGGCGTATGCGGTGTCTTTGATTTTAGAGGGCATATACGAATCCGCAAAAACGGGCAAACCTTTCTATTTCTCGAATTGACGCAATTGTCGAAAAAGGGGGCGGCGAAAAGCCGCCCCGAAACGAAATTCCAAATGATTTAAATAAGGAGATTTTCATATGAAATTAGGCGTATTAACGGTGATACTGAGCGAACCGGTCGAGCAGGCGCTGAAATACCTTTCCGGTTTGGGCGTGCAGGCGGTCGAGCTCGGCTGCGGAGGCTACCCCGGGACCAAACACTGCGACCCCTCCCTTCTGCTGGCGGACGGGGCCAAATTAAAGGATTTCAAAAACATGATAGCGGACAACGGCATGATAATAAGCGCGCTGTCCTGCCACGGGAACCCCGTGCACCCCGACAAGGCGCTGGCCAAAAGTTTCCACGATGATTTTGAAAAAGCGGTGCTCCTGGCCGAAAAGTTGAATTTGGACACGGTGATAACCTTTTCGGGCTGCCCGGGGGACTTCGACGGCGCGAAATACCCCAACTGGGTGACCTGTCCCTGGCCGCCGGACTTTTTGGATATTTTGGAATATCAGTGGAACGACGTTTTGATACCGTACTGGAAAAAAACGGCGGAATTCGCCAACAACCACGGCGTCACAAAAATCGCGCTCGAGATGCACCCCGGCTTCTGCGTCTACAACCCCGAAACGATGCTGAAACTCAGGGAAGCCGTAGACGGCAAGACCATGGGCGCGAACTTCGACCCCTCGCACCTGTTCTGGCAGGGGATAGACCCGGCAAAAGCCATCAAGGACCTGGGGCCGGCGGTTTTCCATTTCCACGCGAAGGATTCGGCGGTTGACGCCTACAACGCCGCTTCAAACGGCGTGCTCGATACAAAACATTACACCGACGAAATAGGCCGCTCATGGATATTCCGGACCGTCGGCTACGGCCACAATATGCAGGTGTGGCGCGACATCGTGAGCGCGCTCAGGCTTGTGGGGTATGACCACGTGATGAGCATAGAGCACGAGGATTCGCTGATGAGCCCCAAGGAAGGGCTTGAAAAGGCGATCTATTTCTTAAAACAGGCGATGATTTTCGAAGCCAAACCCACGGAAATTTCGTGGGCGTAAAATAATAAAAAAATAAAGGGGTGATTTTTAAATGGCACATAAAATGGGTATAATCGGTTACGGCGGAATGGCCGGATGGCATCACGAAAATTCAAAGAGGATAAGGGACTTCGAAGTGGTGGCCGCTTATGACATAAATCCGGAAAGGTTAGTTGCCGCCAAGGCCAGGGGGCTTACAGCTTATGAAAAGCTCGAGGATTTTTTGGCTGACGAGAGTTTTGACATGGTACTTGTGGCGACTCCGAACAATTTCCACAAACCCATGACAATCGCGGCGCTCGAAGCGGGAAAGAACGTGATATGCGAAAAACCGGTGGCGATGAATATCGACGATTTCGACGAAATGTACGAGACTTCCAAAAAGACAGGCAAACTCTTCACCGTACATCAGAACAGGCGCTGGGACAAGGACTTTTTGATAGTCAAGAAGGCGATTGACACGGGGCTCGTGGGCAAGCCTTACACGATCGAGTCGCGCATCATGGGCCAGAACGGCGTCATGCACGGCTGGCGCGCCTACAAAGTCGCGGGCGGCGGGATGGTTTTCGACTGGGGCGTTCACATGATCGACCAGATGCTCTGGATGATCAAGGAACCGGTCGCGGAAGTATACGCCAATTTGCATATGGTAAAAACGCCCGAAGTGGACGACTATTTCAAAGCCGTCATAAGGTTTGACAGCGGGCTCTCGACGCAGATCGAAGTGGGCACGTACAACCTCGAAAGGCTGCCGCGCTGGTATGTATGCGGCGACGGGGGCGCGCTTGTGATCAATGGGATGGACGGCAAAGGCAGGCTCACTCACGCCAAGGATTTTGAAATGGAATGGACGCAGGAAGTGGTGCAGACCGAAGGCGGCCCCACCAGGACGATGGCCCCCAGGCCGAAAGAGACGCTTGAGGAAGTGCCGCTGCCGGAAGTGGAAACCGACTGGGCCGACTATTACCACAATGTGCTCGCCGTTCTGGACGGAAAAGAGCAGTTGATCGTAAAGCCCGAAGAAGCGCGTAAAGTGCTGCAGGTCATGACTGCGATATTCGAATCGGACGCGACGGGCGAATCCATAAAAATAGACAGATATTACAAATAATAACTAAGGATCGTGTATCGTTAGAGAGAGAGGTATACCGAAACCGTGGATTATATCAATATAGACGACGCCATGGCCCGGTTGAACAACAACAAGAAATTATACGCGATGCTGCTCAAAAAATTTGACGGCGGAGCGATGCTCGAAGATCTGTTGGGTAAAATCCAAAGCGGAGACGCAATCGGAGCCGAGGCTTCGGCGCATACCTTAAAAGGGCTCGCCGCCAATCTTTCGCTTTCCGATCTGAGGGCCAGGGCCGAAGAAGTCGATATCCTGCTGAAGGCGGGGGATCTGAGCGTCGATACTTCTGAAATAAAAAAATCGGTAGCTCTGACAAAAGAAGCCATCGATAAGTGGATTGCAGAAAGTTCATAAGGTTGAATTTTTGGCCCTGTGAGCAAAAAAAAACTGAGGACGGGGGAGTTTTTATCTCCCCTGCCCTGTTTTTGGCGGCTTGCCGCCTACAAGCTCGCGTAATTGTCAAAATACCCCTTTATCAGTATCACGGGGGTGCCTTTGTCTCCGCTTCCGCCCATCAAATCGCACAAACTGCCGATCAAATCGACAAAACGGCGCGGAGTGGTGCCTTCGGCTTCATCTTTGCCCATCAGGTTTTTATCCTTGTTTTTTATGCGCTCCACGACGGCTTCCCTCGCCTCGTCCCCGCGTTTGCCCGCGAATTCGTTGTCGGCGATGTATTTCAGCTTGATTTCGTTTGGAACCCCTATCAGTCCGTCTGTAAAGGCGGGCGATACCACCGGGTCCGCCAATTCCCATATTTTCCCGACAGGATCCTTGAATGCCCCATCGCCGTACACGAGCACTTCCGCGTGCGCGTTTGTTTTTTTGTACAAAAGCCCTTTCACTTCCGTCACGAATTCCTTGCACGAGTGCGGAAACAGTTTTACTTTTTCCTCGCCCGCCTTATTGGAACCGAGCACGCCGAAATTTTCGTTGTACCCGCTCCCACAAACGCTCTTGTTTAAAATCTCGTCCAAGCAGTACACCGATTCGGCGCCGTTTGCCAGCAGCCGGCGTTTGGTCTGGCTGCGCGTGTGTATGTCGGCGGCGATCACGTTTTTGGTGTATTTGAGTATCTCGCAGGGGTCATTGGCCAAAATGATTTCGGCGCCGCCGATTTGGCGGTACAGCTCCAAGTAATCCACCGCGGTGAATTCATGCCTGAGGTCGCCGAAAATGCGGCGGAACTCCTCTTCGCCGAAAACGTCCGTATACGGATTTATCCCCGATTCATATATCCGCTCGGAACTTATGATGTGGTTTCCCACTTCATCCATCGGATAACTCAGCTGGATATATACCTTTTTCAAACCGGCCGCTATGCCTTTTAAAAGTATTGAAAAACGGTTGCGGCTCAAAATCGGGAATACGACCCCCGCCGTCCCCGAAGGGAATTTGCCTTTGACATCTTCGGCGATCTGCCCGATTGCGGCGTAATTTCCCTGGGCGCGCGCCACCACCGCCTCAGTCACCCCGATTATATCGCGGTCGCATATCGGAACTTTGGTTTCCTTGCTGTATTCCATCACAGAATTCACGACGATCTCCGCCAGATTATCGCCCTCGTGGATTATGGGTGTCCGTATCCCGACGGCTTGTGTCCCGGTTGTTCTCATTAAATTTTCCCTCTTTATTTCTGCAGTACTCTGTGGCCGCTACTGTATATGATTATACCATACAATACTTTTTTTGTCAAGCGGCGGCTCAATACAAGATTGTTATAGGGGATATAAAGAGAAACTATGCAGCGTCAGGCGCATATTGTCAAGGTGTTTTATGGATTTTTCGTTGAATTTACATTTTAGACATAAAAAAAGGACAAGGCTGTTAAAACCTTGTCCTGTGTAGGCTAAAGATTTTTAATTTTATTAAAAACGTGAGTTCGATGGGAAAAACAATGAATTATGACGATTTTACGCGGTGTTTATCGTAGGGGACGCGCCCCTG
>Ga0123356_10007910_pt1 | contig 10584 bp, 13 predicted proteins | sample TergutEmb28metaG_2_FD_92546 | JGI IMG/M metagenome (GOLD analysis project Ga0123356, IMG submission 92546) | Embiratermes neotenicus P3 segment gut microbial communities from Petit-Saut dam, French Guiana - Emb289 P3 | ecosystem: Host-associated > Arthropoda: Insects > Digestive system > Gut ... | reverse complement strand
GACCGACCCCTGCGGGCTGGCCTGCTTGACCGTGGCGGTGATGATGTCGCCCACGAACGCGTACCGCCGGCGCGAGCCGCCCTTCACGCGGATGCACAACAGCTCGCGCGCGCCCGTGTTGTCGGCCACGCGCAGCCGTGTCTCGTTCTGGATCATGCGCCGGCCTCGATCGTCATCGCGCGCGCTCCAACACGTCCAGCAGCCGCCAGCGCTTGGTGCGCGACAGCGGCCGGCTCTCCAGCACCCTCACCATGTCGCCCTCGTGCGCCTCGTTGGCCTCGTCGTGCGCGTGGAGCGTGCTCGAGCTGCGCACGATCTTTCCGTAACGGCGATGCTGGCGCGCCACATCGATGCGCACCGTGATCGTCTTGTCGGCCCTGCTCGACACCACCACGCCCTGGCGCACGCGCCGGCTGCCCGCGACCTCCGCGTGCACCGGCGCCAACGACTCGGTGGCCGGCGCCTTCGGCCGCGCCGCCGCCTTCTCGCGTTCCCGCCCGCGCCGCGCGCGGCGACGCGCCGCCTTTGCGCGGCGCTCGGAGTCGCGCTGCGCCTGGCGATCCTGCGGCGAGCGCGGTCCCGACGGCGCCGCCGGCCGCGCGCGCTTGCGACGGCGCCGCTCCTTGGCGCTGAGCCGCTCCTCCGGCTCCGCGCGCGCCGCCGGCGCCGGCTCGGGCGCCGCTGCGGTGGCGGGCTCGGCGTCGGCCGCGGGCGACCGCTCGGCTGCGGGCTCGGCCTCGGGCGCCGGCTCAGCCTCAGCGGCGGGCTGCTCGAGCGCGCCCACCGGCTCCTCCGCCTGGGGGGCCTCGGCCTGTGGCTCCTGGGGAGCCTGCTCGTCCTGGGTGTCCTCTTGCATCCGCTCTCCCCTTCTCAGCTGTCCTGCGCGGCGGCGTCCTGCGCGGGGGCCTGTTGCGGGGCGCCCTCGTGCGCGGCGCCCTCGTGCGCGGCGGCGTCGCGCGCGGCGGCGTGTTGCGCGGCGCGCGGGGAGCGCCCACCGCGGCGCTGGCGCTCACGCGCCACCGTGAGCGCCCGGGCGAGGTCGCGGCGGGTGCGGCCCAGTCCGGCGGTGTCCTCGAGCTCGCCGGTGGCGTTGGCGAAGCGCAGTCCCAGCAGATCCTTGCGCAGCGTGGCGATCTGCTCGGAGAGCTCGCTGCCGCGCAGGTCGCGCAACTCCTTGACGTCCATCGCGCGCTCCCCTAGTCCTCTCGCTCCACGAACTTGCACTTGAGCGGCAGCTTGTGGGCGGCCAGGCGGATCGCGTCGCGCGCGAGCGGCTCCGGCACGCCGGCGAGCTCGAACATGACCCGGCCGGGCTTGACCACCGCGACCCACCCCTCGGGCGAGCCCTTGCCGGAGCCCATGCGCGTCTCGGCGGGCTTCTTGGTGACGGGCTTGTCGGGATACACGTTGATCCACACCTTGCCGCCGCGCTTGATCTTGCGGGTCATCGCGATGCGCGCGGCCTCGATCTGGCGGTTGGTGAGCCAGCCGCACTCCAACGACTTCAGGCCGTACTCGCCGTACTGGACCTTGAGCTGGCCGCGCGAGAAGCCGGCGCGGCGTCCGCGGTGCTGCTTGCGGTGCTTGACGCGCTTGGGCGAGAGCATCAGCGCGCATCCCCCTGGCCGCCGGAGGGGCCGCCGTTGCGAGGGCGCCCACGCGAGGAGGAGCCGTCGCGCCGTCGGCCCCGTCCGTCGCGCCCACCGCGCCCGTCGCGGTCGCCCGGCGGGGGCGGCGAGCTCATGTCGGTGAGATCGGCGCCGGTGTAGCCCTCGGGCATGATCTCGCCCTTGTTCATCCAGCACTTCACGCCGATGCGCCCGAAGGTGGTGCGCGCCTCATAGAAGCCGTAGTCGATGTCGGCGCGCATCGTGTGCAGCGGCACGCGCCCGTCGGAATAGCTTTCGGTGCGCGCCATCTCCGCGCCGCCCAGCCGCCCCGACACCTGGACCTTCACGCCCTTGGCGCCGGAGCGCATCGCGCTGGTGAGCGCGCGCTTCATCGCGCGGCGGAACGCCACGCGGTTCTGCAACTGCTCGGCAATCGACTGCGCCACCAGCTTGGCGTCCAGCTCCGGGCGCTTGATCTCGAGGATGTTGACCTTGATCTGCTTCTTGGTCATACGGTGCAGGTCGCGGCGCAGCGCGTCCACTTCGGCGCCCGACTTGCCGATCACGATGCCGGGGCGCGCGGTGTGGATGTTGACCTCCAGCTCGTTGGAGCCCTTGCGGATCGTGATGTCCGCCAGGCCGGCGTGCGCGAGCTTTCCGACGATGTGCTCGCGGATCCTGATGTCCTCGGCGAGGTAGTTGGCGAAGTCGCGCTCGGTGAACCAATTGGACTTCCAATCGTGGATGTATCCCACGCGCATCGCCTCTGGATGAACCTTCTGTCCCATCTGCTCCAGCTCTCGTGTCTCTCGTGTCTCTCGTGTGCCTTGATTTGTCGGTGTGGTGTGGTCGCTGTGCTCGCTGTGGGTGCCGGCGCCGCCTACGGAGCGGGCGTCAGCGTGATCGTCAGGTGGCTCGTGCGCTTCTCGATCGGCGTGGCCCGCCCCATCGCGCGCGGCCGAAAGCGCTTGATCGTGGGTCCCTCGTCGGCGTAGGCCTCGCGGACGATCAGCTCATCCCCGACCAGTTCGTGGTTGGCTTCGGCGTTGGCCACCGCCGACTCGAGCAGCTTGCTCCAGTCGCGCCCGACCCCACGCGGGCTGAAAGCGAGGATAGCGCGCGCCTCGTCCACCGGCCTGCCACGCAGGTGAACGCATACCATGCGCGCCTTGCGCGCCGAGGTGCGCACGTAGCGCGCCCGCGCGCGCACAACGGGGCGGCGCGCCATCGGGGTCGCGGCCGCGCGCCTGGGCCGCGCGCGCGGAGCGGGCTTCTCCGGCTCTCGGGTGCCCTCGGGCCCGTCGTCGTGCTCGTCGGCGGCCATCAGCGCACCTTCCCCGAGCCGGCGTGACCGCGAAAGATGCGCGTCGGCGCGAACTCGCCGAGCTTGTGGCCGACCATCGACTCGGTCACGAACACCGGCACGTGCCGGCGCCCGTCGTGCACGGCGATCGTGTGGCCCACCATCTCGGGGAAGATCGTGGAGGCGCGCGACCAGGTGCGCAGCATCTGCTTGCGGTTCTCGGCGTTCATCCGCTCGATGCGCGCGAGCAGGCGCGCTTCCACCCACGGCCCCTTCTTGCTGGAGCGGCTCATCGGCTTCTCCCATAGCCATCCACGGGCGCGTAGGCCAAGCGGATCAAGGACGCAGGGAGCGTGGCGTGCTTCGCACGCGAGCGACCGAGGACGCAGAGTCCGCGCCGGCATACGCGCCCGTGGCGGCTCATCGCGACTTGCCCTTGCCTCGGCGCCGCCCGCGCACGATGTAGCGGTCGGACGGCTTGTGCTTCTTGCGCGTGCGGTAGCCCAGCGTGGGCACGCCCCACGGGGTCACCGGGTGGCGACCGGCTGTGGTGGAGCCCTCGCCGCCGCCGTGGGGGTGATCCACGGGGTTCATCGCGGTGCCGCGCGTCTGCGGGCGCACTCCCATGTGGCGGTTGCGCCCGGCCTTGCCGACCTTCACGTTCTGGTGGTCGGCGTTGCCGATCACGCCCACGGTGGCGCGGCACTCGGCGCGCACGAGCCGCATCTCGCCGGAGGGCAGGCGCAGCGAGGCCATCTCGCCGTCCTTGGCCATCAGCTGCACCGAGGTGCCGGCCGAGCGGGCCATCTGACCGCCGCGGCCGGGCTGCAGCTCGACGTTGTGCACCACCGTGCCCACCGGCATGCGCGCCAGCGGCAGCGAGTTGCCCACCGCGATCTCGGCGTGCTCGCCCGAGGACACCGTCATGCCCACCGTGAGGCGCTGGGGCGCGAGGATGTAGCGCTTCTCGCCGTCGGTGTAGTGCAGCAGCGCGATGTAGGCGGAGCGGTTGGGGTCGTACTCGATCGCCGCCACCCGCGCCGCCACCCCGTCCTTGCGCCGCTTGAAGTCGACCCTGCGGTAGCGCCGCTTGGCGCCGCCGCCGCGGTGGCGCGCGGTCTTGCGCCCGTGCGCGTTGCGCCCGCCGCTCTTCTTGAGCCCCTCCACCAGCGTGCGCTCCGGCTCGCGCTTGGTGATCTCGCCGAAGTCGGGGTAGGAGGCGAAGCGCCGTCCCGGGCTGGTGGGCTTTGGCTTGCGGATCGCCATCCCCTCAGCCCCCCATCGCCTCGAGGCGCGCGAACACCGGAATCGACTCGCCCGCGCGCACCTGCACGATCGCCTTCTTCCACGCGCGCGTGCGCCCGCGGGTGGTGCCGCGGCGCTTGGGCTTGGACCGCACGGTCATCGTGCGCACATCGACCACGTGCACCTCGAACAGCGCCTCCACCGCCTGGCGGATCTGGGTGCGGTGCGCGTCGGGATGCACACGGAAGGTGTACTTGCCCGTGTCCGCCAGCACGTAGCTCTTCTCCGACACCACCGGCCGGATGATCACCTGCGAGTGGTCCATCAGCCCTCACCCCCCTGCTCCGCCGCGGGCGGGCCGGGGTCGGCCGGGCCGGGGTCGGCCGCGCCGGGGTCGCGCCGCTCGCCGGTCCCCTCGCCGCTGTCCACGCCCCCCGTGGCCGGCGCGGGGCCGCCGCGCTGGGCGGGGCCGCCGCGCTGGGCGCGGGCGCCGGCGCGGGCGCGGGCGCGGTGGGTGAGCTCCTCGAGCGCCGCCTGGGAGACCACCAGCGAGGCGGCGCCCAGCAGCTCGGCCACGCCCACGTTGGCGTGCGCCAGCACCGACACGCGGGGGAGGTTGCGGAAGGAGAGCGCCGCCGCGCGCTCCTCGGGGGCCAGCACCACCAGCGTGGGGCGCGGCTGGGCCCAGCGCTCCAGCAGCTCCAGCGCGCGCCGCGTGGCCGGCTCGGGCAGCGAGTGCGCGTCCAGCACCGCCAGCGAGCCCCGCCCGGCGTGCAGCGACAGCGCGCTGCGCAGCGCCGCGCGCTGCTCCTTGCGGTTGACCTTGATCGTGTACCGGCGTGGCGAGGGCCCGAACGCGATGCCACCGCCGGTCCACAGGGGCGAGCGGTTGGAGCCCGCGCGCGCGCGCCCCGTGCCCTTCTGGCGCCACGGCTTGGCGCCGCCGCCGGAGACTCTGCCGCGCGTCTTGGTCGACGCGGTGCCCCGCCGCCGCGCGGCCTGCTCGGCGCGCACGCACTGGTGCACCAGCGCCTCGTGGAAACGCGCCTCGAACGCCCCCTCGTCGAGCGTCACCTTGCCCAGCGCGGGCGCGTCGCTCGCGGGCGCGCCGCTCGCGGGCGCGTCGGCCGCGGGCGCGTCGGCCGCCAAGAGAGGCGCGTCAACCATCGGAGCGCACCTCCACCACGCCGCCGCGGGGGCCGGGGACGGAGCCGCGCACCAGCAGCAGGTTGCGTGCGGTGTCGACCTGCACGATCTCCAGGCCGCGCTGGGTGACGCGCTCGTTGCCCATCTGGCCGGCGGCGCGCAGACCGCGGAACACGCGCGCGGGGTCGGCGGAGGCGCCGATCGAGCCGGGCGCGCGCACGTTGTGGGAGCCGTGCGACTTGGGGCCGCGCTTGAAGCCGTGGCGCTTGATCGTGCCCTGAAAGCCCTTGCCCTTGGAGGTGCCGGACACCTTCACGTGCGCGCCCACCTCGAAGCGGGCCACGGTGACCGACTCGCCGATCTGCAGCTCGTGGGCCTCGCCGCGGAACTCCGCGAGGCGGCGCATCGGCGGCGCGCCGGCCTTCTTCAGGTGGCCGAGCTCGGGGCGCGTGAGGCGCTTCTCGCGGGTGGCGCCAAAGGCGAGTTGCACCGCGTCGTAGCCGTCGCGCTCGGCGGTGCGGATCGCGGTCACCGGGCAGGGGCCGGCCTCCAGCACCGTGACCCGCGCGACCGTGCCGTCGTCCTGGAAGAGCTGGGTCATGCCGAGCTTGCGGGCGAGGATCGCGGACATGGCGCTAGGCGGTGAGCCGGATCTCGATGTCCACGCCCGCCGGCAGGTGGTCGAGGCGCTGGAGCGAGTCGACCGTCTTGGGCGTGGGCTGGTGGATGTCGATCAGACGCTTGTGGGTGCGCACCTCGAAGTGCTCGCGCGAGTCCTTGTCCTTGAAGGGCGAGCGGATCACGCAGTACACGTTCTTCTCGGTGGGCAGCGGCACAGGACCGGACACCGTGGCGCCGGTGCGCGAGGCGGTGTCCACGATCTCCTTCGCGGCCGACTCGATCGCGGAGGTGTCGTAGGCCTTCAGGCGGATCCTGATCTTGTTCTGGGCGGCGCCGGCCATCGGACAAATCTCTCGTGCGGTGTGGGGGGTGCGGTGTGGGGGGTGCGGTGCGGGGGTGTGGTGTGGTGCGGTGCGGTGCGGTGGTGCGGTTTGGGTGGTGGGAGTGGTCTCTGTGGTGCGCGGGGGGCTCTTCGCTGGTGTGCGCCTCTGCGCGAGAAAGGGCGGAACCCCGGGGAATCCGCCCCTCGCCCGCCGGTGCGGCGGTACGTCGTATCCGATTCCAAAGCGGGCCGTGGGAGCGGCCCGCGGCCGCTGCTGCTGGAGCTACTCGATGATGTCGCTCACCACGCCCGAGCCGACCGTGCGCCCGCCCTCTCGGATCGCGAACCGCAGGCCGGGGTCCATCGCGATCGGCTGGATCAACTCGATCTCCATCTGGACGTTGTCGCCGGGCATGACCATCTCGACGCCGTCGGGCAGCTTCGCCACGCCGGTGACGTCGGTGGTGCGGAAGTAGAACTGGGGCCGGTAGCCGGAGAAGAACGGCGTGTGGCGGCCGCCCTCCTCCTTCTTCAGCACGTACACCTCCGACTTGAACTTCGTGTGGGGGGTGATCGAGCCGGGCTTGGTGAGCACCTGGCCGCGCTCGATCTCCTCGCGCTTGGTGCCGCGCAGCAGGCAGCCCACGTTGTCGCCGGCGCGCCCCTCGTCGAGGATCTTGCGGAACATCTCCACGCCGGTGACCACGGTGGAGCCGGTCTCGTGCACGCCCACGATCTCGACGGTCTCGCCGGTTTTGATGATGCCCTGCTCGATGCGGCCGGTGGCGACCGTGCCGCGGCCGGTGATCGAGAACACGTCCTCCACGGGCATCAGGAACGGCTTGTCGAGCTCGCGCACCGGCTCGGGGATGTAGGTGTCCAGCGCGTCGGCCAGCTCGATGATCTTCTGCTTGTAGCTCTCGTCGCCCTCCAGCGCCTTCAGCGCGGAGCCGGTGATGAAGGGGATGTCGTCGCCGGGGAAGTCGTACTCGGAGAGCAGCTCGCGCACCTCGACCTCGACCAGCTCCAGCAGTTCCTCGTCGTCGACCATGTCGGCCTTGTTGAGGAACACCACGATGTAGGGCACGCCCACCTGGCGCGCCAGCAGGATGTGCTCGCGCGTTTGCGGCATCGGGCCGTCGGCGGCGGACACCACCAGGATCGCGCCGTCCATCTGCGCGGCGCCGGTGATCATGTTCTTGACGTAGTCGGCGTGGCCGGGGCAGTCGACGTGCGCGTAGTGGCGCTTGTCGGTCTGGTACTCCACGTGCGAGGTGGCGATCGTGATGCCGCGCTCCTTCTCCTCGGGCGCGTTGTCGATCTCCTCGAAGGTGCGGCCCTCGCCGCCGGACTTCTCCGCCAGCACCTGCGTGATGGCAGCGGTCAGCGTGGTCTTGCCGTGATCGATGTGCCCGATCGTGCCCACGTTGACGTGCGGCTTGTCGCGCTCGAACTTCTCCTTCGCCACTTTGTGTTCGCTCCTTCTCGATTCCTTGTGTAGGAGGCCCGCCCGCAGGCGAACCGGGAAAATCTATCTGAACAGCGACTTTCGTGATTCCTTGTATACCCGCCCGCGCGCTCCGGCGAGCCCGCCGGCGCGCTGCGGGGGGCCCGCGCGGGGTCCTAGGCCGGCACCGGCTCGCCGGTGCGCTGCTCCACGATCCGCTCGGCGATGTTCGGGGGCACCTCCTCGTAGCCCTCGAACTGCATGGTGTAGGTGGCGCGCCCCTGCGTGTTGGAGCGCAGGTCGGTGGCGTAGCCGAACATCTCCGACAGCGGCACGTTGGCGGTGACCGCCAGCGCGTTGCCCCGCCGCTCCTGCCCCTCCACGCGCCCGCGCCGCCGGGAGAGATCGCCGATCACATCGCCGAGGAACTCTTCCGGCGTGACCACCTCGACCGCGAAGATCGGCTCCAACAGCACCGGCTTGGCGCGGCGCGCGGCCTCCTTGAGCGCCAGCGAGCCGGCGACCTTGAAGGCGATCTCCGAGGAGTCGACGTCGTGGTACTTGCCGTCGACGAGGGTCACGCGCACGTCGACCATCGGGTAGCCGGCCTTCACGCCGGTGTCGAGCGCCTCCTCGATCCCCTTCTCCACGGCGGGGATGAACTCCGATGGGATCGCGCCGCCCTTGATCTTGTTGACGAAGTCGAAGCCCTCGCCGGGCGCGGGCTCCAGGTCGATGTAGACCACGCCGAACTGGCCCGAGCCGCCGGTCTGGCGCACGAAGCGCCCTTCGATCTTGGACACCTGGCCGCGCACGGTCTCGCGGTAGGACACCTGGGGCCGGCCCACGTTGGCCTCCACCCCGAACTCGCGCTTCATGCGATCGACCAGCACCTCGAGGTGCAGCTCGCCCATGCCGGAGATCTCGGTCTGGCCGGTCTCCTCGTTGGTGCGCACCTGGAAGGTGGGATCCTCCTCGGCGAGCCGTCCCAGCGCGACCGACATCTTCTCCTGGTCGACCTTGGTCTTGGGCTCCACCGCCACCTTGATCACCGGCTCGGGGAATTCGATCGTCTCGAGGCGCACCGGCGCGTCGGGCGCGGCGAGCGTGTCGCCGGTGACCACCTGCTTGATGCCCACCGCGGCGGCGATCTCGCCGGCGTGCACCTCGGAGACCTCCTCGCGGTCGTTGGCGTGCATCATCAGGATCCGCCCGATCCGCTCGGTGCGGCCGGTGTTGACGTTGAGCACGCGCGAGCCGCTCTGCAGGCGCCCGGAGTAGACGCGGAAGTAGGTGAGCTTGCCCACGTAGGGGTCGGCCATGATCTTGAACGCCAGCGCCGCGAAGGGCGCGTTGTCGTCGGGCGCGCGCGTGACCTCGCGATCCTCCTCGGAGCCGCGGATCAGTTCGGTGCCGACCACCGGGGGCACGTCCAGCGGGGACGGCAGGTACTCGATCACCGCGTCCAGCAGCGGCTGCACGCCCTTGTTCTTGAAGGAGGAGCCGCACAGCACCGGCGTGAGCTCGATCGCCAGCGTGGCCTTGCGAATCGCCTGGCGCAACCGCGCGGGCGGGATCTCGGCGTCCTCGAGGATCAGCTCGACCAGCTCGTCGTCGTAGTGGGACACCTCCTCCAGCAGGTGCTCGCGCGCGGCGGCCGCCTCGTCGGCCATGTGGGAGGGGATCTCGACCTCCTCCTGCTCCTTGCCGAGCTCGTCGCGGTAGACGATCGCGCGCATCGCCACCAGGTCGATAACGCCCTGAAAGTCGCCCTCGGCGCCGATCGGCAGCTGGATCGGCACCGGCCGCGCGCCCAGGCGGTCGACCATGGTCTGCACGCCGGCGGCGAAGTCGGCGCCGATGCGGTCCATCTTGTTGATGTACGCGATGCGCGGCACGTGGTACTTGTCGGCCTGGCGCCACACGGTCTCCGACTGGGGCTCCACGCCGGCGACCGAGTCGAACAGCGCGATCGCGCCGTCCAGCACCCGCAGCGAGCGCTCCACCTCGACCGTGAAGTCCACGTGGCCGGGGGTGTCGATGATGTTGATCCGGTTGCCCCTCCACTCGGCGGTGGTGGCGGCGGAGGTGATCGTGATTCCGCGCTCCTGCTCCTGGGCCATCCAGTCCATCGTGGCCGCGCCCTCGTGCACCTCGCCCATCTTGTAGGTGCGCCCGGTGTAGTAGAGGATGCGCTCGGTCGTGGTGGTCTTGCCCGCGTCGATGTGGGCCATGATCCCGATGTTGCGGGTCTTCTCGAGTGGGAACTTGCGTGGCATGAGCGCTGGAGTGAGCTGGAGTGAGCTGGCTTGAGGAGTCTCGTGTGGCTCTCGGCGGCGGTCCCGCGGCGCGGTCCCCCTGTCGCATCCAAAAAAAATGGGCCCCTCGGGCCCACGCGCGCTACTGGTCTCGCCCGAACCGGTTCGCTGGCTATGTGCTCGAAGGCTCCATCTGGACTGGATGCTCCGTGGCGCGCGCCGGCGGCGTGGCCGTGCGCCCCACGCGATGGGCGACTATAGCAGAGGGGTGCGGCTCTCCTGGAGGGACGAGCAGCCCACAAAATGCGCCGCCGCCCGCTCCCTCGGTGCCGGTCGTCGAGCAGCGGGCGTTGTGTTTTTTGTTTTGAGGATTGGTTCCGCGCGGAACGAATCCTCTTTTTGAATCCCCAACGGAGCCTCAGACAGGCGTGTTCGCGGGTGTCACACCCCCACCTCCACGGGCTCCCCGCCGCCGGCGGCCTGCGCCTCCTGCAGCCCGGCTCGGGGGCGCTCGGCGCGGAGCAGCATCAGGCAGGGCACGAGCGAGAGCGCGGCGATGCCGAGCGCCCACCAGTAGGCGCTGTTGAACGCGTGGGCCAGGTGTGTGGGCGTGGGCAGCGCGCCGGCGGTGG
>Ga0123356_10007909_pt1 | contig 10585 bp, 4 predicted proteins | sample TergutEmb28metaG_2_FD_92546 | JGI IMG/M metagenome (GOLD analysis project Ga0123356, IMG submission 92546) | Embiratermes neotenicus P3 segment gut microbial communities from Petit-Saut dam, French Guiana - Emb289 P3 | ecosystem: Host-associated > Arthropoda: Insects > Digestive system > Gut ... | reverse complement strand
TTTTTTCGCTGAGTTCCTGTCTCTCGATTTCGCCCAACAGTTTTCCAAACGCGGCGTCGATGGTCGCAGCGGCTCCACCGTATCTGTTCCACTCTCCCTGCAACTGCGGAACCCCAAGGGCTTTTGATTTGCGGGCAAGTTCTTTCGTATCGAGCTCCCGCCAACCGTGCAGGTCGTAATGGTGTAGCCATATGAAAAACCTGTTATCCCCTTGTTCGCGAATCCACTCAGTCGATGCGTCGACTATTTGCTCCGCCGTAAAATAGTGCGCGCCGTATCCCCACACTTTTTTATCGGTGTCCGCGTCTGCTACTTCCCTAACCTCCTCGAATTTGAACTGCGGTACATGCTTTGCGAGAAACTCGCGCGGAGATGTGCCGATTGCCAAAGCCATATTCATTCCATGGGTCCTTGCGACATTGACCGCGTCATACCCATCTTGCCGTTCTAGGTCGTAACAACCGCGGGTAATCGCTGGCAGTGCGCTGCGAGTATCTGATCCAGTTGAGTATGCTCGAGTGAAGCTCAGCGAGGATCCTGTGAATTTCGCCAGGTTGGGCATAATTCGGGGATCCGACGCGGTATCTGCCCGCAAAGCATCGACAAAATACACCACGATGTTCGGCTGGTCTGGCATCGCAGCCCGCAGATTTGCTGATCGAGCTGGACCTTCCGACGGCCACCATGCTTGTGGGCAAGCATCGGCAGGTGACGGGTCGGCTGAATTCGCGTTCGCCCCCAAACCCGCGGCTGCCGACTCTGTATCTGATCTGCGTCGTGTTTCCAGGTCAGCGTAAGACGGAACCCGGTGTGCCCTCGCGAGAACACGTCCGACAAAAACGCGATGCGTTGCAGTGTGGCGGAGTCTATCAGCAGCCCATGCTGGCACCCGAGCAATCACGAACCCAGCGGTCAGCGCTGCGAGCAGCGGCGCAAGCACCAGTGCGTGAGAATCTCGCTGTTTTCGCCCCAAGGCGGCCCCAAACATCAGCCGAAATGCTATTAGCCAGACCGTGGCTGTCCACAGCTCAACCACCGCGTGAACAAACGGATATAGTTCCGCGAGTACGGACATATCGAGCCAAGCAAAGACACAACCCAGCAGCAACAGCGCGCCGCACAGCACCCAAAACCGTCGCACTCGCTGGAGCCAAGCATCGCCGAGCGGCACGCCGATCGCGACTAGTGCGACTATTCCAACAAAACCGCAGCCGAGAGCTACCCAGTCTATGTGAGCAGAAGGAGGCGATGCGTTTGCAGTCCACAGCCAAGCTGCGCCTGATGCCCCGGCGGTTGCAGGTCCCAAGACACTCCGAACCAGGCCACGCACGGCGCTTGAGACTGATGGCAATCCAATGGGTGCAACCAGAATCCTCGCCAGCAGGTCAACGCAACGCGCCAACCAAATGGCAAGTCCCAAACACGACCCGAGGCCGCAATACAACGCCAGTGCCCCAATCGCGTGCGATCCCCAGTTCCATCCCGCCGGATGTGTACCCACCGACAAAAACCTTACAAATCCGTCGGCTACGGAGAATGCAGCCCCGGTGGTCGTCCCTGCGAGTACCCACGCAATCAGGTCGATAGCTAGCGGACCCGCCGAAAAACACACCCACTTCAACCCAACTGGCGGCGTTCCTGGATTCGATACGGCTTTTGTTCTCACGAAATCACCAGCAACCCCACGTTGCATGCAGGTCGCTTGGTGTTATACAATGCGATTCTGGTTTCAACAGTTGCGATCCTCGTGTCAACAAGACCAGACTGACCCAATCCAGGTGAGCCGATCCAAACTGGCCAATCCAGACAGGAAAATCCCGACACGCCGAACCGGTGTGGATTGTTCGCCCCCACGGTAATCGACGCTCCGTTCTATCGTTGTCCACACCCCAGTTATCCATTCCACCGTTATCCATTCCACCGTTATCCATGCCACCGTTATCCATGCCCCAGACCATCGAGCCCAAAAATCCCCCAACCAGTTGGCATTCGCTTTCGCACAGCGAGGCCCTTGAAAAACTTGAGTCTTCCACCGAGGGAATCTCTTCTGATCAAGCTGCTCGACGTCTGGAAATCCACGGTCCCAATGTTCTCGAGCACGCTGCGAAAGAGAGCATTCTCGTCATGCTCTGGAGGCAGATCAACAACCCCCTCATTTGGGTTCTTATCGCGTCTGGTTGCATAGCAGTCGCCGTTGGCAAGGTCACCGATGGTCTTGTCGTACTCACTGTTGTTGTTCTGAACAGCATCATCGGGTTCGTGCAGGAGTTCAAAGCTGGAAAGGCTATCGATGCCCTGCGCAGCATGGTGCCAGAGTTCGCGAACACCATGCGGGATGGCCACCTCTCGGTGGTTCCGGTCTCGCAGCTTGTCCCTGGCGACGTTGTTGCTCTTGCGGCTGGTGACAAGGTCCCGGCTGATGTGAGACTCCTCGCTGTCAAGAATCTCCGCGTTGAGGAAGCTGCGCTGACTGGCGAATCTGTTCCTGTTCAAAAGAGTGTCGCCGCCGTGGCCGATGATGCGAGCCTCGGTGACAGAACATCACTCGCATTCAAAGGCACCCTCGTTACCGCCGGAACTGCATCAGCCCTAGTTGTCGTCACGGGATCCCGCACTGAGCTGGGCAGAATCTCGAAGATGATCGAGGAGGCCACCGCCCTGATCACTCCTCTGACAAAGGCGCTGGAGTCCCTCGCCAAGATTATCACCATCGCAATCATCGCAGTCTCCGCTGTCATCCTCGCGTTCGGAGTCTATCGCGCCCTCAGCGAAGGGGTAGAACTCGGAAATGCACTCAAAGACACACTGATCTTCGCCATCGCCCTCGCCGTCGGTGCCATTCCCGAAGGTCTGCCCGCCATCGTCACCATCGCTCTCGCCATCGGCGTCCAAAGAATGGCGTCACGAAGAGCCATTGTCAGACAACTCCCGGCAGTAGAAACCCTAGGTTCCACCACCATTATCTGCTCCGACAAAACTGGCACACTGACCAGAAACGAGATGACTGTCCACGCCCTCTGGACCCCCAGCGACGGCAAGGTATCCGTGGACGGCGTCGGATACGATCCGAAAGGATCTTTCACGTTGCCCAATGGCAAACACACCGTGACACCGTCAATCAAGCGGCTGCTGGAAAATGTCGCGCTGTGCAACGACAGCACACTTGATAGCGTTGACGATGCCTGGTCAATCACTGGCGATCCGACGGAGGGAGCGCTGGTGGTTGCCGCCGAGAAAGCAGGAATTGAGGTCAACCTGTTGCGACGTCGTGCGAAGCGCAAAGATGTGGTCCCGTTCGAGTCAGAGCACCAATACATGGCAACTCTAAACGCCGACGAGTGGACCACACGCATCATCGTCAAAGGTGCCCCCGAGGTTGTGGCTAGGTTCTGTGCAACTGACGACGGTCCCCCTTTGGATCTCGGTCCACAGATCAACAATCTTGCAGCCTTAGGAATGCGGGTTCTTGGCGTCGCGGAAAAGAAGTGCAGCGACGACACATCGGAGATTTCCGCGGACGATGTGAACTGTGGATTCTCGTTTTGCGGCTTGGTTGGGATGATTGATCCACCGCGTCCCGAGGTAATCGAGGCAGTCAAGGCCTGTCACTCCGCTGGCATCCAGGTCAAAATGATCACCGGCGACCACGAGGTAACAGCGAACGCGATTGGGGTCCAACTCGGGCTGTCCGACGATGTCAACACTGTTCAGGGGAAGGTCCTGCCAACCTTATCGGAGCGCGAGCTCCAGAAAGTCATCGAGGAAACTGAAGTGTTCGCCCGCGTTGCCCCCGAACACAAACTCCTAATCGTCAGATCTCTCCAGAAGAACGGGCACATCGTCGCGATGACCGGCGATGGAGTCAACGACGCCCCAGCCCTCAAACAGTCGAACATCGGCGTCGCGATGGGAATCACTGGCACCTCGGTGTCGAAAGAATCTGCTGACATCGTCCTCACCGACGACAACTTCGCGACGATCGTCGCGGCGGTTGAGGAGGGACGTCGTGTCTACGACAACCTCATCAAGAGTCTCGCGTTCGTGATCCCGACTAACCTCGGGTTAGCTTTCATCCTCATGTATGCTGTGTTGTTCCTTCCGTACGATCGAACCACGCACGAGCTACTTCTGCCTGTACAACCCACACAGATTCTGTGGATCAACCTGATAGCCGCGGTAGCCCTCGCGCTGCCTCTCGCGCTTGAAGCCAACGAGCCAAACTCGATGGGACGTCCGCCCCGCAACCCAGCGGAGCCCGTAATGAACCCGCTGGTGATCCGTCGGACTGTTCTAGCGTCAATCCTCATGACCATCGGTTCTGTCGGCCTGTTTTTGCTCGTTCGCGGCAAGTATTTTGGGGAGACCATCGGTACCGATGACCCGCTTGCCGAGGCCCAAACGATGGCGGTGACGACGGTCATCTTTTTCCAGGCGTTCTACTTGCTAAACTGCCGATCCCTGCGCGATTCGGTGTTCAAGATCGGGTTTTTCTCCAACCCATATGTCTTCCTTGGAATCGGCGTCACATTCGCACTCCAAGCCGCGTTCATCTACGCGCCGCCGTTCCAAAGAGTATTTGGAACTGCGCCCCTCGACCCGGCGGAAGTCGGTCTCTCGCTGCTAGCTGGGGTCGCTACGCTTCCAATCATTACCTTAGAAAAATGGATCAGCCGCAAATACCAGGAAAAACACAACGCCAAAATTCGGGAAAAGCGCACCTGAATTGCTGCGCGAACATTGCGGTCCTGCCACCAAGGTGCTAGCGCAATCTGCATGCCTCACGGCCCATCGCATTGCCGAATGCATTGTCCATCGCACTGCCCATCGCACTGCCCATCGCACTGCCCATCCCATCACCCATTACACTGCCCATCGCATTCCCCATTGGCCTGCCTGATACGGTGTCCATCGCTCCTATCGTGGACAGCGGTCATCTGCGCAATTGTACTGATCACCTCCGCTGCATTCGCCAACGACGCTGGTGTGGATGCCACCGCTGAGGGTCACGCCGACGCACCGATTACAGCCACCGTCGCACATGCAGACACACACTCTGATGACACGGCAGATGTCGAAGCAGATTCGTCGCAGGAACAGCGAATCGCCGCCCTCCGAGCAGAGCACGCAAACCTGAAGCTCGTGCTTGATGGAGAAGCCCCGATTGGTTGCTACATCGAGGATCTATTCTCATTCGATCTGAGCACAAAATCGGCAATCGACGCTGCGCGCAAAGACCTCAGTGCGAGCATTGAGCGATGGGAATCCCGCCTCAAAGAACTCGAAGCCGGAAAACCACCGGAGGCGTCAGATTCGGATTCCGAGGCCGCAGACAACACCAAGGACACCAACGATGCCAAAGACACCAAAGCCCCAGCAACGAGCAATGCTCCCAGTTCCGCTCAAACGGCGGTCGGTGATGCTGGTACCGAGGAGGCTGGCGCGGACGAGGCCGCCGCTACTGAGGAGGAGCTGACTGACTCATTTGATGAACTAAAGCTACAAATCGCCACAGCCAGCGCGCGTCTCGAGTTCCTGAACTGGCCAGAAGGGAAGCGAAACGCTGCACTCACGAAAGATGCGCAACGAAAGCTCGCATCGATTGAGGCCGAGCGCGCGAGGGATGAGCAACTCCGCGCTGAGGCCGCGCGAAAGAAAGCCCTTGCGGAGGCTGACCGCGCCAAGAACGAGATCGACCGCGTTCTGGCCAACGAGCGAGCCCGAATGGAGGGCGTACGTGGTTTCCAAGCGATAGGTCGACGCGAGCTCGCTGAACGGCGACAATCCTGGACTGTTCACGCGACCGAGCGATCACGCGAGGTTAATGCTCTGATCCGTCGCGGGACCGATGTGGAGGCGTTTTCGGAGTCTGCCGATGCTCTCTACGACGAAGTCGCGATAAAACTAAAATCACTACGAGAACAGGTCAGTACTGCACTGTCCGCCTACGCTGAGTCTCCTTCCGCCGCGCGGTACAGTCCTGACGATTCCTATGAATCAATAAAGAGTAAGATTACGGAGCCCGTAAGAGCCGAAATCGATTCCAACCTACGCGAATTGTCATTAGCGGCAACGGAGCTCGAGAATCAAACCAGATCCCTATCCTGGATTATTCTCGAATCCTCTGTGAAGACCGAACGCGACTTGAACTTAACGAGGATAGAATTGCTCAATGCTGTATCTCACGAAAAGCGCGCCACATTGCTTGGGTTCGGGAAAAAAGGATTCGAAGAGTTAGTCAGCGAACTAGACAGAGTTGCCATTGAAGCAACCTGGTACAGAGTGCATTTCGATGTCCGCATCCAGTATCTAAAAGACTTATCGAACGATCCATTCTGGATTGGAAACCTAGCCTGGATTACCCTCCAATTGTTGTGCATCACAACTGCTGCAGCGTACATCCACCGAAGAGGCCCGTCATCATTAGAGCGATTAAGAGTGGTGATAGTCAGATCTGTGAAGCGTCCAACATACGCAAGATATGTAGCCGCCATTATCGACAATTTGGAGGCAATTCTCCCGTCGCTGGTCTTCCTATTGAGTATAATGCTGGCCATCAGAGTACTCGGTCCGACAGGTCGGCTGCCAGAATTTGCACTCCCGCTTCGGCTTCTGCTCTGGTACGGGTTTTATCGGCTATTCATTGTGGTATCGCACAGACTGGTATACAAGTTCCTATCAACAGAAACCACAAAAGATCGCTCGGCCAAGCGAAGTAAAAGGAGCGAGCTCGTAGGTCGATCGGTTCGGACGATAGCTCGGTACACGTTTGGGACTGCGTTGACGTTGACTGTTGCGTCGGAGATTCTCGGGAAGGGCTATCTCTATGATTTAGTGCTAAGAGTGGCTTGGATTGGGACTCTGCCACTTTTCATAGCGTTGTTGCGAAGGTGGCACGAGGAAATAGCGACTAGCTATGTCGCGCGTCGGCCGGATGGCAGATTCGCGGAGTTGGTGCGATCGACTCATGATAGGCCCTATGGTTTTTTGGTGGCGGCTGTTGCGATTGTTGTTCTGTTCGGCAGGGCAGCCCTGCGTGCCGCGCGTCGATTCGTGCTGGGGTTTGAGCAATCGCGAAAAGCTCTTGCGTTCCTTTTCCGTAGAAGACTTGAGATGCAGACTACAATCGATGCGTCTCCCCCGAGTGCCTATGAGTTATTCAGCATCTTGGACTCCTGGTTTTCCAACAGCCCCGTAAGAAACGAAGAATACGCGCTATCTGATCTCGAAGGCATGGATATCTTCGAAAATCAGTACGGCAGATGGGCTAGTGGCAAACCGCCGGTCGCCCTGCTCGTTGTTGGAAATGCTGGGTTTGGCAAGACATCCTGGCTAAATCTGGCGGAGCGAAAAGCAGACGAACCAGTCCGACGGATTGTACTGCGAAAGCGCATGCTCACTGAGGACGAGTTGCTCGCATTCTTGGCTAGTGAACTGAACATCAAACTCGAGGTCATCTCTCGCTCTGCCGTAATTGCGGCAATATCTTCGTTGCCGCGACAGCTCATTATCATTGATGACGTCCATTTGCTTGCTCTTCGTGGCGTGGACACGCTGGGAGCGTGGGATGCGTTCCTGGACATTGTCGAACATACAGATAACACATTCTGGGTTGCGGCGATGAATGCATTTGCGTACCAGCATGTCGCCTGGGTCCGTAAGGGTGCGGGGCCGTTTAGAAGCATAATAAAGATTCGGCCGTGGACTGATACGCGCATTGCCGCACTATTGGATGCTAGGTCAAAAGCCAGCGGGTATGAAATTGTCTATGATGATCTAATTGTCGACAAAATGGAGGGCGTCGAAGGACAAGCCCAACTGATTAGCACTCAGCAGGACTATTCCCGACTAATCTGGGACTATGCCGACGGATGCCCTGAGGTTGCGTTGTTGTGCTGGCGAAATTCCCTGCAACCTGACGGCCCCAATCGCTTGCGGGTGCGACTATTTCGGCTTCCAAACGCTAACGCCCTTGAAGCACTCAATGATCCCGAGCGATTCCTATTAGCAAGCGTCGTATGGCATGGATCCATAACTGCCAGCGACGCTGTTGTTTCTCTGAACATGAGCATGTCGCAATGCATGGCGTCAATCGAAAAACTCATTGATGACGGGGTGCTCGAAGAAAAGGACAGCTACTACCATGTTGTTCCAAGATGGGTCTGTCCGGTTATTCGTTTTTTGCGACGTAAACACTTGATTACGGATTAATTGCTATTCTTGAGAAGTGCGGAGGTTTTGCATGGACGTACTGGGGATTCCAACAAACAGCGACACTGCAAGCATCTTGGATGCGATCCGGTTGGGTCGGGTGCTCACGGGAATCATGCTGCTAGTGGCGACTTGGTTCGCTGTTAGAATTACTACAGGAACGCTATCTAGGCTTGGAAACCGATTTGTTTCGAAGCGTCTTGTCCTTGCGCAAGTTGCCACGCTGTGCAGATTCGTGATTTATCTGCTGGGCTTTATGCTGGCAATCGGAGCTGCGATTCCACTATCTAGAGAGGTGGTAATGGCTCTCGCTGGAACAGCAGCCGTTACGATTGGGTTTGCGCTGAAAGACCTCGCGGCGTCAGTGCTAGCCGGAATCACTATCCTAATTGACAGACCATTCCAAGTGGGCGACCGAGTGCAATTCGGTCCACACTACGGCGAGATCACGCAGATCGGCTTGCGTTCCGTTCGCCTTCTCACCCTCGAGACTAATGTTGTTACGATTCCAAACAACAAATTCCTCACAGAAGTCGTTTCTTCGAGCAACCTGGGGGACCTCGATATGATGGTGCAACACGATTTCTACATCGGAATCGACCAGGACATCGCCCTTGCAAAAAGGTTGGTCGCGGAAGCGACAACTGGCAGCCACTATGCTTTCGTCAAGAAGAATTGGATAATTCTCGTGAAACAAGTTGTCATCGACAACTACTTCGCAATTCGAATCCGGTCGAAAGCCAATGTTCTTGACGTTCAGTACGAAAAGGCGTTCGAAAGCGATGTTACCGAGCGAGTGATGAAAGCTTTCCGCGAACACGGGATAATGCCGCCGGCTGTAATCGAACGCCTCGCGGAATCGACTCCCTCCACAACCAAGGCGGCGTGAACCATCGCACCACGGTTGGTTTCTTCGAACGCAACCAGTAAGCTGAACGTGCAGAAAGCACCGTCATTCGTGATGTCGCTGAACGGATTCGGACGGGATCGGCATAAAGACTGTATCCAAATACTGGATTTCCCTATTCTCGTTTCCTTGCGACAACACTGTTGCCCCATCCTGAGACTCCGCACCAGACCACAACTGTTGTTGCTCGGGAGCTCCAATCGCCCCCGAACTTGGACCATAATCTGAATGAAGCCGCGGATCACCAAATCGTTGGGATGGCGAGGTCGGAAGATATGACCCGCTAACTCGCGGCAGCAGCGACGTTCCCGTCAGCAATCTCGGGACGGCGGTCCTTGGAACGCTGATGGGAGCTTCGACGGCGATGTCGCCGACAGGTTGGCTGGCGGCGTCCCACGCCACTTCCCATGACACCCATGATATTTGTTGATGGCGATAGAGAACTCGGCGCGTGTCAAGAACCGGCGGCGATTTTGGAGGTTTTACTCCTTTGACCGTCGGCGCGATGGCTTTTGGACGTCGTCCATCAATTCGATAGAACCACTCTGTGCAATAGTCTCGTCCAAGCCAGCATGTCAGTTTCTTTTCGCCGATTTCGTAGTGTGTTTCCTCCCCCAGTTCTGCGCGTAGTTGGTCCCGAACCATATCGACTTCGGCTCGGTGATAAAAACCTGCCAGCGCATTTTCGAATATGGTGGAACCCACGAGTGAAAGCTGTTGAAGGCGAGACACGAACCCTGGCGACATAAAACCGGCGACAATTGCTCCACTTTGGTGCTCTATTGCTATTTCGCAGGCTTCGTCACTTAGCTGGCTGCACTTGATTTGAATACGAATTCTGTTTGGACTTAGATCAACGTTTTCGACCGTTAGTTGTCCAAATGACCACTGTGCGGAATGATCGACATGAGCCACCAATTCGCGTTCCACAAACCGTCGAACAGCACGTTCGACATCCGCTAGGCCTTCTTGGAATTTGCCGACGCCTGATGCCTCTTTGGGCTTTGAGTCTCTGGGTTTCGTTCCTCTGGCTGCTAGTCTTTCGTGCTCGCGAAGAGCAGTTCTTCGCATTCGGTTGTATAGATTGGGAAGCGTTCCCGAGTGGACACCTGCCACCAGTAGTCCGCGCATGGTTTCGCCGTGGCTTCCTATTATTGCCGGTTTTAGTTTGTCTGATCGGGTGGCAGTATACAGCTTATAATTTTCTTTTAGTTCCCAAGCGAAAAACCCTGATACACTCGGAATCAGATATGCAGTAATCACTGCCAGCGGTCCCCCAATAATCGGGCCCAGAGGCGAAAACACCATGGCGCAGGCTTTGAATAGTTGATCAGCGACGGATATCGAGAATTTTTGCGCCACCGTAACCACTGGAAAATGCTTTAGTGGGTTGACCTCGGGCTCGACTAACAGAGTGATATACATTCGAATAACATACGCAACCACCGCCCAAACTAGTCCGGCTGCGGT
>Ga0123356_10007908_pt1 | contig 10585 bp, 7 predicted proteins | sample TergutEmb28metaG_2_FD_92546 | JGI IMG/M metagenome (GOLD analysis project Ga0123356, IMG submission 92546) | Embiratermes neotenicus P3 segment gut microbial communities from Petit-Saut dam, French Guiana - Emb289 P3 | ecosystem: Host-associated > Arthropoda: Insects > Digestive system > Gut ... | reverse complement strand
ACTGTAATCTCGAAACTGTTTCTACCGATTACGATTTCTCGGTTACACTGTATTTTGAGCCTTTAACTGTAGAAGATGTTTTTTCAATCTGTCAGCATGAAGAGCCGCTTGGTGTTATTGTGCAGTTCGGTGGGCAGACACCGCTTAATATTGCAGAGGAATTAAAACGCGCCGGTGTTCCGGTTTTAGGAACAACGCCCGAGGTTATAGCACTTGCCGAGGACAGGGATAAGTTCAGAAAAATGATGGAACAACTGGATGTTCCGATGCCGGAGTCGGGAATGGCGCATAACCGGGAAGAAGCACTTGCAGTTGCGGGCAGAATAGGATATCCTGTCATGGTAAGACCGTCTTATGTATTGGGCGGACGTGCAATGAAGATTATATTTGACCCTGAGCAGCTTGAAAACTACATGAAAGAGAACGCTCACTTTATATTGCCTGATGCGCCGATTCTGATAGATTGCTTTTTGGATAATGCTCTTGAGTGTGAAGCGGATGCGGTTGCGGATGGTAACTATGCGTTTGTGCCTGCAATTATGGAGCATGTTGAGTATGCGGGCATTCATTCCGGAGATTCCGCATGCGTTATCCCGCCGGTTGGTATTGCGGAGGATCAGCAGGAGATAATTCGCGGCTATACAAGTAAAATTGCCTGTGAATTGGGTGTTGTCGGCTTAATGAATGTTCAATACGCGATTTATCATGGAAAGGTATACGTTCTCGAAGCAAATCCACGTGCATCAAGAACTGTACCGATTATTTCAAAGGTGTGTAACCTCAATATGGTTGACCTTGCGGTTCGGCTTATAATGGCGGAGCATACCGGAGATAAAATTGACCTTGCCGCTATGAAAAAGCTCGATGTGCCGTATTTCGGTGTTAAAGAAGCTGTATTTCCGTTTAATATGTTCCCCGAGGTTGACCCGGTGCTCGGCCCTGAGATGAGGTCAACCGGTGAGGTTTTAGGTCTGTCGGATTCATTCGGGCTTGCATTCTACAAAGCGCTTGAGGGAAGCAAATCGGTTCTTCCGCTGTCGGGCTCGGTTTTAATTTCAGTAACAGACAAGGATAAGGATGGAGCTGTTGAAGTGGCGAAGCAATACGAAAGCCTCGGGTTCAAGATTGTTTCGACGCGCGGAACGCACAAGTATTTGACATCAAAAGGTGTCAAGGCTGTGGTTATACGAAAGATGCATGAGGGCCGTCCGAACATAGATGACGCGATTAAGAACAATCAATTGGATATTATTATTAACACGCCAAGCGGCAAGAAGCGCAGCAATGTTGATGATTTTAATATCAGAAAATCGGCAATCAGATACAGTATTCCCTACATGACAACCCTGACAGCGGCGCTGGCGGGTGCAAAGGGTATTGAGAAGAAGGCAAAAAGACCGGACGAAGAAGTACATTCATTACAGGATTATCACAAGCTTACCGGTAGTTATTAGGAGGTACTATCATGATTGTTTCTGTTACAAAAGAAAATGAAAACGCGTGGGCGGAGATGTGTGTCGAGCTTTGGCAGGATCTTACGATAGATTCTGTGCTCAGGATGAGTCACGAGGGTTTATTTAAAAATGAGTTCCTGTTTTTTGAAAAGGACGAACCTGCCGCATTTCTTAGCCTTTCGCTTCGCAGCGATTATGTTGAAGGCACAACATCGTGCCCGGTTGCATATATCGAAGGCTTATATGTAAAACCGCAGTTCCGCCGCAGAGGAATTGCGGAAAAACTGGTTGAGCACGCAAAAGAGTGGTCAGCACAGTTTGGTTGTGCCGAGCTTGCGTCCGACTGCACAATTGATAATAATGCAAGCCAGTCTTTCCATAATGATGTCGGCTTTACCGAAGCAAACAGAATTGTTTGCTATACGATGAAATTGTAAACCCGGATAAGAAAGGCCGGGAGATGGAGGGATAGTGATTATAAACAGAGCTGCCGCGTCTGAAACGGCGGGTCGGCAAAAGAAAACAAGAATAGGTTTTGCATGGTTGTTACTTGCTGCCATGTGCTTATCACTGCTTTCTGCCGCGTGCGAAAGCTCCGGCGGAGAAGAATCATATGATATTCTTCACTTTTCATCATATAAGGACATCCCAGGTGTGACAGATGATGATATAAGAGCAATTGAAGCATTGCAAGAAAAACATAGTTCTTTTGTATACGGTGTTTTACCGTCCACTGTTTCTTTTCTCGACAGAAGTAATGAGATAAGAGGTTTCTCGGCGTTATTTTGTGAATGGATGACAGAGCTCTTTGGCATCCGCTTTGAGCCTGAATATGTCGCATGGGATGAGTTTTTGGCAAGTCTAGCAAGCTTTGATGTTGATTTTACCGGTGCAATGACCGCAACGGAAGAACGGCTTAAAACTTATTACATGACAACAGCTATTGCCACGCAGATACTGACTTCGTACAGGCTAGAAGACAGTGAGCCGCTTGAAACCATATCGCAGAGACGTCTTCCGAGATATGCGTTTATTGCCGGCACCACGACAATAAATGATGTTGCCGGGGCACTTGATGAAGGTTCGTACGAAACCATTATTGTCGGCAGCACCGATGAAGTATATGAGCTTCTTAAAAGCGGGGAAGCTGACGCTTTCTTTAATACAGACACAGTTGAGCTTGCTTTCGACCAATATGAAGATGTGGTTTCAAGGGAGTTTTTCCCGTTGATTTTCAGTCCGGTTTCTCTTGCCACTCAAAATCCGGAGCTGCAGCCGATAATTAATATTCTTCAAAAAGCTCTTGACAACGGTGCTCTCAGTTACCTGACAACGCTTTACAATCAAGGACACAGGGAGTACCTGAAAAACAGGTTATATAACCAGCTTTCAGCCGAAGAGCATGAGTACATGCAAAATAACCCGGTAATACCTATCGGTGCGATTTACAGTAACTATCCTATAAGCTTTTATAACAACCGGGAACAGGAATGGCAGGGAATCTTCTTTGACTTAATTGAAGAAATTGAGGATATGACCGGTCTGACATTTAAGCTGATTAATAATCAGCACACTGAATGGTCGCAAATACAGGATATGCTCAGAAACGATGAAGTATCATTTGTTTCTGAGTTAATTTGGACTAAAGCACGTGAGGAGTTTTTCATTTGGGCGGATACATCAATCCAGGATGACTACTATGCACTTATTTCCAGATCAGACTACAGAAATGTCACAACCAATGAGATTTTGCACACAAAGGTGGGATTGACCCGCGATACAGCGTATACAGCCATGTTTAAGCAATGGTTTCCCGAGCATGAAAATACCATCGAATATGATGGTATAGAAGAAACCTTTATCGCCTTGCTTAACGGCGAGGTTGATATGGTTATGACCACGGAGAGAAGGCTTATGTTCCTGACGCATTATCAGGAGCAAACCGGATATAAACTCAACTATGTGTTTGACCAGATAATTCATACCAGATTCGGTTTTAACAAGGAAAAGACAGTTCTTGTCGGCATAATCGATAAAGCACTCCATTCTATTGATACAAAAGGCATTTCAAATCAGTGGATGCGCAACACATTTGATTACCGTGCAAAAGTACTAGAGGCGCAGCGTCCTCTGTTTATAGGTATATCAGCATTGCTTGTATGTCTGTTGGCGCTTGTGGCAGTCTTTTTCATAAGAAGCCGCAGGGTCGGAAAACGGTTGGAGGTTCTTGTCGGAGAGAGGACACGTGAACTGGAGCATGCATCAAATGCCAAGTCTGACTTTTTAGCTAAAATGAGCCATGAGATAAGAACGCCTATGAACAGTGTAATAGGATATTCCGAACTGGCTCTCGGTGAAAGCATTTCAAAAAAAGTAAAAGATTATTTGACGTACATTTTGCAAAACTCGGAATGGTTATTGCAGATAATAAACGATATTTTAGACATTTCTAAAATCGAATCGGGAAAACTGGAGCTCGAAAAGGTTCCGTTTGACTTACAGGAGGTTTTTGAAGACTGCCGTGCTATTGTCGCGCCAAAAGCCGACGCAAAGGAACTATTATTGCATTTTTATGCGGAACCGTCTGTCGGCAAAGTACTTCTCGGAGACCCGACGAGGCTGCTTCAGGTAATAGTTAATTTCCTTTCAAACTCAATCAAGTTCACTGAAAAAGGTATAATAAAGGTGCAAACGGCTGTAAAGGACAGCAGCGATAACACTATCACGATGCTTTTCGAAGTTAAGGATACCGGTATCGGCATGACAGATGAAGAGATTCAGCGGATTTTTGACCCGTTTATGCAAGCCGAATCGGGAACAACACGCAAATATGGCGGTACCGGTCTGGGTCTTGCTATAACTAAGAACTTAATTGAAATGATGGGCGGTACACTCAGCGTAACGAGTGAGCCAGGAATCGGAAGTAAATTTAGTTTCGAACTGGTGTTTGAAACAGTTGAAGCGGATGACGACTTGGTACTCGAACACAGTAAGGTTACACTGAGTACGGAAAGACCTATATTTGACGGTGAGATTCTTCTGTGCGAAGACAATACAATGAATCAACAGGTTATCACCGAGCATCTTTTAAGAGTGGGCATTAAAACAGTTATAGCGGAAAACGGACAGATAGGCGTTGATTTGGTACAAGAGCGTGTCCGGAATAATGAGAAACTCTTTGACTTGATATTTATGGACATACACATGCCCGTCATGGATGGGCTCGAAGCTGCTTCGATAATACTCGCTATGGACACAGGAGTCCCTGTTGTGGCAATGACGGCAAATATAATGTCAAATGAAAAAGAAGTTTACAGAATGAGCGGCATGACCGATCACTTGGGTAAACCTTTCACATCACAGGAATTGTGGCGATGCTTACTCAGGTATTTTGAGCCGGTGGAATGGCAGGAGGTTGACACAAACAGGAGCAAGCAGGTTGACGATGAACTGCGGAAAAAGCTCATCAAGAGTTTTAAAAAGAATAACAGTGATAAGTTTAATGAACTGACCGAAGCGGTCGATGCCGGTGATATAACGTTAGCGCACAGGTTGGTGCATACATTAGCAAGCAATGCGGGACAGCTCGGAAAAAGCCGTTTACAACAGGTGGCGCAGACTATCGAAGACCGGCTGAAGGATGGAGAAAACCTTGTAACACCCGAGCAGTTGGAGACATTTGAAACAGAGCTTAATGAGGTGTTGAAGGAGTTTTCGTCTGCCGGTGAAGAGGCGGCGGAGGCATCTGCAGCGGCGGAAATTGTAGCGGCAGAAGCAACAGAGCAGACAGATAGCACGGAGGAGGCGTCAGGCATGGATAATGATAAGAGCTATAGTGTGCTGATAGTGGATGATGATTCATCAAACCTTTTAGAACTGAATCACATATTGAAATCGGACTATAAAGTAAGAACCTCAAAGGATGGAGTATCTGCTATAGCGAATGCAATTAAGCATACGCCCAATATTATTCTGCTGGACGTTATTATGCCCAACATGAGCGGCTTTGAGGTAATTAAAGAGCTTAAAAGTAACGATATCACAAAGGATATTCCGGTGATTTTCATAACGGGAATGAAAGGTGATGTCAACGAGAGCGAAGGTATTTCCCTTGGCGCTGTTGATTATATCCGCAAGCCGTTTGACTCCGATATAGTAAAGCAAAGTGTCAGAATGCAATTGGAAAAAGCAGAGGAGGGCTGAGTTGTGGATTATGCGCAGATGAAACAAGAGAAAGACGCGCGGTACAAAGAGTACTGCGAGACATATGCTGAACAGCTGCAGCTTCTCGGGTATATAAGCAGCCTTGAGAAAGATAATGAGAACATCAGGGAAACAATAAAAAATGCCGCAACAAACAGGATAAAAAGGCAAAACAGTAAGATTATTAAGATTAATGACAAGGATATCAAAAAATACAATAAGGCGTTGAGCTTGATGCCGCCGGTACCGGAGTTTAAATGATGGAAAAAAAGCGCAGCTTTGCTATTGATTTGAATGCACCGGTCATACTTTGGTTAACTCTGATTGCGTTAGTTGTATTGATAATTGACCTTATTACTCCGCTTAATATGCCGGCGCTTTTTGGCGCCCGAAGAACATCGTTTCTTGACCCGATGCAGTATGTGCGGCTATTGACCCACGTTCTGGTACATTCAAGTATGAGCCATTATGTCGGTAACTTTATGATGATTCTGGCTATCGGGCCTATGGTTGAAGAAAAATACGGCAGCGAACGCCTTTTACTGATTACTATCATAACTGCGTTGGTAACAGGGCTCATAAATGTAATTTTCTTTCCCGGAGCGGTGACGGTCGGCGCGAGCGGGATAGTGTTCATGCTCATTTTAATGGCATCGTTTACAAATATCAGGCAAGGCAGATTGCCGATAACAGTGCTGCTGGTAGCAGTTTTGTACATCGGCAATGAAATAATGCTTGGACTGTTTACAGTTGATAATGTTTCGCGCATTTCTCACATAGTAGGAGGTCTCTGCGGAGCGGTATTCGGCATTGTTGTGCACGCGAATAAGCTGAAAGCCGAGTAGGCTTTTATATCAAAACATCAGGACATGATTGCGAGAAAGTTGTTTAGCAGGTCGTCGGTCCATTTTTGAAGTGATTCGTGGTTTAGTTGTATAGCTCTTGACATGGCATCCGTGACCGGTGGAATGCTGTAGCTTTCGGGTATCGGGATATCTTTCAGTACGGGAAGTGTGCCGGTCTCAGCGATTATTTGCTGGGCTGCCGGTGTAATCAGATAATCAATAAACTTTTTTGCAGCTTCTTGATTGGAGCTGCTTTCAAATATAGCGACAGGGCTTGGAATAACTATCATTTCAGGAGGATAAGCAAGCCAGATAGGGGCACCGGCGTTAATCTTGTCGAATGCCATGTAATCAACGGCGAGGCATGCGGCATACTCTCCTTCGGCAACAGCGTTTACAACAGCTGAAGAGCCTTGTGCGATAAACGCGCCATTTGCGCGAAGGTCATGGAAGAACCGCTCGCCGAATTCGTCATTTAATAAAGCGATGCTCATTAGCGCGGTTCCTGATGTTGATGGGTCGGCGATAGCAAACCCGTCGGCGAACTCGGGTTTTAGCAAGTCTTGCCATGACTGCGGCGCGGTTTCAACAAGGTTCAGATTGTATGCGATGCCCATTGTGCCCAGACGCACGGGGAGAAAGCAGTCGCCCGTGTCGGGTAGCGGATTGAAAATATTGTCTGCTCCTGCCGGGCGGTACCGCAGCAGCATTTCTTCATTTTTCATATAGTAAAAATCGGGAATCTCGCTTGTCCAGATAATGTCGGCGAGTATATTACCGTCCGCGTGTTGAGTTTTCACATGCTCCATTAGGCTTCCGGCTCCGTCAATAGTATGCGCCACCTGTATATCCGGGTGCTTTTTGATGAAATCATCTATCAGTGCACTAATCAGCGTGTCTCTCATGGATGTATAGATATGAAATCCTTGGGGCTGATTTGTCGCGGTATTGCTTGAGGAACACGCAACTAAAGGCAAAATAAGTGTAATGACTAACAGAAATAATAAAAATTTTCGCATTTTCTAACTCTCCTTTTTTGTGGTCCTTTTGTCAGGATACTTCTTTTAAAGCGCTGATTATTACGTCGCCGACTGCTGCGAGGTCCTCGGCGCTGTACATAAGGGCGGAATTATCTGAGAAAAGGATTTGCGCAGACGGCGGGAATTCTTCATCGGGTGTCCATAAAATAAATCTGCTGGAAATGCCGCCTAAAAACGGGAAGTCATATGCGATATCTCCCGATGATGTTCCTGTCTTGTCAAGTTTAATTCCGCTGAGTAACTCGGCGGCTTTAATAAATGCATCAGGTTTGAAACCGAATCCAAAAGCGAAACGCTTTATGCAGCGCCCGTTGAAATTGGCATCGTAGAGATCTCCCCACGGCAATTCCCGATACGCTTTATAAATGCCTGTTGGCGGTGTGTAAACCCCGGCGGTCAAAACCAGGATAGTGAGTATCTGCATTTGAAAACCGTATAAAGTTTTAGGACAATTCGCCGAATCAGCCGGAATCAGTTTGAAGTCCGGGAATTCGGCAAAAAGCTCGTGCCCAAGTGCTTTTATGTAAAAGCGGGAAAGCCCGTGGTCATACTCAAGATTTGTACGTCCGGCTGCTTCCACAGGATCAATATCGCGGTATTTTGCGAGATGCATATCAAATGAGATATCCCAGTTTTGTTTTTTCATTTCTTACCTTTCTATGTCGTTGGGTTTTGCAAGGGTACTGAAAATATAGTTCCTACCGCCAGAGTGCACATCCATGTGCACACTGACGGCGCTCCACCGTCCATGGATTACGCTTGACGCAACAATATTTTCAGTACCCTTGCCAAACCCTTACCTTATTGAAAATAACCTTTCATCCGTGTGCGGGAGAAAGCATGCTGCTATAAACTCGTCCATATAGCCCGGTTGGCTGCTTAAGTCAATATATGTCATATTACCCGCGATTTCTTTTACTTTTTCTTCGGCTTCAGGATTTATCAGCATCTCGTAAGCACCGTTTAGTGATGAGTTGCCTATATAACTGTATTTTTCTTCCGGTAAATCTGGCAGCATCCCTATACTAACAGCGTTTTTGATATTGATTCCGCTTCCGATGCCGCCGGCAATCATTACATCGTCGATATCCGCAGGTGTAAAACCGAGCGGTGCAAGCAACGACATGATGCCTGAGAATATCGCGCCTTTAGCGCGGATAAAATTATCGATGTCGGTTTCCGTTATAGTTATATCCCTGTCGGTTGCGGAATCGGCAGCGGATACGAGCACGTAGCTGCCAACGCCGTATTCATCATGTCGGATCCGGCCGGAATGCAGGGGGGAACCGTCCCCCTGTGTTCCGGAGATAGTATTAAACTTGCCTTTGCCGTTTATTATACCTGCACGAAATAGCTCTGCAACTACATCTATAAGCCCTGAGCCGCAAAGTCCTGCGGGCGGGAAATCGTTGATAACACTGAGAGACGGCTCCATACATTCTTTATCAAGTATAAAGGCTTCGATTGCTCCGTTTGCCGCTCTCATTCCGCAGCTTATATCGCCGCCTTCGAAAGCGGGTCCTGCCGAGCAGGCACATGCCATTAAAAACTCTTCATTGCCGAACACAATTTCTCCGTTTGTGCCGAGGTCGATGAGCAAGGACATCTCGGGTCTGTTCCATATTTTATCCTCGGAAGGGGTTAAAGCAGAAAGAACACCCGCGGTAATATCTCCGCCGACATAGCTGCCTATATTCGGGGCGAGTATCATTTCAGCACCGAGAGCAAGGCTTATGCCGATGCTTGAGGGGTCACGCGGCTCGAACTCAAGAAACGCCGGCTCGTACGGCTCCACACGAATGGAGTTAGCGTCAATTCCAAGTAAAAGATGGTTCATAGTGGTGTTAGCCGCAACGGTTAGACGGGTGATTTTATCACGGGATATATCAACTGCCGCACAAAGCTTATCAATCAGCGGCAGAAGTGTTAATTCAACGATAGCATGTTGAAGTTTTCTAATTCCATCGGGTTTTTGCTGCTCAATTATACGATTAATGACATCCGCGCCATAGCTGATTTGAGCATTGCCCGTAACTGCTTTTGCAAAAACAAAACCACTGTTAAGGTCAACAAGCATTGCGGCAACAGTTGTTGTGCCGATGTCTACAGCAAGACCGAAATGGGACGGTTCATCTGTCTTGTCCGAAGACAAGACAGATGAACCGTCCCCTTGTCCTGCGGGGCGTAAGTGCACGATAACGCCGTCTCCTTGTGCTGCTTGTATTTGTGGTTTAGGGACATGTATTTCAGCATCGCCAGAGACGGTTGATTGGCAGGCGAGTTGGCGGGTTTGCTTATCATTCTCATGAATAATAACAGCGCACTTTCCGCATGTGCCGTTTCCGGAGCACGGGGCATCTATCTGTACGCCTGCCCTGCGCGCCAGCTCAAGTACGTTTTCTCCGCCGACGGCGAAGACTGTTACATCTTCGCCGCCTTCAATTTCAAATATAATCTTCGATTGTTTTGACATTAAAATTCTATCTCCGCCATTAAGAGTGCGGGGTGGTTCTTCGATTTCAGGAATTCTATAACGGCATCAGCTTCTGTCGCAATCGTTTCATCGCAAATCATATCGCTGAAATTGTCAATGCCGCAAAGCTCCTTTGCTGTTTTGTCAAGACGTTCGGCAACATCGTCCTTTAGCTCCTTGGGCATCCAGACAATACGCTCAACTCCGCCTTCCGCCGAGACAAATTTCTTTGACGCGATAAAGTGCCGTCCGTGTCCCATAAAGCCCGGTGTCTGAACACCGCCGCCGGTCAGTGATGCAAGCTCGCCGAATGTCATTCCCGACGGGGTCATTCCCGCGTATTCACGGTTGACAACAACCACACCTTTTGCTTCCGGTAAGATACCGCAGATACATTCGAAACAGCCGCAGCTTGTCATCGGGTCTTCGACAAGTGAATATAGTGTAACACGTTCGACTGCGCCTCTTGTTGCGTCTGTAACAGCTTTGTTTACTTCGGTATATGCTCCGGTGCGCTCATCTGTGCAGCCTGACTTATCAATCGGCTGACACGGTCCGTGCGGTGTGAGT
>Ga0123356_10007907_pt1 | contig 10586 bp, 5 predicted proteins | sample TergutEmb28metaG_2_FD_92546 | JGI IMG/M metagenome (GOLD analysis project Ga0123356, IMG submission 92546) | Embiratermes neotenicus P3 segment gut microbial communities from Petit-Saut dam, French Guiana - Emb289 P3 | ecosystem: Host-associated > Arthropoda: Insects > Digestive system > Gut ... | reverse complement strand
TTCTTCAGCCGCTATCTCTTTTTTGATACAAAGTGATGCTACCGGGATCCCGCTTGAATGCAGAGTATCACCTTTACCTTGCAGGTCACGTCCCGGAGTCAGTTCGCCATCGGCCGAAAAGTCATTCCAGAAGTCCTGTATGCCATCCCACCATGCACCTTCATTCCAGTCATCCAGATAACTTACATTTTGTTTTTCGGTAGTCAAAAATGACATTTCAAAGTAGTTCAGATCCGATTCTTTTCTCCCGGCAGGCAGAAACTGTATACCCCTGCATTTTTCACGTTGGATAAAACGATTTATCCCCCTGCCGTCATAGAGCGGTTTTTTCCAGAAATCAAAACCGCTTATATTACAAAGGTTTGCCATAGATCCCGCTACACTTACGGTCAGCGGTTGTTTTGTTTTATTGGTGATTTTATAACGCAGCACTCCGGCCGGCAGAGATGAGTCGTCCGTGTTAAGTGGTATAAGCGGTGTAAAGGCTTCAAGCTCAGCTTCTACCGGCATTGTTTTATCTGTTAGCTTAAAGTTCACAAACGGATATCTCCCCGTCATTTCACTTTGCCGAAAACGCGGCAATCCTCCCACATCCCATGCATTTGCCCCGTGTGAGTAATCAAACGGCGGTGCCAGCTGGGATTCGAGTGCCTTTAAGTGTACTGTACCCGACGGATCTTCGGTACGTACCGTAAAAAATGTATAGGGACTCCTAAAGCCTTTATTAGGCTTGTTAAACAGTTCAAAATCACACAATCTTGCATTTTGATCCAGTGAAATATTGCCTGTCCCTATACCGCCAAGCAGGAATCTCACAGCTGCCGCATTTTTGTCAAAAGATTTCATATTACCTCCGCTTTTAATTATTAACTTGATAATATATAATCAGCATTTTCTCTGTATTGATATTATAACAACATGTCAAGTGAAAAGAAAGTTATTGCAATATTTACCTTAATTATTATATACTCTCACAAAAGGAGATGATTTTTATGGGTACTCTGTCTACTCTGGGGACGATTTTATTGGTTATTGTAGGAATCAGCATTCTATTGGCTGTTTTTCTTCTGATCTTTGTTATATCCGCGTATAACGGTCTTGTTTCCAAAAGGAACAGGGTCAGAAATCAGAAGAGTCAGATCGATATCGAGCTTAAGAGGAGATTTGACCTGGTCCCCAATCTGGTCGAAACAGTTAAGGGCTACGCAAATCACGAAAAAACAGCTTTAGAGGATATTATCAAAGCCAGAAACAGTTACGTTTCTGCCGGTGATAACACGGCAATGGGACTTGATGCCGATAATGCCCTTTCGGGTGCTCTTACCAGGCTGTTTGCATTATCGGAAAGTTATCCGGAATTAAAAGCCAACACAAATTTCCTCAAGCTTCAAAATGAGCTTTCGGATATAGAAAAACGTATAGTCTTTTCAAGGCAATTTTATAATGATTCGGTTCTGATGCTCAACAACAAAGTGGAAATGTTTCCTTCCAGCATAGTTGCGGGAATTTTTAAGTTTAATACGGAGGCTTTCTTTGAAGCATCGGAAGCGGAAAGAGAAAATGTAAAAGTCAGCTTTTAGTTTGACCTGATAATAAGACAGGGGGCCAGTGTAGGTGTCGCATTTTACGACACCTACACTGGCCCCCTGTCTTATCCGTTATTTACATTTGGAGTGGTAGTATTGCAAGGAATGAACATCATCGTTTGGTCGCGCTCGTTTTTCTGCGATCCCTTTTACACCGGCAAGTGCTGCCGTTAAAGTTGTCATATACGGGATATTATATCTTATCGCCGATTTTCTTATATATGAATCATCTTCTTCACTTCGTCTTCTGCCGGTTGGTGTATTGATGATTATATCAAGCTGATAATTTTTGATCGCATCGTCGATGTTTGGCCGTCCCTCGTATAACTTCTTGATTTTCTCCGCTTTTATGCCTTTTGAAGTCAGAAACTTATATGTTCCGCTTGTTGCAAATACTTTAAAGCCAAGCTCTTCAAATTGCTTTGCCACCTCATATGCACCGTTTTTATCTTTGTCATTGACCGAGATCAAAGCCGACCCGGAGAGTGGTAAAATTGTCTTGCAGCCTTCATATGCTTTATTAAACGCAAGTCCGAATGTATCCGAAAGACCCAAAACTTCACCGGTAGATCTCATTTCCGGTCCAAGGACCGGGTCAACTTCGGGAAACATATTAAACGGAAAAACTGCTTCCTTGACTCCATAAAAGGGTATATCGATTTCTTTCATACCGTAAAGATCGATTTTTTCTCCGGAAAACCCTGCCATTATCAGCCGTACGGCGAGGTTTACCATGTTAAAATTACATACCTTGGATACGATCGGTACGGTTCTGGATGCACGAGGATTGGCTTCGATAACATATACCTTACCCTGGTGTATCGCATATTGAATGTTGATAAGCCCGACAACACCCAGCTGACACGCGATTTTGCGGGTATAACTACGGATCGTTTCCTGTTGTTCTTTGGTGATATTTACAGGGGGGATCACACATGCAGAATCTCCCGAGTGTATGCCTGCGTACTCGACATGCTCCATGATTGCCGGAACAAATGCATTGCTGCCGTCGGTGACAGCATCGGCTTCGCACTCCAGAGCATTATCCAGAAAGCGGTCTATCAGGAGCGGAGCTTCATTACTGATCAGATGCCCGTTTGTTTTCATGTAGCCTTCAAGCTGCTCCCGGTCAAATGCGATCGCCATTGCACGCCCGCCCAGGACATAAGACGGTCTTATCATGACGGGAAACCCGATTTTGTCTGCAGCAGCGGCTGCTTCTTCGTAATTTCGTGCCATATCCGACTCCGGCATCGGGATATCCAGCTGCTCCATTTTTTTCCTGAAAAGATCCCTGTCTTCCGCAAGTGCGATAACATCCGGGGTTGTTCCCAAAACCGGGATTCCAGCTCTTTGAAGCTCCATTGCTATATTAAGCGGCGTCTGACCCCCAAACTGGATAATTACTCCCAACGGGTTTTCATACTTGCAAATCGATAATACATCTTCGACCGTCAGAGGCTCAAAATAAAGCTTGTCCGAAGTATCATAATCGGTAGACACTGTTTCGGGGTTACAATTGATAATAACTGTTTCATACCCGAGTTCACGAAGCGTAAACGCGGTATGTACACAACAATAATCAAATTCAATACCCTGACCTATCCTGTTTGGCCCGCCCCCCAGGATAATGACCTTTCCACGTTTATCTGCTTTGGTTTTCTGTCTTTTCCCCCGGATTTTTCTTGCTGCAGCCAGCTTTTCGGTCAGTATCCCCGTTCCGTTATAGGTCGAATAATAATATTCGGCGTCAAAACCGCTGACAGGTACGATATCCCATTGTTTTTGGATCCCGACAACATCCCTATGAAGTCTGATGTATTCCTCCGGAACTTCAAGCAGAAAAGAGAGGTATTTATCCGCAAAACCGTCTTTTTTCGCGCGGATGAACAACTCATCGGGCAGAACCTGCTTTTTATATTTCAGGATTTCATTTTCCAGTTCTACCAACTCGCTTAGCTGTTCCAGAAAGAATGTTTTTATACCGGTCACTGTATTTATCTCATTTATACTTATACCCTTACGCAGAGCTTCATAGATCGCAAAGAACCGTTCGCTGTTTGGTGATGAAACGTACCGGAGCAATTCTTCGGTATCCAGCTGATTAAAGTTCTTTGCAAATCCGGGGCCGCTCCTGCCTACTTCCAGTGAACGGATAGCTTTTTGAAAAGCCTCCTTAAATGTTCGGCCGATGCTCATAACCTCTCCGACAGCTTTCATTTGCGTACCGAGTTTATCTTCGATATTATTAAATTTTTCAAAAGCCCACCGGGCAAACTTTAAAACGATGTAATCCCCGTACGGTACATATTTATCCATTGTACCTTCTTTCCAGTATGGGATCTCATCAAGAGTGAGGCCTGCAGCCAAAAGTGCCGAAACGTACGCGATAGGAAATCCGGTAGCCTTTGAAGCAAGTGCGGACGAACGTGATGTTCTGGGATTTATTTCAATAACGGCAACTCTGTCCGCAGCAGGTTCATATGCCATCTGTACATTTGTACCCCCGATGATACCTATTTCGGAAACGATACTAAAAGCGATCTGTTTGAGTCTCTCCTGAAGTTCTTCACAAATCGTCAGCATCGGCGCAGAACAGAAAGAATCTCCGGTGTGAATACCTACGGGGTCGATATTTTCGATCATACATACCGCTATCATTTGGTTTTTTGCATCTCTTACAACTTCTACTTCAAGCTCTTCCCAACCAAGAATACTTTCCTCCACAAGGATCTGCCCGATCATTGATGCTTGAATGCCTCTTTTTGCAACTATACGAAGTTCTTCTATGTTGTAAACAAGCCCGCCGCCCGTTCCGCCCATAGTAAAAGCCGGACGCAGTACGACCGGATATCCGAGTTTACCGGCTGCTTCTTCCGCCTGCCCGACAGTTAATGCTTCGTAACTTCTTGCCATTTCGATGCCAAGCTTGTCCATGGCTTTCTTAAATTCGATACGATCTTCTCCCCGTTCAATAGCATCCAGATTAACACCGATAACTTCGACATTATATTTGTCCAATACACCCGCTTTTTGAAGCTCCCGGCTTAAATTAAGACCTGTTTGCCCGCCTAAATTTGGAAGCAGTGCATCAGGTCTTTCTTTTGCAATTATATCTGTGAGTCTTGTCACATTAAGTGGTTCGATATATGTAATATCCGCAACTGACGGGTCTGTCATGATCGTTGCCGGATTGGAGTTTACCAGGATTATTTTGTATCCAAGATCCCTGAGCGCTTTGCACGCTTGTGTTCCGGAGTAGTCGAACTCACAGGCCTGCCCGATTATGATCGGGCCGGAGCCTATTATCATTATTGTCTTGATATCAATTCTTTTAGGCATAAAAACCCCCTCTGAAGTGATGCATACATCTACTGACCTTTGCGGTTAATTATATGTTGTCTCAGAAATTACCATTGCCGTAACACAATATAGCACGAGTTTTGCCATTTGTCTACACAACATTTAGGGGAAGTCTGTGTAATATTAGTGATGTATGTGAACAGTAACTTGAACAGCACCGTTAAACATGTTAGTATTGGGTTTCCGGCGCCCGATATTATTAATCAAATTTTTACGGTTGGGAGTGATCATAAATGCGCGAAGAATTCCGGAACGAACTTATTGATACAGGTTACATACACAAGCTCCTTCCGCTGCACGAAGAACGTTCCGTAGAAACACGGCTGCTTAAAAAGCCGGTTCTTGAAGGACGTATGTTATGGGATGAAACGGATATTTCCCCCTGGACAAAAGACGGTACCGGGGAAATCAACTATCATAACGGTAATCTCCGGATAACGACTCCTGCACGGTCGGAACACCCGGAGCCTTTAGGTCATTACGAAAATTATCATTATATGAATGCGATCCTGCGTTTGCCCGGAGAGGACTGGAGAGGGTATAACCGTTTACGATGCAGCATATATGCAGATTGCCCGGGTTACAGTAAACCTTTTATACTGATATGTCTTCGAAATGACGGAGATCAAAAAATCCCGGATGTTTATGACCGGGAAGGTTATCATTATGTAAATCTTGGAAATCACCGGTGGAATCAATGTGTTTGGGAGTTTCCCGATCTGCCGCGTGACAAGGTCACGGAAATCAGTTTTTTCATAAACTGCAACGGTAAAGAGATCGGCGGTGCCGACGATTTTGCATTTGAGATCAAAGATATATTTTTGGAGCAAGTTGATAATCCCGATGTTTCATTGGGTTGGCTCGGTAACGAATCAACGATTTGTTACAGCACTGTCGGTTATGAAACCAAAGGTCGTAAGCGCTGTATAGTCAGAGCCGTAAGCGGAAGCTTTGCACTGGTAGATGAATCAGAAAATGTTGTTTTCAAGGGAGAGCTTGAAAAAACGGAAAATGAAAAAGGTATTTTCGGAATAGCAGATTTCTCTGGGTTTACAACAAAAGGAAATTACCGGATCAAAACCGGGACATTATGCAGTGAACTGTTTCCCATAGACGATAATATTATGGAGGAACCGGTTTGGAAAGCTGTTAATTACCTCTATGGTGAGCGGTGCGGATATCCTGTAAATGGCGGACACGGATACTGCCACGGAGACCTTACGGCCCGGTATAAAAACTACTCAATTCCATTTAACGGCGGATGGCACGATGCCGGTGATGTATCGCAGCAGACATTACAGACAGCAGAAGTTGCTCTTGCTTTAATGAACCTGAGAAATAAAACGGAAGATCCTTTGCTGCGTGCAAGGCTTGATGAAGAAGCCCGCTGGGGTCTTGATTTCGTTTTGCGTACGAGGCTGGAAGACGGATACCGTGCAACCGGTGTCGGGATCCTCAGGTATACAGACAACCGGCTGGGTACCAACGATGACGAAACCGCCAGAGTGCACAACCGGTCATTTGATAATTTTCTGATGGCCGGTGTGGAAGCTGTCGCCGGCTTCCATTACAGGCATGACAAAGATTACGCATGGAAGATGCAGAATGCCGCAAAGGAAGACTTCGCTTTTGCAATGAAGCGTTTTTTGGAAGTCGGTGTGGAACACGGGCTTAAGATGGAGCATACACATAATGCAAGTTTATCCCAGTTTTGGGCCGTGATAGTATGGTCGGCTTCCGAGCTGCTTCGAGCCACCGGAGAAAAATATTATGCCGATACCGCACGGGAATATGCTTCGCTTTTACTCACCTGTCAGGAAGACGGCGGAGCAGGCTTGCCGTTTCAGGGCTTCTTTTACCGCGAGCCGGAAAAACGCACTATCGTACACTTTAATCACCAGTCCCGTGACCACTTATTCGCTTTGACCCTTATATCCCTGTTGCAAACTCAGCCCGAAGCAGAGGGACACTCTATTTGGGAGTCGGCACTCCGTAAGCTCGGAGACTATTACATAGCTATGGCAGGACATGCGTCACCTTACGGAATGCTCCCCGCCGGGGTGCATCGTTATGATGAGTTTGAAGACAGTGAAACATTTTCTCTCCTGCATGTCTATACCGATTACGAAAGTGACAGGGAAAACTACCGTGAGCAGCTAAAATCGGGGCTCCGTCTTGACGAAAAGTTTTGCCTGCGCCAGTTCCCCGTGTGGTTCAGCTTCCGTGGAAATTGCGCCGTTCATCTGTCCTCGGGCGCCGGAGCAGGGATGATAGGTCAATACTTTAATGATACAAGGCTTATGGATATCGCAAATGACCAGCTTTACTTCGTTTTCGGTATTAACCCATTCGGTCAATCTCTTATGTACGGAGCCGGCAGCAACTATGCTCAACAATATGCATATCTTGCGGGTGAGCTTGCGGGTGAAATGCCTGTGGGTATTCAAACCCGCGGAAATGAAGATGTACCTTACTGGCCCATGGCAAACAATGCCACCTACAAAGAGATTTGGACAAGTTCGGTAGGCCGCTGGCTGCTTCTTGCGGGTGTAGTGTATTAAAGTCAATTTTGTTTAGCTATATAAACAGAAACTCTGTTTTGAATTATAGAAGCAGCTTCATGCGCTGTGATATCATCGCTAAAATAATCTTGCATAACTTCCGTCAAAATGTCCAACAGAGGAACGTCCGGTTGAGCAGGAGTGTTTGAAACAGAGTCAATCAGATCCCTTATATTATTGACATTCACCCTTGTCAGCGGTCTGGCAAGGGTAACGATGTCGCCGTATATAACCTCCGGATTCGTAAACCCGACCATTGCTCCTGCAAGCTTTTCTTCTAAAACAGTCTTGTTTGTCGGAATATAATGAGTCACAGTGTTTTTATTGATCATTGTTTGTCTCTGCCATCCTTCCGATAAAAGCAAGCGAAGAAACTCCCACGCACCGTCCGCATGCTCACCGGCAGTTGTTATTGCTATCCCATAGTTTGTTTCCAAAAAATTACCACTCCCGGTCTCTGCGGGAAATCCTTTAAAAATAAAATCACCGCCAAATAAATCCTCAAATGTGGTGTATTCTTCAAACCTGCTTAAAGATACAACTTCCAAAATTTGTTCTCCCGATATGATCATACTGTGAGGTATGCTGTCGGAGACATTGATATTACTCCTGTTGATTTTTGATTGGACCGTATAAACCAATTCAAGCAAGTCGATAAAACTATCGGTATCAAAGTATACCGTACCGGTTTCCCGATCAATAAAACTATTGATATTGTTCGAAACTATAAATAAAAGTATATTTAATCCATTATAATACTGACCCATTGGCAGTGTTGCCTGCGGGTTGGCTTCAATAACAGCCTTAAACTCATCAATATCCCAACCGCGAACGGTACCCGCGGCACCGGGAAAACCGATCATTGTTTTTATGGAAAACCCCGGTGCCATTTGAAAAAGTTTTCCATCGGCTTCAAGACTATAAAGAACGCTTTCTATAAATCCACTTCGATCAAGCACGGGGTCTGTGTCTATCAAATCATATAAATCTACAAACAACTCCTGCTGTGCCCATTGATCGAATACCGGTAAAGAGCTTGTATGTATCATATCCGGGCCGTTTCCTGCCAATATTTCCGAAAGCAGATCATTGATGCTTTCTGTCCATTCATCAATATCCAATCCGATAATTTCGATATGATATGAAGCGTTTGTCCTGTTGAACTCAGTGACGGCAGGGTCAAGTAAATGAGGCATAAACGATGCAAGCGATAAAACTGTTTTATCAATGACTTCATCACGCAGAGTCCTGTTGAGGATCATCAGTTCAGTGTGCAGCGATATTAACCCGGTTTCATCATATTCCCGTACAATTGTTGTAAACATGATACGCCTGTCCGGCAGTAAAAGGACATTATCAAGTCCGGTTGGAAATATACCGCTGTCGATCCAGCTGAGTATAATTATTTCTTCACCGGTTTCCTTACTGATCGCAGTAAGGTTCATTCCATCGTTTATTATAACAAGGTAATCATTAAACCCGTGAAAAACATCCTGTGTATTGACGGGTAAATCAATTATTGCCCCCCACGTTTTGTTTTGGATGTCGATCTCCTGTAATGCCTGTATATGCCTGTTATCATCCCTGATGCAATATGCCACCCGTCCGTCCGATAACCTTATCAAACTATTTTTGTATATTGGGTTCCCTGTGTTAAAAATGGACTGTATGCCGCCGCCGGTATCCAGTACAAAAATCGTTTGATCTGTACCAACAAATATACTTTCATCACTATCTACATAAAGCACAAAAATATCTGTCCTTTCCTGAACAGATAACAATAACGAAGTGATATCGATCGATATCATTTCTTCCCCTGTGCTGTTAAGTTTTCGAATAAAATAAAAATCAATAAGCAGATTTTGGTATTTTAGTATTTCATCGAGTTCTGCGCCGTTTACATCAAAATCAACCGGAAAATCAAACGTATAATATCTATTCATTTCGACTGCCCATATATTACCTTCCGGATCGATCTGCATTGCAGTGATTTGCATCAAACCCCCTTCGGCACCGGGAGGAGGTTTGGCAGCCGAATAGTTCGGCAGATAAGATAAGACACCCCGGGTTTGGTCTATGGTAAATATGTTGGTAGCTTGAAAGAACTGGTCTGTCCTTATATCGTTTGTTGATGTTAGATAAAGAGCATTCTCTGTGGCAATAATATTACTTATGTTTGGCAAATCACCTGCAAGTGCCGATAACGAAGTAAACTCAGGTACAAATACATCATCAGGCTGGAAAACGATCACCGGCTCCGGGATCTCCTCCGGTATTTCTTCGATATGATCCTCTGCACTGCTTTCGCATCCTGTAGATAGAAATACAAGCAGTGTAGAAAGCAACACTACCGTGATCCGAATGAAATATTTTATTGACATCCACTGTTTCAATTATGTTTCCTCATTACATGGTTCTTTTCTTTATTTGGCACCCTACAGGCATCAAGGTGTAGAGAGTTGTAAAACACAGCGATATGTAATACTGAGATTATTACACCTGCGGCAGAAATAGAATGCTCAAGACTGCTTTTTTAAGAACGCTTCTATTATACAAACAATTAAACCAACGACACAGAGTATACAAGATATAATATAAAAGAGTAATGTATCAGAATCAAGTAAAAAACCGTAGAACCCGCTAATGCCGTTAAAAATCACCGGATTATAGATAGATAAGATAACCAGCACAAATATCCCTATAAATCCTGTTACGAATAACATTCCTCCAAGAAAAATCCTTTTCATGATGTGTTCCTCCAGAACAATTTTATAGATACATATATTATATATCTTTTTTTAGATATTCGACTTACTAGATGTGATTATAAAGCTTGAAGTTACTTTAATGTCAATGTCTTTTTTCCAACGGATGTAAATAATTTATGAACAACTGGACTACAAGCATAAGAACCGTCCCCCTGCTTGCCCCTGCTTGGTAAGCCAAATGACAACTCAAAATTTCTTTAGAAATGAGAGTTGTCATTTGTGGAGCTGTGGCACGCCGGAGATGATTCGAACACCCGACCTTCTGGTCCGTAGCCAGACGCTCTATCCAGCTGAGCTACCGGCGCATG
>Ga0123356_10007906_pt1 | contig 10588 bp, 8 predicted proteins | sample TergutEmb28metaG_2_FD_92546 | JGI IMG/M metagenome (GOLD analysis project Ga0123356, IMG submission 92546) | Embiratermes neotenicus P3 segment gut microbial communities from Petit-Saut dam, French Guiana - Emb289 P3 | ecosystem: Host-associated > Arthropoda: Insects > Digestive system > Gut ... | reverse complement strand
TGGGCATCTGGAGATGCTGACCTATTCGCAGGTAACACTGGTCAGGGGTAAAAATATCGACACAATTATCGGAAGCCAAACACTCAATGCGTTCCTGGCGGTAAAGAACGACTTAAACCTGCTGTCTTACGCTCTATATATGGCAGAAATTGTGTCACAGTTTATCCCTGCAGAAACAGAAGACTCGCGAGTATTTGAGCTGTTATTGCATTCAATAGAGCAGTTGCCGCAGGCTGACGATATAAACCGCCTGCTAAGGCACTTTGAACTGCATTTATTGCATCAGGCAGGGTACCGCCCGGAACTGGGAAAATGCGTGCTGTGCGGCAAAGCACCAATGGTCGGCATCAACTCATTCGCACCATCTGCAGGCGGTATACTATGCCCGTCTTGTCAGCGGTTGGGGCGGCATTACGGCTACTCTATTTCATGGGATGGGCTTGGAATAATGCACTTTTTACAAGACAGTGACTGGGAAAGTGTCAACGCCACGCCTATTGACGCCACTGTACTAAACGAAGTGGAGCGCATTCTGCGCAGCTACATACGCCATCTGCTGGAAAAAGATATCAAATCCACCACGTGGCTTGACAGCATCCAGCATGACAGCGCTATACTCAAATCAGCCGACTGACCCAGGCTGGCGCCAAGCAAAGAAACGAAGCCTTTGTGTTAGGCATCTGCTTGCACTGATTTCATCTGCAATAAATATTCCTTTACTATAGAGAGGGAATAAAATATAATAACCCTGAGTTGATTAAATATTAGTATGCATACATATCTGAGTTTGGAATTAGTGGTATGTCGCTTGTAGAACGCATTGCCCGTCAGCGATTAGACAAGCTCAATAGCCTGCGCGCACGCGGTATCGATCCGTATCCTGCACGTTGCCGGCGCAGCCATAGCAATACACAAGCCGTTGCTTTGCTGGAAAAACAGGAACAGGAAGGCGTTGAGGCTGTTGAAATTTCGGTGGCGGGTCGCATAATAGCCAACCGCGATATCGGCAAGTTGTGTTTTATAAGCATAGTTGACGGCAGCGGCAAAATTCAGCTTTTCGTCAACAAAGCCACGCTTTCCCCTGAAAGCCTTGAACTGCTCAAAGACCTGGATATCGGTGATTTCGTGAGCGCAACTGGTAAAGTCATCCGCACACGCACCGGTGAGCCGAGTATTGACCTCAAGGAACTGACCCTGCTATCCAAAAGCTTACAGCCTCTGCCCGAGAAGTGGCATGGCCTGCAGGATACCGAAACGCGCTACCGCCAGCGTTATGTCGACCTTATTTCCAATGCGGAGGTCAAACAAATCTTCCGCAAGCGCAGTTGCGTCATTAGTGCCATGCGGTGCTACCTTGATTCCCATGGTTTTATTGAGGTGGAAACGCCTATTTTGCAGCCATCGGCCGGTGGGGCATTGGCAAAACCATTCATCACGCATCACAATGCGTTGGGTTGCGATTTCTATCTGCGTATTGCCTTGGAACTCCACCTAAAACGTCTGCTGGTTGGAGGGTTTGAGCGCGTCTATGAAATCGGGCGCGTTTTCCGCAACGAGGGTATTGACACGCGCCATAACCCCGAGTTCACGCTCATGGAATGCTATCAAGCCTACGCCGACTACAACGATATTATGCATATGGTAGAGGAAATGCTTTCCGGCATAGTGAAGGAAGTGACCGGAGATTATAAGATTCCACTCGGACCGGATACCCTGGACTTTACACCGCCATGGCCGCGGCTTGACCTGCGCCAGGCGATTATAGACAAATGCGGCATTGATTACGACAAATTTCCGGATACGGCGTCACTGGCCGCCGAGATGCGCCGTCTGGGCATAGAGTTTGACCCGTCGCGTGACAGGGGGCGCCTGATTGACGACCTTCTCTCCACTTTCGTGGAGCCGGAACTGAAAAATCCCACTTTTGTGGTCAATTATCCCATAGATATGTCACCGCTGGCTAAAAACAGACCGGGCGACATGCACACCGTTGAAAGATTTGAAGCGTATGCGGGTTGCACGGAAATCGCCAACGCTTTCAGCGAGTTGAACGACCCTGTAGAGCAGGAACGCCGTTTTGCCGGACAGTTGCAGAACAAGGCAGGGGTCGAGGCGCATGCAGAAGAAACCGAAACCCTGGACGAGGATTTCATCACGGCACTGGAGTATGGCATGCCTCCCACCAGCGGATTGGGCATTGGTATTGACCGCATCGTCATGCTGGTGACCAACCAGCTTTCCATACGGGAGGTAATCCTCTTCCCAACGCTCAAGGACAAAGAGTAGTCTATGCTTGATATTAAATTTATTCGCGAAAATGTTGATGTCGTACGCCAGTCGCTGACCGTGCGCAACGACAGCGCTCCGCTGGATGAGATTTTAGCACTCGATGCGGAGAGGCGGCAGAAAATCCTGGAACAGGAAGAATTGCACCGCGCTAAAAAAGAAGCTGCGCGCCAAAGTCGCAGCGAATCATCTGACAGCGGGCGTGAATTGCGCGACCGCGTCAAGGCCATAGATGACAGACTGCGCGATATAGATGCCAAGCTGGCCGAATTATTGCTTCAAATTCCCAATATGCCGCAGCCATCCGTGCCTGTCGGCAAGAGCGAAGACGATAATGTCGTGCAACGCAACTGGGGAGAGGCGCCAAAATTTGATTTTACGCCCAAGCCCCATTGGGATTTGTGTGAAAAACTGGGCATTATTGATTTCGACCGCGGCGTAAAGCTTTCAGGCACGCGCTTTTATATTCTGAAAGGTCTGGGGGCCCGCCTTGAGCGTGCTCTCATCAGTCTTATGCTGGACATGCACACCAGAGAGGGCAACTACAGCGAAATCTATCCGCCTTGGATGGTCAGGCGCGATATTATGACGGCTTCAGGTAACCTGCCCAAGTTTGCAGATAATCTGTATCACGACGACATAGACGATATGTGGTTCGTGCCGACGGCCGAGGTACCTCTAACCAGTTTGCATGCCGGCGAAATCCTTAGCGGAGATACTCTGCCGCTGCGTTACGCTGCCTATACCGCCTGTTTTCGCCGCGAAAAGATGTCGGCAGGGAAAGACACCCGCGGCATCAAACGAGGGCATCAATTTGACAAGGTAGAGCTTTACAAGCTCACCAGACCCGAGGACTCAGAGAAAGAACATCAGATGATGCTTGAAGATGTAGAACGCGTATGCCAGCGCCTGGGGCTGGTCTATCGCATCAAGCTTTTGTGTACGGCGGATATCAGTTTCTCCTCCAGCAAAACCTACGATGTCGAGGTATGGGCGCCGGGATGCCAGGAGTGGCTCGAGGTCAGTTCCTGCTCAAACTGCAGAGACTTCCAGGCACGCCGCGCCGGCATACGCTTCCGCAGCAATCCAGAAGCCAAAGCGGAGTATGTGCACACTCTCAACGGATCAGGACTGGCCCTGCCACGTATAATGATTGCCATTATGGAAAACTACCAACAAGCCAACGGCAGTATAAAAGTGCCGGAGGCACTGCGTGATTTTATGCACACGGAAATAATCGCTTAGGTGGGCAAAGATGGCATTTAAAAGAAAACTGGCAACGTTTGTATCAAACTGGTTTGGAGCAATTATCGCCACCATCGTGGTGGTCTTTTCCGCCACTTTTGGCGGCATGTCTTTCATCGCCCACAGCCGCGTCTTCAATGCCACCGATTTCACCAATCAAAGGATTTCCCTGCCACAGGAAGACTGGCTGGTGTACGTTGACACTATCTTTGACCTTAATGAGGACGGAGAAGAAATTCCTCAGGCCTACATTTATCGGCTGGTGCTGCTAACAAACCACCCATACGACAGCATCACCATTGACGTTACCATTTCAGACGTCAGCGTAACAATCGCCAGCTTCACACTTGACGTCACGCCGGATGACTCTTGGACAAAGAGTGTGCCAAGCGGACTGAATCGCTATACCTTTTTTGAAGGCACTTTCACCATGCCCTATGAATTATTCTATTATTTAAGCGATAAGGGCGATATTGAGTTGGATATTCAAGGACAGATTACCAGTAGCGGCAAATACCGCTGGGTATCACGCTCAATTCAAACCCAATTCAGCATATATCCGAAAGCTGGTTTTGGTTTTGATACTGGTGGAGAGGATACGATTCCGGAAGATGCTGAATGAACGGCAAACATAAAATATAGTAAGATGCCCTTTTAATCCGGCATCAAAGGAGTAGCCATGAATTTTGCACAAATGTTTCTGCTCTATTTTATGACATTGGCTGTGCTCACCGCCGTAGACTTAATCTGGAGGTTTTTAATTTCCCGACGTCTGTACCGCATTCATCTGGAAGGGTTGTTGCGGGCAAAGTTTAACATTATTCCAGCCGTACTTTTTTATATCATGATAGCTTTCGGATTGCTGATTTTTGTCATTTCACCGGCATTCAACAACAGTTCGCTTGGTCATGCCATAGGCATGGGGGTTTTGTTCGGACTGTTCTCTTATGGCGCTTTCTCTCTTACCAATCGGGCACTGCTGCGCAACTGGACACAACTTATTATGCTAACTGATATTTTCAGGGGCATAATTGTTTGCGGAGCAGCCTCAACAGTAGCTTACTACGTCAGCCAAAGCTTCTAAAACTACTGCGTGGGCTGATTTCTGTTTCTAGGCAATACAAAAAGGGGCGGGTGAACCGCCCCTCAGTGTATCAAACACGACTAGATTATTTGATGAGATTTCGCTAGAATAAGCAAGCACATTGAAAATCCGTTAGGTACTTTTTGTTGTTGTAAAATAATGTACCTCTTAAACCCCTGTTTTTAGCTTTGCGGATGGGTGTCCGAGTGGCCTATGGAGACGGTCTTGAAAACCGTTGTACTTTCGGGTACCGTGGGTTCGAATCCCACCCCATCCGCCAGTTCCATTCAAAATTGAACACCCATTACTTCATCTTCGTCAATGGGCTGTTCGGTTGTGTCTTTAAACGGTAAGAATTGACATCAACCATGGTATTTTTTAGAATAACGGAAACTCGTTCAAGGTAAGAATATATTGGCGAGCAAAAAGGAGTGGTAAGTGATTATTCTGAACATTCTTCTATGGCTGCTCATCGGTGCTTTAGCAGGTTGGCTGGCTGGTTTCATTATGAGAAGTAGAGGTTCGTTGATTCGCAACATCATATTGGGTATTGCGGGGGCTTTGCTTGGTGGATGGATCGTTAGCTTCTTCGCAGATGTCACTACTTTCAGTATTCTTGGATTCTTGGTTGCAATCGGCGGAGCTTGTTTACTTATTTTCATTTTCCGGCTTTTGTTTGGAAGTAAAAAACGATAGGTTACTAACTCCACTAGTTAATAAAAGAGAGGGGCACTTCACAAGTGGGCCCTCTCTTTTTATGCAAAATGCCTACTTTGCTACTTATGCTGTCCACTCCAACCAAAAATTGTATGAAAACGCCAATTAAAAATAGTAACCTTTGATATGTTTCTACATGGGCAAGCTGGTACTATTACCCAGGCACTTAACAGTCGCAATATGTGGAGCACTTTGATTGCGTGGCTATTTGCGACTGTTTACTTCCGAAGTAATATATAGCATTGGTGCTGGATATTTTAGCCAGGAGAATCATTGGTCATTGTGTTTCAAATTGCATGAGCGGCAAAATGGTGACGGCAATAACATTGTTTAGACTTGACATTTGCACTGGTGTACTAATGTCAGTGGTACTGCCACCATTGCCTATCTAAAGGCGTGATTTTCCAAGGCGAAAAGACAGCATACTGCCTGCACACAATGTGAATATCCCTATAATGACAGACCATGCAGACAAGTCGCTTTGAGCGAATAGCTGTTCCTTGAATATCGCGAAAACGGAGCCGGCTAAAAGCCCCAATATAATGCAATATGTTGTTTTGTAATGATTCTTAAGAAGTTTTTCAATCAGCCTGGCCATAGTAAGAACTCCGATAATTATGCCTACTGCTAGTGGTACCAATACCTTGGCGATAGGCAGTATGAGAGAAGTGTTTGTTAGTAAATGTATAAGAGAATTGAATGAATCAACGACGAGCTCATAAACCCCCAGAAGCAGTAGCATGAACATGCCACTAGTGCCCGGAATCACCAATGCCGATGCGGCGATGATTCCCGTGATAGCAATATAGAGCATGAAAGGGATGCTTATATTATCCGCGGAGTTGGCAATAGTTATTGGCTTTAGGAAGGATAATATTACCAATACTAAAAATGGCAACAGTATCAACGTCATTTCTTTGAGCGTAAACCAGTGGTTGGCTCTCTTTACTTTCCTGAAAATAAGCGGAATGATACCGACTATCAATCCTATAAAAAAGGCCATTGTCGGAAAACGGAAAGCATCAAGTAGGTACTTTATTATTGTAAAGGATATCAGCATGCCTGTGGCTATCCCAGCCACAATAGGCAATCCAAATTTTGTATGCTTCTTGAAGTCCTTGGTGAAGTGGTTTACTGTTTCGATGAGTTCGTTATAAAACCCCAACATGATGGCAATCGTTCCGCCGCTCATACCGGGCGCGGCTTCCACCAGACCAAAGGCTAAGCCGTTCAAAAAATTCCTGATGATTTTAATCATTCAAATGCTCATCTCTTTGACTGAAAGTCAGCCAATTACAGCGACAGGCTGACAATTACGCCAGCCTGTCATCCTTTGCATGTTTTAATCTAAGTGTTATCCTGCTTAGGTTCTTCGACGGCATGCTGTTTTTTGAGCCACTGAGCCAGGGCAGCATCCAAAATTCCGCCCTTGCCATCTCCGGACACCATGATTTGAGGCACTATTTGCGTTCTGCCGCGAGCCACTTCCTCCATGAACCTGATCATGAAGACATTATCTTGGCCGAGAGCTTCTTTTTGGTAAGTATAAGCATCGGCGATACCTTTGCCTTCAACACGGCTCTTATAGGCGTTAGCATCAGCGATGAGCTGAATAGCTTCCTGTTCGCCCTTGGCTTTTTCGGCAATGGCTCTAGCCATGTTTCGGTTGATGTCGATACTTAACACGGCATCAATAACATTCTTTTGCATATCGGCTCTGGCTGACTTTTCTCTTACGGCAATGAGTCTTTCCTGAGCTTCAGCTTCCTGATCAAACTGCTCTTTTTGCTGTATAGCAATTTCTTTTTTGGTTTGAGTATCAAGCAAGTCTTTTGGAATATCAATATAGGCCACTAAGAGATTTTGGGCTTCAATGTTGTACTCGTCAAAAACTTCAATGGCGTGTTTGAGCGCATCTCTCTGTATATCCTCCCGGCTCTGGAAGAAGTCAATGGCTCTTTTTTCGCCGGCCTTATTTCTGAAGGATGAGTCAATTAACGGGTGCACGATTTGGTCAATCAGATTGTCTATCGAACCAAATCTCTGGATGACGAAAGCAGCGTTCTTGGGTGAAATACGTATAATCATGCGGATATTGACCCCAAGCTGGAAACCATCCTTTGAGGTAACCTTGAGTGGATCAAATTTGTAAAGCACGCCTTCGTTGGGTGTACCGTGAATATTGGTGCCGATTCTGCCTTCGGCGGCCCAGTCGATGGTAACGGCGGATGTAGGCACCATATACGGTGTGTAAGCGATGGGATTTAAGTTGTACTTTCCGGGCGCTACCGGTTCTTCCCAAATTCCGCGCGTGAATTTATCGGTAGTCAGCAAGGTTTCAATATTGTCGTGTAGTGTGCCTTTTAGTGAGCCTGCCGTCTGTGCGCTGACTGGTTTCTTGATGGTGTGTTCCAATTCGGCACCTACGTTGGACCGGATTACGGCCACATATCCAGGGGGCACATCTACAATCTTAAATACCTTGATATCGAAAAGCAGCGGATTGACATAATATGTCCCTGGTTGGATGGTATCCAGTTGCGGGCCGCGGTAGCCGCCTTTATCCAAAAACTGCTGTCCGTTTTGGAACAGGTTGAACACCTCAGCGTTTGATGGCTTTGGCGCTATGACGTAATTCGTCGGCATGACTTTCCCGTCTAGCGCGATGCCGACGCCTATCTGGTTCTCTCCCACAGTGGTGGCCGGTTTAATGGCCACTTCAAAGGCAGAAGTATTGATTCTGTAAGTTCCGGGGGTAAGAATACCGACCTGCGGGCCGCGATAACCGCCTTTGTCAAGGAACATCTTGGTGTCTTGGAAAGAGTTGCATTCGACTTCGTCTCCCAGCAGTCGGTTGGCCGGAATGGTCTTGCCGTCGATGGCTTTTACCACGCCTATTTGTCCTGGGGGAACAACCACGACTTTAATTTTTCTCACTTTCCAAAAGAGTGGGAATCTCCAGTAAAGTCCGGGGGACAGAATGCCAGCTTGTATGCCGATTTCGCCTTCCCGGGCGATGATTTGGCCTTTTGGCATCCTTCTGCCGGCCATTTTCTTGGTGAGTATGCCGACTTCGTTGGCTCCGATAAGAAAAAATCCAAACAGCATATAAAAACAAAGGATTCCCACGGCTGCTAGTCCGGCGATGACAACAACATTCATTTAGCCCCTCCCATTATGGATAATTCTTGTGTAGTTAGTGTATTATACTATTTACAGCGCAAAGAAACACTTACGACGGCGAAGGAGAGTGGCTGAATGGAAAACAATATGTCGGTGCAGGCAAGCAAACTTTTAAAAAACAGATATTTCCTGTACATGACAGCATTTTTCGCAGGCATGTCGGTCATGGCGGTTGAAATTGGCGCCAGCAGACTCATAGCGCCATTTTTCAGCTCGTCCCAAATTGTCTGGACCATAATTATCGGCATTATTATGATTGCCTTGGCAATCGGGTATGTTTGGGGCGGCCGATTGGCTGACAAGCAGAAAGATCCCGCCAAGCTTTATGTGAGAATTCTAATAGCTGCTATTTGGCTGGCGCTTATTCCGCTTGTGAGCAAATACATCATTGCTGGTATCACACTCTTTTTAGCTCTCTTTGTGACAAGCAACTTCCTTGTTATCGCCACTTTCATCTGCTGCATTGTACTGTTTGTCTTTCCTCTGGTACTGCTTGGCACTGTTTCGCCCGCTCTGGTTAAATTTGCGGCCACCAATCTTTCTGAGAATGGCAAAGTGGTAGGTGAGCTCAGCGCGCTGAATACCGTTGGCAGTATCCTGGGCACTTTTCTGCCTACGTTTGTTACCATTCCGGCATTCGGTACGTCCAGAACCTTCTTGGTTTTCGCCTTTATTCTGGCGGCTATCGCAGCCACTTACTTTGTTGTGGAAAAAAGACATCTTATCAAGGGCCCGGCTGTAGCTATGCTTGTTTTGGCGTTGATTTTTGTGCCGCTGCATAATTCAATTGCCTTTTGGGACAACAGTATTCTCTATGAGGGAGAATCGGTATATAACTATCTGCAAATCAGCGAAGATGAAGATAACTATTACTTCCGAACTCATGTGGTCGTTGGTGCGCAGTCGATACGCAGTAAAGACGGAGAAAACGACCAGTGGTATTACTCCATGGCTTCAGCCGCCCCGTTGCTGGCCGGAATTAAGCCTGTTGCTAGCGCTGAATACACAGAGCAAATCAATGCCGACAGCAAGGTGCTTATCCTGGGTCTTGCGATGGGTACTTATTGCCAGTTGGTTTATGATTATTACGGTTACGATGTGCAAATCACCGGTGTTGAAATTGATCAGAAAATCGTTAATCTGGCCAGAGGCAAGTATTTTGAACTGTCGGATAAGGTAGACGTAGTTGTGACTGACGGAAGGGCCTTTCTGGCCTACGGCAACAACGAAAAATATGATGTGATTGTCGTGGATGCCTACCAGGACATAACCATTCCGTTTTATATGTGTACGCAGGAATTTTTCACACTGGTTAAGAACCACCTGACCGACGATGGTGTCCTAGTGGTCAATCTCAATATGCGCGCCGAGCAGGAAGGTAACATCAACGATTACCTTATTGATACCATTTACAAGTCGTTTGGCGGCAGTCCCATTTTTAAGGTGGACGTGTCTGGCACTTCCAATTCCCTTTTTTACGTGAGTAGTACAGGTAAGAATTTGAAAGAACTGCTTAAAAATGCGATAAATGATCCCGCCGTGGCAGTCGGCATAGCCAGTTTTAAAGACATTGAAGCGCGCATGAGCGTGTGCCAACCGAAAGGCAAATACTTTTTTACCGATGACAAAGCACCGGTCGAGCTCATCGGCGCGAAGGCAATGGATGAGCTCATTGCCGAAGGCTTGGGTGAATTCAGGCAGATTTTGAAAGAACGCGGTTTTTGGGGATTGGTAGATTATTTGAAATAGATTGCCTTGTGGCATTAAATTGGCATTGTAGTTAGGCGTATAGTATGAGTAAATCAGAAGACATAGAATTCAAAGAACAATATGACAGAGCTAAGGAAACTCTGAATAAATTAGCTGCTGAACGCGGAATGACTACAGAGCAATTTTTTGATGGAATGGATATATTCAAGAAATACACACTGGAGGATATTTCCTGCGCACTCGCCCATTATTGCTTCAGAAATGGGCCTATAGAAGACTTGCATGCCGATGGAAGGGCTTTATCACAGGATGACATGAAAACGTTAAACAAGTTCTGCTATGACAGGATATTTACCTTCTTAT
>Ga0123356_10007905_pt1 | contig 10589 bp, 7 predicted proteins | sample TergutEmb28metaG_2_FD_92546 | JGI IMG/M metagenome (GOLD analysis project Ga0123356, IMG submission 92546) | Embiratermes neotenicus P3 segment gut microbial communities from Petit-Saut dam, French Guiana - Emb289 P3 | ecosystem: Host-associated > Arthropoda: Insects > Digestive system > Gut ... | reverse complement strand
GAAGCCGATCTTGGCCTTCCGCTCGTCGTGCATCTTGCCGGTCATCTTCGGCCACCAGTAGAGGAGGCCTCCGAGGAACCCGATCACCGTGCCGCCCATCATGACGTAGTGGAAGTGGGCGACGACGAAGTACGTATCGGTCAGGTGAACGTCGACGCTCAGGGTGCCGAGGAACAGCCCGGTCAGTCCCCCGATCGTGAAGAGGAAGATGAACGCCATCGCGTAGAGCATCGGCGAGGCCCAGACGACCGACCCCTTGTAGATCGTCGCCGTCCAGTTGAAGACCTTCACGCCGCTCGGGATGGCCACGAGGAACGTCAGCGCCGAGAAGAGCATCGTCGCGAACTCGCTCATTCCCGCGACGAACAGGTGGTGGCCCCAAACGAGGAAGCCGAGGACGGCCAGCGCCAAGGAGCTCATCGAGATCGCGAACTGCCCGAAGATGGCGCGCCGGGTGAACGTGGCGATTAGCTCGCTCACGATCGCCATGCCCGGGACGATCATGATGTAGACGGCCGGGTGCGAGTAAAACCAGAAGAAGTGCTGAAAGAGGACCGGGTCGCCGCCGAGCTTCGGGTCGAAAAAGCCGATGCCGAAGAAGCGCTCCGCGCAGAGCAAAAGGAGCGTGATCGCGAGCACCGGGGTCGCAAGCACCTGGATGAGGGCCGTCGCGTACATGCCCCAGACGAAGAGCGGCATCCGCGTCCAGGTGATTCCGGGAGCACGCATCGTGTGCACGGTCACGAGGAAGTTGAGCCCCGTGAGAATCGACGAGAACCCGAGAATGAAGACGCCGAGCGTCATCGGAATGACGCTGCTCGACGTCTGGACGCTGTAGGGCGTGTAAAAAGTCCAGCCGGTGTCGACCGACCCGGCGACGATGCTCCACAGCGAGAACGCCGCCCCGACGAGATAGATGTAGTAGCTGAAGAGGTTCAGGCGCGGGAACGCGACGTCTTTCGCGCCGATCATGATCGGCAAGAAGAAGTTGCCGAGGGCCGCCGGAACGCTCGGAATGATGAACAAGAACACCATGATCGCGCCGTGCAGCGTGAACAGGCGGTTGTACGTCTCGGCGTCGACGATCGTCTTGCCGCGCGAAAACAGCTCGAGGCGCACGAGCAGCGCGAAGACGCCGCCTGCCAGGAAGGCCAGGGCGACCATCGTCAAGTACATCAAGCCGATGCGCTTGTGGTCGATGGTGCTGAGCCACGACCAGATGCCGGTCTTGGCCTTCAGGTAGTTGACGTCGGGGTCGCCGTGCGCGTCACCCGCGTGTCCGCCCGTGATCGGGACATCGATTGCTGCCATAGCCGCTAGCTCCTGCTCGTGGGCTCGACCGAGGGCGGTCGATCGTTCCTGCCTGTCACTTGAGCGTCCTGATGTAAGCGATTAGCTCGTCGATCTCCCCGTCGGAGATCTGCCCCGCGAACGTCGGCATCACCGGCTGATAACCGGAGACCACCTTGGCCTGCGGCTGCAAGATCGACTCGCGCAGGTAGTTCTCGTCGACTTTGATCGACCCGTGATCGGTCGCCTCCTCGCGCGCGTAAATGCCTTGCCACGACGGGCCGACCAGGCGCGCCCCGGTCGTCGTGTGGCAAGCGACGCATCCCTTGGATACCGAGAGCCTCTGGCCCGCCTCCGCGGCGACCTCGGGCGGGCAGACCTGCCCCGCCGCGCGGTACTGCTCGCACTTGTCGCCGATGCTCTTCAAGAACTTGTCGTAGTCCTCTTGCGTCTCGACGTAGACCATCGAGTGCATCGCCCAATGGCCCGTCATCTGCCCGGCGGGGTACGGATTGTCCGGGTCGTTCGACGGCTGATACGGCAGCTCGGCCCCGTTCGGCCCGACGCTGCGCCCGCCGCAGTACTCGGTGCAAAACACGTCGTCTTTGCCGAGGTGCGTCGCCTCGAACCATTGAGACGTGTACATCCCGGGGACGACGTCGCGCTTGACACGCATCGCCGGGATGAAAAACGAGTGGATGACGTCGGCCGACGCCATCACCAGCTTGACCGGCTTGTGCACCGGGACGTGGAGCTTGTCGCTGCTCCCGCCGTTCGGATACACGAACTCCCACCCCCATTGCTTGGCGTTGACGTGGACCTCGATCGCGTTCGGCGGAGCGACCGACATATCCATGTAGCCCTGGAAGCCCTTGTGGAAGAGGAACACCAGGATGAAGATCGGCGCGATCGTCCACGCGACCTCCAGCGTCATGTTGTGCCCCGTGGGCACGGCCTTGTGGCCCGGGCGCTCGCGGTACTGAATCGCCCAATAAACCATCGCGCCGACGATCGCGACGAACAGGACGACGCTGAGCCAGTAGATGAAGTAGTAGAGCCAGTCGACGTCACCCGCGACGGTCGACATCTGCTCCGGGAGCTGAAACGTGGCCGGGGCGTTGTTTTCGTTCATGGTGAAGTCTCGTCCGGGTGCATCATCGAGTCTGCGCCGTTGCGGCCTTCGCCGCGCTCGAGGGGTGAAGGTCGCGCGGCCCTGCGGAGCGCCGGCGCCGTTCGCGTGCCCACAAAACGGCGAGCAGCACGCCCAGGCCGATTGCGGTCGCGGCGCCGCCGAGGCGCATCACGTTCATGGCGACGAGGGCGTAGTGCTTGCCCTGCGGATCGTAGTGGTAGCAAAAAAGAAGGAGCCGCTCGGTGGTGCTGATCGAGCGCCCCTGACTGGCCTCGAGCAGGCCGAGGCGGATGTCGCTCGGCGGATAGTCGATGCCGTAAAGATACCGAGCGATGTGCCCGTCGGGGGTGAGCAGGTAGATCGCCGCCGGATGGGCATATTGCTTCTGGCGCGCGTCGTAGTTGTACTCGAAACCGACCGCGCCGGTGACCTTGCGGATGTTCGCCTCGTCGCCGACGAGAAAGTGCCAGCCCGTCACGGTTCCGTTCGCGCGCCCGTAAGCCGCGACGACCTGGTCGCGCTTGCGCGCCGCGGTCTCCGGCGTGTCTTTCGGGTCGATGCTGATCGAGAGGACGTCGAACTCGCGACCGACCGTCCACTGCACCTCGTTCAGCGCTCGCACCGTCGCGTCCAGCACGAGGCTGCAGAGCATCGGACAGGTGTGGTAGGCGAAGACGAGCAGCGTCGGCCGCTTGTGATCGAAGAACGACCCGAGCGTGACGGCCCGCCCCTCGGCGTCACGGAACGACGCGCCCGTGGGGAGCGGCTCGCCCAGGTGCTCGTTGATCGTCACGCCGAGGAGCTCGGGAGGCGTCGCGTTGGGGGCGGGTCCCTCGCCCGGAGCCGGCCCCTCGCGCCACGCCTGCGCGCGCGCACCACGCGTCCAACCCAGACACACGGTCAGAGCGAGCGCGATGCAGGCGAGGCGAACGAAGGAGACGGCGGAGCGGCTCACGGCTATCTCTTTCCCGGCCCCGCGTCGGATGCTTTCTGTAGCGCCGGGGCGTTGGCCGCGCCGGCGTCGGCGGCCGACGCGGTGTCTGGGGCGTGCGCTGCCGGCTCGGGCGACGTCATCGACGGAGGCACCGTGCCGGGCAGCTTCGTCCACCCCTGAAGCGGCGCGACGTCGTGCGACACCGTGGGAACGATGGCTGGACTCGCGCCCATACGGCCTTTTTTCGCGAGCTCCTCCATCGCCTGGCCAATCGGCTTGCGGCCGCTCGTGAGCCGCGTGTGCTCGTCGGTGCGCAGATTCATGAGCGCCTCGGGCTTCGCCGCCGCGATCTTGCGCGCCTGCTCGGTCTGCGTGACCTGGTCGAAATAGCTCGCCAGCGCGATCCGCACGGCGCCCACGGTGCAAACCGCGATGACCCCCACTTTGATGATCAGCCCAACGCGGGGCTCCGACTTGTCCGTGGCCATGTTTGACTATCCGTCCTCGACCGCATCGTCGGTTCAGGCGTTCTCGAATTCCAAGGAGCGCGCGAGGCGCGGGTCGCCCACCGGCACGAGCTTGTACTCCTCGATGCCATAGAGCACGGCGGCGAGATACACGCCGACGATCGCAAACAAACAGCCGAGGTCGAGCAGGCTCGGATTCAGCGGGCCGAAGTTCGGCATGACGATCCAGTATGCCTCGATGACATGCATGATGACCATGCAGGCGGCACCAGCCCCGAGGAGCGGGAGGCGGCGCTTGATGTTGCGCGACATCAAGAACCAGAAGGGAACGAAGAAGTGCATCACCACGAGCAGGATGCTGACCCACATCCAGGTGCCCTCGTTGTCGTCCCAGCGCTTGTGGAACCAGGTGACCTCGTCGGGAATGTTCGAGTACCAGGTCAGAAAGAACTGGGCGAAGGTCACGTACGACCAGAACACGATCCACCCGAAGAGCAGCTTGCCCATGTCGTGGAAATGCTCGACCGTCACGGCGTCGCGGAGCAGGCCCGTGCGCCGGAATGCGAGGAGCGACAGGACCAGCACCGCGATCTGGATGAGCGCACACTGCGAGAAGACCTGAACGCCGAACATCGTCGAGTACCAAGTCGCATCGAGCGCGAGCAGCCAGTCGAAGGCGAAGAACGTCACCGTCGTGCCGAACAGAACGAGCGCCACCGGCGCGAAGCGCTGAGCCTCGGCGGTGTTCTGGACGCGCGACGTCTTGTCCTGCTCGGTCGACCACTGAAAGTACCGGTGGGCGATCAACCACCAGAGAAAGAGGAACCCGACGATGCGGAACAGAAAGAAGTATCGATTCAGGTACGGTCGCCGGTGCTCGAGGATCGCCGTCTCCGATTCCTCTTCGGCCTTCTCCATCTTCTTTTCGTCGGCGATGGGCCGATCGCGCATCGCGTACGGCTCGGCGCTCGCGAGGCCGCGCGCCTGCGCCGCCGCGCCCTCGTGCTGCGCCGAGGTGACGGCTCGCACCGGCGCGCCCGCCCAGGGGAAGAGCTTCGGCAGCGATACGACGAGCGGGATGACGAGAACGGCGAAGACCGCCATTCGGCGCATGTAAAGCTCCGCGATGCGCCGCGCGGCAATGCCCCACGAGGCTTTCGTCACGTAGAGGACGAGAACGAAGAACAGATTGCCGAGGGCGAGGCTCAGCGCGACGAAGAAGCCGAAGAGGTACGCGAACGGGAATCGCGCCGGGTCGTCGTGGTACCCGACGGAGGCGATCCCCGCGCCCAGCGCGCCCAACCCCGCGGGGTAAATCCATGCGCGCCGCCAGACCGACTGCGTCGGGACCTCGTAGTCTTGCCCGCCGATCGCGACGGGACTGCCATGCGTCGTCCTGCTCACTTCTTTGGCTCCGCTTGCGAGGGCGTGGCCTCGGCCATGCTCAGCTGGAGCGCTCGCACGTAAGACACGATGGCCCAGCGGTCGTGGATCGGGATCTGCGGCGCGTACGCCGGCATCGTGCGCACTCCGTGCGTGATGGTCGCGAAAATCTGCCCGTCGGGCATCTGCCGCAAGCGGGCGTCTTGGTACGACGGCAGCGGCCCGAAGCCGCGCGACTGGCAGGCGTCGGTGACCCGATCGCGCTTGCAAACGACCATGCCTTTGCCGTCGCCGGTTTGCCCGTGGCACGGAGCGCAATAGATGTTGAAGCGCTCTTGCCCGCGATTGACGAGCTTCTCCAACCCGCCCGATTCGTTGATGACGCTCTGCGGAATGGTCATGACGTAGCCGCTCTCGGTCTCATCGAGGCCGGTGCTGACGTCGCGCCGGTCTTCGTAGAACTCGCGCGCGACCGTGCCGGGCACGGGGGTGCGCATCGTCCGGTGATCGGCGAAAAACTGCGAGAACGACTCGGGGTTGTAGCGCTCGGTGTCGAACATGTTCCGCTCGGGCAAGATCGGCGGCTCGTCGCCCGTCTGCCCCTGGCAGCCGGCGGACGCGGCCAACGCCAGCGCCGCAGAGAACGTGAGGCCCACGCGATTCACGATTCGTCCTCCTCGAGCACCTCGACGTGCGTCGCGTGCGCTCCCTCGAGGAGCGCACGCGCGGCGTCGACGTCGAACTTCGGATCGTCCGCCTCGATCGAGATGAAGAAGCGGTCGTCGGTGGCAGCGCGGAAGCGCTCCGACAGAAACACCGGGTGGTTGTGGCGCGGCAGCTGGTTCAAGCCGAACATCCCGAAGACGGCGCCGAACGCCGAGAACAAGATCGTCAGCTCGAACAAGATGGGGACCATCGACGGCAATGTGCCCGGTGCGCCCGTCGGCTTGTCGCCGATGTTGATCGGGTAATCGATCGAGTTCATCCAGTGCATCATCAAGAAGGCCACCGAGAGACCGGTGAGCGCGCACGCGAGGACGACCCAGCCGAGGTGCGAATCTCCGAGGCCCATCGCCCGATCCATTCCGTGGATGGGGAACGGCGTGTGCGTGTCCCAACGCACGTAGCCGGCGTCGCGGACCTTGTGGGCGGCGTGGAGCACGTCGGCCGTCGACTCGAACTCACCGAGAACCGCGCTCGGCTGCCGCCGGGTGGCCCGTGCTTGGGGCTTCGCTTCCATCACTCCGCTCCTTCGGGAACGAGGCCGCCCGGAGTCGCGCCCGGCGCGCCGTGAGCGGCGCGCGCATGGCCATGGCCGCGGCTCGGATCCCAATGCGGGTCGGCCTCGGGCAGCGTGCCTTTGACCTCGGTCATCGACACCATCGGCAGCCACCGCATGAAGAGCAGGAACAGCGTGAAGAACACGCCGATCGTGCCCGTGAAAATACCGACGTCGACGATCGTCGGCCGGAAGTAGCCCCAGGAGCTCGGCAAGAAGTCGCGGTTGAGCGACGACACGATGATGACGAAGCGCTCGAACCACATCCCGATGTTGATGAGAATCGAGACGACGAACATCACCGGGATGCTCGTGCGCATCTTCTTCGACCAGTACACCTGGGGCACGACGCAGTTGCAGCCCACCATCCAGACCCACGCCCACCAGTACGGCCCCGTCGGCCGGTTCTGGAGGAAGTGAGCCATCTCGTACTGGTTGCCCGAGTACCAGGCCATGAAAAACTCCATGGCGTACGCGTACCCGACGAGGAGCGACGTCAGGAGCAGGAACTTGTTCATCAGCTCGAGGTGCCGCATCAGAACGACGCGACGCATGTCGAAGACGGAGCGCGCGATGAGCAGCACCGTTTCGACCATCGCGAAGCCGCTGAAGACGGCGCCGGCGACGAAGTACGGCGGGAAAATCGTCGTGTGCCAGCCGGGGATGACGCTCGTCGCGAAGTCCATCGAGACGACGCTGTGCACGCTGAGGACGAGCGGGGTCGAGATGGCGGCGAGGATCAGGTACGCGCGCTCGTAGTTGCGCCAGTGGCGGTTGCTCCCGCGCCACCCGAGGGCGAAAAAGCCGTAGAGGCGCTGGCGCCATTTGTTCGTCGAACGGTCCCGCAGCGTCGCCAAGTCCGGGATGAGGCCCGTGTACCAGAAGAGAAGCGACACGGTGAAATACGTCCCGACCGCGAACAGGTCCCAGATGAGCGGGCTCTTGAAGTTCGGCCAGAGCGACATTTGGTTCGGCAGCGGGAACATCCAGTAGACGACCCAGACCCGGCCGACGTGGATGCCCGGGAAAATGAGCGCGCAGATGACCGCGAAGATCGTCATCGCCTCGGCGAAGCGATTGATCGCCGTGCGCCACTTCTGCCGGAAGATGAAGAGAATGGCGCTGATGAGCGTCCCGGCGTGACCGATACCCACCCACCAGACGAAGTTCGTGATGTCCCACGCCCAGTAGACCGGCGCGGTGTTTCCCCACACGCCGACGCCTCGATAGAAGAGGTAGGCGACGCACATCGTGAAGATGCCCGCGAAGGTCGCCGCGAGCAGAAAGCAGATCCACCAGCCGCGCGGCGCGCGGGTTTCGGTGACTCTCGCGATGTCGTGGGTCACGTCGGCGAACGTGCTTCCAGGCTGGACGAGGGGTGCCTCGTCGAGCTCGGGGATCGGCTCCCAGTACGCCATCAGGCCATCTCCGGATTCGGGTTGCGGACCTTCCCGAGGTATGTCGTTCGCGGGCGGGTTCCGAGCTCCTGGAGCAGCCCGAAGCGCCGGTCGACCCGCGACCAAGCCGTCGCCTGGCTGCTCGGATCGTTGATGTCTCCGAAGACGATCGCGCCGGCAGGGCAGGTCTGCTGGCACGCCGTCTTGATCTCCCCGTCACGCAATTCGCGCAGGTCCCGCTTTGCGCGGAGCTTCGCCGCCTGGATGCGCTGCACGCAGTACGAGCACTTTTCCATCACGCCGCGGAAGCGCACCGTGACGTTCGGGTTTTGCTGCATCTGAATCGTCTCGGGCAACCCGCCGGTCTCCTGCCAGACGACGTCGTTGTGCCAGTTCAAGTAGTTGAACCGGCGGACCTTGTACGGGCAGTTGTTCGCGCAGTATCGCGTGCCGATGCACCGGTTGTACGCCATCTCGTTCAGCCCTTCGGGCCCATGCGCGGTGGCATTGACCGGGCAGACGTTCTCGCACGGCGCCTCTTCGCAGTGCACGCACATGAGCGGCTGGTGAACGGCCATCGGGTTTTCGGCCGTCGCACCGAGCTTCTCGTTTTCGACCCAGTAACGGTCGATGCGCAGCCAGTGCATCTCGCGACCGCGCCAGACCTCGGTCTTGCCGACGACCGGCACGTTGTTTTCTGCCATGCAGGCGACGACGCACGCGCTGCAGCCGGTACACGTCGTGAGGTCGATCGCCATCCCCCACTGGTGACCCTTGCTGTAGTCGACTTGCGACCAGAGCGGCAGCGCCCGCTGCGGCGGGTTGTCGAGCTCCCCGAAGTTCGGGCGAGCGCGGTATTCGGCCAGCGTCGCCTCGTGGGCGATCGGCCGGTGCTCCGTCGTGTTCGTCTCTTGCGTCTGCGCGAGCAGATACGTCTCGCCCGTCTTGGCGACGGTGGCCCCCGAAGCGAAGCCGAGCGCCCCCGTTGCACGGATCGGGTAGACGTTGAAGCCTCGCTTGTTGCCGATGCGCCCGGCCCTGGTGCGGCCCCACCCGAGCGTCAACCCGATCGAGCCGTCGGCCTGGCCGGGGACGATCCACGCGGCGACGTCGACCGAGCGGCCGCCCACGGTGATGCGCAAAATGTCTTTACTCGAGACGCCGAGCGCCCTCGCGGTCGCCGGCGAGACGATGGCCGCGTTGTCCCAGACGATCTTGGTGACGGGATCGGGCAGCTCTTCGAGCCACGTGACGTTGGCGTACCGGCCGTCGACCATCTTCGGGCACGGAGCGAACGTGACCTCGAAGGCGGCGGCAGACGGCCGCGGCACCGCGACGCGCTTTTCGACCGCCTCGGCGATATTTTGCGCATGAAGCGTCACGTCGCGAAGGGGGGCCTTCGCGCGGAAGATCGCGCCAGACGCGAGGCCGCGACCCCATTCGCGCTCGACCGCCGTCGCGTTCAGCGTCGACGCACGGCCCGCCGGGTCGTGACACTCGGCCTTCCCGTCGACCATCGGACCGCACGTGAGATCGTGCGAAAGCGCGATGAGCTCGCGGGCGCTGTTGCGAACCGCGTCGTAGCCGGTCCGCTCGGGGGCGTTCGCCATGAGCGCGAGAAGCTCGATGTCCGAACGGCCGCCGTAGAGCGGCGCGATGAGCGGCTGCTGCACGCTCACGCTGCCCTCGAGCGAGCGACCATCGCCCCACGACTCGAGCTCGTGGGCCCGCGGAACGTGCCACGTGCACTTGTCGCTCGTTTCGTCGACGAAGAGCGATGCATGGACCGACAGCGGGATCTTCGCGAGCTTCTCGGCAAACCCGAGATCGGCGGGCGCGTCGTAGACCGGGTTTCCGCCGAGAATGACGAGCGCGTCGACTTGGCCGGCGCCCATCGCGGTCGTCAGGGCGCGGATGTCGGCCTCGACGTCCAGCTCGTCTGCGTCGGTCGGTAGCGCAAAATGTACGCACTGCTCGATAGCGCCGAGCGCCTGGTTCAACGCGTGGGCGAGCGCGTGGAGGCGTGCCGGCTGGCGCGCGCCGACGAGGACGATCGCGCGGCCTCGGTTCCCGACCAGATCTTTCGCGACCGCCTCGACCCACTTGGACGGAACGCCCTCGGCGTTCGCCTGTTTCGTGAGCGACCGGCGCAAATCGGCGAGCGCCGAACCCGTAGGGGCGGGCGGCCTGGCGTTTTCGAGCTGCTTGGCAACTTCGAGCGCGAGCGCGTAGGCGTACGGCTCGATGGCCGCCGCGGGGAGGCGCAGGCGGTGGTCGGCGTTGGCGCCGGTCGTCGTCGGCGACGGCTCGACGACGTAGAGGCGGTTCATCGAATCTTTGGCGGACTTGAGCCGCCGGCCGCCGGCAAAAAGATGCATCCAGCGAACGCTGCCGGTTTCGGTCTGGAGAAAGTCGCTGTCGAGCGACAGGACGACGCGCGCGCGATCGAACGAGTAGAGGGGCGTGAGCGCCTGCCCGAACGACAGCCGCGCGCCTTCGCGCGCGTTGCTGTCGGCGGCCGCGGACCACGTGTGCACGCGCGCCTTGGGAAAACGCTGCGCGAGCACCGTCCGCATCCGGATGGCGGTGGGCGACACGGTCGGCGGCATCAAAAGGCGCAGGCGCGCACCCTGGTCGCGGTCGAAGCCGGCCAGCTTCGCCGCAATCTCGCGATCGAAGTCCGCCCAGCTCGACGGCACGCCCGCCT
>Ga0123356_10007904_pt1 | contig 10589 bp, 6 predicted proteins | sample TergutEmb28metaG_2_FD_92546 | JGI IMG/M metagenome (GOLD analysis project Ga0123356, IMG submission 92546) | Embiratermes neotenicus P3 segment gut microbial communities from Petit-Saut dam, French Guiana - Emb289 P3 | ecosystem: Host-associated > Arthropoda: Insects > Digestive system > Gut ... | reverse complement strand
TCGCCAGACGCGGTGACGACGACAGTGTCGCCGAGATCATCGGCTCTTTGGGCACACTTCTGCGCAGTACCCTGTCTGCCAATGAGGACCTCATCTCCCTGGAGGAAGAACTCACTATGCTCGACAGTTACCTTCGTATCCAGCGTCTGCGCTTTCCTGACACCTTGACAGTCAAAATCGAGGTTGAAGCAGTTGCATATCCAACACTCATTCCGAGAATGAGCATTCAACCACTAGTCGAAAACGCTATAAATCACGCACTGGAGGAAAACATAGGCGTATGCAACATTGCCGTCAGAGCATCACTGTTGGACGGACTCATACAGGTCGAAGTCGAAAACGACGGCTCGGAAATAAGAGAAGATATTTTAAAGCTTCTTCAAGAAAAACATGTAAAACCAAAAGGCAGCGGGGTAGGACTAATTAACATCGACACAAGACTCAAGCTTTTATTTGGACAGGAGTTCGGTCTAAGATTTAAAAGCGGGAGCGACTTTGTCATAGTCTCATATATGATTCCGGCAGAGAAGGGAGAGACACATGCTTAAACTGATCATCGCCGATGACGAAAAAATCATCCGCGAATCGCTCGCCGAGTGCATAAACTGGGAAGAGCTAGGCGTCCATGTATCAGCTTGCTGTGCTAACGGACTTGAAGTACTGGAAGCCTGTCATGACGAGCTGCCCGATATAGTTTTGACAGATATTCAAATGCCGGGCTTAAGCGGACTTGAACTCATAGAGCACCTTCAAATGCTCGACAGTGATTTGGAAATAATTATCATTTCAGGCTTTAGAGAGTTTGAGTTTGCACAAAAAGCCATGTCGCTCGGTGTACGCCGTTATCTGCTCAAACCCATTGAAGAAGCGCAGTTGCTGGCAGCAGTCATGGATGCAAAAAAGACACTTGAAAAACGTACTCCCGCTTTGTTGCAAAGGGACTTACCTAAAGGCGTTGACAGAGACGGAGACAAAGAGCAAGTACGTAAAGAGAACGAACTCATCCGCACCGTAAAGGATTACGTAGAAGCGAATCTATCGGATTCCGAACTGTCGCTCAAACAAATCGCAAGCCAGCACGTATACTCAAATGCAGACTATCTAAGCCGTCTGTTCGTAAAAACAACAGGCGAAAAATTCTCCCACTACCTTAACCGCACCCGCATCGAGACAGCAAAGCAATTACTTGCTCAAGACGTAGGTAAGGTATATATGGTAGCAGAACAAGTTGGCTGCGGTCACAACCCCCGCTACTTCAGCCAAATATTCAGAAAATACGCAGGAATGACCCCAAGCGCCTTTGCCCACTCTGTGAGTAGAAAATAAGAAAGGACTAACCATCATGTTATATCCAAAACGTACGTCACCTCTCACTACCGAAGAGTTCCTAAACCCTACAAGCGAATACCGCGCAACACCCTTCTGGGCATGGAATACAAAACTTGACGCAGAGGAACTCTGCTGGCAGATCGAGCAGTTTAAAAAGCTCGGCTATGGAGGCTTCCATATGCATGTTCGCACCGGTATGGCTACTGAATACCTGTCCGACGAATACATGGAAATGGTACGCGCCTGTGTCGAGAAAGCACGCGGCGAAGAGATGCTCGCCTGGCTCTACGACGAGGATCGCTGGCCCTCCGGTGCGGCAGGCGGACTGGTCACAAAAGACCCGCAGTATCGCATCCGGCATTTGCTTCTGACCCGACACCCCTATGGCATAGGAAAATTCGAGCCTGACGCAGCAGTTTCAAAAGCCGAAACCAGACGTACAGAAAACGGTGAGCTAATCGCCTGCTTTGATATTGAACTTGATCGTGACGGATCGCTGACCGCTTATCGGCGTATCGGAGAACATGATACAACTCAAGGCTTCAAACTCTACGCTTATGCAGAAACCGCTCTGCCGAACCCTTGGTTTAACAATCAGACATATGCAAACACTCTCGATAATGCGACAATACAAGAATTCATCCGGGTCACATATGACCGCTATTTGATGTTCCAAAAGGACTTCGGCGGGATCATCCCGGCTATGTTTACCGACGAACCGCAATTTACCAAAAAGGGCACACTTGACTTCGTACACGACGATAGAGACGTCACACTCCCGTGGACGCACGACCTGACAGAGACATACAGTGCAGCCTACGGCGGAGAAAGCTTACTAGATAACCTACCGCAGCTTCTTTGGGAATTGCCGGGTGGTAAAGTGTCTCAGGTACGCTACCACTACCATGACCATATTGCGGAGCGCTTTGCGGCAGCATTTGCCGACCAATGCGGCAATTGGTGCAAGGAGCACGGACTGATGCTCTCAGGTCACATGATGGAAGAACCGACACTTGAAAGCCAGACTCACGCATTGGGCGAAGCAATGCGCTCTTATCGCTCATTCCAGCTTCCGGGCATAGACATGCTCTGCGACCGCCGTGAGTATACGACCGCCAAGCAGGCACAGTCCTCTGCGCGGCAGTACGGTTGTCCGGGCGTTATGTCGGAGCTGTACGGTGTGACAAACTGGGACTTCGATTTTCGCGGGCACAAGCTTCAAGGTGACTGGCAAGCGGCACTGGGCGTAACAGTGCGTGTGCCTCACTTATCGTGGGTCTCTATGAATGGAGAAGCCAAGCGCGATTACCCGTCTACCTTAAGTTATCAAAGCCCGTGGTTCGAGCAGTACCCATATGTCGAAGACCACTTTGCCCGCATAAACACAGCAATGACCCGGGGAAAAGCCTTGTGCCGTGTCGGCGTGGTTCATCCGATCGAAAGCTATTGGCTGCACTGGGGCGCACGAGAAAACACCGCCGCCATCCGTGAGCAAAAGGATAAAGACTTCCAAAACCTCTGCGAATGGCTCTTACGCGGACTCATCGACTTTGACTATATCTGCGAATCGACACTTCCGCAGCAATGCGATAAAACATCGGTCAATACTGTATTTCCGGTAGGTGAAATGAATTATGATGTCGTGATCGTACCGGCAATGGAAACAATACGGCAAACGACACTTGAGCGGCTGGAGGCATTCCGAAATGCCGGTGGTCGTCTCATATTCCTCGGAGATACTCCACAGTACATGGATGCATACGAAAATGACGGACCGGGAAAGCTATGGGAGCGCAGCGAGCGCCTGCCCTTCGAACGTTTACCTGTATTAAACGCGCTCATGGACTTGCGCGACCTGGAGATTCGTGACGGTACAGGTGCGCTGACAAATAACCTGATGTACCAACTGCGCGAAGAGAACGATTGCAACTGGCTCTTCATTGCACAGGCAGACGACTTCGTTAATAAGGATATCCCTGTAGGTGATATTGTACGTATACGTGTTCGCGGGGAATGGGTCGTGACCATGTACGATACGATTTCCGGTGAGATAATACCACTTCCAGCACGCACGGAAAATGGATGGACAGAATTCAACCGCACCCTTTATGAGCATGATAGTCTGCTTGTGCGTCTGGATCGCACCACAGCGTCCGGAGTGGAGGATAAATCGGAACTCCTTACCAAAAAAGTCGGTCTGGACGGGCGCTCAACCCTGCCAATAGTACCGTCCTGCACACAATTTCTCGACCCGGTACCGGTTACACTTCATGAGCCAAACGTTCTCCTGCTTGACATGGCAGAATACGCGCTCGATGATGGAAACTGGCAACCACGCGAAGAAATACTGCGCCTTGACAACATCGTACGAGTACAGCTTGGGTGGCCGATCCGCGGAAATTCATCAGCACAGCCATGGGTCGAGTACGACTCTTCAACACCGCACACATTGCGTCTGCGGTACGTCTTCCAAAGCGAAATCAGCGTTTCCGTTGCATATCTGGCACTTGAAAACGCTGCAAATACAAAAGTTATCTTAAACGGCGAACCGGCAGGTCAAGTAAGCGGATGGTATGTGGATAAATGCATAGGTAAAGTCCAACTTCCGGAAATCAAAACAGGGGAGAACACCCTTGAACTTACGATCCCATACGGCAAAAAGACCGATGTAGAGGCGATATATATTCTGGGTGACTTCGGAGTCACAGTGCAAGGCGTGCATGCGAGTATCACGAAACCGATACGCTCACTTTACTTTGGCGACATCACAAGACAAGGACTGCCATTCTACGGCGGCAACCTGACATATCACCTCACAGCAGAAAGCAACGGCGGTGCAATACGCATCACAGCAACCAACTATCGCGGACACCTGCTGCGCGTGGCAGTCGACGGCGAAGACAAAGGAGTGATAGCATTTTCCCCCTATGTGCTCGATGTCGACGGTCTCGCAGACGGCACCCACAAAGTCGACCTAACCTACTTCGGCAGCCGCGTCAACACCTTCGGCCAACTCCACCAAGTAGACCGCACCCCCGGCTTCTGGTGGGGCCCAAACAGTTGGCGCTCCGTCTACTCCACCTGGACCTACGAATACAAACTCTGGCAACAAGGCATCCTAAAATCCCCCGAAATCACCACACTATGATCATTTAACACCGTAGGGGACGCACACCCGGGCGTCCCGTCACCGTCAACAACACCCTCCAAAATAACAGATTAATGCTCGCTGGAAACGAACGAAAACATCATGTTCCAGCGAGCAATAATAATATTATTTTGTTGAAAACTATAGAAAACTGTTGTATAATGCAATTATTAGTCGCTGGATAAGCAGAATAATGCCTTGTTACAGCGAGTAATATTGTGACAGGAGTTGTGCGATGGAGATTATTGGGAGGGAACGTGAGCGGCGTATACTATCGCGCTGTGAAACATCCGATAAGCCAGAGTTTATTGCAGTGTACGGTCGGCGACGAGTTGGAAAAACATTTCTTATTGCAGAACATTTTCGCAATAAGTTTTCTTTTTCAGTAACAGGTCTTTCCAGTGGAAATAAAAAAGACCAATTGCAAGAGTTCCGTAGAGCACTCATGAAGTACTTCCAAGGTGAGGCTCCGGTGCTGAGTGATTGGCATGATGCGTTTGCTGTTCTCGAAATGCGGATCATTCAAGATCCGTCATTGAGCAAAAAGGTTCTTTTTATTGATGAGTTGCCTTGGTTTGACACGCATAAATCAGGCTTTCTGTCAGCTCTAGAGCATTTTTGGAATGCTTTTGCATCCAGACGCTCTGATATTTTGCTTATTGTATGCGGATCGGCTGCATCCTGGATGATCAATAACCTTATCGATAATTATGGAGGACTCCATAACAGAGTTACAGAGACATTGGTTGTTGAGCCTTTTAAACTTCATGAGTGTGAAATATTTTGTAGAAGCAAAGGGATTGCTTTCAATAGACAACAAATTGCTGAAGCATATATGATACTTGGTGGCATCCCATATTATTTTGATTCTATGGATAAGATGTTTGGATTGAATCAGAACATTGACCTGTTATTGTTTGAGAAAAATGCGAAGTTAACTAATGAATTTAGTCGCTTATACCATTCGCTATTCAAAAATGCAGATAACCATATACATATTGTCGAGTCCCTTGCAAAAAAAAGTATTGGACTGACACGACAAGAATTATCTTCATTGAGTGGTATTTCCGATGGAGGAGGACTCACTAAAGTGCTTACTGAACTAGAGTCCTGTGGCTTGATAAACCGTAGTCTCGATATCAAGAATGGGAAAAGCAAAGAGTATTTCAGGTTGATCGATTTTTATTCGTTGTTCTATTTCAAGTATCTGAAAAACCACAGGATCACAGACCCACACTTCTGGACAAACTACTTATCCGACCCTGCGCATAGCACTTGGTGCGGATATGCGTTTGAAAGATTATGTATGGCTCATATTGATCAAATAAAACAAAGACTTGGTATTTCCGGTGTTATTACAAGTATCAACTCATTCCGAAGTACTCAACAAAAAGGCGGAGCGCAAATTGATTTGGTGATCGACCGCCGTGATGATACAATCAATCTTTGCGAGTGCAAGTACTATAATAAGCCGTATGCTCTCACGGAAACAGATATTATAAATCTCGAACACAAAAAGGATATCTTTTTGAAAGAAACCGGAACAAAAAAATCTATCCATATAACCATGATCACCGCTAACGGACTTACACACAACGCTTATCGGAATGATGTCCAGGCAGAAATCATTTTGGACGACTTGTTTATCCCGTGATTTACCATTAATGACTGGGAGTAAGTGAGCAACAACCGGAAATCAAAACAGGGGAGAACACCCTTGAACTTACCATCCCATTCGACCAACTCCACCAAGTAGACCGCACCCCCGGCTTCTGGTGGGGCCCAAACAGCTGGCGCTCCGTCTACTCCACCTGGACCTACGGATATAAACTCTGGCAACAAGGCATCCTAAAATCCCCCGAAATCACCACTATATGATCATATAACTCGCAAGGTGTCAGGGGAACTGTTCTCCTGACACCTTTGCCCCTGTTGTAGGGGACGCACACCCGGGCGTCCCTTCGAAATATTGATTGGTGTATGTGCCCATCTTTAAAAAAGTACACAATTTCGGATATAATTATATTGTGTAAAATCATGTGTAAAACTGTTATCAGAAGTTTTAATTAAATGAATTTCACTCAAATCAATGATGAAAATCACCTGTTATTACAACGAAAGTGTGAAACATACGTGTAATGACAGGTGATTTTGCATGTGCTACACTCTATTTGTCAGCGCACAAATCGCTGGCAAATAGAGCAGCAGATATCGAGGACTATTATGATGAAGAATGAAATTGTTTTATACCGCCCTGATGAACTAGCCGAGCATATTGAAGTGAGGCTCGATGAGGATACTGTTTGGCTGACGCAGTCGCAGATTGCGGAGTTGTTTGGCACGAAACGACCTGCAATTACAAAGCATTTAAGAAACATATTTACGTCTGGGGAGTTAGTCGAAAATGAGGTGTGTTCCAAAATGGAACATACCACTCGGCACGGTGCTATTGTAGACAAAACGCAAACTGGGTCGATAACAATATATAACTTAGATGCGATATTATCTATTGGATATCGTGTTAACTCGATAAATGCAACCGTTTTTCGCCGTTGGGCAACAGAGAAGTTGAGAGATTATCTCTTGAAAGGTTATGCGATAAACAATCGCATGAATCGCCTGGAAGATAATTTTGATGCTCTTAAAAATAAGGTAGATGCAATTGATGTGCAAATAAATACGCAGTTCATCCCAACACAAGGGGTTTTCTTTGATGGACAAGTGTTTGACGCTTATGAGCTTGTTTCCAAAATCATACGTTCAGCCAAGCATAATATCGTGCTGATTGATAATTATATTGACGAAACCACTCTTACACATTTGGCAAAAAAGAATGCCGGAGTTAAGGTTTTATTGCTCACAAGTAAAATAAATACGCAACTGACGCTAGATGTTCAGAAAGCTGACGCACAATATGGAGACTTCATTGTTAAGCAGTTCACTCAAAGTCACGACAGATTTCTGATCATTGATAACGGTGATCAGGTGTATCATATAGGTGCATCGTTGAAAGACCTAGGAAAAAAATGGTTTGCATTCTCTAAAATGGATAAAGATTCGGTAGCTAACATAATAAACGCTGTCGCGGGTTTAATTTAAAGAATAGAGGGGGGGCAGTTCTCACCCGGGCGTCCCGACACCTATATAGGCGGTGGCTACACTCGATGTGCCAACGTACAAATCACTGGCAAATAGAGCATAAGATTTTGAGGACTATTATAACGCCATATATTTGTCGCCTCATAATACGTTTTGACTATTAGACGTAATAAAGCACCATTTGTTCTAATATTTTTTTACAACAACACTGACAACACGTGTCAACACGTGTATAATGAAATGCGTAGGAGGGATGCTATATGTCAAAACATTTTTATCCTGCTGTTTTTACAGAAGAGGAAACGGGATATTCAATTCACTTTCCTGACCTTGATGGTTGTTTTACTGAAGGCGATACGCTGGATGAAGGTTATGAAATGGCGTTTGACGCAATTGGATTATACTTGCAGCAACAAGATAGCGGATTTGTGTTTCCAAAAAGCAGCAACCCTAAAAATATAAAAATAAATGAAAATGAGTTTATTGCACTTATTGAGTTTGATGAGATGGAGTACTTGAAAAAGCACGACAACAAAGCAGTAAAAAAGACTCTGACCATCCCGTCATGGCTCAACAGTCAAGCAGAAAATGCAAACGCGCCATTTTCACGCATTTTACAAGACGGACTAAAAGAGTACCTCGGCGTTAGATAATGTCAAGCACTCTTTTCATGGGTTGTTTCGCCTATTGCTACAAATGAAGTCCAGCCACTCGAGATTTAGATAATCAGGAAATCTCTGCCCTTTACTGAAGATGTTGCTGCATTTTTCGCAGGAAGACGCACTGCCGAAGATACCGCACGGATTATACAAAGCCGTGTGCAGACGTTTCTGGCAGAGCAGAAAAGGTAGTCGTTCATGTTCTACATGCTAAATGCACCAAACGGCATATACCGGAATACTCTTTATCTCGTTTTCAAATCCAAAGTTTTTTGCGGATACTCTGATTGAGTACTCCGGTGAGTACTTGCTGACAAACACAGCAAGGCTCTTTGCTTTTACGTTGTCAGAAGACTTTACTTCAATCGGAATTACTTTTTCTTCAAGCTGTACAACAAAGTCTATTTCAGCTTTTCCATCACTTTCCCAGTAGAATGGTGTTAAGCCGTTTGCAACCAGTTCCTGCATCACATAGTTCTCTGCAAGCATGCCCCTCATATCACTACAAAGCATTGCCTTTTCAGAGAGCATCGCTATGGCCGGTATTCCCATTTTTGCTCCTAACAACCCAATATCACACATATAGATTTTATAAGAAGTCATATCCGCATAACCGGCGAGTGGCAACTCACCTTTTCTTATTTTTTGACATTTAAGAACCATGCCTGCTGACACAAGCCATTCAAGCCCGATTTCATAATGCGCAGCCCGTGCATTGCTGCCAATGAGCGAGTAACGGAATTTTTTATTTTCTCTGGCAAGCTGCGTTGGCATACTATCAAAAACTGCTCTTGTTTTTACTTGCTCAGTGGGGGTGGAATACTTTCCCATGTCTCCGTAATACATGCTCAAGATTTCCTGATGAATCGCAGCAACAAATATTGGATCACTCCTTGTTTTCCAATCAAGCACTGCTCTGGGCATCCCGCCTGTAACTAGAAACTCCCTAAAAAGCTGTATAGCTTGCTCATGCAGTGGCATCGGTGTGTTTCTGGTGAAACTTTCTTCGATCAACGAAATCATATGGGGATTCATTTCCATAAGGTATTCGTGAAAAGTCATGGGGTACATAACGATCCTGTCGACCTTTCCTACCGGGAAAGACTCATAGTCTTTTACCAAAAACGAGCCAAGCAAGCTACCCGCAGCGATGATATCGTATTCGGGTGCTTGCTCGCAGAAATATTTCAATGAAGCGATAGCCTTGCCACAGGCTTGTATTTCATCAAAGAATATCAATGTGTTATAAGGCGTTATCGTTTGCCGCGAAAAACCCTCCAGTTCTCTTATTATTCTTTTTGGCTCTAAATCCGGATCGAAGATTTTCCTTAGCTCCTCACTTGTCTCAAAGTTGAACAAAGCAATACTTGTATAGTTCGTTTTTCCAAAGTCAAGTACGGAGTAGCTCTTTCCGATTTGTCTGGCTCCCACCAGCAATAACGGCATCCTGTCCTCCCTGTTTTTCCAACCCAAAAGCTTCTCCGTGATCAATCTTTTCATAACCCGCCTCCATAGATCATCATGTAGATAACCTACCACAAAAGGAGCACAAATGCAATAATATTCACATTATTGGAACGAATAACGTGAAATATGAAACGCAATTCGCACGGAATCCAAATAAGTCGTAGCCGAAATGACGTAGAATGGCGTCAAACGATTGAAATCAACTCATGCACACAATATAGAGGATGACCCAAACCTATCTAAAACAATAACAAACACCGGACACAATCAAACGAAAGTGTCCGGTGTTTCCTTACTATTTGGTACCTTTTCTTTTCTTTTTGATTATAACAATTAGCATTATAATCAGCGCAACACTTAAAATACCTGATCCTATCCACAATAAAGAACCATTGATCATTAAGTTACTGTAAGACGATTGCCCGTAGCTTGCTTCTCTCATGTCGATACCATCGTTAGGGACAATCGGGAAGTCCTCTTTGTTACTTTCAAGAATTTCTCCTGTTTTGATATCAAATACATATGTAATATCATCAGCAGTTTTTAGTGTGACAGTGTTGCTTTCGGGATCAAATGAGCGAACGCCCTTTTCCCATTTAACCATGGAAATAGAAAACACCAATTTACTGTTATCCATAACTAAATCTGAAACAGAGTATTGTTTGATCAGGTTACCGCCGTTATAGAATTCTATGGCAATTGCGGTGATTTCAGTGTTATCATCCCGTGATGCCGGGATATTTCGCGGTATATTATCATTATGAAATGGTATTGGGAAATATGCAAAATGCATTCCGTCATTAGAAATAAACACGTTCTGCCTATTGAAATAAGAAAAAGCGCCATGACTTGATGTAACTAAATAAATCAGTTCAGGCGGATCTGTG